>JAANMV010000389.1_pt1 | contig 55096 bp, 45 predicted proteins | sample 7279661 | NCBI WGS metagenome assembly JAANMV01 (sample SAMN14094540, study PRJNA606508) | bioreactor metagenome | isolation source: A lab-scale SPAN reactor treating ammonium-rich wastewater day 121 | place: Ireland: Galway | collected 2017-05-16
CCCCACGATCACTAGATTGGAGCGCGGGTTCTCAGGTTTCTCTACAAGACGCGTGACGATGTGGTCGCGCGTCTCAACGACTCCGAACCGGCGCGGATCTTCGACCGTCTTCACCCCAATCGCGTTGTCAGCGGATTCGCTCAACACTCGCTTGAGGTCAAACTCGAATATCGTGTCGCCAAGAATGACCAGAACTTCCTGGTCCTCGGATGTCAATCCCAAATGCACGGCATGAGCAAGTCCCCGTGCTTCCTGCTGAACCACGAAGTCCGCAGGAATCGAGTAGTGCTTGCGCACGTAGCTCTCAATCAAATCACCCATTGCGCCGACGACCAAAGTCACTCGGTCTATGCCGGAAGCAATAAGGTGATCGAGAATATGTCCGAGAATGGGTTTCCCGGCAACGTTGAGGAGGACTTTGGGCCGGGTGAAGGTGTGCGGTCGCAAACGCGAACCTATCCCTGCGACCGGAATGATTGCTTTCACTGAGGACTTACGTTTTCTTAAAGTCTTGTAATCTACAGATTTCGACCGTAAATATCAAGACCCTGTGAGCAGGTCTTTAAGCCCCGTAATTCTCGGGATTTCCATCGGGTCCTCTGCTTTGAGGATCGCCAAGTATACCGTTGCCGCATCCAGTAAGAGCATTAATCGAATCCCTTGTGCCAGCCTGCCTCCGCTGTCTGGGAACATGACCTGCGGGTCAAGCCTTACGGTGGCTACACCCATTTGTGTGAGCATCTCTTCCATCGGGCCGCGCGGGTCGGCAAAGGTTCCTGCTGTACCCCAATTGCCGAGGAACATTACAAGTGGAGGAGGAAGGACCTGAGATAGGTGGCCAAATGCCTCCACTTCGTTGTGTGCAAGTTCCGGCAAATCCGCACTATGCGACCAGACCTTGCTGTTTTCCGCGAGCTGTGCGCGAAGCCGAAAGGCCAGCGCCGGTCCGAGCAGGCCATCGCAAGTGTAGATCACAGGCGTCCGATCCACCAGCTTCACGGCAAGGTCAAGTGCCGGATTCTCCTCGCGCGTCAACGTCGCATAGCGCGCAGCGTCAAGCCTGAGTTTTGCCAGCGGCCATGAATCTATGTCGGGACTGTGGAAACCATACGACTTCTGAAACAGACGATGGAGTGCACCCAGCGAAAATCCCACGGCCGCTCGCGGAGGATAGCCGCCCGGCAGATTGAGATAGGGAATACCGGCGGATGTTGCCTTATGCTCGAGCCGTCCCCCGCTGGATACGGCCAACCACACCTGCCTCGGATCCACTTCTGTGAGAGCTTGAATCGCTTCTATCGTGTTGCCGGAGTAGCTGCACACCAGTCTGGGTAAGTCCGACACGCGTGAATGGCGCCGCACAAAAATCCGCCCGTACATTGCCGGAGGCTCGAGACCGAAGGCCTGCAGTAAGTCCCCCGATACCGCGCTCCCGCCCAATCCAAACCAGTCCAGTTTGGGTTCGTCGCGCATTTGATGATGCAGCAGAAACTCGTCCGCGATCTCATGACCGCGTTCAAGCTGCCCTGCGAGTTCCAGCGTCTTGCCCAGCATGTCGCTCGGATCCAGCTGCTTGAGCCGAGTCTCCGTCAGATTAATCGCTTTTGTTGTGATGGTCATGTTGTTAGAACCAAATCGGCAAATCTGCGAATCGCTTCTTCAATTCGCGCTGCATGTATTGTTGAATCTCCTGTGACGTCGCCATCTTCATCGCCTTACGCGTCATGCGTTTGCACTCTTCATACGAGAGTGTGCGAATTATCTTCTTGATCTCGGGTATCATGGAAGATGTCATCGACAGCTCGCGCAGCCCCAACCCGATCAACAATGGTATCGCCGTCGGAGTTCCGCCCATTTCCCCGCAAATTCCCACTTCGACATGTCGCTTTCTGCCGGCATCGACCGTCATTTCAATCAGCCGCAACACCGCCGGATGATAGCTCCTGTAATACGCGGCCACCTGCTCGTTCGCGCGGTCTGTCGCCACTGTGTACTGAATCAAATCGTTCGTTCCAATGGACAGAAAGTCACACTCCTCCGCCAGCCGATCCGCAAACACCGCCGCAGACGGAATCTCTACCATGATGCCTACCGGTATGTCGGGATCAAACGCGAGTTTCCGTTGCTGCAGCTCCAGCTTCGCTTCGTCGAGCACGGTCATCGCCTCCCGCAATTCCTCTAACCCGGACACAAACGGGAACATCACTCTCACGTTTTCGCGCGCGGAAGCCCGTAAAATCGCACGTAACTGAGCGCGAAACAAGTCTCGCCGTGACAAGGAAACACGTATCGCGCGGTATCCGAGAAATGGATTCTTCTCATCCCGCAGATTAATTCCCGCATGATACTTGTCTCCGCCCAAATCGAACGTGCGAATGACGACCGGATGCGGTGCCATGATTTCTGCGGCCTTATCATAGACCCCGAACTGCTCGTCTTCCGTCGGCGTTGTTTCTCGCGTCAAGAATAGGAATTCACTGCGGAACAACCCGATGCCCGTGCCTCCGTGAGAAAGCACCAAGTCCGCTTCGCGCGGCAATTCGATATTGCCCCACAGCTTGATCTCGTGTCCGTCGGTCGTTACCGCAGGTTGACCGCGCAGTCCTTCCAGAATTCGCTGAAAACCTCGGAACCGCTCACGCTTCGACTGATACTCTGCCAGCGATTCGGCGGTCGGATGCAGAATAACTTTGCCGCTGTTGCCGTTGATTATGACAGCGTCGCCGCTACTCGCCTTGGCTGTGGCATCTCCGATGCCGACTACCGTGGGAATATCAAGACTGCGGGCGAGGATCGCGGTGTGCGACGTCAGCCCGCCGATATCCGTAGCGATCCCGTGAACAAGCGTCCGATCGAGGTTCAACGCTTGAGTGGGGGAGAGGTCCTCCGCGACCAGAATCACTTCATGGGTCGGATGATCGGGAATCACATCCCCTTCACCGCGCAAATGCCTGAGCAGCCTGCTCCGCACATCACGCAAATCCGCAGCACGCTCACGAAAAACTTCACCCGCCGAGCGGCTGATCAACTCAATCATCTGCGCGAACGAGTCATAGATGATGTATTCGGCGTCAAACTGTTCGCGCGCAATTCTCCCGCGAACCTGATCCTGAAATATCGTGTCCCCCAGAATCAGCAAGTGCGCGTCGAAGATCTTACCCACCGCGATTCCGGCCAGGTCCAGCGCCCGATCGCGCGAGCGTTCTATCGCGGCTTGTGTCGCTTCGATCGCGTCGTTGAGCCGGGCCAGCTCTTTCGGCACTTCCGCGGGCGCGAGCTTGCGCGGAAGAACTTCCGGCTCTTCGTAGTTGATCAGATGCACGCGGCCGATCGCTATCCCGTGAGACGCCGGAATACCCCGCAGTATCTGCTCCTTCTTACTCTCGCTGCCCACGACTCTTACTCCTCGTAAAACTTGTTCTCAAACAGCTGGACCAAATCGTCCATTAACGACTGCTCGTCATCGCCGATACACTCGATCGTCAGCGAGCTGCCGCGCGCCGCTGCGAGCATCATCACTCCCATGATACTCTTGCCGTTGACGCGCATCCCGTCCTTCAAGAGGTACACGTCGGCGTTATACTTGGCCGCAATCTTCGTCAGTTGTGCGGCGGGGCGGATGTGCAGCCCCAAACGATTGAGGAGGGTTACTTCCTTCTGGATCACGACTGGTGTCTGGTCATAGTTGATTCAGGTAATACAAACCGAATGTGGAAAGAACCGTGAAAAATGCCGCCGTCAAGGTGCTCACACGCAGCTTCGCTCCGGCCAGCATGATGAGAAAGCCCGCACCGAATTGAAACGCACCGAGTGTGCCGCTGTTCACAAACACCCCAAGCGAACCCGCCAGCACGAAAGCCGCAGCAAGAATCCCGAAGATCCGCAATCCCTTCTTAAGCTTGGTTAGACCGGGATGAGCGGCAAGCTCTGTCAATCGCTCCCGCAGTTCAAATCCTCGTGCGAATGCCCACTCGCGGAACATCCAAAGTGTGCTGTTGTATACAGCCAGTATGATCAGCGTGATCCACGGCCATACGTCTTGCGCATAGTGGCCCGTTATCAGCAGGAAACCCGCTGCCACCGCCAGCAGCCCGGGTTTGAACCGCTCCCAAATCAGCCCGTCCCCGATGGCTCCCATCGGTGTCGAAATCTCACGCTTCCAAGCCGCAAAATCACTCAAGTTCAGCGAGTCGTCGGAAGTCAAACGCCCGGCGATTGCTCCCAGCCCCGCACTGGAAAACACCGGATGACCATTGATGTAGCTGCCGGCCGCGCGAATCTTCGGCTCAGTCGAAGCAGATTGCTTCAACAACGGACGCAAGGCGAGCAAATAGCCCGGCCCCTGCATCGTGCGATAGTTAAGGAAGAGTTGCAGTGCAAGCGAGCGCAGCAGGATGCTCTGTTTCGGAACACTGTTCATCCCAAGAGCACTCCGCCCACGGCTCCCAGACCAATTACCCACGGCCAATCCTTGCGGGCCGTCAACTGCAGCATTGCGGCCGCCGCTCCCGCACCCAACAGTCCTGGCCAGAGTCCTGCGCAAAGCGCGTCTGTTGCCGCAACGATGCTCTCTCCGGGACCGAGCGCGTAGAACTCGCCAAAGTAGAGCCGCAGCATGAAGTGTCCAGCAATCAAGCCCGTCACCGTAAACAAGGCTCCCGCCGCGATGTGCACACCAAGAGCGGCCAACGTCCAGCCGCGTGCCGCAGAATGGTCATCACGCGCGCACGCTTCAACGAATGAGGCGGCGATTCGATTCATGGCCTTTCGAACAGCGGGCGCAAGTTCCCGTCCGGCATGCGCAAACACCAGCCCCAGACCCGTGCACAAGAGCATTACCATCCATGACGGATCGCCGCTGACGTCCGAAGGCGCCACCCGTGCGGCGGTGGCTGTTGCGATGATCGCTCCCAGATTCCCTTCCGAGAATTTTGCCGCGCCGATCTGAAGATTAGCCAGCCACAGAAGCTCGAACACAACTCCGAAAAACAAACCGATCTCCGGACGGCCGACCATCACTCCATAAGCCACACAGGCGATGATTGGCTGCCCGAACAGCGTCTGTCCGAGGACAGAAGTGTCCAGATAGACAACCGTTCCCGCCAGCGCGCCCAGCCACATCGCTCAAAAAGTCCGGTCGATCATGTAGTGCGCCCAGTCCGACAGCCACTCCCGATACTGTGTCTGCGGCAGCGGCTCAAGATGCCTCAGGCCGCGCTCCACATGTGCAGTCGCGCGGCGCGCCGTCTCTTCCACTCCCCCCAAAGAAACAAACAGCTTCGTCACTTCCTCGATCTGATCCTGCGGTGCGTGCACATTCCCCAGCGTTTCGTCAATCAGCTTGCGCTGCTTGGCATCGGCCCGCACCCATGACTCGCGTGCAATGACCGTCCGCTTGCCTTCTCGGATGTCCGCGCCGACAGGCTTGCCCAGCAGCTTCTCGTCTCCGACCACGCCGAGAATGTCATCCTGCAGTTGAAATGCTGCACCGCACGCGCTGGTGAATTGCTCCAGTGTGCGCACCAATGGGTGCTTCAAATCCGGTGTGTTCAATCCGATGGCCGCGCCCGAAGCGCCGGCAAACTCGTAGAGCGCACCCGTCTTCTTCCAGAGCATCTCTTCGATCTGTTCGCTGCTGAGATTCTCGATGGGCTCTTTGGAGTACTGCACGTCCAGCACCTCGCCTTCCACCAGTGTGCACAACACGCGCGTGTCCAGCTCGTTGATCAGCGTGAGCGTCACTTCAGGTGCGATCCCGAACTTGCGCGTCAACTCCGTCATCAAACTGATTCCCCAGCCGTGTTGCACGTCGCCCGTCAGCACTGCGATCGAAACCCCGTAGTGCGCCGCATCCCCGCCGTTGCCGAAGCGCGCGATCGTACTGGGCTTCACGCGAAATCGCTCGTGCACCGTCGGCGCGCCGCGCCGTAGTGGATCGCGGTCAATAATATCGTCATGCACGAGCGTCCACGTGTGGAAAATCTCCACCGCCGCCGCCGCACTGATGGCCTTCTCTTCGTCGCCGCCTACCGCTCCGCAGCAAAAGAGCATCACCGCCGGGCGCAGCCGCTTGCCGCCCGACTCAAAGTAGCATGTGACGGCCTCCCGCATGTCCTCGGGTGAAAATAAGTCTAAATAACGCGGCGACAGCACATACTCCTGAACCCTCGCCACCCGATCTTCTATCGCCTTGAATAGTCTATCCGACAAGAAATTCTCCACTCATAGCTCAACTAACTGCAAAAAAACAACAGGTTGGAAATCTCCCAACTCAATATAATACATGAAATTCCATTAACTTGCAACCATTTCCGGTGCCGACTTTCTGCCAAATTCAAACTGTGCTTGGCAGGACCGGATTCCGCCTCTCGAAGTTCTCCCCTTCACTCGTAACTTCAGTGCCAATCCCACATAATCTTATATTGAACAAATGTATAACAAAATTTGTGTTTTGGGAACAATTTGCTTGACAACCGCATTCAAAAGGTATATATTTAACGCAAGATTCACGCTTCAACTGTTGTCCATACGTGAAAAACGGCGACCCGTTGCCGAGCCGCCGTCGTAATCTAACCTTCACTATTGCCTACCGCAGAGTTCTTCCCACCGCAAGCTCCAGCGCAATCAAACTCGACTGATACTCCAATTCCTTCTGCAGATGATCCGTCTCGGCACGCTCGTAGGTCACCTGCGCGTCGCGCAATGAAAGAGCAGAGGTGGCTCCCAGCCGGTAGCGCTCCCGTTCCAATTCGAGAGTCCGATTCGCTAACTCGCGATTGCGGTTCGTTGTCTGCATTTGGTCATAAACCGTCTCCAGATTGCGGTAAGCCTCGCGCACGCTCTTCTCGATCGAAAGTCTAAGCTCGCGCTCAGTCTCTTCCGCTCTCCGCAATTCCACCCGCTTCGACGCTACGTCGTATTCGCGCGCAAATCCGTCAAATAAATTCCAACTCAGACTGCCGTAATACGTCGTGTTGCGGTTGCGCGGGTTCAAAGTAAAAGGCTGATCCGCTCCCGACTGTTCACTCGCCGCTCGCGATGCACCGATCGAAACTCGCGGCAAATAGGCACCCTTCGAGTAGTTCACATTGTGCCGCGCCTGTTTCAGCCGCAGCCATGCGATTTCCAAATCCGTGCGATTCTGATAGGCGTCCGACACCATCTGATCCAAATCAAACTGATACGGTGACAAACTGCCCGCTTCGGCAATCGGATAACGGCTGCGCAAGTCAATGCCGAGCGTCTGATTCAAGTCCTCGCGGCGCTTCTCAAGTTCACGCTCTGAACTCGCAATCGTGTTCTCCGCAGTCCCAAGCTCAATCTCCGCCTGCAGGACATCCAGCTCCGTCACCGCACCCACTTCAAAACGCGCCTTCGCCAAGTCGTACGCATCCTTGCGCTGATCCCGCAGCCGCTTGCTTAGCGCGACCACCTTCTCCATCGTCAGTACACCCACAACCTGCTGCGCGACATTCCGCGTCAGTGACTTATGAGCATCGGCCACGCTCAGCGTGTTGATCTTCTTCTGAGCTTGGGCGATTCGATACAGAAATATCCGCTGCCCGCCTTCAAACAACGAGAGGTTCGCGTTGAGTGACCACGAACTTGAACGCGACTTGCCTTCGCGCGGCTCCTGCGTCACCGTAATCGTGTCAAGCACCAGATTCCCCGCACTGTCCGGCACTATCACCACGTCCTGAAACGTCACCGGCAGCGACGACACGCTGCCGTCGGGATTGACAAACGTGCGATTCTCAAACTGAGACTCGGAAAAATTCAATCCCAGAGAAATTGACGGCAGGAAACGGCCAATCGCCGCCATATCGCCGGGTCTGTTCAGTTTCAGTGCCAGTGCCGACTGCCGGACCTGTGGATTCTGCCGCAGGCCGATGGCCACCAGCGAATCGAGCGTCAGCGGCTGCTCGCTATCCACCCTTACCAACTCCTGCGCGCGGACCCCTCCGCACATGATCCCCAACATCATCACCCACCAAATTAGCTTCCGCACGTCAACACTCCAAAAACTGGTCTTTGATTTCGTAAAGGTATTGCAGGACGGCATCGTGCTCATTGGGCACGCGACCTTCCAAAATGGCTTCTTCCAGTGCCGTCTTAATCTTTCCGACTGCCGGACCGGGCCGGAGGTTGCAAATCTGCATGATTTCGTCCCCTCGCACAGGACTCTGGAATGCCCGCAGATGGTCTGACTCTTGTACCTCGGTAATCCGTGCCTTTAGCTGCTCAAATTGAGCAAGGTAACGCTTGACTTTCTTGGGGTTAGCTGAGGTTATGTCCGCTCGGCACAAGGTCAGCAACTCCTCCAAATCCTCTCCTGCGTCCACAATCAACCGCCGGACCGCTGAGTCAGTGACCTCCTCACGAGTAAGATTGATGGGCCGCATGTGCAACGCCGTCAGTTTTGACAGCTTCTGCGTCATCTTCTCCGGAAGTTTCAGCTTCCGCCCGATAGACTTCAGCATCCGGCTGCCAATATCCTCGTGTCCGTGAAACGTCCAACCCTGTTCCGGGAAAAATCTCTTGGTTCGCGGCTTCGCAATGTCATGCACCAATGCAGCAAACCGCAGAACCGGGTCCGGAGTCAATTCGGCAGTTCGATCCACTACCAACAGCGTGTGATCAAACACGTCTTTGTGATGATGCTGCCCGATTTGCTCCACTCCCGCAAGCTCCGCAATTTCCTTGAACACTATCTGCATGACGCCCAATTCATGCATGAGCCGCAGCCCAATGGAGGGTTTTGGGGTGCCGAGCAGCTTGATCAGCTCGTCGGTAATGCGTTCCTGACTGACAATCTTCAAACGCGGAGCCATTTCGCAGCAGGCGGCCCTGGCTTCAGCCGAGATCTCAAACTCAAGCTGCGCAGCAAACCGCACCGCGCGCATTATTCTCAGCGGATCTTCCGAAAATGTCTGCAGCGGGTCCAAAGGAGTCCGCAAAACCTTCCGCTCAAGGTCGCCAAGCCCGTCGTAGAGGTCAACCAACTCTCCATAGTGTTCGGTGTTCAATCGGACGGCCAGTGCGTTCACCGTAAAATCGCGGCGCGCGAGATCATCCTCGAGCGCACCCTTCCAGACATTAGGTTTGCGTGACTGAGATTCATATGACTCGGCTCGCGCCGTCACAAAATCCAATTGATACCCGCGATAGGGCACCATCGCCGTCCCGAACCGTTCAAACAACACGGGATTGCGCACGCCGAATTCTTTGGCAACACTTTGTGCAAACGCCACCGCGTCGCCAATTACGGTAAAGTCAATGTCCTTGACCTTCTTCCCGAGCAGTCTGTCCCGCACATATCCGCCGACCGCAAACACTTCAAGGCCGTGTGAGTCCGCAAGCCCGCCGATGCGGTCCAGTGTTCGAGAGTCCGTTCGTTTGAGGATGCGCCGACTTGCTTTGTGACTGACTTTCGTCACTTCTGCTCCTCCCGCAGCAGTCTCTCGCGCATCGCGAAGAGCGGTTCGCTGCGGCGCTCCAGCGTATACGGCGTGGCCTGTGCCGCCAATCCGGCCCGCGCGTAACTGACTGCTGATTCCGAGTCGCCCAGCATGTCGGAACACTCCATCAAAGTGCGATATAGTCCTATCACTTCATAACCGTTGTTTAACTCGTGTGTCTCATACTGTCTGAGCAGAATCAAGGCCGTGCCGCGCGCGGCTCCCCATTTTTCCGTGCGCTTTTCCAGTGAAAGCTTCGGCATCAGGAACGTCCTGCTGTTGGGAAATCGCTCAAGCCCTGCGCGCACCATGCTGTCTGCCAGCGTATAGTTCTTCTCCTGCAGCGCGAGCCAGACCATCGATGAGAGTGCCATGAAGCGCGAAAATCTCGCGCGCTCGAGTCCGAGCATCAGGTCTTTCCAACCTTCGCGCTTGCTCGGAACAAAGGGCAGCCACCGCAAGACTCCCAAATTGCTCGCTGCCGTGTAGCGGTAGGCGCCCCGCCCGACGTACGCGTCGTAAAACTCCGGATCCAAATCGATGGCGCGATCAAAGTGAGTTCGTGATGCCATCAGTCTGCGCACACCGTCAATCACTTTGCCTTGCCGATGCCGCGTCAGTCCCGATAGTGAATAGGCAGCTCCGGTCAGATACTCTCGCTCGGCGGCCGCTGAGTCGCGCGAGCGCTTCGCCCAGTTTGAGCATCCCGTCAGGCACTGTTCAATCAGGTATTCGAGTTCTGCCGTTCCCAGCGTGTCCTCAAAGTCAGTCAGCTTGGCGTAAATTACACTCGCCTTCGCGTACGTTACGCCGGGATGATCCCCGAACTGATTCGAAATTTCACGGACAACCTCATTGGCCGCAGGATAATGCTGGCCCAGCAAGGTGTCAAACAGCACCTCATAGCTGTCCAGCGGGGACGCGGCATAGACCGGCCGTCGCAGGGGCAAGAGGCCCACGCAACAACACAGCAAACAGATGACTAAATGTAGTTTTTGCCTATTCACAAGGTTTACAATAGCTTTGACAACTGAAGTTAGGACTATTCAAGCAAAAAGCAAGGCCTTTAGCGCTCCAATTAGTGAAAGCAACCCATCTTGGCTCTGGCCTTCCGCATTGGAATTTGTTATATTTTACAGAGTTTATAGGCCTGTAGTGTGCAAGTTTTGACCCATGGGAATGCCATAGAGTTCGAATGCTAAGTAAGTGTCCGTATTTCGTTCGGTTTATCTTCATCTTCTTGTTTGCTCGTGGTTTAGCATTCTCCGCCGAATCCGAAGAACGATTTATCCTCGTTTTGGATCCTCCGAGTGCCGCCATTTCCGCTGCCAGAGTCCCCGGAACGGACTCGCTGTGGCTGGCTCGCGCACACGAATTCGTACTGAACTCGGCCATCGAACACGCGGCTCAAACTCAGGAGCCGATTCTTAAGAGGCTTTACGATTTGCAGGCCGATGGACGAGTCCGGGACATCAGGCCCTTCTGGGTCGCCAATGCCATCGGTTTTCAAGGCAATACTCTGGTCGCCAGCGAAGTCCGCTCGTGGCCCGGCGTACGTGAAGTTCAGCCGGACCTGCCGTTAGAACCCATCCCCATTCTGCCTCGTGACTCCTCTCGTTCACAACGTTTCCTCGACGAAGACGGTGTTTCCAATGCGCTCACTTCAATTCGCGCCTCGCGAGCCTGGCAACTCGGGTTGACCGGTTCGGGTGTATTGGTTGCGAACTTTGACACGGGAGTCAATGCGACTCACCCTGGATTGTCCTCGCGCTGGAAAGGGAACTCAGGGTTTCCGGCAAGCCAGTGTTGGTTCGATCTGCTGATCCCCGTTACGCCGACACCCGGAGACATCGATGGTCACGGCACGCAAACCATGGGAATTCTCTGCGGCCAAGTTACCGGTGATACCGTTGGGGTTGCGTGGAATGCACAGTTTATCGCTGCCGCTGTGGCCGGAGGAAGCTCCACAATCTCGAATGCGCTGCAGGCCTTTCAGTGGATCATTGATCCCGATGGCAATCCGGCGACATTCGATGACGTCCCGCGCGTACTCTCCAATTCCTGGGGATTCTCCGGCGGCATCTCCGTGTGCAACGACGTCCTGTTTCAAAGCATGGATCTTTGCGAAGCGGCGGGCATCGCCATCGTCTGGGCCGCAGGGAACGAGGGACCTAATCTGGGTTCCATTCGTAATCCGGCAAACCGCGCAAATAGCCCCGTTTCGGCTTTCGCAGTCGGAGGTTGGGACGACCTGACCAATGCTGTTTGGGTTTCTTCAAGCCGAGGTCCCAGTCCGTGTTCTGAAGATCCCATCCTTCGCATAAAGCCCGAAGTCGTTGCACCTTCCGTCAATGTGCGGACCACGCACGGAAGCTCGTCTTTCGTGCAAACCACCGGCACTTCGTTCGCCGCTCCACTTGCGGCAGGAACGCTCGCGCTGATGGTTGAGGCCAATCCGATGCTTGCTCCCGATTCGTTGCTCGAATTGCTGATGTATACCAGTGTTGACGCAGGGTCACCCGGGCTGGACAACTCGGCGGGCTATGGAAAGATTGACGCTCTGTTGGCGTGTCAGGCCGCACTCACAGGGTTGGGATGGGTTCGGGGTGCTGTTCAGAATTCCCTCGGACAGGCTATCAATGCTGAGATTCTTGTGGTGAATCACCCCCATCACAGCTTCACGAATGCCAACGGAGTCTTCCGTCAGGCGCTGCCGGCATATCACCCGTTTCAGCTGCAAGTCGTCGCATCCGGCTATGTCCCGCAGCTGTTGAACGTTTCAACCCTGCCGCAGGATACATTGGAGATAACCATTACGTTAGCTCCGACCGCTCAGGGGATTCTGACGGGCAACGTCATCGACTGCCGCGGTATGCCCGGTCCGAATGCAACAATCTCAATTCCCGGTCAGCAGATTTCGCCCGTAGTCACGGACGGCAACGGCCGCTTCCTCATGACACTGAATGCCGGAACGTATACAGTCGCGTGCACGACGTCATATTGTAACGGCATGCTCGTTCCGGATGTGCAGATTCAAACCGGTGCGATTACAGATATCGAAATCGTGCTCACTCTCAATCCCGCATTCTTGTGTTCGGATGAAGACCCATGCGGATACTTTCTCTGCGACAGCTACGACTTCGGTGGGCCGTCAAGTGTCTATTCCTCTGTGTCGCCGACCGTTGGCGGAAAGGGCATCATTCACAATCTGCCCGATGACGGCCATGTTCCACTCTCGCTGCCGTTCGCGGTGACCTATTACGGCCAGACCTACCAGCGTATCTTTCTGAACTCAAACGGCATTATCAGCTTCGTACGATCTGCCACGGCATATAACAACCAGCAGCTGCCATACGGCACAGCTCCCTCGCTATATCCGTTCTGGGATGACTTCAGCGACCCTATCGGTGGGCACATTCTTTCTGACTATGACCCGTCGCACGGCACGTATACGCTGGAATACTACGAAGTCCCACACTTTATCGCACTCCCGCCGCCCACCGACAGCGTAAATTTTCAAGTGGTCTTTTACGACCCGGCTGTCTACCCGTCAACCAGCGGGAACACGTTCATCGAGTTTCGCTACGGCAGGGTGGACCGCAATACGAGCGCGACTTTCGGCATAGACGCAGCAACCAACGGTTGCTACGTCCGGTACGGATTCAACAGCGTGTGGCAGTCGCATGCCGTCCCGGTAATGCAACAGCTTTCCATTCGCATCGCAGACAGCGACTTCCCTTCAGGCGTTCCGTCGTTGCACGTCGAACCGACCTCGCTTGCGCTCTGGCTCGGCGTCGGCGAAAGTATCGACACCGCAATCCACATCTATAACTTCGGAAGTTCGCCGCTCGCCTATTCGGTAGGGAGTAACTCCACGGCGTTGAGTTCTGTTCCCGGCGCACCTCTGCCAGACAATGCGGTTCAGTGGGAGGAACACCCAAAAGGATATATTCCGCCGCGCGGTGAGCAGGTGACGGCGACTCTTGACGACCCTATTCCTGATATTCATGGATATGCGTGGAGAACGTCGCGCAACGACAACAGTATCATCTATCAGTTTAATGACATCTCGGGGATTGGCACGAACGTCGGATTGACCCGCGATGACACGACCTCCTATCCCCGGCCGCTGCCGTGGGAATTCTACCTGTACGGACGGCGGTTCGAGCAATACTCCGTCTGTTCCAACGGATTCATTTCCTTCTGGTCGCAGGTCCGCAATTACATCAATGATCCTCTGACACAGACTCGCGATCCGTATTATACGATTGCGCCGTTGTGGATGGATCTGGATCCGGCGGCGACTGGTCAAGTCCTTGAGTACTATGACATCGTGAACGATCGATTCGTCGTGCAATGGAACGAGATTCCACCGCACGGGGCGCAGCCCAGTCAAAACATGACATTTCAGGCCATCCTCTATCCAACCGGACAGATTGACTTCGTCTACGAACATCTGCGGGGTTCGCGCAGTTTGTATACGACGGGCATCAAGGGCGGCAGAACCGGCGAGTACCTGCAGCTTTCCTACAATGGAACACTCGTGGACAGCTTGATGACCATCCGCATCTTACGGCCCGATACAAGCTCGTCTTCGGTGCGAATCCTCGCGGGAGCACAGGGAGTTGTTCCCGCACAGGGAATGCAGGAAGTCAGGCTGCGATTCAAGAATAACTCACTTGCGCAAGGTCTCACGTCGTTTCCGTTGACCATTCAAACGTCGGCTCCGGACGGCGGAGATGTGCAGTTTGTTGCCGCAGTGCAAGGTGGCGTGCCGTTCGAACCGCGCACCGTGATATCGTGGGAAAGTAGTATGCTCAGACTACGTTGGTCGCCCCACCCGAACGGCGCGTACAGCGTGTGGAGTGCGCTGCCCGGCGACTCAGTGTATTCTCTGTTGACCGCGCAAACCCCGGACACCACACTCTCTGTGTCTTTGCCTCCCGACCCGATTCGTCTTTACGTTGTTACTCTCGCCGGATCTCCTGCTCCTGTTGTAGCATCGGATCCGCGCCCTTATAACTTAGAAAAATCTGTTACTCATTAGCCCTGTTCGAGGTGTCAAATGATTAGGTCCGTTTGCTTGCTTGCTCTGCTCACGATAGGACTGACTGCGGCCTATGCTTCAGACTATGCACACCATGCCCTGATTCGTGTATACGGGAAGACGCCGGTTCACGAGAAAGCACTTTTGCAGGATGATCGGCTCGATCTTATGCCGCAGGATGCCGAACCCGGAGTGCTGGTCGCGGCCCTGCCGGGCGACTTTGCCTATCTTGAAGCAAAAGGATATACCTGGGACGTGATCGAACCCGACCTTGAAGCGTTTTATGCCCGCCGCGCGCGAGAGGAAGGGTCGCTCGACGAGATGGGAGGATACAAGACGCACTCCGAAGTTCTGGCCGCGATGGACTCGATTCATGCGCAGCATCCGGATATCACGACCGCGCGTTTTGTGGTCGGCCGTACGATCGAAGGGCGCGACATCCACTGCATGAAGATTAGTGACAACCCGGAAGTGGATGAAAACGAAATTGAATTGCTCTACAATTCGCTGATTCACTCGCGTGAACCGGCCGCGATGGAACTGCTCTTTGTGTTCATGGACTACCTGACAAACAACTACGGTGTATATCCCGACGTCACATATCTCGTGGACAATCGCGAATTCTACTTCATTCCCTGCATCAACGTTGACGGCTATCTGTATAATCAGCAGACCAACCCCAATGGCGGCGGCATGTGGCGCAAGAATCGGCGCAATAACGGCAATGGCAGCTTTGGAGTTGACTTGAATCGAAATTGGGGTTTCAATTGGGGATATGACAATAGCGGCTCTTCACCTACACCCAGTTCAGAAACCTATCGTGGAACCGGCCCGTTCTCCGAGCCGGAGACTGATTCGCTGCGCAGGTTCATTGAATCACGCGACTTCGTCTTGGCGATGAACTACCACACATACTCGAATCTGATTCTCTATGCGTGGGGAACTCAGTCTTTCCAGGGAGGGTTCACTCCCGACAATCCGGCTTTTGCGATGATGGCAGACTCCATGCAGTACCTGATTCAGCAAGTCAATGGTGCAGTCTACGATGTGGGTCCCCCTTGGCAACTCCTGTACAATGTGAACGGGGATTGCAACGACTGGTGCTACGGAGAACAGTCCACCAAGAATAAGATTTTCAGCTTCACTACTGAAGTCGGCAGCGCCTCTGACGGCTTTTGGCCGCAGCCTTCGCGCATCGAACCTCTCGCGCTCGAAAATCTTCCTGCCAATCTGTTCGTCGCGCGCTACGCGGAGTTCCTCGTTCCACCGGATTTCCGTGTAACGAAGATCTTTCAGGATCAAACCGACCTGAATGGCGACCAAGACGGCGTCGTAGAACCCGGTGAAAGTGTGGCCATGTATATTCACCTGCGAAATACAGGCGCGCAGAACCTCGATGCGATCTCGGGAGTGATTTCCACAAACACGCCGGGCATCACGGTTGAGACGGGCGCTGCCTCTTGGCCGGCACTTCCGACGCAAACCTCTGACGAAAACACGACACCTTTTGTTCTGAACGTGTCTGCGGGATTTGCTTCACCCGGCGCGGTTCTCTGCGAGCTTCATCTGACGACTGCCAATGGGCTGGATACGACGCTTGCCGTGACGGCCGTAGTGGGGAATCCGGTGTTCGCAGACAACATGGAATCCGGCGACAACGGCTGGACGCACTCGGGGCCGAACGATCTCTGGCACCTCTCTACCCGACGCTCGGCTTCTCCTACGCACTCGTGGTATTCCGGGAATGAAGGCACGGGCCAGTATCCCAACAGCATGAACGCTATCCTGATCTCACCGCCGATTCTTCTCGGCAACAATCCGGTCATCTCCTTTACCCATCGCTACGCCCTTGAATCCGGTTTCGACTTTGGGTTTGTCGAAGTCGATGACGGAAACACGTCGCAAATCGTCGCCGGACCTTTCACAGGCGGTAACGGCGCCTTTGAGACGGTTACGGTGCCGCTTGCGCAATTCGGACCGGGAAGCATTGTCCGAATCAAATTCCGCCAGACGAGCGACGGGTTTGTCACTGACGAAGGCTGGTTTGTGGACGACGTAACGTTAGGGACCGCACCGACTATCAGTGCCAATCCCGACATGGTGATGGTTGCCATGGATACGAACAGCACCACCGACCGCAACGTCATCATCAATAATGCCGGTGGTTCTGATCTTGCCTATTCTGTGATCTTCCAGAACGGAACGGCGGCTACCGACACGGGTGGACCCGATTCCTTCGGCTATCGCTGGCAGGACTCCGATGATGCCTGCGGTCCCGCCTACACGTGGTTGCCGATTGGTGCGTTGGGTACGCCGTTAACTTGGGTCGAAGGTGAAGGTGATTTGTCACGTGGTCCGTACTCGCTGCCCTTTGAGTTCCCGTTCTACGGACAATTGTTTGACCGGATCTGGATCAACGCGAACGGCTGGGTGAGCTTCATTGATTCAACCAGCACGGCATATCTCAACACGTCGCTTCCTTCTGCCAGTGCGCCGGCGGCGGCGATATTCCCGTGGTGGGACGACTTGAAACCGCAGCTTGCCGGGACAAACGTGCGCTACTGGAACAACGGATCAGACTCTGCCGCCGTGCACTTTGAGAATATTCGCGCTGGCACTGCCCCGACACAAGGCACATACAACTTCCAACTGCTGCTGACCGCGTGGGGTGAGTGCCGCGTGTTCTACGGAAACATGGGAACGATTCGGCTGACCAGTGCAACTATTGGAATCCAAAATGCCGCGAAGTCTGTGGGCTTGACCGTTTTAAATAACCAGGCGGGTGTCGCAAGCAATGAAGCTCGGCGTTTCGCGCTCGGTCCCCGCTGGGTGTCTGTGCTTCCGACAAGTGGAGTTGTTGCTCCCAACTCGGCGGACACTCTGCGGCTGCATTTCCTCGGTCCCGAGCTCTGCGGCATGCCCAGTCTCAGCGGACTGATTGTTCGCAGCAATGATCCGCGCTCGGCAGAGATTACCATTCCCATCACCGTGTCTGCGGATGTGTCGCTCGATGCTCCTGTCGAGCTGACCATCTACCCGGACGGCGAGAACATTTTGCTTCGCTGGCAGCCCGTTGCAGGCGCTTCCTCGTATGATGTTCTTTTCTACTATGAAACCGGAGGGTTGCCCACGATTATCGGGACGACCGGCACAACTTCGTATACTCACGTAGATGCGCTGGATGTGCCGATCGGGTTCTATCAGGTCGTCGCGCTGCCGTGAGGAACTGTTTGTTGTCTAACAAACTCTGCGTCTCGATAACATTCGTTCTGCTGGTTTGCTCGTCGGTCACGTGGGCCGCAACACGCAAGCCGGCCTACGCTCCGAACGTCATGATCGCAAGCGCCGACACGCACGCAACGCGGGCCGGGCTGCATATCCTGAAGGAAGGCGGCAATGCCGCAGATGCCGCGGTCGCCGTTGCATTCGCACTCGGCGTGTCGGAAGGATACTCAAGTGGTATCGGAGGCGGCTGCTTCATAATCGTGCACATGGCGGACGGCCGTTCCGCCGCGATCGATGGACGGGAAGTTGCACCGAGCCGCGCGTCACGGCTGATGTTCGTGCCGCGCAAAGATTCAGATCGCACCGATTTGTCTCTCTACTCCTCGCTCGCGGCAGGGGTGCCGGGCGAAGTGGCCGCGCTCGAATTGCTGGCACAGGACTTCGGGACGTTGCCGTTTTCGCAATTGCTGGAGCCTGCGGCTTCGCTGGCCGACACCGGATTCATCGTCAATGACTACTATGCCGGAGTCCTGAAGATCTATGCGGACCGCCTTGCGGCTGACCCGGGTTCGCTGGAGGTCTACTTCAACGAATGGGGCGCGCCTTATGCGAGCGGGGAGCGATTCATGCAACGCGACTTGGCGGAGACGCTGCGCCGCATGCAGACTCATGGTGCCGCAGATTTCTATTCCGGTGAAACCGCGCGCCGCTTCGTGGAGTTTATGGAGCGAAGCGGGGGGATTATCGGTGAACGTGACTTAGCCTCGTATCGGGCCGTCAGGCTTGAGCCTTTGCGCGGAAGCTATCGCGGGTTTGACGTCGTGACCATGCCGCTGCCGAGTTCAGGCGGCGTTCACCTGCTGCAAATCCTGAATATTCTGGAGGGATTCCCGCTCTCTTATCTGGGTGCCGGCTCGTCAGAGGCCTTGCATTTGGTAGCCGAGGCTATGAACCTCGCCTTTGCGGACCGCGCAGAGTTCCTGGGAGATCCGGCGTTCACTCCTGTTCCGGTCAGCGCGTTGATTCATAAGGCCTATGCAGACACGCTGCGCAAGGCGATTTCACGAACCTCGCATTTCAGTAATCCCGCGCCCGGCGCCGCATGGGAGTTTCAGTCGCGGATAGAACACCATACGACCCACTTCGGCGTGGTTGATGCCGACGGCAACGCGGTTTCAGTGACTGCCACGGTAAACACTCCGTTCGCGACCGGCATAACTATTCCGGGCACGGGGATACTCCTGAATAACGAAATGGATGACTTTGTCACTCAGCCCGGAAAGGCGAACTACTTCGGTTTGGTCGGCAAGGCGGCCAACGAGATCGAGCCGGGCAAGAAGCCGCTATCATCCATGACTCCGACTGTCCTCTTGCGCGATGGAAAGCCGTATCTGCTGGCGGGCGGGGCAGGGGGGCCGAGAATTATCACGGCGACCCTGCTGGCAATCCTGAATTCAGTGGATCACGGCCTGGATATTCAGCAATCGGTCGACTTGCCCAGAATCCATGCGCAATGGACACCTGATCGCCTCTTCATGGAACCGGAACACACCTTCGATGTGCAGCGAGGACTCTCTGAACGCGGCCACACGATCGAGATTGGACCCGCTAAGTCCCGTGTTCAAGCTATTTTGGCTGACACATTGCGGGGTGGATGGCAGGGTGCCGCCGACAGCAGAGGAACGGGCGCGGCAATTGGTTTCTGAGCAATATGTTCGACGCATGTCTAAAAGCTACTGATGCTTGTTGACAATCTGCCGAGACCTTCTTATCTTTAGGCTATGTCACCCATAGGAAAATACCCACTCGACATTGGCCCCCTGATTCGTGCTGCCCGCAAGCAAACCGGGATGTCACAGGAGGCACTGGCTTCACTCGTCCATGTCAACCGCTCCTACCTGTCGCTGGTTGAAAATGGCCGTTCATCGCCAACGCTGGAGTTTCTCGAGAAGATATCCTCCGGTCTGAACTTGAGCATCGAGGAGCTAATCCTCGGGCGAGAGGCTTTCCGGCATATCACCTACACTCCGGAACAGGGCTACGTCTATCGTGGCCTACAGGAGTTTCTCGAGGACCGCGAACAGCTCTTGCTGATGAACCCGACGGAGAGTGAAATTGCGGCCCTGAAAGCTATCCGTCTGCATCCGGATCATGATCCGACCAAGCGCTTCTTTGTAGATGCGCTACTCGATCTGCGCCGGACTCGTGCGCCGGAATAGCACTACTCAGTTTGAGTCCCAATCAGGAGTGATTCGTCATGCTCAGCGTTAGTGCGCGTCGGGACAACGACACGTTCATAGTCGAACTCGCCGGTAAAATGATGGGCGGCATGGAACAGAAGGAGTTTCATACGCTCGTGCGTGATGCGGTCGAAGGCGGATGCAAGAGTGCTGTCATAGACCTCTCCGATGTCGAATGGCTGAACAGTTGGGGAGTCGGACAGCTCGTTTCCGCGTACACCACGATGAAGAATCGTGGCGGATTGCTGGTGCTTTCCGGTTGTTCCCCAAAGGTTATGACCGTCCTTCGACTAACCCGCTTCGATAACGTGTTCAGTTTCGAGCCTACTGTGACGTCTGCGCTCGAAGTCTGCAAGCGGCAGATGCCGCCGGCACATTAAGTTCTCAGAGTCTGAAACTCATTTTTCAAAATACCGAACCTGCACAAGGAGTTATTGCAACATGAAGGTCAAAACGTCCGATCAGAACGGCATTTACATCGTCGGGCTGTCGGGAAAGATCATGGGTGGACCCGAATCCGCTCAGTTTCACGATGCCATGAAACACGCTCTGGCAAGCAGCCATAAGCGAGTTGTAATTGATCTCGGCGAAGTCGAGTGGATGAACAGCTCGGGTATCGGGTTGCTTGTTTCCGCATACACGACGCTTAAGAATGCCGGTGCCGAAATGAAGCTGGCACGGACGACCGACAAGATTCAGTCGCTGCTGGTCATCACCAAGCTTAATTCGGTTTTTGACAGTCACGACAGCGTCGATTCCGCCATCAAAAGCTTCAGCTAAATCCTGATTCTCTCTTCGCCTGACTGTGGCTGTTCACTCTCCTATGACTGATTCGCCCCGAGATGTTGAACGGACACTCCAGAGTCTTGACGAACTGGAGCGGCTCGCGAACGAACTGAGCGGTGATCTGGTTGACCAGCACTTGGATCCGGCCAAGGTTGAGTCTTTCGCAAAGCTCACAGAGTCGCTGGCAAAGGCTCGCAACTACCTTCGACTGCAGGCCGAAATCGAACGCGAGCGACAGGAATACCGCACACTCGAAGAGGTCTCGCTGCGGCTTTCGAGCGCCGCGGAAGTTCGTGATGTGCTTCGAGCCATCCTCGAGTCCCTGCGGCAGGTCGTCCGATATGACGCCGCAGGAATCTTTGTTTTTAACCGGGAACTCGGCATTATTGAAGTAGACATGCTTGCGGGCTATCACGGCACGCAGAAGCGCAGAGTCTACTCCAAATTTCAAGAGGGAGTCAAACAGGGGGAAGGCATTGTCGCGACGGTTGTCTTTGCCGGCAAACCGCTCTACGTTCCTGATGTGACAAAGGATCCGCGCTATGTCGAAGTTCGCCCGACCACGCGATCTGAACTTGCCGTGCCGATTTTTGTTCGTGACGAACTGATCGGCGCGTTCAACCTTGAGTCCGACCAGACGGACGCGTTCTCAGTACGCGATTTGCGAATCTTGAAAACCTTCGCGAGTCATGCGGGTGTGGCGCTGGAGCGTGCGCGTGCGGATCGCCAGCGGCTTCATACGCGTCGAATTGAAGAGGAACTCAATTTGGCGCGCAAGATTCACACCGGCTTTCTTCCCAAAGCCATGCCGGAATTCGCCCCGTACGACTTGGGCGGGATGAACTTTCCCTCGAGCGAAGTGGGCGGCGACTATTACGATTTCATTAATATCACTCCTGACGACCTTGGGATCGTAATGAGTGATGTCGCAGGCCACGGAGTTGCCGCGGCGCTCCTGATGGCAAACTTCCGCGCCTGCATTCGCATTGAATCCCGGGCGCATTATGCCATCGAGACCATCCTTGGCCGTGTCAATGAGTTTCTCGTCGAGAGCAACCCTCCCGACAGTTTTGTGACCGCAGTGTACGGCGTACTCAGCCGCAAACACCACGTCTTGACTTACGCCAATGCTGGACACAATCCGCCTTTGTTGCTGCGGGTTGGTGAAGAGATGAGATTACTCGACAGCGGTGGGCCGATTCTGGGTGTTCTTCCCGAAGCGAAGTATGCTGAAAACCAGATTCATTTGAGGCCGGGTGACTTGCTGGTGTTCTATACGGACGGTGTTACGGAAAGCCGTAACGAGAACGGTGATGAGTTTGGGATTGAACGGCTCGCGGAATTGGCGCAGCGCTACCGCACACTTTCCGCTTATGAAATGACCCGGCGGATGAGTCATGAAGTGCATGCATTTCAGGCGCCGGATTCGACTGTGGATGATTTGACCTTGTCGATTGTGAAATATGACCCAGCCGTTAAGAACTGAACAACTCGTTATCCCCTCTTCGGTGGATCAAATCGAGAAAGTTGACGAGTTCGTCGAGAGTTGTGCTGCGTCTATGGGATTCGAGCAGGATGCGCTTGCGGATATCGGTATTTGCGTTACAGAACTCGTGATGAACGCAATCGTCCATGCCCACAAGGAACAGGCGGAAATCCCCGTGCACGTTGACCTTGAGTGTCATCCGGATGGATTGCGTGTGAGGGTTCGCGACCACGGTCCCGGATTCGACACCGCCTCCGTCCCTGATCCCACTTCACCGGATCACCTTATGCAGGATCACGGCCGTGGAATCTTGATTGTCCGGGCTATGATGGATGACGTGGTCTGCACGCGGCTCGATGACGGTATGCAGGTGACCTTTTTCAAGAAACTTCAGTGACCGACGCCATGCGCACCGCGATCTACCCCGGCACTTTTGACCCCATCACCTACGGTCACCTCGATGTCATCGAACGCGCCGCCGCGCTGTTCGAACGCGTCATCGTCACGCTCGCAATTCATTCCCAGAAAGTGCCGCTTTTCAGCACGGACGAGCGTCAGAAACTGATCGAACAAGCAACATCTCACCTGCCGGGTGTTTCCGTTGGCAGATGCAGCGGATTGCTTGTTGACTACGCGCGCGAGAATAATGCGGTTGCCATCATTCGCGGATTGCGCGCCGTCTCGGACTTTGACTACGAATTTCAGATAGCCTTGGCAAACCGTATGCTCGCGCCGAGCATCAGCACGGTCTTCCTGATGCCGGGAGAGCAGTACACGTACCTCAATAGCTCGATTGTGCGTGAAGTAGCGCGACTTGGTGGATCCGTCGAAAGTTTCGTTCCACGGCACGTCGCCGAGGCTTTGGCCGAGAAATACGGGAAACCCAGATCGTGAACCTGCGGCCGCAGGTCTCGATTGAGCTGGCTGCGAGTCTTTGTCTATCGTCACGCCCTGCCGGGCGTTTTGTGTTTTGATGCTCTCCTGCACTTATATCTTATTAAGCTAAATCTTACATCATGCGATTTCCTGCCGAACCCTTCCGCATTAAAGTTGTTGAAAAGATCCGCCGCACGACACGCGATGAGCGTGAGGAGCTCCTCAGACGGGCCGGATTAAATGTCTTTCTGATTCCGTCCGATGCTATTTACGTTGACCTCTTGACGGACTCCGGTACTGGTGCGATGAGTGACCAGCAGTGGGCCGGACTGATGATTGGCGATGAAAGTTATGCCGGCTCGAAGAGCTTCTTCAAGTTTGAAGCCGCCGTTCGCGATATCACGGGCTTTCCATTCGTGACACCGACGCATCAAGGTCGTGTTGCAGAAAATCTGCTGTTCTCGACTATCTGCGAGAAAGGCAAGACGGTCATTGCGAACACGCACTTTGACACAACGCGTGCCAATGTCGAGATGAATCACGCTGTGGCCCTTGACCTGCCGGTCAAGGAAGCCTACGATCCGCAGCTCGGGACCCTTTGGAAAGGCAATATGGATCTCGGCAGACTGGAAAGTGAGCTAAAGTCCAATCGCGACAGCATCCCGCTGGTCGTGATGACCGTGACGAATAATTCGGCGGGCGGCCAGCCGGTGTCCATGGAGAATATCCGAGCGACGTCCCGTCTCTGCAAGCAATATGGCGTGCCGTTCTTTATCGACTGTGCGCGCTTTGCGGAAAACTGCTGGTTCATTCACGAATTCGAGCCGGGCTACAAGGGCAAGTCAATCATTGAAATTGCGCGAGAGTTGTTCAGTCACTCGGATGGCTGCTGGATGTCCGCAAAGAAAGATGCGCTCGTCAATATCGGTGGCTTCATTGCCATGAACGATCTCGATCTCGCGCGCAAACTCCAGCAGAAACTTATCCTGATTGAGGGGTTTCCGACCTATGGCGGGCTTGCCGGACGAGATCTGGAAGCCGTCGCAATCGGACTCTATGAGGGCATGGAGAGCGAGTACTTGCAATACCGCACTGCGCAAGTAAGATACCTTGGCGAGATGCTGCTCGAGTCCGGCATTTCGATCGTTCGTCCTGTCGGCGGGCATGCCGTGTTCATTGATGCGAAGTCCTTCTGTCCGCATTTACCCGCTGAACAATTCCCGGGAGTGGCGGTCACTGTCGCGCTCTACCGTGAGGCCGGTGTGCGCGGCGTGGAGATCGGTTCACTGATGTTCGGACATATTGATCCCGAGACAGGAAAGCACGTCGCTCCGCCGCTGGAGTTGGTGCGACTCGCCGTGCCGCGACGCGTTTACACGACCGCGCATATCACCTACGTTGCAGAATCGCTGGCCGATCTCTACAAGAATCGTGAGAAGATTAAAGGACTGAAGCTCACCTACGAAGCTCCGGTATTGCGGCACTTCACTGCAAGAATGGAAGAAGTCGACTGACAACGGAACCAACAGTCGTTATCACAGGTTGCTCAAGCGGGATTGGCCGCGCGGCTGCATTCTGCTTTGCACGTGCAGGTTTTCGAGTGGTTGCCACAGTTCGGCACGAATACGAGCAAAAAGTCTTGTTTCAGGAGTTGCATCAATGCTCGCTTGAGACTCTCGTGGTTCGGTGCGATGTCACGTGCGACGACGATTTACTGGGTTTGGTTGATTCTGCGCTGCAGCGATTTGGAAGCATTGATGTATTGGTTAATAACGCCGGTTACGGCCAGTTCGGCGGCATAGAATTGGTTACGGCAGAACAGGCAAGGGCGCAGTTTGAAGTCAATACGATTGCGCCGCTGCGGCTTGCCCAACTTGTCCTGCCGCACATGCGGGAGCGGGGAAGTGGAAGGATCATTAACATCTCTTCAGTTGCAGGGCGAATCGTGCTGCCGTGGGGGGGATGGTATGCGGCGTCGAAGTTTGCACTCGAGGCCCTTACGGATGCCTTGCGGCTTGAGTGCCGACCGTTCAACGTGCACGTTGTGTCCGTCTTGTCCGGTCCCGTACAAACTGACTTTGTCACTAAGTTGCAGATAAGTGAACCCCGCGCCGCCAGCCCTGAGTTTCAACACAGGATACACGAGCACGCACAGGAACGCCGAAAGCGTTCTCGCGAGGGTGCATGGACCGCGCAGATGACGGCCGAACTTCTCCTGAGTATCGTCAAAAGCTCCAACCCCCGCACTCGCTACGTGACGACGCCGATAGGCAAGGCCGCCGTCCTGTTGCGCAAGTTTCTTCCCGATCGATTGTGGGATAGGTTGATTGTTCGAGCTTACGGAGCGCAGAAAATCTTTAACAAGCCGGCATCATGATACGAGCAGTCTTTTTTGACTTTGACGGCACACTGATTGACTCGATGCCTGCACATGTCGTCGCGTGGGAGAAGATTCTGGGCGAAATCGGCATTCAATTGGATGACCTCTATTTCCAGATGAATGAAGGTGAAAAAGCTGAAGACACGATTTCCCGCCTGCTGTCTGAGCGGGGATACGAATATTCCGAGGAACAGCAGGCTCTATTGATCGAGCGAAAGCGGGCACTCTATCGATCCTCCGCCCCGAAAGGATTGATTCCCGAAGCTTCAGAACTTGTCAGAGACTTGCTGAGCCGAAACATCGCGTGCGATATTGTCACCGGTTCCATCCGCAGCAACATGGACGCCGTGCTCTCCGAGGATGAGTTTGCGTTGTTTCGGAGTATCTATACGCCCGCCGAATATGGCAAAGGTAAACCCGCACCGGACCCATATCTGATTGCGCTGGATCGTTCCGGACTGGAGGCGTCGGAGTGTCTGGTGCTGGAAAACGCTCCGCTCGGAATTCGCTCTGCGAAAGCCGCTGGATTGCGTACTGCCGCGATCACAACCACATTGCCTCCTCGCTATTTGAGCGAGGCGGATCATGTCATCCACCGTTTTGCCGACTTCTTGAACTTACTTTAGCATTGAGGTTACGATGAGTGCCGAACGCACCTGTACTATTGAACGTCACTTTATAGATCAACAGTCGAAACATCCCGAGGCAACAGGTGAATTAACACGCCTGATGCATCAACTCGCATTCGCCGCCAAGCAGATAACCAAGGAAGTTCGCAGCGCGGGACTCTCGGATATTCTAGGTGTCGCGGGCCATACGAACATTCAAGGAGAAGTCGTTCAAAAGCTCGACGAGATTTCCAATGATATGATCTATCGAGCCATGGATCACGCCGGAGTCTTGTGCTGCATGGCCTCCGAAGAGCGGGAAAAGATGATCTCAATTCCTGCCGAGTTTCAATATGGCAAATACACGCTGGCGTTTGATCCACTAGACGGAAGTTCGAATATTGATGCCAATATTAATGTTGGTACAATCTTCTCGATTCACAAGCGGATTTCGCCCGACGGCACGCCCGGCACAGAAGCAGATTTACTGCAGACGGGCAGGGAACAGGTCGTGGCGGGATACATCGTTTACGGTAGTTCAACCATGATGGTTTACACCACCGGGCACGGTGTCAACGGGTTTACTCTTGAACCCTCTATCGGTGAGTTCCTGCTGTCACATCCGGACATGCGTATCCCTGAGCATGGCAAGTACTTCAGCATCAATATGGGCAATTACCACTACTGGAGCGAAGGAGTTAAGCGGTACATAGACCACATCATTACACCAGACAAGGAACGCGGTACTCCCTATTCGCTGCGCTACATCGGGTCAATGATTGCAGACGTGCATCGCACCTTGCTCTACGGCGGAATCTTCATGTATCCCCTTGACTACAAGGACCCCAAGAATCCCAAGGGGAAACTGCGCCTGCTGTACGAGGCCTCACCAATGTCCATGGTTATCGAGCAGGCAGGAGGTCTTTCAACCGACGGAAAGCAGTCCATCCTCGATGTAGTGCCCGAGGGTCTGCACGACCGCGTCCCGCTCTTTGTAGGTGCTCGAAAGAATGTTGAAGAGCTGCTCCACTTTTTACGGCAGTATGAGAGCTGAGTAGTCGAAAATAGATACGACAAAGGCCCGGTTTGTCCGGGCCTTTTTATTCTCGTTGCAGGCAAATAGCAGTTACTTCTTCTTCAGCTTGACCAGTGCGACCGCACCCATCATCAGGCCTCCAACCCAGTACGGTGCGGAGAGCCCGACGAATTGAAACAATGCTGTGCCGCTTGGCGGGCCGAACACGCGACCGAGCGCGGCAATCGATTGGGCCGCACCCATCGTGAGACCCTGTTTGCCCGGTGGAGCCGCCTTCGAAATCAGTGAATTAATCGTGGGATTCATTAACGCCGAGCCAATCGCAAGCAACGGGGCGACCGCAACTAACTGCGGCGTTGACTGAACGAATCCCATGACTCCTAAACCGAGCGCCATGAGCAGCAGTCCGGTTCTGGCTAATGGGGCCTCGCCGAACGCACGCACCAGTTTGCCCATGAGCGCTCCTTGCACGATTGCGGAGATAACTCCGACTTCCGCCAGAATCCATCCGACGTGCACAGCATCAAGCGACAGCCGATGTTCACAGAACAGCGCGAAAGTCGCTTCCATCTGTGAAAACGCGTATACCTGCACGAAGAATACGCCAATCAGGATTCCAAGCATGGGTACGGAAAATAACTCGCGCAGTGAACTGATTGAAAGCAAGGAGCGGTGAACTCCATGACTTTGTTCAGACTGAGTCTCAGGCAGTTTCCAGTATGCCCAGATGAAGTTCAGTGCCGACATCCCAGAGGCGACAAGTGCAGGAAAGCCGTAACCGTATTTGGTTAAGATGCCGCCTACAGCGGGGCCGAAGATGAACCCCAATCCAAAAGCTGCGCCAATCAGCCCCATTCCTTTTGCACGATCCGCCTCCGATGTTGTGTCAGCGATGTAGGCCTGCGCAGTCGGCAACGTTGCGCTGGAGAGAATTCCCGCCAGAATGCGTGCCACAAACAGCATGAGCAGGCTTTCTGCTAAGCCAAACATCAAGAACGCTATCGCAGATCCCGCCAACCCAATCAACAGAACGGGACGGCGTCCGAGACGGTCCGACAATCGGCCCCAGAGCGGTGAGAACAAAAAATGCATTGCGCTGTAAGACGCCGACAAGACTCCAATCGTGAGGAAGCTCGCACCAAAACTCTCGGCGTAGAAGGGCAACGCCGGAATGATCAGCCCGAAACCGAGCAGATCGATGAAAATTGTCAGGAACAGAATCGCGAGTTTGGAGTTCATTACTCACCGGTTGCCGTGAATCGCACAATGTAAGGATGTTCCTATCCAGAGTAAAGCTGTCGAGTCACCGAAAGAGCTTGCTTATTCGAGGGTTGCACCTTTGCGCATGGTTTTGTATTATGGCATGTTAGGCGCGAGAGTGGCGGAATTGGCAGACGCGCCAGATTTAGGTTCTGGTATCCGGAAGGATGTGGGGGTTCGAATCCCCCCTTTCGCACGAATTTCTAAGTTTTGGAGCAAAATTGCAGTTAACAGTTGAAAACAATAGACTTAATGATGTTCAGCATGAGCTGAAGGTCGCCGTTCCTGCCGAGTTCATGCGAGAGGAGCTGGAGCGTGGAATGGAGGCCATCAAGTCCCATGCGAAGATCCCGGGATTTCGGCCGGGGAAGGTCCCCAGAAACGTTCTTGTGCAGAGGTATGGCCCGGCGGTCACCGAAGACACGATCCAACGAGTACTACAGGACGCCTATCGAACGGCGCTCGATCAGGAGAAACTCTATCCGATTTCTCCGGGTGAAATGAGCGAAATCAACTTTGAGCCCGGACAACCGCTGACATTCAAGGTGGTTGTAGAGATACTGCCTGAGATCCCGCTGCCCGATTTGGCGACTATCGAGGTGGAGTTAAAAGAACCACAGGCCGGTGAAGAGGACGTAGTCACGTCCCTGGAGAGTCTGCGCGAGTCGCAAGCCGTGCTTGTGCCCACAGAGGATCCGATTGACGAACATTCGGTGATAACATTCGACTTGCAGGAGCTTGATGAGTCAGGATTCCCACTCGTGGGCCGCTCCCAGAAAGATATCACGATTGACATGAGCCGGCAGCAGTTTGGCGAGGATTTTGCTTCGCGAGTCAAGGGCCTGACATGTGATCAAACCGCTAACGTCGAGTTCAGACGCGCTGGCGCGGAAGAAGGCAAGCCGATGCGTGCACAACTCACTATTCGCAATATCCAGCGGAAAGAGTTGCCAGAGTTGGATGACGCCTTCGTCCATTCGGTCAATCCCAATCTTGCCACACTGGACGACCTGAAGAGTGATCTTCGCAAATACATCGAAGCCCGTGCCGGTCATGCCGCACGGCAGCAAATGTTCCGAATGGCTGCCGACGAACTGCTGCGCAATTCGGACTTTCCCGTCCCGCCGCGTATGCTGGAGAACTACCTTGATCGCATGACCGAGGAGGCCGAGCAGCGATCCCATAGCAAAGGTGACGAATCTGCTCGCGAGAAGTTCCGGAAGGATTACCGTGCATCTGCGATTTGGACCCTGCGATGGTACCTGATGCGCAATCGCCTGATTCAAGAATTTGATCTCAGGGTGAAGGATGAAGAGATTAATCAGGAAATTGCAAATCTGGCGACACTCGAAGATGAAATGGCGGAAGACTTCAAGCAGCGTTTGACGCCGGATCAGCTGCAGCAGATTCAGGATGATGTTCAGGAACGCAAAGTCTTGAACTACCTCGAAGATAACATTACCATCAAGCGAGTATCGGTGCCCCTTGCGGAGTTTGAGGGACGCACCGAGTCCTCGAGAATCGTTACGGTTTAAGCATTACTTACGCTACAGGAGAACAGATTTCCATGGCCTTAGTTCCCATGGTCGTAGAGCAGACGGGTCGCGGCGAACGCGCGTTTGACATCTATTCCCGTTTGCTCAAAGAACGCATTATCATAGTTGGAACTCCGATTGACGATCACATCGCCAGTCTGATTATCGCGCAATTGATCTTTCTCGCGGCAGAAGATCCTGAAAAGGACATCAGCCTCTACATCAACAGTCCCGGCGGTATTGTCACTTCGGGCATGGCGATATATGACACAATGCAGCATGTGAAACCAGACGTTGCAACTATTTGCATCGGTCAGGCTGCGTCGATGGGTGCTTTTCTTCTGGCTGCAGGAGCCAAAGGCAAGCGCAGCATTCTTCCAAACGCTCGGGTCATGATCCATCAGCCCCTTGGCGGCGCACAGGGCCAGGCCACAGACATCGATATCATGACCAAAGAGATCCTCAAGACACGGGCGAAGCTTAACGAGCTGCTGTCTCATCATACGGGGCAATCCCTCGAGCGAATTGAGCAGGACACGGATCGAAACTACTTCATGTCCGCCGAGCAAGCCAAAGAGTACGGCATAATTGACGAGATTATCTATCCTCGCAAGCAAGTCAAGAGCTAAGGCAACATCGTGACAGAATCCCGTTTGGAACAAGCTTGCTCCTTCTGTGGCCGCAACGAGGCGCAGGTCGCAACTCTAATCAAGCATCAAGACGGCATCGCCATCTGTGATGTCTGCGTTGAGCACGCGCATCAGATTGTTGCTATGTCGCGCGCGGGCCGTAAGAGTGTCAATCTGGCGGATTTCCCGACGCCGCGTGAGTTAAAGCGTAAACTCGATGAATACATTATCGGGCAGGACGACGCGAAGCGCAAGATTGCTGTGGCGGTCTACAACCATTATAAGCGAATCACCACCGTAGATCAGGCGTCGGATGTCGAAATCGAGAAAGCGAACATCCTGCTTATTGGGCCAACCGGAACGGGAAAGACTCTGCTTGCGCAGACGATGGCACGCTTCCTTCATGTTCCATTTGCGATTGCCGACGCTACCACACTTACCGAGGCAGGCTACGTGGGCGAAGACGTCGAGAATGTTCTCGTACGACTGCTTCAAAATGCTGATTATGATGTTGCCCGCGCGGAAATGGGCATCATCTACATAGACGAAATAGACAAAATCGCGCGTAAAGATCCGAATATGTCCATTACGCGTGATGTTTCAGGTGAAGGAGTGCAGCAGGCGCTATTGAAAATCCTCGAGGGGACTAACGCCAATCTGCCGCCGCAGGGCGGACGCAAGCACCCCGAACAGAAGTTCATTCAAATGAACACGCGGAATATCCTGTTTATTCTTGGTGGTGCATTCGAAGGGCTTGAGAAGATCGTTCGCAGTCGCGTAGCCAAGTATCCAATGGGATTCGGCGCTACCGAAGCGATAGAAAGTGCGACCAAAGAATACGTTGTAAAGCAAGTCAGCTTTGAGGATCTGAACATGTTTGGCCTGATCCCTGAGTTGATCGGGCGACTGCCCGTAGTTTCGGTGCTCGAACCGCTCTCGGACGAGGCCATGATGCGGATTCTTCTTGAACCGAGAAACGCACTGGTCAAGCAGTATACCAGGCTGTTCGAGATGGAGGGAGTCAAGTTGACGTTTGAACAAGACGCGTTACTCGCGATTATCAGTGAAGCTCGGCGACGCAAAACGGGAGCGCGGGCATTGCGGGCCATTGCCGAAGAAGCGTTGATGGAGGCTTTCTTCGAAGTTCCAAGCCGAAAAGACGTTAGCGAGGTCGTCATCAATGCCGAGACCGTGCTTGACAAGAAACCTGCCCGCTTCGTTGAGTTGAAGAAGAAAAGCGCGTAGTCTTCATCGCGCTATCTCTTTCCGGCGTGGCGACGATTTTCTGTTGTCACGCCTTTCTTTTATGTCCCTGCGAGATTCCCCTTTCCTATTTCTCCTGCTGACGTTGTTTGGCACAATGTCCGCACGTGCCAACGTTCCGGCTCCGCCACCTGCGACTTCGCAACAGGATTCAATAGCTGCACGCTGGGAAGGCGGGTCTGAGCTAACTCGCTGGCTTGGTGGTTATCGCGTAAGCGTCGGAAGTGACACGGCGTGGCGAGTGTCATCGAAGTCAAGCTGGGTGACTGGTCTGACTCGCGGCCAATCGTCTGTCGGTCGAGTTCGGCATGACGCTCGGTGGGCGCTCTCTGCTGCCCGTCCGCTGGCGGAACGCGTTCGACTCTGGGCTGGTGCAACCGGACAGCATTACAATGACCGTCCGCGAGCCGGTGCAAGCACATTCGCAGGTCAAGGCAATCGTTCACATTTGATCCGCGGTGGACTTGGACCGCAAATCGAGTGGACACGCTACCTCGCCACGACTCACAGTATTGGTGCAATTCAGGACTCGCGTGATGACTATGCGGACAACGGGATTGCGAGCTGGCAGTCAGCTTTGCTCCAGCATAGAACGCCGCACAATCAACACGATGGAGCTCTCAGTTTCGACTACGAGAGACCGGGAAGTCGAGATGGTTCGGACGGGCGTTTGAGCTACAGCCTGGCGCAGGACTATGAGCAGGCGGCTAACCGGGTGCGTTTGCAAACGAGTTGGACGCGACGGAACATGCTAACCGCGCCTTCGCTGCCTGATCAGTTTCGAGAAGAGAAGGCGCTGCAAGTCGCTGATGAACTGAATTACGAGATCGCAGGAAACACCAGCTTGCGCGGTGGTGGAATCGTCCGCTACTCAGACACGCGTCTCGACGATCGGATGGGGAACGTTTCGCGTCTTGAAGAACTGGAGTCAGGCTTGAACGTCGCGCTTGACATGGTTCACGGCAAGCGCGAGGGCACTCTCTCCGCCGAGTTGCGCACAGTTTCACAGAACGTCAGGGGAGAAATTCTGTCCGGCCGCAAAGTTGTCCTCGGGGCATTGGGAGCGACTGATACAGGACCCTCGAGATTGACTCTGCAGACTACTTTCAGCAAGTACTCGCTGGATACACGATCGGAGTTGAATTACGACGACCGTGATGAACTGTCGTGGCGGTTTGACGGCGGGGTTAGGACACGGCATTCGCCCGCGCTGACTTCGCAAGTTCAGGCACTGGTTGATCTCAATCATCTGGTCTACATCTTTGCACGAAACAGCGCGAATAATCGATGGACAAGGTTACTGGTCCTGTCAACGCGATTTCTACACACTCCTTCCTCTTCCGTGATCCACGTACCCGACTTTAGAATCAGTGCAAACTATCAGGCATACGACTTTGAAACGAATCCAAGGCAGGTTCGTTCGACCGTCTTCCGGAAACTTGCTATTGGAGATAGCGTGGCATGGATGTTTCGTGCTCCGTGGAGCGTGACGCTTGGCGCAAGTGCTTCGCGTGAAGAGTTGGGCCGCCTTTACTGGGAGGAATTCGAACAGGAACGCAGTGATCAAACTGATGTGTTTTGGTCCGTGATTGAGTTTTCGAGAAAGTTCCCGCAAGGCGGTGTAGCAGGCTTGGGTGTGACTTACAGCACTCGCCGCGGAGACCGCTTTGAATTCGAGAAACCGCGGACCCGCGTTCAAGACATTAGAACGTGGGGACCTACAGCACGTGTTAATCTGAATTCGCGAGGGTGGTTCTGTCAGGGTGCGGCGCAGTGGGTGATCCAATCGGAACTCGGCCGAGCCGACCGCGAGTTTATCTCCGGGTCGTTAACTGCAGGGCGCACATGGTGAAGCTAATGCACGGCGAGTTTGTGTACGTGGGCGACGCGAAGCGCGATGGTAACGTCTTCACGATTCCGGCTGAAGAAGCTCATCACTTAATGCGTGTACGACGCAGAAGGGTGGGGCAGGAGGTCTATGCTACCGATGGGAGCGGGAACGTCTATCGGTCACTGATTGAATCTCCGGAGTCGATTCGTGTCATCGAGACGCTAGCGAATTTGGGTGAATCGTCTCTCAAAGTGACACTCGTTTGCGGGTGCTTGCAGGGCGATTCATCGCGCGAGGTCGTCAACGCAGCTGTTCAGCTCGGTGTCTGCGATTTGATTTGGGTGAGAATGATGCACAGTCAGGAAGTCTATACTGAGAATAAGCTCGAAAGACTCAGGCGAGTGGCCATTCAAGCCTTGAAACAGACAGGCCGGGCACGCTTGACTCGGCAGGCTCAGCATGAGAGCCTTCAGGAATCCCTTGAGGCTGTTTCCGGTCAGCAAGTCTGGGTCGCGCAGCCTGCTTCAAGCCCGGATTCAGTTCCGCAGTCGGTGCCATCCTCACCCTGTGCACTGGTTGTCGGTCCGGAGGGAGGCTTTGCGGAACAGGAGATCGAGTTGTTGGATCGCTCTGGAGCACGATACTTGACGCTTGGCCCACGAAGGTTGCGGACGGAGACCGCTGTGTCTGCAGGATTATCCTTCCTGTTGACCCGGTCAGAAGAGTTCCGGGGCTAATCCATTCTTCATGAGATGCAGAAGGCCGAACTTCCATTCGGCCTTCTACTTTTTTAGATCTCTTGATAAGATGTAGGCGATGTCGCGCAGGACCCTCGCAGAGTTGTAATACCCTGCGTCTATTCGCTTGCGAATCTTGCGGTACAGCAGGCACTCGCTGCTCCGATTCTCCGGGACTAACGATAAATCCACATCTTTGGGTCTGTCGCCTTCGTGCCTTGGGCGGTATTCGTCGTGTTCATTCATTCGCGTGCGTGGCCTCCACTTCAAGTATCGGCGCAAATCATGCGAACTTGACGAACTAAAAAGACCGGTCATTACCGGTCTTTGGGTCCCAGAATGCTGATAAACTGCTTTAACAGACCCTTGTCAATCTCTTCATACATCTTGTCGCGAATGAAAGTTAACGCTTCATACCCTCGCATCGCGGGCTTGTAGACCCGATGTGAAGTTAGTGCGTCGTAGATGTCTACCAGCGAACAAATACGGGTCTCCACAGATATTTTTTCGGGAGGCAGCCTCCTCGGATAGCCACGACCGTTCAATTTCTCGTGATGCGAGTGGATAATCTCAAGGGCTACTTCTCCCACTTCAATATGCGGCCGCATCAACCCCACGCCATGCTCCGGATGTTTTTCAACTTCCTTCATTTCAGATGTAGTCAAGACTCCTGACTTGCGCAGAATCTGAGTGGGGACTCTGCATTTGCCGACGTCGTGCAGCAGAAACCCCATGGCTGCTTCCTTAACGCGGGACTCCAGTCCGTACAATTCAAGGAGCAGAGCTGTTGCCATCGTTGCGACATGCACCGCGTGCGAGTATAAAGAATAGTCCAGTGAAAATTCGGCGGCAAGGGTCCGTAGAAGTGCAGGTTCCAATGCAAGAGCCTCGACGGTATGCTCGACCATCGTGCGGTTTGTCTTCATGAGCATTGGTGACTCCGGACGGGTAAAGGTCGCTTGTACCAATGCCGTTGTTGTCTTATAAAGTACGGCTGACCGCTGTGCGGGTGAGGCTCCCTCGTCGCGAAGCGCTTCCCCCACTGTGCGGTCCACGAAACTGAAATACGAGCCCGCATCCTCGTCCGTCACGTACAGAAACTGTACCCCGCGCTCAATCAACTCCTGACGCTTCTGTTCGGTTAAGTCCAGGTCTGCGGACTTGAACAGCACGTACTTCTGTCCTCCGCGCGTAGGCACGCCGAGGAACAGGTCGAAGTGCGCACCCTTACCAGCACGCAACGTCGCCAGCGGAGCAGGATGGTAGATTCGCGTTAAGCTGTCAGTGTCACTATCAAGCAGGTGGGTCGCCATTGCTCGCCTTTAGTTCATAGCAAACAACTCTGAGCGCGCAAAGGCCGTGCCCCAGACAGAAAAAAGCCCACAACGCGTTCGGTGTGGGCTGTCCTGTGAGAGCGGCGGGATTCGAACCCGCGACCATCGCCTTAAAAGGGCGGTGCTCTACCTACTGAGCTACGCTCTCCTCCCTGATAAAATCATGCACTATGCACGAAGCAATCAGTGAGGTTTTCCTATCGCAACACTATCGTCTGCTCTCGCGACGCTCCTACAGATACGATTGATACCGGTACGCCTGTGAAATCTTCGATGAAGCGCAAGTAGTCCTGCGCGGCGCGGGGAAATTCTTCCCATCTCGTAGCCCGATCCAGACTCTCTGTCCAGCCCGGTAGTTCTTCGTAGACCGGATCAATCGTGCTGAGTATGCGGCTGTCTGACGGAAAATTCTTGTAGACTCGTGCGCCGTCGTCGTAGGACGTGCAAACCTTTATGGTTGGCAAGCCTGTTAGGATGTCGAGTTTAGTAACTGCCCAGGAATCCACGCTATTTACGCGTGCCGCATAACGAGCGGCAACGCCGTCAAACCAACCGCAGCGCCGTGGTCTTCCGGTTGTGGCACCGTATTCGTCACCCTTTTCGCGCAGCCGATCCTGCTCATCGCCGTCCATGATTTCTGTCGGGAAGGGTCCTTCTCCGACACGCGTCGTATATGCCTTGACGATGCCGATTACGTGATCGATTCGCCGTGGGCCGATTCCCAATCCTGTGCATGCTCCCCCTGCCGTGGGATTGGAGGAGGTGACGAACGGATAGGTCCCCATATCAACATCCAGCAGCGTTCCCTGAGCACCCTCCAGAATAACGTTTTTTCCGGCCCGGATGGTCTCATCCAACAACACGGAGACATCCTTTACGTACGGGTCGATTCGCTGATCGAACGCGACGTACTCTTCGACGATCGCTTCGACATCGAGTTCCTGTGTCGCATAGACCTTCGACAGAAGCCGGTTCTTCTCCTCAACATTTGCACGAATCTTCTTGCGCAATAAGTCACGGTCAAGCAGGTCCACAATCCTAATACCCACTCGTGCGACTTTGTCCACGTAGGCCGGGCCGATTCCGCGGCCGGTAGTACCGATCTTCACCCGCTCGCCCTGAGACTCGTGAATGCTGTCAAGAAGCTTGTGATAAGGCATGATCAGATGCGCCTGATGACTGACGAACAGTCGCCCCGTCAAGTCTATCCCGGCCGCCTCCAGCAATTCGATTTCGTTCAGGAGGGCCGCGGGATCTACCACCACTCCGCCGCCAATCGCGCAAATGGTGTTCGGTCGCAGGATTCCGGCGGGTAACAAGTGCAACACGAACTTCCGGCCATTCTCAATTATCGTATGGCCGGCATTTGCGCCGCCCTGAAAGCGGCATACCACGTCGGCACGCTCGCTCAGGTAATCTACTATCTTGCCTTTGCCTTCGTCGCCCCACTGAGCGCCGAGAATCACTGTTACCACAACTCGTTCCCTTCACAAAAACAAAGCCCCGCTCTCGCGGGGCTTGCGAGATATGTCGAGCAGGTTACTTTTTCTTGCCCTGAAGCGCTTTGCGCTCTGCCCACTCCAACACCGCAGGCGCCGCCACGAATATTGATGAGTACACTCCTGTTACGACTCCGACCAGCATGGCAAAGCTGAATCCTCTCAACACCGGTCCGCCGAAAATGAAAAGCACGAGGATCGTGAGGAACACCGTGAGCGACGTGATAATTGTGCGCGACAGTGTCTCGTTGATGCTCTGATCCATGATTTCCGACAGTTTCACTTGCCGGAGTTTCTTCAAATTCTCGCGAATCCGGTCAAAGATCACGACGGTGTCATTTAAGGAGAATCCGATCAAAGTCAGAAATGCAGCAAGTACGGAGAGGCTGATTTCATAGCCGAAAAACATGATGAACGCCCAGGTGACCAGCACGTCGTGCAGCGTCGCGATGATCGCTCCCACAGCATAGACGAACTCGAAGCGCCAGCTAATATAAATGAGCAAAAGCACAAGCGCAACTGCCGCGGATATCATAGCCTGTTGACGCAATTCCTTGCCCACTTTAGGGCCGACGACCTCAATGCCGCGCACTTCCCAGGCATTGCCCGGAAACGCCGACGTCAATCGCTTGCCAATGGTATCTTGAAGCGCCTGTACAGACTCGGTGTCCTTCATGCGAATCAGGATGTCGTCTCGCTCACCAAGACTGGATACGGTTTTCACTTCTCCAACGTCGAGCCCAGACAAAGCCGAACGCACTTGACCGTCGGTCACGGCCTGAGCAAATCGAACCTGAACGTCCAAACCGCCACGGAAGTCAATTGACCAGTTTGGACCCTTCACCACCGTCATGACCAAACCCGCCAGTATTATTGCGACGGATACAGATATCGCTTTCCAGCGGTGCTTGACGAATTTGTAATTGCTGTCCTTGAAAAACTGGATCATTAGATGCTTAAGGTTTGAACTTGACGGCGGCCAATCCACAGGTCATAGACCAAACGGGTAAAGAAGATCGCCGCAAAGAGATTGATGAGAATACCAATGGTCAATGTCAACGCAAAGCCCTTAATCGGACCCGTGCCGTAAATCAACAGCACGACACCTGCGATAGCCGTCGTTACGTTGGCATCAATGATCGTGACAATCGCGTGCTCGAAACCTGCGTCAACCGCTGCCCGCACCGTCTTGCCAAGCCTGAGTTCTTCTCGAATGCGCTCGAAAATCAGTACGTTTGCATCCACTGCCATACCGATCGTGAGAATAATACCTGCAATCCCCGGCATGGTCAAAGTGAATTGGAAGAGTGCGAGCGCGGCAAGCAGTAGGAAGATGTTCAGGATCATCGCAATATCGGCAATTCCGCCGGACATCCGATAGTAGAACAACATGAACAATGTTACTGCGAGGAACGAGAGCATCAAGCTGAGCTTGCCCGCCTGAACCGAGTCCGAACCTAACGACGGGCCAACTGTGCGCTCTTCCACCACGTTGACCGATGCGGGAAGCGCACCGGCGCGAAGAACAATAGCGATGTCGCGAGCTTCCTCCACATCATCCAAACCGGTGATGACTGCCGAACCTCCCGGTATCTTCTCTCGGAGGTTTGGTGCCATGTAAATCTTGTCGTCCAGCACAATGGCCAAACGGCGACCTACATTGGCGCCGGTCACGCGCGAAAAGACTCTGCCGCCTTCGCGGGTGAACTCAATCTGTACAATCGGCTTGCCCGCTTGATCCGGATCATAGCCGCTCCCCATTGTAGAGCGCGAGTCTGCAAGCTTGTCGCCAGTCATTTCGGCGCGCGACTTGACTAAATACAAACGCCAATAGTCCTTGGCGTCCGTGCCGACTTTTTCCGGCCGCGCAGACCACACGAACTTCAAGTCGCGGGGAATATGTCGCTGATTCTCAATCGCGTTGATATATCGCGTAACCTGACCGCGATTTTCTGCTGGAACCAGAATGTCACCGGTTCCGCCGACAAGTAACGACAGGAATGGATTTTCTTTGTTCAGGGCTGTGTCGCCCGTTTGAGCCTCGGTCTCTGCAAACAAATCTTCAGCGGAACGCGACGTGTCGGAAGAAGCGGTATCCTTCGCCAAGGTGTCGGTCGACGCGACATCAGAAAGGCTGGTGTCCACGGACGTCGTATCCACAAAACTCGTGTCGCCGCGCATCCGACGGGCGATCGCATCGTCCAGCGCCGTTAAGACTTGTTGCGTGCGATCGGTCTCGGCAAGCAGATTGAACTCCAACAACGCCGTACGGCCGACAAGCTGCCGTGCGCGCAGGGGGTCCTTTACGCCCGGCAATTCCAGCGCGATACGCTGTGAGCCGAGTTTGCTAATGGACGGCTCGGACACGCCAAACTGGTCCACACGATTTCGCAGAATCTCGAGTGAGCGGTCAACGGCATCACTGGCAGTGGAGCGAATCTGCGACAACACGTCGTTGTCCGACTGTCCCGGCTCACCCCAATAGCGGCTGAGCGAAATGTTCATGCTGCGCGCCGTTCTTTCGAGCGCATCGAACACTTCAACATCCGGGTCTTTGGATGACACCCGAACTTGTCTCATGAGTGCCTCGTATTGGTCGTCCTTGCCTTTGGCACTATTGTCCAAGAGCTCCACGAGGTCGACCTCGAGCACAAGATACATTCCCCCCTGCAGGTCCAAGCCACGCTTGATGGCGAGACTGCGGTTGGCTTGCAAAGCACTGGCAAAATCGCCGCGCATGTGATTCACTTGCTCGATGGCTGACGCTTTGTCTGCTTCCGGAAGGTCAGATTGCTGAATCTCTCCAATGAGGTCCACCTCATCACGATAGATATCCAGCGCAAGTCGTGACACAGGGATGCCAGACGTTGATGCGAGCTGCATCAGCAGCCCGTCTTCTTGCTCGCTCAACTGCTCATATCGCATTGTCGGATACAACATGTATCCGGCCAATACAATCAGGGCAAGTATTACGATGATTCTAAACCGATACTGCTTCATAACTTATAAGGGGCAAACCGAAAGGGGGTTAAGTTTGCAAAGAACACTAATATACAACGTTCTGTCCTATTTGTCAAGCTCCAGCAATGCATCTTTTCTCAATAAATCCAATATCTTAGAAAACAATTCCGGCGGTTCCACTGCAAAAGTTAGAGCAGAGCCAGTAATAGGGTGGACGAATCCGAGTGTCCGCGCATGCAGCATAAAGTGTTCTGAACCCTCCAGAATGTCCATGTAGTACTTCTTCCGAGTCCCCCCAAAGTTCCCCATTCTCTTCAATCGTCCCCCATAGGACGAATCGCCGAACACAGGATGGCCCGCGTGCTCAAGATGGACGCGAATCTGATGCGTCCGGCCGGTTCCAAGCTTAAGACTCAGGTATGATGTATCTACATACGATTCGAGCACCCGAAAGGTAGTGATAGCCTCTTTACCGCCGCGCTTGACCACAGCAAATCGTTTACGGTCGCCCGGATGTCTGGCAAGCTGAGTTTCAATCCTGCCCTCGTTCTCACGAAATCTGCCCCAGACGATGGAGCGATACTCGCGCTCTACCGTCCGTTTGCTGAACTGCTCGGTCAGCTTGCGGTGCACGCGTTCCTCCTTCGCGACCACCAGCAACCCTGATGTCCCCTTATCCAACCGATGAACAATCCCGGGCCGCAAATTCTCGGCTTCAGTCGTAATGCCGAGATGGTGCATCAGAGCATTCACCAATGTGCCGCTGAAGTTCCCGTGCGCAGGGTGTGTGACCATTCCAGCCGGTTTATTCACAATGAGCAGATGCTCGTCTTCAAAGTGGATGTCGAGCTGAATCGCCTCCGGCAGGATGTCGCTGGGTTCCTGAGGTCGAAAGAGCACCTCCACCGTGTCTCCTCCCACTACACGCCATGACTTGCGAACTTGTTGTCCGTTGACAAAGACCAGCCCGGAGTCGATCAGGTTGTGAACCTTATTTCGGGAGATTGACGGGAGAGCCTGCGTCAGAAAGCGGTCCAGCCGGAGGGGCTTCTGACCCGCTGCTGCTTGCAGCCGAAAGGGAGGATGAGTCGAGTCGGTCACCAATAGGGAGGGGGGGAAGGGGTGATGAATGTCTGACAAACAGAGTCTGCCAGAGGAGAATGGCAATGCCGATCGTCACGCAGGAGTCCGCGACGTTAAACACCGGCCAGCGATGCATAATGAAATCGGGAAAATCCGAATCAACAAAATCAGTCACCGAACCCAGCAGGGCGCGATCGATAGAGTTGCCAATGGCGCCACAGAGAAACAGGAAGACCGGCCAGCGCAGCGAATCATGTTCGCGGATCAATCGGATCAAGTAATAGATTAGAGCGAGAGTGGCCAGACTTCCGAAAAGCAAGAGCACTTTTGGAGGCATAAGTTCCAAACCGAAAGCCACCCCGGGATTCTGCACATAGGTCAGTCGCAGAAGGTCCCCAATCAGAGAAATGGATTCTCCTAACTCAAAATTGGCACGGACCAGAAACTTGGTGACCTGATCCAACCCGACAACCAACGCAACCGCCAGAAACCACGGCCAGAGACGCGGGCGCGCCTGCATCGATTCGATCATTCGACGTTGTTCTTTGCTTCTTCCAGCCTGCGCTTCGCTTCGATGGACAGCTTAGCGTGAGGAATTGCTTCGAGCCTGCGGAATTCGATCGGTTGACCCGTGTCCATGCAGTAGCCGTAGGTTCCTTCCTCAATGCGATCGATGGCCTGCTCAAGCAACGTCAACATCTTGCCTTCACGGCTTGCGAATAGAAACGCCTTCTCACGCTCTTGCGCGTCCGTGCCTTGATCGGCCATATGGTAGCTGTAGGTCGAAGAATCACCGGAATATGTTTCCGTCGTATGCTCCAGCGAACTCTCGCGAAGGTAGCCCAGCTCGCGCAGAATCTCCTTCCGCTGCTCAATAATCAGGTGCCGGAAATACTCCTTCCACTCGGGCGAATAGTGCGTCGGTTTCGGGCCGTCCGGCCACGGATTCTGTGGCGTTGCGGGAGATGTGTTATTCGTGGACTTCTTGTTCTTTTCGTTTGCCATGTCGGGTGATCCTCAAGCCTGTGTCTCAACTGCTGTATGGGCCGCTTTGCGGCTAACCGCCACTCCAAATTCGTGCTCGCCAGCCCGCTGGTCGCCGTGACCGGCAATGACCGTCAACTCCAAAGCAAGGGTCTCGCGGCAGATATACTCAGCAAACTGGTTAACGGCATCTTCAAGCTCTCCTGAAAGCGTCGCCAGTTCAATTGAAATTCTATCGGTTATCTCAAAGCCTGCGTCTTTGCGCGCCGTCTGAATAGAATGCACAATCTCGCGCGCCAAACCTTCGGCCGTTAGCTCCTGCGTCAGATACGTATCGAGAGCGATCGTCATGTGTCCATTAGACTTCACGGCAAATCCCTCAAGCTCATCTCGTCGCACCAACACGTCCTCCGGCGTCAAGAGAACGTCGGAAAGGGTAATGTTGTTCCCGCTCTCAAGTTTGGCAATCTCCTCGGCAGGAAGCTGCTCAATCAACGCAGCGATTTCCTTCATGCGCGGTCCGACCTTCTTCCCCAAGACTTTGAAGTTCGCCTTGGCTGACAGCGTCACCAGCCCCTCATCACTGGAGTGAATCTCAATCTGCTTGACGTTAATCTCTTCTGCGACCAGAGCAAGATAAGGTTGCAACTCACGGTCCGCGTTCGCGTCTGGCACAACCCACGTCATGCGTGCCAGCGGCTGCCGCACCTTAATCTTGCGTTCTTCGCGAAGTGCACGCGCCAGCGAAACCGCCTCCTGCACCCGCGACATCTGCCGCTCAAGAGTCCTATCCCGCAAGGATTCATCCGCGATCGGATAGTTCGTCAAATGGACGCTTTCAACGGCATTGTGATTTAATCCACGCACGAGATTCTGGTAAATGTGTTCAGTAATGAATGGCAAGAAGGGTGCCAAGAGTCTAACTAACCCTTCCAAAACATCATAAAGTGTTGCATATGCAGACTGTTTGTCCGCGTCACTCTCTGACTTCCAGAATCTCCGACGCGACCGACGAATGTACCAATTGGTCAGTTCATCCAGAAAAGACAGCACCGCCTGCGAAGCGCGTCCCACATCGTACTGTTCAAGGTTTGTGGTTACATCCCCAATCAAGCGATTGTATTCCGAAAGTATCCAGCGGTCAAGCTCTGTCCGCTCGACAGGTTCGCCGCCCGGCTTCCAGCCGTCAATTACGGCATAAGTCACAAAGAAGCTGTAGCTGTTCCACAAGGGCAGGATCACGGCCCGCACCGCTTCGCGAATCTCCTCTTCGCCGAAGCGTTTGGCCAGCCAAGGGTTTGTCGCGAAGAAAATCCAGCGAACGGGGTCCGCGCCAAACTTGTCGAACAACAGCATCGGATCCACCACATTACCCAGAGATTTGGACATCTTCTGGCCCTTCGGATCGAGCACGAGTTCCGTACAAATGACGTTCTTATAGCTCGACCAATTTACCGGATTGTTCCAGAACTTCTGCTCCGACTCGTTGCCACTTTGCTTTGCGCTCTCCTGCTTGGCTTTCGCGACCAGACAAGAGCAAGCCAAAAGCGTGTAAAACCAACCCCGCGTCTGATCCTGACCTTCACTGATGAAGTCGGCCGGATACTGCGACATGAAGAGCTTCTCAGAGTCCGGTTCGGCAGGATAGCCCCACTGTCCCCAAGGCATCAGTCCTGCATTAAACCAACTGTCCAGCACAAAATTCTCGCGCCGCATTTCACGTCCGTCCTTGGCGCGCAGAACGATTTTATCAATAGCCGGCTTGTGCGGGTCAAAGTCAGCAGGCAAATCGCTGCCTGACTCCAGTACCAGCTCGCGCAACTCGGCAAGACTTTCCACACATACCGCCTCGCTGCCGTCCTCCGTCATCCATACGGGTAGAGGAGAACCCCAATATCGCTCGCGCGTGACATTCCAATCCTGCACGTTCTCAATCCAATTACCAAAGCGTCCGTCGCGCACGTGATCGGGCTTCCAGCCGATGTGCCGATTTGCTTCGAGCATCATCTCTTTGAGTTCAGTCGTCCGGATGAACCACGCCGGACGCGGGAAATACATCAACGGCGTCTTTGTCCTGTAGTCGAACGGATACGCGTGTGTGTATTTCTCTTTCCCAAGCAACAGCCCTTTCGCCTGCAAATACTTCAAGATGTCAACGTCGAGGCCCTCTTCACGAAACTCCCGCCCTGCAAAGGGCTTGGCATGTTCTCCGACGATTCCGTTGGAATCCACTGTCAACACGACCGGAATCTCCATTTTACGCAGAATGCGGAAGTCGTCCTCGCCATAGTTTGCCAAATGCACGAGTCCCGTTCCGTCCGATGTCGTGACATAGTCGTCGCACACGACAGAGCACGCGCGCGTTCCATCGATCTTCAGCCAATCAAAGAGAGGCTCGTACCGCATGCCCTCAAGCTCCCGCCCGCGCCTCGTGCCTACGACCTTATACTCGCCGAGGACCGGCTTCAGAGCTTCAAGTCGTTCCGACGCGATGATCAGGTGTTTGCCGCTGTATTCCCGCTCAATGACGGAATACTCGATATCAGGACCAACCGCCACTGCCAAGTTGGACAGCAGCGTCCACGGAGTGGTCGTCCATGCCGTCAGATAAAGGTTCGCTTCGCCGACAACTTTGAACTTAATGTACAGTGTCAAGTCCGTGACTTCTTCATAGCCCTGCGCAACCTCGAAGTTTGAAAGGGTCGTCCCCGTGCGCGGACTGTAAGCCATGACGCGATAGTCTTTGTAGAGGTAACGCGGCATTTGACCAAGTCTGAGCGCGCGCTCGCGCGCTTCGCCCGTCAGCTCGAGATTCCACGCCTGTTTAAGCGTCCACCAGTCGGATTGAATGTAATACGGCTCATACGTCGCATATGCGTTTTCCAAGTCGAGGAATCGCCCGATGCGCTTGATGGCGAGTTCCCACTCTCGCTTGAAACGAAACACGGTATTCCGGCAGTAATCCACGTATTCTGCCTCGCCAAATTTCGCAACATCAAGTTTTGATGTGAACCCGAGCTCCTTGTCAGCCGTCAGCTCGATGGGCAGGCCGTGTGTGTCCCAGCCCGCCTTGCGCAGCACGCGATGACCCTGCATCGTCTTGAAACGTGGCCACAAATCCTTCAATGCAGACTGCATCATGTGGCCAATGTGCGGCAGACCGTTGGTTCCGGGAGGTCCGTCGAAGAACACATAGTCCGGTCTTCCCTCACGCTCCGAAATGGAACGCTCGAACACCTTCCGCTCTTCCCAGAACTTCATGATTTCGTGGTCAACGGCCGGCAGGTGCAGTTTTTCGGATACAGGTTTCAGCATATGAATCAGAGGCGCTCAATCAGCCCTGTCATGATCTTGGTCATTTTCGGTTCAGCTTCGGCGGCATTTCTCAAGATGTGCTCGATGACTGCAGGTTTCAGGCAGTCGGCGAAGCCCTCGTCGGTGATGATGGACATGCCGAATACCTCCATACCGCAGTGATTGGCCACGATGACTTCAGGTACCGTGCTCATGCCAACCACATCCGCTCCCATTGTGCGCAGCATTCGATACTCGGCGCGTGTTTCCAAATTCGGACCTGCCACCGCGACATACGTACCGCGCTGCACCTTTATTCTAAGGTCCATCGCGACCTCTTCCGCGATGCCAATCAAGCGCCGAGAGTACGGCTCACTCATATCCGGAAAGCGTGGCCCAAGCTTGTCCTCGTTCGGCCCGATTAGCGGATTATCGCCGAGCAGATTGATGTGATCATCCATAATCATCAGATCGCCCGCCTTGTAAAGCGGATTTACACACCCACAGGCATTTGAGACCAGCATGGTCCGGCAACCGAGTGCTTTCATCACGCGCACAGGGTAGGAAATCTCCTGCATGGTATAGCCTTCATAGTAATGAAAGCGCCCCTGCATTGCGATCACCTGTTTACCGCCCAACGTGCCAAAGTGCAGCTTGCCGTGGTGTGTTTCCACCGTGGACTGCACAAAGTGAGGCACATCTTGATAGTCCACTGTCACGGCAATATCGATCTCTTTGGCTAACCCGCCAAGCCCTGTTCCCAGGATGATGCCGACTTCAGGGTCGTGATCCAGTTTCGGCTTCAAAGCCGTCAAAGTATCATCAAGTCGCTTGAGAATCTCACTCATGTAGATGTTCGCACTGTTCGGTTTCTATTGTTCCCTGCCTGCCAGGATTTGCTGCAGACTGAAAGACCTGCTGAGACGGAGATTAGCTACACTCACTCCACGAAGCTTCTACGAGCTACTCTACCCGAAAGAGAGGCTGACTACTAGGACAGGAGTCTGACTCTTGGCTACGAGACTCGCGGACCCCAGAGAACGGTCCCCAATCGAATTTCTGTCGCACCTTCCTCGATGGCCCATTCAAAGTCGCCACTCATACCCATGGACAGTTCGGTAGCCTCTTTGAGTTCGGGTTCCAACAAGGCCAAGTCCCTGATTTGTCTCAGTCTGCGAAAAGTTGCACGGGTGGCTTGTTCATTTCCCTCTAGAGGCCCAATCGTCATAAATCCGCGTAAAGTTAAATTTGACAATTGTTTAATTGAAAGCGCAAGGGGTATCGCTTGGTCTGGCGTGCAGCCGGACTTTTGGGCCTCACCTGAAGTGTTGACCTGTATGAGGATACGCAATCGCTTAGACATCTCTGTCGCGCTCTGATTCAGGTGTGCCGCAGTGGTGATCGAATCAACTGTGTCGATGCTGTCGAATAACTGCACGGCTTTGCGCACCTTATTCGTCTGCAGATGGCCTATGAGATGCAAAGTAGGGCGAGTGGGACTGCAGAGGAATTCTGTAGTTCCATATTTTTCAATAGCTTCCTGAACTCGATTCTCGCCAAGATGTTCGAGGCCGAGGGCACGAGCTTTGCTGACGATTTCTGCAGGGTGGCCCTTTGTAACTCCCACAATAATAACTTCGCCAGGGTCGCGGCCCACTCGGAGGCTTGCTTCCTTAATCCTATCAAATAATGTAATTAGAGACTTTGTCGCGGCGCTCATCTGTCATCCCGCAAGGGGTGAAAGTAGAGCCCTAAATATAGCGAGTCACTCTTGAACCTGCAAGTAACTGTGGCTCACTAATCCGAATTCTGCCGCGCCAGCGGGATTTGTCTTAGAGAGCTGGGAAAAGCGTAAAATAAGAATTGTCGAATATTTGAGGGTGAGAGAGTTGATTTTCCGAGCGAGAATACATAAATTCTTAGGCTCAAAATGGGTCACTGTCGCACGGCGAGCGGCGTGGGCCCCTTGGAAAACGCGCGGAGTGGGAGAACTGCGGCTTCCCTCCAACTTGCGAAACCCTAAAACACTGGATTTGCGCATGACGAGTGGACGACGTTTCTTGCTGATAGCACTTCTTCTGACCCTTGGGTCCCTGATTGGCTGCACCGCCAGCACCCAATCCGGTGTTCGACCACGCAGCGCCGAGTTCCGCGAAAAGCTGGACAAGATTTCGCAGCCCACAAACCGCGAAAAGTGGAGCCTTGCTCGCAAGGCTTATACCTACGCAGTGCAGGCACAGAAGCAGAGTCAAAGCGAAGAGGCTGCATACTTTTATGAAGCATCGCTCGCTCTGCTTGGTGAGATTGACCTTGCTTCGATAGACGTCGAGATGCATCGTGTGGCCAGCTTCAATCGGACGGTACTGGAGAGCTACGATCTGTTTATTGCCGACCTGAAAAGCCTGCCTGCAGCGAGCGGCTTGGTTGCAGTGATCGAGGCCGGACGCGTTCAACATTCCGGTGAAGAGGATGAAGATGACGCTCCGGATGAAATCGAAGTTTATCGTCCATCCGAAGTCACAATTGCCCGTCCCGAACTTGATATTAAGCCTTCCAAGCCGATGCTCCCGTCCGTGCCGGTCGAGATTAACGGCCAGGTGCGGAATCAGATTCACTTTTTCCAAACCAAAGGCAACAAGGTCATGCAGCGCTGGATGGAGCGTTCTGCGACGCTTTTTCCGCGAATGCGACCGATCCTCAGGGACGAAGGCATTCCAGATGAGTTGCTTTATCTTTCAATGATTGAGTCCGGGTTGAATCTGAATGCCTACTCTTACGCACATGCCGCCGGACTTTGGCAGTTTATTCCCGGAACGGGACGGATCTACGGACTGCACATCGATCGTTCCTATGACGAGCGCCGTCATGTGGAGCTCGCGACCCGTGCCGCTTGCGCGTATCTGCGCAAGCTTTACGAAGAATTCGGTGATTGGTATCTTGCGATGGCCGCCTACAATTGCGGCGAAGGTCGTGTAGCTCGTGATATCAAGCGGTGCAACACACGAGACTACTGGAAGATGCATCGGTTGCCAGCTCAGACTCGAGGCTATGTACCGACATATCTGGCTGCACGTCTGATCTGCGAAAACCCGGGTAAGTATGGATTCCCGCCTTTGCCGCCCGAACGCCCGTTTGAATGCGAACAGATTTTTGTAAGCGGGGGCTACAAGCTGGATGATGTGGCACGCGCCGCCGGACATGACCCACAAACCGTCAAAGATCTGAATCCTGAATACCTCAAGGGAATCGTCCCCGATCGCGGACTTCCCATGATGGTGCGACTGCCGGGCGCTGCACAAGAGTCGTTCAATCAGGATCTGGCATCGATGCCGAAGACGATCATCGCGCCGACATCGTCGCACCGCGTGCGCAAGGGGGATACGCTTGGCAAGATCGCGTCTAAGTATGGCACCTCCGTTAAGGCAATCATGGCCATGCCGGAGAACAAGCGACTCAAGCCGCACTCGCTTCGAGTCGGGCAGGAAATCGTGATTCCGGTCGCGGAAGTACGCTACGCAGAAGCAAAGTCTCCAACGGTCAAAGAGGCTGCCAAAGCGAAGGAAACAAAGTCCACCGAAGTTACGCAGACAACTGACCGGATCACGTATACTGTTCACAAGGGCGAATCGCTTGGTGCGATATCTCGCAGGCTTGGAGTTTCTGTTGATCAGATTTGCCGCGAGAACGGTATCAGCAACCCCAACAAGATTCAGCCCGGGCAAAAGCTGAAGATCACCGTCAAAGGCGAGGCGCCTCGCTACGCCGCGTCTCCGAAGTCGTCCAGTCAATCTACTCAGGCGTCGAAACAGATGAAGCGCTATTATACGGTGCAGAGCGGAGACACAGTTTGGAGCATTGCACAGGCTCATGGTGTCGACACTCAAACTATCATCAATCTCAATCGCTTATCCCGCAAAGCGGCGATCTATCCGGGTCAAAGGCTTATAGTCAGTAACTGATGTTGCGCATGAAAGAAAGTGTGGTTCACTAATGTTAAGGGAGGTCGGTTCGTGGGCCGCACTGTAACCAAACAGGAACTGGTGGACCGCCTCGCCGATGGCGTCGGTCTGACCAGAGTCGAAACTCAAGCCGTCGTCGACGGCTTTTTGGCCCTTGTTATGGAGGCCGTTTCGGCGGGAGATCGAGTCGAGCTGCGCCGCTTTGGGATTTGGAAACCAGTTAAGCGAAAGGGCCGCAGCGTCCGGACGCCTGATGGGAAGCACGAAGTCGAGATACCCGATCGTGTTGCTGCCGTCTTCACTCCCGCAGATGAGTTCCGCGAACGGATGCGCCAGGCATAACGCCGCCAAGACGTTCAGTCGTTTTCTTATTTCTTACTTTTCTCGTTTATAAATTCATTCAACACCCTCCGGTATCACTTGTGCCGGAAGAAACGGAGATTCACCCTTGCCCTGTGGAAAGAAGCGCAAACGCCATAAAATGGCAACGCATAAGCGCAAGAAAAGACTGCGTAAGAATCGACATAAAAAGAAACTGCGCTAAGCTGTGCGGAGTGTCCCTCCGCACGGCTCTGCCGTCTTTCGTCTTCGAGTGCGGGCCTTCTCTGAGAGGCCCCGCCGTATTTTGTAGCTTGCCCCTCCCCTGACTGCATTGCGAAAAAATCCAGATTCTCAAAGTACAGATTCCTCGCGTAGCCTGACCGTCAGCGAAGTTACGCGTGAAATCAAACGCGTGTTTCGGGACACTTTTGAACCGCTCTGGATCGAGGGGGAGCTCTCGGGCTACAAGCAACACGGCTCTGGACATCACTACTTTACGCTGAAGGATTCGGGCGCGCAGCTCTCGTGTGCCATGTGGCGACTGTATACGAAGGGATTGCGCTTCGTTCCGCGCGACGGTATGCTTGTGCAAGCATACGGGCAACTTGAGGTCTATGAACCGCAGGGCAAGTACCAGCTAATCGTCCGTGAACTCCGCGTTGCCGGTGAAGGGGACTTGCAGAAGGCGTTTGACGAACTCAAACGTAAGCTTGAACGTGAAGGGTTGTTTGATTCGGCGCGGAAGCGGCCGCTTCCTGTCTTCCCGGAACGCGTGGGGATCGTCACGTCTCCAACCGGTGCCGCGCTGCAGGACATGCTTACGGTCGCGGCGCGCCGCTGGCCGCTGACGAAATTCACTTTGAAGCCTGCGCGCGTTCAAGGACAAGGCGCCGCTGAAGAGATTGCGAGAGCCGTGCGCGAGTTTTCAAATGAAGGATCGGTCGAGATCGTTATCGTGGGTCGCGGAGGCGGGTCGCTTGAAGATCTGTGGTGTTTCAACGAAGAAGTCGTTGCTCGCGCAATTTTCGAATGTAAGGTTCCAGTCGTATCTGCGGTCGGACATGAAATCGATTTCACGATTGCTGACTTCGTGGCCGATCTGCGAGCTCCTACTCCGTCGGCGGCGATTGAAATTATCCTCCCCGACGGCCGTCACATTGCTCAAAACCTGCTCTCACTCGAACGCAGACTTGCACGATTGACCCTTGACAGAATAGCGCTGCTCAAGCAGCAGGTGAGGGCGCTGGGTTCGCACTGGGCGCTTCGGCAGCCGCTCGATTTCGTCAATGCAGCGAGTCAAAGGCTGGATGATTTAGTTGAACGCCTGCAGGATGGAGCGACAACGATTCAGCAAAGCGCTGCGGAGCGTCTTCAGCACACAGCGGAACTGTTGAGCGCAGTGAGCCCACATCGAGTCCTTAATCGCGGTTATGCTATCGTCCGTACCCAGGATGGAAAGGTGCTGCGTTCACCACGTCAGACCAGAACAGGCGACTTGCTCGCAATTCAACTTGCAGAAGGAAGTCTAAGCGCCCGAACGACCACTTCGGAACCATTACCCGAGCTTTCCGATGACCGCTAAAGCCAAGAAAACCGAATCATCCGTTTTTGTCGAGCCAAAGGACTTTGAAGAAGCATTAGAGCGTCTGCAGAGTCTGGTTGAGGCGCTCGAAGCCGGAGACGTGTCACTCGAACAATCCGTGCAGGCCTTTGAAGAGGGTCAGAAACTGGTTCTTTACTGCCAGCATAAGCTCAAAGCAGCCGAAACGTCCCTGAAACAATTGGTTGAGCAGTCCACATCTGATTCCGAATCTCCAGACGATGAAGAGTAGTTATTCACGTCCGACGAGTTCGCCGCTGGTGCTCGGGCTGATGGGCAATCCGGCAAAACCGAAATTCCGGCCAGTCGTCTCGGAGTTCGTGGCGTTGCTGCGCGAGCGAAAAATCAAGTTTCTCTTTGATGCCGACAACAAGGCGTGGGTGAATGTCGGACCTGAAGAACTTGCGTCGCACGACATGCTCGCGCAGAATACCGACATTGTCCTCAGTTTCGGCGGTGACGGAACCCTCCTGCACACGGCGACGGCTGTGGCACCGCACGCCAAACCGATTCTCGGAGTGAACCTCGGTCCGGGATTGGGATATCTGACCGATCTGACGCACGACCGCTTGCACGAAAAGCTCGATGATATTCTGAATCACAAATTTGAAGTCGAAGAGCGCATGATGCTAAAGGCAAACGTGGACGGCGATGCCCGAGTCTTTCGAGCTCTGAATGATTTTGTTATCGGGCAGCCCGAAGTTTCGCGCACACAAGCCTTCGAACTCTTTATCGATAACCTGCCGGCTTCCACGTATCGCGCTGATGGGATGATTGTCGCCTCGCCAACTGGGTCCACGGCGTATTCGCTTTCCGCAGGGGGACCGATAATAGAACCGACGCTGCATGCAATGATTGTCACACCTGTCTGTCCTCACACTTTGACGATGCGGCCGATGGTGATATCGGAACGCCGAACCGTTACGATGCGGTCGTTAGGGCCTGCAACGATGACTGCCGATGGCGAGCAGGTGTATTCACTGGAGTACGGACAGGCAGTGCACGTCAGCAGAGCTCCGATCACCGCGCTTTTGGTGAATATCACTGGCCGCGACTTCTATCATGTTCTGCGGGACAAGCTCGATTGGGGCGCTGTTTCCGGAACTCCGAATCACTGATAAGGCGACATGGGACTTTTCAATAGACTCAAGCAAGCACTCACCAAAACTCGCGAAGCAATTTCCGACAAGCTGGCAGCCGTTTTCAAACCGGGCCGTAAGCTCGACAAGTTGTTGTTGCAAGAGCTTGAGGACGTTCTGCTCTCGGCGGATGTTGGACTCGAGACTACCGAGCATCTCATTGCAAGATTGCAGGAAGCCGGTCGCAAGGCTGGTCCAGAAGCCGATGCGGATACGCTCCTGAGACAGGAAGTGGTTGCCCTGTTGAGGGAGGCTGAAGGTCGTGAGCCTGCAGCAGGTTACCCCCATGTTGTGCTGGTCGTCGGCGTCAACGGCACGGGGAAGACTACGAGTGTCGGAAAGTTAGGCAAGCACGCGGCAAATAATGGTAAATCGGTGATGTTTGCCGCGGCAGATACTTTTCGTGCAGCGGCAATCGAGCAGTTGAAGATTTGGGGTGAACGAAGCGGGATTCAAGTCATTGCCGGAGCGCAGAATGGCGATAGCGCTGCCGTCGCAGTGGACGCTTTGCAAGCTGCGGTGAGTCGCGGCACAGAGGTGCTGATTGTGGACACCGCAGGACGTTTGCACAATAAAGTCAACCTGATGCAGGAACTGGAGAAGGTTTCGCGCGTGCTAAACAAGAGGCACGATGGTGCGCCGCATGAAGTTTTGCTGGTGCTCGATGCGACGACTGGTCAAAACGGATTGAATCAGGCACGCGAATTCACCCGAACCGCAGGGGTTACAGGACTGATTCTGACGAAAATCGACGGCACGGCAAAAGGCGGAGTCGCGTTGGCCATCGCCCACACCATGAAAATTCCGATTCGCTATGTGGGATATGGGGAATCACTGGACGATTTCGACGTGTTTAATGCCGAGAAGTTTGCGGAGAGTTTGTTGGGTGAACGGACTGAAGCCGCCGCGAGCTGATGAGTACAGACATCTCAATACTGCCCACTGGGCGAGTGGTAGTTCTATGTTCGCTATATCATCAGAACATCACAAGTGCATTGCTGGTCGGCGCGAAGCAAGAGCTCGCAAAGGCTGGTGTGCCTGATTCCCGCATCGACGTGATTTCGGTTCCTGGCGCCTACGAGCTTCCTGCAGCTGCTTCAACCGTAGCTAAACGTATGAATGTTGAAGTAATTATCTGTCTTGGCTGCGTTGTGCGCGGTGAGACCCCGCACTTCGACTACATCTGTCAAACCTGCGCTCAAGGAATATCTCGTGTTGCCGAAGCGTCCTGTAAACCCGTCACATTTGGAGTGATTACAGCCAATACAGTCGAGCAGGCATTCGAACGGGCCGGTGGGCGAGTGGGGAACAAAGGACAGGAAGCAGCGCGAGCGGCATTGGAACTCTACTCAGCACTCAAACATTGGGAGAGACAGCAAGCAGCAGGTTGAGACGACTTTCTTGCTTCTATTCATGATGAGAGCCCACATGTCGTTGTTTTTTGCGCTGCTCGTGCTGACCACCACCCTTTTCGCGAATCCGTTCCGCTGGACGACCTTTACATCTGGGACGAACGTGCGGGACTTGCTCATCATGGACTCCAGACTCTGGCTGGGGACCACAGGTGGACTCGTGTCCTTCGATCTCGAGACCGGAAGTTTCGAAGTCTATACAAACACCAGTGGCCTGTCCATGAATGCGACGGTGGGATTAGGGGCCGATGCACGCGGGTGGATATGGGTCGTTGCTCCGGATGGCAGAATTACCAGACTCAATCCGGAAACGGGTCAAACAAAAGTCATCTCCGATCTGCGCGAAGAAATCTTCGAGGTTTCTGCAATCGTCGCAAACGGTGACGAAATGTTCCTTGCTGCTAATAACGGCATCTATCGTTTTGCGTATTTTCAAGTTGTAGACAACTACCGCGTCAGCGAACGGGTCCGCGTACTGGGGAGTTTTCCAACGAGCATCGCAGTGAGTGACCTGGCCGCTGTCGGGGATCATCTGTATGCGTCGACGATCGCTGGTCTCGCTCGTGCTCGGCGTCTCCCCGTGGCTCGCACTCCCGGTGGCGGCCGCCTCCGGCGCGTTGCTCGGCTGGGCAACCGAGCGTTGGCTGATGCGTCCGCTGTACGCCGGCTACGGCTCGTGGGCGCTGATGAAGGACGAATACGCGGTGGTGGTCACTTTCGGCCTGTCGCTGCTGCTGATCAACCTGGTCGACAAGATCGTCGGGCCCTACCCGGTGCGCGGTCCGGCGCTGTCCGAGGTCACGCGCATGGCGCTCGGGCCGTTCATGCTCAGCGGCCAGAAATTGATCACTGCCGGCCTGGCGATCGTGTTGCTCGCGGGGCTGGCGCTGTTCATCAAGCGCTCGCTGTGGGGCCGGCAGGTGCAGGCCGTGGCGCAGAACCGGCTCGGCGCCTCGATCGCCGGCATCGACACTGCGCGCGCGAGCAGCATCATCTTCATGGCCTCGGGTGTGCTGGCCGCGCTCGCGGGCGCCCTGCTCGCGCCCATCATCAACCCGGCGCCCGACGTCGGCATCTTCCCCGCGGTGAAGTCCTACGTGATCGTCGTGATCG
>JAANMV010000390.1_pt1 | contig 54997 bp, 45 predicted proteins | sample 7279661 | NCBI WGS metagenome assembly JAANMV01 (sample SAMN14094540, study PRJNA606508) | bioreactor metagenome | isolation source: A lab-scale SPAN reactor treating ammonium-rich wastewater day 121 | place: Ireland: Galway | collected 2017-05-16
AACCAAGCCGCTGACAAAGTACTGGCGCGACCGCCGCCAAACACGTACCGGCCGCCGCAAATCTCGCACCACCCGCTAACGAACCCTGTCCTGCACCCGCTAGCAGCCAGCAATCCCCCGGGCTTTGCGACCGTTTCTTGCCCCGTCCCCACCCGTTACGGTGTCGCATTCAGCGAAGCCGCGAGGCGGATCATGCCCTCTGCGGTGCTCACTTTCGGCCGATAGCCAAAATCGCGTTGTGCCCGGCGAATATCGAAATAGTGCGACGTGCTGAGCTGCGCCGCCACAAACCGCGTCATCGGCGGTTCTCCCGGCAATCGCAGGCAGTGCCAAATTCCTTCGAGCACGGCGCCCGCCCGATAGGCCAGCGAGGCAGATACCCTACGGCGCACCGGCGGCAGGTGTGCCAAGGCCAGAATCTCGTCGATCCAGTCCCAGCAATTGACCGGATCGCCCTGACTGATGAAGTAGGCTTTGCCGGCAGGTGTGCCGGTTTTTTCGAGCGCATCGGCCGCCAGCAGGTGGGCCTCGGCGGCATTTTCCACGTACACCATGTCGATCAAGTTTTTGCCGTCTCCGATTCGTCTAAGTTTTCCCTTTCGAGCCCGATCGAGCAGTCGCGGAACCAGGTGTTGGTCGCGCGGTCCCCAAATCAAATGTGGTCGCAAGGCGCACGTTGCCAGCGTGGGGCCATTGGCAGCTAGCACCGCTTGCTCGGCCAGGGCCTTGCTGTGCGGATAGTGTGCCAGCCACCGCGTGGCGTACGGTGCTGTCTCGTCAATGCCGCATTGATCTTCAGCCGCGAATGTTACGCTGGGGCTGCTGGTATAAACCAGTCGCGGCACGCCTTCCTCGCGGCACGACGCCAGCACGTGCTCGGTTCCCACGGTATTGATCTGGTAGTAATCGCGCCAACTTCCCCATACGCCAGCCTTGGCGGCAGCGTGAAACGCCACGTCGATTCCGCGGCAGGCCGCGCGCACGGCGGCCTCATCGCGAACATCTCCCTGCACCACGACCGCCCCTTGCTTGCGAAGATCCGGATAATCGCCGCGGCCGAGCACCCGCACGGCGTCTCCTCGCGCGAGCAGTTGCTCCACGATATAGCGTCCGAGAAATCCTCCGCCACCGGTGACAAGCGCGAGCATGAGAAGCAGTCGTCAGGCGTTGAGTAGATCGATTGGGAAACGGATGAATCGATTCAGAGCGGGAAATAAAAATCGGTTGCAAATAATCAGCTTTCGTTCCAGTCCAGCAGCACACCCACCAGATCCAACTCGCCGCCATCGAGTCGCCGATAAACCTCGGGCAGCGAGCGCCAGCCAAAGCGGTGCGTGATCATGGGTTCAATGGCCAACTCTCCCCGTGCCAGCAAGTCCAGGGTGAGCGCCGTCGATTGGGCACGATCCCAGCGATGCCCAGCGGCGGGGTAGCCGTACGAGGTGAGCAGCGTGAGTTTCTTTCCCAGGAACGGATGGCCGGCCGGGTTGAATTGCGGAATATGCGTGTGGCGCGAAACCAACACCACCCGGGCCTCGGGCGCGGCAATTTCCATGACCGTGCGCACCGCCGCCCAACTGCTGGCGGCCTCCAACGCCAAATCCACGCCGCGGCCGCCGCAAAATGCTTGCACTCGCTGATGAAACTCGGGATGCAATGGAGAAATGGCCAGGCCGGCGCCCATCCGCTCCGCGATGGCCAAACGTGTTTCGTTTACGTCGATCGCCACGGTTCGCAGTCCAAACCGGTTGGCATACGCCAGCATGCCAAGGCCGATCACGCCGAGTCCCACGATCGCCGCGCACTCGCCGGGTTGAGGCATCCCGCGGCGCAATCCAATGTGGCCCACTTCCAAGATATTAAGAAACGCGGCGTGCTCGTCCGATACGGCGTCGGGTAGCGCAACCGCTTGATCGGCCGGCATCGCCGACAGCGATTTGTGCGGACTCGGCAAAAACACCCGCTGTCCAACACCGAAGTTTCCCACGTGCGAGCCGACGGCAACAATCCGGCCTACCATGGAGTAGCCGTTTTCGGCAGGCAGCACAAAAGGAATGGTTTCGTGCAAGAACTGGCCCGCCTCATCCACGGGAATTGCCCGATAAACCCGGACTTCAGTGCCTGGACTGATGGCCGTTTTAGCGGCGCGAACCAGGATGTCCCCTTGCCCACAGGGTGGATCGGGCGATTCCTCAAAGGCGGCCTGACGCGCTCCGTGGATCAATAGGCGTTGCATGCGATGCCAGTTGCTCTGTTCTGCTGTGCGCGTCGCCGGTGGCTTAGCGGAAATTAATGGAGACCGGGCATGAAGGCATAACCAGTTTCTGAAATGCGGGCAGGTGGCCAGCGATTGAACCTGCGCACTTGGAGGCGACAAATGTTCTTCGCTACGGTCCGCGCCGAAAGTCCAGCGGAAGATACCGGGAGTCGCATCCAGTCTACGGCTGATACTCAACGATCATGCGCGACGGCGGACCCAGTCGACCGGCGCTGTTTTGCGCGGCGACCGATAATTCATTCCTGCCCCGCCGAAGCTTCCACACGAACGATGCCTGCGTATTCGCGCGATCGCCGTTGGCTTCCTTGACGAATGACTTCAAGCCAGGCGTGTGCGTGACGAGCGTCACGTGCAACGCGTCGGGCGCATCGGTGGCCGTGAGTAAAATCTGCGTGCGGTTAACGTCCCATTCAAAGTCCTCACGTCGTGTAACGCGGTGCACGTACAACGGCCGGGTGGGTTCGCGGTCGTCGCTCCATACATAATGGCCGGTCCAAAACCAGCCACGCATGCCTTGGTTGAGTGGCAAGGGGTGCTTCTGCTCGAGGAAATTGCTGCGAGGAATCAGCCGCAATTCCACGAATGCCGGTTTGTCGGCAAAGCTGTTCCACTCGCGCTGGTTTTGCTCAGCGAGCCGCACGCAGCGCGTCGCCGCTGGCGTCTTACCGGCCAAATGATCCAGTTGGCGTTCTCGCAACTCCAGGAAGGAAAGCGGCTCGTCGGTTTCGTTATCGACAAAGTACCAGCCATTGTCGCCGTCGACATGAATCCATTTGCTGAACTGGTTCGACCAAATTTCGGTGGTTTCGTGCCCGCCGCGGTAAGTAGAAACGCGATCGCCCGGCCCGATGGAAACCACCCGGCCGACATGTCCCAGGCTTTCGCAGGCTTGCAAGAACACCAGGCTGCGCTGTTGGCAAAAGCCGCCGACGAGCGTGCCATCGGGGTGGGGGGCCAAAATGTCGAGGGCGCACCACGAGGGATACGAGTCCTTGAGATGCATTTTGTCCCAAAGCGTGGCCGACCAGGCTGCCAGTCGGCTGATCTCCTGAAGCTCGGAGGAGGCCCCTTCCACGATCTTGTCCAACGCAAACTTCTCCCGGAGTTCTTGCAACCGCGGTTCATCGAAGGGTTCGTATTGGAAGGGAATTGAGGAACGCACGAGCGGACGATTGTCGGTTTCGACGATTCGCAACGATGGGATTTGCGGTGCGGCAGCCAGCGCGGTATGCACGCGAATTGCCTTCAAACGGGGAGTCGCCAGCGGTTCGGCACTCGTCAGCCGCACCCGCGTTTGCAAGTACCTGCCGACCCTACCCTGCAATTTGCCGCCGGTCGTTGCATCGACCGGTTGCCACTTCGACCAGGTTGTCTCGGATGTTTGAGAACTTGCCCAGCGAACTTCGACGACGATTTCGGTTTTCTCGGGCCGGTGAGCATCGACAGAAATGGCCACATTTACCGCGTCGGCGTCGATGTCGCCGCCAGCGGGGGCGATGGGACGATCGTTCAGGTTTCGCAGGTCGATGATGGGAGACACGACCTCGCCCGAGGGGACGAACTGGTCGAGAAACAGCCGCACATAATACTCGCCATCGATATCGCCGCCGACACCCAATTGCGAATCGGACCAGGTTTGACCGCCATCGGTACTGCGGGCACTGCGGTTGGGATGTCGGGTGCGCTCGAGCGATCCAGCCGGGTAGTCATCGTCGCGAGCGATCCAAAACTGCCCTTTTCCGGCGAACACGAATTGGTTTGCGCCCTCTTTCAGCAACTGCGGATCGAGATCATAAACCTGCCAGTAGTTGCCCGACTTGCGAGCCTCGCCCAGCTTGGTTTCCTGGCCATTGAGTGTGAGTTGCAGTTCTCCTCCCGGGGCGACCAGGAGCCTGACAGCGCTTGCGGTCGGTCGGGGAACGAGCAGTTCCTTGCGCACGCGCACATCGGGGGTGAGCTTTTCTACCTGGGGTTGATAGGAATAGCCAGAAGCGGGACCGTCGTCTTCGATCACTACGCCTCGCGCTAGAACCAGCGAGTCTCCCGCAAGAACGAGGTTGCTGGGAACGCCCTGTTGGTGGAGCGTTTGTGCCGACAAAATGCGTTCGTCGCCCACAGCCGGTAGGGAAGTACGGCCGACGAACGCGGCGAGCAATAGTACCCAGGGCACATGGCGTGTCATTCGTTTTACTCTGTTGCACGAAACTTCAGTCAGGACAGAACAAACCGGGAAGGCCGAGGGCGCGACAGGCACTCCACACCAAGACGGGAGCCGGTCCCGCGCCATCGCCATTATGCGGAGGCGACCCCAGCCAATGCAAACCGCCGGAATCCCGGGAGGTTTCGCATGTTTACGCGAAGCACCCAGGGGAGGCCAGGGAGTTCAATTCCCGTCGGCTAGTTCCTTGGGGCGATAGAGTTGTAGCAATTTTCCCCGCGTGGTGTCGTTCAAGTCCCGCCAAGAATCGATATTGAGTTCGATCACTGCTAGCGCCGCGGTGGGTAGGGGTTCGTCGGCCCCCGTGAGTTGAAACAGCAATTGCTCCAAACCAGGGTTGTGGCCGATCACCATTGCCCGTTGCGCCGTATCGACCACGCCGCGCACGGCCGCGATGTAGGCAGAGGGCGAGGCCATGTAAAGTTGCCCTTGAATTGCCGTATTACCGGAGAGTTCCGCCGCTGCCGCCAACCGTTTCAGTGTTTTGCGGGCACGCGTTGCCGTGGAACAGAGGATGATGTCGGGCAGCAATTCCATCTCGCGCAGCAGACGACCCATTCGCGACGCATCTCGCTTGCCCCGCTGGTTGAGTGGTCGGTCGTGGTCGTCGAGCGATTCGTCTTTCCAACTGCTCTTGGCATGCCGCAGGATGAGGAGTGATTTCATGGCAGTGCCGAACTGGGAACACACGGTGCTGAGTTCAACGATTGCAGGCGAGCGTTAAGCAATCAGGCGCGTCGGCTCTTCTGGGTTGCCAGCCGCGCCAGGCCCGCGGCGCCAATATAGCCGGCATCGCCGCCAAGGTTGGCGAAATCGATGCAAATCCGTTCCGAAATGGTGGGAAACGCCCGAGCGCGAACTTCCTCGTACACCCGCTCCAAGAACCGCCGTCCCAAGGGATGATCGGCGCCGCCGAACGTCATCGCCCCGCCGAGTACCACGCCGGTGGGATCGATCATGTGCAACATGGTGACGATCCCGATTCCCAGGTAACGGGCTGTCTCGAGGATGATATCCAGCGAAAATGCATCGCCCCGATCGGCTTCTTCGGCGAGCAGCTTAGGCGTGAGTTCTTCACCCTTTGCAAGTCGAGCGGTGACGCTGGTCTTGGGGTTGGACCGCAGGGCTTCTTGGGTGCGGGCAATCACGGCGGTGGCGCTGGCGTAACCCTCCAGGTGCCCTGGCTGGCCGCAGGGGCAAACGCGGGCGTTGCTGTTCATATCGACGATGATATGGCCGCCTTCGGCCCCGTGGCTGTTTTCACCTTCCACCAGTAAATCGCCGATGATCACGCCACAACCAATTCCGGTGCCCAGGGTCAGCAGCACCATGCTATGAAAATCGTGGCCTCGTCCCACCCAGTATTCGCCATAGGCGGCGGCGTTGGCGTCGTTGGCAAACGTGACGGGGAACCCCGAATGATGGCTGACACGATCGCGAATGGGAAAATCGAACCAACCCGGCAAATTATGCGGGCGGATCAACATGCCGGCGGGAACGTCCATGGTGCCCGGCGATCCCAGGCCCACGCGGGCAACATCGCTGGGCTTGACGCCAGCTTCTTGAATTGCCCGATGCACCGCTTGCCCCATGCGCAGGGCGCCGTTTTCGGGGCCTTTTTCGGTTTCGGTGGGCATGCTGAAATGCGTCAGCGACCGCCCCAGATCGTCGACCAATCCGACTTTAATATTGGTGCCCCCCAGATCAACACCCGCAAATAGCGGGGCCTGAGCGTCTTGGGCGGTGATGAACTCGCGGAACTGAGTCATGCGTGCTTGCCGGGCGGGAATTTGAAGGCTGCGAGGAACAATCGCGGCAGGGAGACAGGACCGATCTGGCAAACCAACGAGTATAGGAATTGAACGCCCAGGCGGCAACGGAGCGAACGAACGTCGCCGCCGTCACTACCACCAACGCAAGGCCCGGCGACAAACCTGGATGCGACCGTTACACTCTTGGTTATGAGGCCAGCTCGACCGAGTGCTCTGGCCCCGATGCCGAAGAATGGGAACCAGCTGGAGCAAGCGAGCCCCCTTATGGAGCGGGATGAAGCCTTGGCATTTTTGATGGCGCGCGTGAATTACGAGCGCCGGCCTCCGGATCGCCCCAGTCGGCGAACTTTTGAACTCGCGCCCATCCGCGAACTACTCGCTCGCTTGGAACATCCCGAACAAAAGGTGCCGATCGTCCACGTGGCGGGCACCAAAGGCAAAGGTTCCACCGCAGCCATGATTGCGGCCTGCCTGACCGCGGCTGGATACAAGACCGGGCTCAGTACGTCGCCGCACTTGCACCGCGTGGAGGAACGATTTGTGGTGGGCGGAGCCCAATGCACGGCGGACGAGTTCGTGTCGCTGGTGGAAGCCGTTCGCGGCGCGGCCGAAGGCATGCAGCATGGCGAGCGATTAACCTTTTTCGAACTCACCACGGCAATGGCATTTCTGCATTTTGCCCGCAGCAGCGCCCAGGCTGCCGTGGTCGAGGTGGGGCTCGGGGGACGTCTCGACAGCACCAATGTGTGTTTGCCGGTGGTCTCGGTAATTACCACCATCAGTTACGATCACACCCGGCTATTGGGCAATACGCTGGCTGAAATCGCCCGAGAAAAGGCCGGAATTGTCAAGCAGGGCGTCCCCGTGGTGAGCGGAGTGCTCGATCCCGAGCCCCGCGGCGTGATTCGTGAAATTTGCCGACTGCAAATCGCGGAACTTTGGGAATTGGGAACGGAATTCCGTGGCACGTACCAGTTCCCGACTTCGCTCGTCGCCGAGTCGCTCCGCGGAGGCGTTCAGCTTGGCGGCCCTGTGTTGCCGGATTCTTGGTGCGAACGGCCACTGGAACTGAGACTGGTTGGCGCACATCAAGCGACCAATGCCGCTCTGGCGGCCGGCACGTTGGCTCGCCTGGTGCAGCAGGGATGGTCGGTTCCGCTGGAGGCCTTGCAACGCGGGTTTGCCGAAGTCGACTGGCCCGCGCGATTCGAGATCATGCGGAAGCGGCCCCTGGTAGTGATCGACGGAGCCCACAATGTGGCGTCGGCGACTGCGCTCCTCGAAACGCTCCAGTCGCACACCGCCCCTCGACGTCGGTACCTGGTGTTTGCGACGTCGCGAGACAAAGACCCCGAGGCCATGTTGCGGATTTTATCGCCGTGGTTCGACCAGATCGTTTTGACCCGCTTTCAGAACAATCCTCGTGGCGTTTCGCCCGATGAATTGGCTAAAACGGCAGTCAACGCCGGTTGTGCCGTTGATCAATGCACAATTGCCGAATCGCCGATGGCTGCCTGGCATTGGGTTCGATCGCGATTGCAGCCCGAAGATCTGCTCTGCGTCGCCGGTTCGCTGTTTCTGGCGGCCGAAATGCGCGAGCAGTTGGCTGCCGATCCGGTTTCCGACGCCCTGGCTGCGGCCGGCTAGGCAACAAGGTAAATTGATCGTAATGGGGGACCCTCAGGCGTCCCGCTGAAACGCATTCCGCACAAGCCGCGACTTCGTTTGCGACAACCCATCATGCCAGAACCCTTGGATTCACCGCGTCCTCAGTTTCGGCTGATTCAACTGTTGGCGGCGATGTTGATCGTGGCCGTGCTGGCCGGCGTGGTCGGCGCCGTGTGGACCGTCAACATGAAAGCCAGCCAGGCGTTTCCTTTCATTCTGGCCGTCAACGTGCTGCCGGTGGGCATGGTGATCATCGTCAGCGTGCTCCGGAGCGTTTGGGGGTGGCTGCAGCGGTTTGGCCGTTCGCAGTAGGCTGCAGGGAACGCAATCCCAAAAAACACCCCAGGCGAAGCATCCCTGCACGGGGTAAGCTTCACCTGGGGTATTGTGCCGTCATCGTTTTGCCAAACCAGTCGGTGCGAATCTTGGTTTGACCGCTAATGATTGTTAAGGGGAGGTGGAAGTGTCACCACCCACGCGACCGCCCAGGCCTTTCCCCCCCCGAGGCGGATTGGTCAGGTCATTTTCTTCAGATCCTGATTTAGCTTCGGGGAGAGCAGTTTCGAGATCGGCGAGGCGCTTTTTTGCTTCGACAAAGTCGGTAAGCTGATTTGCCAACGACCCACGGACGGTCAGAAAGCCGTTGTCGTCGAGCAGCAGCACGCCGCCGGGTTCTTCCACCCGATTGGTTGACGAGCCTGGTATCGGCGTCCCTCCGCGCAGATCGAGCAGCAAGGCATTCGATTCGAACGATGCCGCATCGACGACTTTGGCCGATCCGTCGATGGGGTTGGGACGGATGGGGCCGATTTCCTTGCCATCTTTCAATACCCGCTTCACCACCGTGTAGTTGAGCAGGCTGCCGCGCTCGATGCCGGTGAATTCGTACGCCACGGTGGCGCCGGTTTCCGAATCGCGATTGCGAATGATGATCGATGTCGAGGCATCGGCCAACCCTCGCGGTGGTTTCACCGGCCCGGCGAGCACCTCGCTGAAACCGCTCACGCTAACTGCCGGACTGGGATTGCTGTCTGGGGAAAAAATGTAAGGGCTCTTGCCCAAGTCGGCAGACTGCAAATACCGTTCCGGCAAACCGTAGTTGGGATTCCGCAGCACCAACTTCACCCGATATTGATAGCGACGATTGAGTTCGATCTGGAAATCGAAGAATCGGAATAGAATGTCGGGCTGAATCTCGCGGCCATCGGCGCCGCGGAGCACGGTCGATTGCTCTTCTTCGTTAAAGGGAGTTCCTTCGGGCGAACGGATGCCAACACCGCCGCCCGGCAACTGTTGCGCGAACCGCTGTGCCAGGGGGGGCCGTTGCGGTTGGAACTGGTTGCGGCTCATAGGGGGAGCACCGCCCTGCCCGCCAAACGGATTGGTGGGCGGCGTGGTAAACGGATTGGTGCCGCCCGGAGTTGGCGGCGGAGTCTCTCCACCTTCCCGAGGCCCCACGCCGGGTGTCACCTCTTGAGCCTGCATGTCCATTTTTTTGATGGAATTGCACGTTGCTTCGCTACCCCAGTCTTCCAGCAGCCGCGGGGGCAGCGGAAACGTAAAGCCATCCCACGTGTGCGTGCTGGGATCCAAGGTCAATCGACGGACGTGTCGCTGGTTTACGATTTCGGGCGCCGCGAGCGCCCATTCTTGCGTTTCAAGCAAATTGGCGACGATCAGTGATTGATTCCGGGGCGTGACTTGCGTCCACCTGGGATTCTCTTCGCCGTCGGTCACGTCTGCCCGTTCGATCAAGAACGAAACGTAGTTGGGAGTGTCTCGCAGGGCGTCGCTGAAGCGGCTCTTGCGATACACCTGGCGATAAATCGCGGCTTGTTCTTCAACGGGCACGCGGCCGACCACCACAATCGCCATTTTGCCTCGCGGGATGGAACCTCCGGGGGCGATAATGCCGCCGCCGGTCGACCCTGGCAGCAGGCGGCGACCACCCATTGCGCCCTCGGTATCCTCGCCCGTGGATTGCGGGGCTTGTACGGCGACACCGCTACTGCGAGTGCCCCCGCCACCCCCGGCCACTTGCGGCGTGATGGCCAGGCTCATGCGTACAAAGCGGGCCGAAATTTCGTCCAGAGGCAAAAGTTGCGGAACATCGCGTTTCTCACCCAGGCCGATGGCGCTGTCGACATGGATGCGATTCACGATCGCATACTCGTCCGGCCCAATCGGCTGGCTGCTTTCCTTGACTTTTTCGGCAAAATTCTCGGTCGGAAATTGCTCCTCAAATGTCTTGTCGGGCGACGCGTTAAGAATCTGGGTCAGCTTGGTATCGGAATTGCGCTTGAGCTCTTCGGGCTTCTTGGTGTACGTGGGGTGGGTGATTGCGCCGTATACGGCCCAGCCCAGTCCCAGCACCAGGAGTCCAAAGACGAACTTTTCTCCGTGTTCTACCAGGAGATTCTGTTTTTGCTTGGAACGTCGGGGTCGAGGTGCCATCGTTTGCACTCCTGACTGGGGAGGATCTTGTCTGTTCCTAAATTCTCAATCAAGTCGCCGCTACGCGCCAGACGCCCGCCTGCCATGTTGCTAACTTTGAGCTGACATTTCCGCAAGCCTCGGGCAAGTATGCGGAGTAAACATCTGTTTGCGGGTTACTCGCGTTAAGCTCCGTCGGGTCGCTGCCTCGCGCCTGTCTGCTCATCTCAAGCGGGATTGGTGTCTTCGCTGGGCGTTGGACTGGGAGTTTCGCCCGTGGGCGGAGTTCCCGGCTGTTCGCTTGTTTCAGGAGTTTCAGATGGATCGGTGGTGACGGGCGGTTCGTCGGTTCGAGCCGTCCCGGTGCCAATCAGGGCCGGGTCGGGGCGGTTGAACAGATAGATCAACCCTCGAATCTCTACGACCATGTCCGTGGGTCCCACTTCAACTTCAGCATCTAGTTGGGTTTGGCTGCTACTGGCGCCGCCGCTGCCGCCGCTCTGACTTCCGCGGCGCGCGCCTCCCATGATGCTGCTCGTTTCTTCTTCATTGATGGCGGTCGTGGCTTGCACGCGAGCGCCGCCCAACGCGGAAACGTTCACTTGCCTTACTTCCAAAGGCAGCGGCGAATTGGCGCACAGAGCGAGCAACTCAGGAATTTTGCTATGGTCCATGACCAATTGCATGGAGACTGGCAGCATGCGAAATTCGGCAAAGGGGGGCGCCAGCTTCTGGTCGGCTACAGGTTTGCCTTGAGCGTCAACAAAGCGATACGAACCGTCGGGCGCATCTTGACCCGTGTTCAAGCTGCCGCGCGCGACGCGGCCTTGCGCGCGCGTGGGGTCGTACTGCTGCTCTTCGTCAGGGTTCTGCTCGGCCGGGACGTCTTCGGGAGCGCTCGTGACGGGAAGGGGCTCGGCATCGCGGCCGATCAGTAAGGATTGAATCTTCTTGATCGATGCTTGATGATGTTCGGAAGCGCCCTGATTGAGGGCATTGATAATGTGCACGATCAAGGCCTCGTACACATTGAGGGTTTCCTGAGTGTAAATCATTTGATTGTGCGAAGGGGGCGTGGTCCAACTTCCCCCCAGCTTCAATTCCAGCATGCTCCGTTCGTTCGGCTCCCACGCCAACAGTCCGGAATAGGCGCCGCCGGGTGCCCCGCCGCCCCCGGGTCGCGCGGGGCGGCCGCCAACCAACCTGCCCTCGCCGCCGGGAGCGCCCAAGGCGTCGTCCACGCGGGCGCTCGTGGGCAGCCGCAATCCACCGGCGATTTTCTCATACAAGGCGGGAAATTCTTCCTTGATTCGATTCAGATAGGCCTGGCGAATTTGGGAGGGAATTTCTTTGCCTTGGGCAATGCTCGCTTGAATCTGTTCGAGATAATCGCTGGGCAGCCAAGACGGCCACTTCTCGATCAGGTCCTTTTGCGCGTTGTAACGCAACAGCCAACCATCGTACACGTGTTGACTATTGGTCGCCTGCGTATTGTCAACGATGACCTTGAATTTCTCATTGGGATGATTGGTCGGGCGCACGCTATCCACGCGCGTGTGCATTTGTTCGCGGGCGCTCCGCTCCGAGTCGGTCATGGCTTTGACATTGCCAATGCCATAAAACCAAAGTCCAAGCGGCAATACCACCGCACCCACTCCCAGCACAATCCAGAAGTGATGCTTCTTCAGCAACTCAGGCGTTGTCAGTTTCTGTGTCACTCGGTGTCTCCCGCCACTTCGCTGTTGAGGGGCTGGCCGTCAGGCGTGGTTTCGTCTTCTGTTGGCTGATTGCGCTGGCTCGGCGGCGTTTGCTTCCAACTAAACTCCACCTGGAAACCAAAGAACGGTTTGGTCAGCGTGGGCTTGGTGTTCGCCGCCGTGGCGCTGGTACTGTCGTACAGGGGGTTACGCACCTGATATTCCCAATCCACGATCCGTGGCTCAATGATGACCGGGTTCTCAATTCCCAGCTGTTTGAGCGAAATTTCGACCTGTTCGGTCTCGCCGGGGGGCGTCAGCTTGATCGACTTCTCTTTGAGATTTTTGATCAGCGTGCGGCGGAGGTATTCAGCGCCCGTCGCCACGTTGTTCTTGTCATTGTGGAAGTGGTAGCCCTCCAGGCGGACAACCCACCCGGTCGGAATCTCGGTGGAAGAACCGTCGTCGGCCGCGCCTTCGATCTCGGTAGGCGCCGCCAGGGGCTCACCGGTGGCGGGGTCGATCTCCCCCTCACTGCCTCCACCGGCGCCTCCCGATCGACCTTCTTGCGCGTCGATCCAGCGTTGATTATCGGTCTTCCATTTGTGCAAATTTCGGGGGGCCGTTTCGATCTTGGTGATGTAGATGCGAGGGTCGAGTCGGAGTGCCTCGTTTACGCCGGCGCCCGGACCGCCCAGGGCGGCGAGCAATCCTGGCATACGTTGTTGCACCAGAGTCTCTTGGATAGGATCCGTGTCGCCCGGCAAGCATTCGTCGATAGCCTTGAAGAGTTCGAGCCAGACGAGACGCCCTTCGAGATTGGGCACCAGATGGTGTCCTACCTGGTTGGTCTTGGCCAGCTTTACCCTCGATTCTTCAAAAGCCGAGGTCAACCGCGAGGCCGTTTGAATGAGGTTGTTTGCCACGCTTTCCGCCGAAACGACCTCTTCGGTGGGGCGAACGGAGTTGTACTCCTTCCAGTTTCCGGCCACGTTGGCGGCCAGAGCCACCAGCAAAGCCGCGGCCGCGCCTACAGCCCAGGGTTTCTTCGCTCGAATGTTGCGGTCTTGCACAATTTCCGGAGGAATCAGGTTGGTGCTGATCCGCGCATCGGTCAGTTCTTGGAGACACAAACCGTAACTGACCGCGAACGTGAGCACGTTCTCCTTGAATACCGGCGCGTCGACCACGCCCTCGCCCGTGAGCCCTCGAAAACTCTCCAGACGCTGGATCGTAAGATGCAAATTCTGCGATAAATACCGCACCAAACCCGGCAGTTTGGCGGCATTGCCGAGCGCAATCGCGCGATTGATTTTGGCCTTCTTGTCGATGTTGGCGAAGAAGTTCAGTGATCGCTGAATTTCGGTCACCAGATCGTTAAACACCGGACGCATGGCCTGGAAAATGGCCTTGGGATTGTCGGAGTTGGAAGCATTCCGCTTGATGTGCTCCGCTTTCGCCGTTGTTTGCTTCAATTCCTTGGTGAGTGCCCGGGTGAACTGATTGCCGCCGATCGGAACGCTTCGCTGCCAGACCCGATACCCGTTGGTAATTACCAGATCGGTGTTGTAGGTGCCCATGGAAACGATCAGCACCGACTCGGGCGGATTGTCCGGATCGTAATCTTCGGGGGCAGGTGTGTCTTGCAATTGATCGAATGCGACCCAGTTATACAGGGCCAAGGGGGTCAATTGCACCACGTCGATTTCGATGCCGGCCGAATCGAAAGGGCGCAGGTCCTTGGCAACCTGCTCGCGTTTCATGGCGAACAGCCCGACTTCCGATTCCAGCACAAAGCCGTCTTCTTCGCTTCCGCCAGCCATTTGCTGGTAATCCCAGATCACGTCATCGAGATCGAAAGGGATCTGCTGACGGGCTTCAAAGCGGACAATGTCCGGTATTTTCTTGGATTCGACAGGAGGGAGTTTTACAAACCGTGCAAGTCCCTTGTGGCCTGGCACGGAGATGACCACCCGATCGCCCTTAACTTGATTTCGAGACAAAAACTGGCGCAAGTACTCACCGACGACTTCGGGGTCGTTGACCTCTTCCTGGGTGAGAATCTTGTCGTACTCGATGTAGTCGAAGGCGTCGGCGATCAGCTTGTCGCTGTCCTCATGCTGCTTGCAACGCAGCGCCTTCAGCCCACAGTGGCCAATGTCAATTCCCCAAACGCCTTGGGCTTTCGCCATCGCAGAATCTCTCCGTTCCGGTTCCGAATTGCTGCTGAAAAAAAGGGGCCGGGGTGAGTGATGTATCCCCTTCAATGCAGCCCGAGATATGCTGTCCAGGACGGAATCGCCCTGCCTTTTAATTTATCGACCCCTTCGGATCGATGTCAACTAAATGCTTTGTAAATGCTGGAGTAGCTCCCGTTTCAAGCTTCATCGGGGGCATCGCGACATGCGCCAATCGACCAACTGGCCGTTCCACTTTTTGCTGCCTTGCCACCGTGGCGTTCAACGATACGGCCGGTGACGAAGGACCGTTCTCAAACGGCCCGTTCGCCCGGGTTGTTACCGCCGAAGTGGGGTGCGGCATGCGGTTCTTCAGTTCAAGAAATGAACTTTTGCCCTAGCTGAAATGACCCAATGCTAGGAAAAGAGTCGAAAAACTCGGCCACTGCATACCACCCAACCTGGGCTGTGTTTCCTAAGTTGCTGTTCTACAATTACTTGGGAATGGATCTTGCGAGTAGATGCTTTTGGTGGCGGGGCCAGCGTTTCCACGTTTCGTCAGGCTGCTAGCCCAAATTTTCAGGAGCATAGCGCATTATGGATCGCATTGAGATACCGCGTCGGACGGCATTGCAAGCGTTGGCGGCTGGAACGTTGGCTTCGGGATACTGGCTGACCAGCGGTTCGCGTCCGGCACGCGCGGCCATGGACCCCAAGGTTAAGGCCGCCGTCGAGCGTGGCTTGGATTGGGTTGCCAAAACCCAAAACCGAGTCGGACGGTGGGATGCCTCCAATCAGTATCGCGTGCCGATGACGGCACTGGCCGGTATCGCGTTGGCGTGCGAAGGTTCAACCACCACGCAAGGCAAGTATTCCGAGCAGATCCGCCGAGCCACCGATTACTTGATGGCCCAGTGCCGCTCCAATGGTTTGATCGGCGAAATCAACGATCACCGATACACGTACGGTCACGGGTTCTCGATGCTCTTTCTATCGCAAGTTCTTGGCGAAGAAGAGGATATGCAGCGTCGCAAGCGGTTGACCGAAGTGCTCACCAAAGCGGTCGACTTCTGCATCAAGGCTCAAACCAATGCCGGCGGTTGGGGGTACGTGAGTGCCAAGGACGGTGGTGGCTTCGACGAAGGCTCGACCACGGTGACCCAAGTGCAAGGATTGCGGGGTTGCCGCAACGCCGGCATCCCGGTGCCGAGGGAAGCCATCGACAAAGCGATCAAGTACATCCACAACTGCACCATGCCCGACGGAGGAGTTTGCTACAGTTCGCAAAGTCGCGGTGCGAGCCGGCCTCCGATCACCGCCGCGGCCGTCGCCTGCCTGTTTAACGCCGGCGAGTACAAGAGCGACTACGTGAATAAACTGCTCGACTACTGCAAGCGAAATATCTACGACATCGATAATCCTCGCGACGTATTTGGTCACTGGCATTACACTTACTACTATTATAGCCAGGCCATCTACCGAATGGGCGGGAAGGATTGGCAGGTTTTCCGCGACAAGCTCTACCCGCGGTTGCTTCGCGAACAGGGAGCGGAAGGCAATTGGAGTGGCGATATCGGTCCGATTTACGTGACCTCGCTCAACCTCACCATGCTGCAACTGGAGAACGGTTATTTGCCGATCTACCAGCGTTAAGTGGCCAACGGCGGAGGAAAGGAGCGAGCGGCAATGGATTTCTCCGCATTTGGCTGAACTTTGCGGTAGTTACGCGACACACACCTCTCAGGGGGGCGTGATTGCCGGTTCGACAAGACGCTTTCAAATGAAACCTCGATCCCGGTGCGGAAAGCCCCGCGCCGTTGAACTGGTGGCTCGAATGGAGCAAGGCGGGAACGCCCAGGCTCGAACACATCGAAGTTTCTGGTTTCGTTGGCATTTTTGGGCAAAATCGGGCTACAATAGCGATCCGAACGTTGCATCGACCTCTGCGCATGTTCGCAAGGCTTCTTGCCAGGCAGAGTCTCACGCAGCGAACGGGAGAACCGCCGTGGCAATGAATGTTGACCAAGTCACCCGCGAACACTTCCCCCGAATTCATCGGGCGGCGCTGGTATTGACGGGTAATCCTTGGGACGCCGACGACTTGGCCCAAGAAACGTTCCTGGTATTGGCGGCCAAGAGCCACGAATTTCAAGGCAGAAGCAGCGCTTACACCTACATTTACGGAATTCTGTTAAATCTCGAACGACGCAACCGGCGCCGAGCTGGTATGCGGAAACGCAAATTGCGGGTGTTGTGGGACAACGAACCGCGCGAGCCCACGGTGCCAGCGGCAGAAACCGCCATTGAGGTCGCCGAGTGGAAAACCAGCCTGTGGGCGATTGTGGCTCGACTGCCCGACGGGCAGCGGCAAGCCTTGGTGTTGCGGTTTAGCGAACATTTACGGTACGACGAAATCGCTGAGGTGCTTGGTTGCCCGGTGGGAACCGTTAAGTCGCGAATATTCAATGGCTTAACGGCGCTTCGCGAACTCATGGGGAATGTCGCTGCCGACGGGGCCGGTGACATTCCTCAGCACGCTTGGGAGGATCTCACCCATGCCATTTGAACCCAAACTGATTTGCGCCCCCGACTGGGACGATCAAGAACTTAATGAAGTCATCCACATCATAGGTGCTGGGCAGGTTGAATCGCATTCGCAGAATCCAAAACAGGTAGACGCCACGGCCGATATGGATTTATTGACCGACGACGAATTCGATGCCGGACTGCCCTCGGACTTGGCGCAGCTTGCGGTGCAACTGCAAGGCCAGGCCGCGGGGCTCAAGGCAGCCTACCCGGCCAGCGGCAACGCAGACTTTGCATCTTCGATCGATAAGGATGCTCAGCCCGCACGAGCCAAAGATGGCGAAATGCCGATTGGCGCCCTTCCTGTTGAATTGCAGGTGGGCAATGCGTCGGTCGACAGCGCCCATCACTGGTTGGCGGGAGGATGGCTGCGCCGAGGTGCGCAAGTGGCAGCCGCGGTGTTGGTGGTGCTGGGGCTATCGGTGATGGAACGGCAGCCCAGCAAAAACGGAATCAAACACCTGCCGACGGCCGTTACCACGCAGGTGCAGGAATCGCCCGGTTCGCAGCGAGAGGCCGTGCATGCGACCATTTTTCTGGAACTATCAGGGGCTGAGCAAGAAGGACTTCTCGACTTGTTGGGTGACGGTGCTTCGATGGGTTCGATTTAGCCTGCGGTGAGACGACACCGTACTTCCTCTGAGGCCAAGGCATCTCCGCCGGAACGGCGCCCCCGTCAGGTTGAGTTAGGCGCGTTGATGACCATGCGTACGATCACGTTGCTGGCGATTCTTTCGATAGCCTGGAAGGGCGCGGTATCGACCGGCGCTGCCCGTGCTGCCGAAATCGATACAGAACGCCTGGCCCAAGCGCTCTCCTCGGCGACGGTTACCGTTCGCGTGACCGTTCCTCCCGACACCGGCGTTACGATCAGCTCGGGCGTGTCGCTGGGGGATGGATTTGTCGTCACTTATAGCAATCATCCTGGCAATGCCGATTTCCGTCTGACGTTGCCTGACGGCGCCCAGTCCAAGGCCGAAGCCCGAGTTATCGATGTTTACTCGGGTCTGAGCCTGCTGGAATTGGTTGCCACTTCTCAAGAACGATTGCCGGACAAAGCCGCCGCCAGGCCGCGGCTCTCGGCGCTGACGCCGGCTGAAGAATCTCCGGCCGTGGGTGCGGTGATTCTCACCGCGGCGGCCTCGGGATTGGAGCAGCCGGTCGTTTCCCGCGGCATCCTCGGAGGGACGGAGCGTACGCTGGGGGGAGCGGGTCTGCCTCCCCTGCTGCAATGCGATGTGCGGACTACCGACACCTCCAGTGGCGCGGCAGTTGTTGACGGGGAAGGGCGTTTGATTGGAATCGTGGCTGTCACCGCTCGCGAAGGCCGTAGCGGCGGCTGGACCTACGCCGTTCCTGCCAGTCATGTGCAGCGCTTGCTGCGAGCGTATACCCAAAAGGGCGCCGGCGACGACCGCGTGGTGATCTTGCGTCGGCAGAGACCCGTGCTGGGTTTGACCATGGTCGCCGGCGAAGAGCCTGGCAGCGTCATTGTGGAACGCTTGGAGAACGAAGGTCCGGCGAAAAAATCGGGGGTTCAAAAGGCGGACGAAATCCTGGAAGTCGACGGGCTCAAAGTACGCAGCGTCTATCAGGTCGTCGCCATGGTGCTCAAGAAACAGCCGGGCGATCGCATGCAATTCATGCTCCGCCGTGGCGACCGCACCGAAAGTATCGCCGTGACCCTCGAGGGTGGTTCCGTTGTCGAGCCCTCGGAGGTGGTGCGCAACCCGGGGGAATTGGCGGAGCAAAAGATCACCATCCGTCGTTCCGGCGACCAGTACAACATCGATCGTCCCCAAGTGCGCACGCTGAGCCAGCCATCGGAGCCCGAAGAACAACCCGCCGTTCCCGCAGTGCAGGTCACCGCGCAACAGGTCGAGCTACTGCAAGAGCAGGTCAAACGTTTCGCGGCCTTTATTGAAAAATTGCGAGTAGACGTCCGCGACCGGGATCAGGAATTGATTCTGCTCAGGCAAGAGTTGGAGTCCTTGCGAAAACAACTCGAAAGCCGCTGAACGACCGACGGCATGTCGGTTCGATCTCGCAATTCTTCCCCGAAGCTGGTCGCGGCTTTCGTTCGAGGCGTTCCATGCCGATCTCCGTGCCGCGGAGGGGTTATCTTGGATTTGCCCCCTGTATCATGGGCGAAGCGCTCGTGCGCCAGTCAACGCCTTGATTTCATCTGGCGCCGTCGCTTGCAGCTTCGACTACCCCTGGCGTAATCGTCCGGGCGCAAATGGGGATGCCGTTCTCACACCTTCCCGAGGAGCGAGTTCGAATGACAATAAGTTATTGCGAGTGCGTCGTTTGCGCCGACAGCGTCCCACCAAAAAAGGAACCGGCGCAAAGCGGTGAAACTTTGCGCCGGTTTGATGGTTGGTACGCGTAGCTGCCAAAAAGCGGTTAGTTGTCCTGTTTTTGCGCTGGCGGGGCATCGCTGTTAGGCTTGTCGCCCGAGGCCGGTTTGTCCTCAGTGGCCGGCTTGTTCTCGGCAGCAGGCTTTTCATCGTTAGCCGGCTTGTCATCGTTAGCCGGCTTGTCTTCCGAGGCGGGCTTGTCTTCGGTCGCGTCGCCCACCTTCTTGGGCTTGTACTCGTGGTCTCGCTTGCTGAGAACCGTGGCGCTCACAATTTTGTCGGGCTCGGGCGCGCCCGGTTCTGGTGTGCGCCGCTGGAGTTCGTCGACCACGTCCATCCCTTCGATCACGCGACCGAACACGGTGTGCAGCTTGTCGAGATGCCGAGTCGGTTTGAACGTGATGAAGAACTGGGAGCCGCCGGTATCGCGCCCCGAGTGGGCCATGCTGAGCGAACCGCGGAAATGCATGCGAGCGTCGGGCTCGTAGCATTCGCAAGGAATTTTGTAGCCGGGGCCACCCGTGCCGTTGCCGGCGGGATCGCCGCCTTGTGCCATGAATTTGGGAATCACGCGATGGAACGGAGTTCCGTCGTAGAGCTTGCTTTCGACCAGGCTGATAAAGTTGGCGACGGTATTGGGAGCGTCGTTTTCAAACAACTCCACCACGATGTCGCCCTTGGTGGTGGTCAATTTAACGCGGGGCAAAGCCATGGGGTCGCCCTGCGGTTTGGCATCTCGTTCGCGAGCCTTTAACTCGGCTTCCCACAATTCGCGTTCGCGGGCGATGTCGGCCAAGACCTCTTCGCCGCGAAATTCCTTCTGTTGCCGCTTGAGTTCTTCCTTGGCTTTGTTCAAGTACATTTCCACGTCGTCCAGCCGGGTGAGTTCGAATGCGGCCTGGCCCGCCAGGAAATAGATCTCGGGATTGCGAGGATTGTGCTTGATGATCAATTCGGCCAGTTCGATGGATTTTTCGTAGCGGTCATCGTCATACGCCTGTTGCGCCATGCCCATGATGAAATCGGCCAGCCGTTTGTCGTCGGGGTTGGATTTGTAGGCGGCTTCGGCCCCGTTCACCATCTGAGGGTAAAGGGCCTCGGCCTCTTTGAGCTTGGCGTTGAATTCCTCTTCGAGCCCTGCTCGAAGTTCGGGTTTGGCCACTTTGTACTCGGCTTGAATCGATCGCAGCCGTTCCAGCAGGCCCACCCATTGGTCAAACTTTTTGTTGAATTGGGCGGCGAGGTCGCTGCCTGCCTCCTGGGCCGACACCGGCGCAAGCAATGCGGCAACGAGAGTCAGGCCGATAATGCCACGAAACATGGATTTGAATCCTCCTTAAAAAATGCGGTCCGCAGTTTTACAGGCTGCGGAGGTGAACGGCGACAAAATCGGGAAATCGCTCCACGCCGCTGGCCGAGCAGCCGCGGGATAAGCGGCTGATTCCCCTTGGCCGTAAAGCTACCATTGAAGGCAGGGCCGCGCGAAGAGAAATTCGCCATGACGACACTTTCCGGGCCGTGGTCCACCTAAGTCCGAGGACGGCGCGCACATTCCCATCCACCTTAACGACTACGGCCGGCGCATGGCGATGGTTCGCCGCGGCCCGCTTGGGCACAGGGGGGCACCGCGGGACATTTTATTGCAGCGAGGGCTACTTTCCAGCAGGCGGGGCTTCCCTGACTTGGGATTTTCCGTGGCGGCCGCCCTTTGAGTAGAAGTTTGCCCGCGGTCGTTACTTGCCGATGCAGTACAGGTTGTTTTCGGTGCGGATAAAAATCTGGCCGTTGCTAATGGCTGGCGAGGCAGAGCAGGGCTCGTTGAGCGCGTTTTCGGCCAGTTCTTCGTATTCAGGGCCTGGCTTCACAACGCGGGTATTGCCGTCGTCGTCCAAAAAGTAAACCAGTCCATTCGCAGTGACCAGCGAGGCGCTATATCGGCGGCCCAACCGCTTGATCCAAGCGCGCTCTCCCGTTTTGGCGTCGAAGCAACTGGCGATGCCATTGTCGGCCACCACGAGGAAATACTTGTCGCAGGCAACCGGCGACGGCACGTAGCTGGCGCCTTCCTTGGTTCGCCAGGCAACGTGGGTCTCGGTGACATTGCCGGTGCCATCAGGGCGAATGGCCATCATGTGCTTGTCCGGAAAGCCGCAGGTCAGAAACAAGAACTCGCCGTTGTAAATCATCGAGGCGACGAACTGTTCGGTGGGGCCATCCATGTGCCAGTGCAACTCGCCGTTGTCGGGGTTGTAACTGTCCACGGCGTGACTGCCAGCGAGGATCATCTGCGTGCGACCGTCAATTTCGCGAATGATCGGCGTTACGTAGCTGCGGGTCTTGTGGGCGCGCTCCACCTTCCATTCGGTTTTGCCGGTATGCTTGTTGAGCGCCACAATGTACGAATCGCCATCGTGATCGCCGTTGATGATCACTTTGTCGCCGTGAAGGACAGGGCAACTCGAGAAACCGTGCACGCTCTTGAACGTGCCCGGCTTGGTCAGCCATTTTTGATTGCCCTCAAAGTCGTAGGCGGCCACGACTATCTGGCCGGGGGTGAAAGGGCGAACCCGTCCGACATTGCGGGTGGCCAACTCCGTGCTGCCGTCGATTTCGAGAAACGCTACGTACACCAGGCTGCCATCGGTGGCCGGCGTGCCCGAGGCGTGGCTGTTCAGATTGTGCTTCACCTCCAAGGGGCACTTGAACACGGTTTTTTGCCAGAGCGTTTTGCCCGTCTTGCGATCAAGACACAACAGCACCCGCTCTTCGGTATCGGTCAGGCAGGTGGTGAGAAACACGCGATTTTCCCAAATGACGGGCGAGGAGTGCCCCAGTCCGGGCACCGCTACTTTCCAGGCCACGTTTTCGGCGTCGCTCCACTTGGTGGGAACCTTCGTTTCCAGGCTGGTTCCATCTCCTCGTGGTCCGCGCCACCCGCTCCAGTTTTCGGCGGCAACCACGGTGGAGAGCAAGCTGACAACAAGCACCAGGCCGAAACTAGCAGAGGTTCGCATGGGAGTAACTCATCAAAGCGGAGTAAGCGATTGGTTTGCCATGCCTTGGTACGCCAAACACGTCTTGCGGCACCCCACTATAGATAAGCGGCCCAACGGCCAGGGTCAATCGTATGTTGACAGCGACGTTTTCCCGGCCCGCCCGGAGGGCGCCCGCGGCCGGGAAATGCCAGGGCTTGCGTGGCCTTTGCATTTTTTTTGACAGAGCCGAAAACGCGACCTACTTATTTCAATACAACCTTCTTGTCCGTCTGCGGAGAAGAAGGCTGGGAGCGCAAAATCGAAATGGCAAACCGGTCGCGAGGCCGGGACGCAAAGCCATGGGGCTCCGGCTTAATTGCCGGAGCTTGCCAGGTCGCCGACGTTTGCAACAGAACGCCTCGAGAGTTTCTTGGGCGCTCGTACGTCGGCATTTCATGCTGCCTGCCGCGCGACCCTATCTCTTGGGCCATTCTGGTCAAAAACGGATGAATCGAACCATCGATTCGCGATCCGTGAGCCATGGTTGCCATATACCCCGACGGGCTCTGTGAACTTTCGAGCAATAAGCTGCACCAGCGACTCGAAGTACAGGACGTATTGGGCGATTTTCCAGAAATTTTCAAGGAAAATGGTCATGCAAAACACCCGCATCCCCCAACGGCGTCGCGGCGCCACGATCGTCTTGTGTGCCCTGATGATCGTGTTCATGATTGGCGTGATGGCATTCGCCATCGACTTGGGCTACATCGTTCTGGTCCGCACGCAAATGCAGAATGCGGCCGACTCGGGCGCGCTGGCTGGCGCCGCGGCAACCTACCTGGGCAACGAAACGGCCCGCGAAGAGGCACTGCGGTTCATTGGCTACAACCAGGCAGGCGGCCGCGAGATCAGCGAGGATCAGGTGACCGTCAATCTGGGCCGCTGGGATGCGGATACGCGAACGTTTAACGCCACCAATTCCGATCCAGGCGCCATTGAGGTTATTCTGCGGCGGACCGGGCAGCCCCTCTTCTTCGGCAGGATTTTCAGCAACTCGTTCGACACCCAAGTTTCGGCGATTGCCACCTTCCAACCGCGCGACATCATGCTCGTTTTGGACTTTTCGGGCTCGATGAGTTACGACAGCCAACTTGGCGCCATCAATGATTTGGGCCGCTCGGCCGTCGAGGCCAACCTGTTGCAGATCTACAACGAGTTGGGCGCGCCCAAATTCGGCAACATGCAATGGACGCCGCAGTACATTTCCTCCACCAATGTGAACACGGTTCGCAACAGCCTTGGTCTCAACGGCGTGGCATACCCTTACCCGGGCGGTTCGTGGAACAACTATATCGACTATGTGATGAACGACGGCACCATCAACAGCGCGGGTTATCGGCGGCGCTACGGATACTTAACCTGGGTCAATTACCTGCTGGCCCAAAACTATTCGTACACGCAGAACCCCGACTTGTGGAAAACGTCGCAGCAGCCCGTAACCGCCCTCAAGAACGCCGTGGACGTGCTGGTTTCGTACATTCAAGAGAACAGCCCCAACGATCAACTGGGGTTGACCATTTACACCTCCGCCAATGGCACCGCCATCTTGGAACGGCAATTGGGACAGAACTTCACGCAAGTTGCCAATATTACCCGTGAGCGCCAGGCCGGCCATTACAACATGTACACAAACATCTACGACGGCATGCGGGTAGGCCGGCTGGAGCTTGAGCAGCGTTCGCGCACCAACGCTCAAAAGCTGATGATTCTGATGACCGACGGGCAAGCCAACCGGCCCAACAACACCACCCTCGGCAAGTCCTACGCGATTCAGGAAGCTGGTCGGTGCAAGGACTCCCGCATCCCGATTGTGACGATCTCATTGGGCGCCGATGCCGACGCCAACCTGATGGATCAAATTGCCAACATCACGAAGGGTGTGCACTTCAATATTCCTGGCGGCCAGTCGGTCGCCCAATACGAAGAGCAGTTGAAGGATGTGTTTCGCCGCGTAGCCGGCGATCGCGGACTGGTGCTGGTGAAGTAGCTGTAGAATCGTGTGCCAAGCCACTCCAAATCGACAGGGGGGAGCGGCAGTTGGGACCACGCATCGGGAGAGAGGCCTTGCCTTTTCTCCCGAAGCGTTTTTTTGTTGGCGATGGAGACCCAGTTCGCGGTGCGGGCAATGCCGTCAACGATTTTGCCAGCTTGGGCGGCATTCGACATTTCCGGTGATTTCAAACTTTTCCTCACAATCCGCAAGTTTTATCCAAGTCGCATAGGTCGCACGTCCGATAACTGGGGTGACGTTGATGGAGACAGACCCCCCCTGCGCATTGGGATGGTGCTGGCATGCGTGCAGCGTACTTAGCAGTTTTGGCAACGGTATTCGTCATTTCCCCCATGTCGGCCGCAATATCCAATGCGGCGCCACATTGGGAAACCAATCTCAAAGCCGCTCAGGAGCAGGCAAGCCGCTCCCAGAAGTTGGTGCTGGTGCACTGCTGGACACCGAGCTGCGGGCCTTGCCGGGCCATGGAGCAGACCGTATTCGCCGATCCCAACGTCACCCACACGCTTAGCCAGCATTACGTGCCGGTAAAGCTAAACTTGCAGGACGATCCAGAGTTCGGCCGGAAGTACGGCATCAAGACAATTCCCACCGACGTGGTGATTACGGCCGACGGCGGGCTGGTCGAACTGACCAATAGCCCTCGGACCGCGGAAACGTACATTGCCAAGTTTACGCAGGTGGCGCTGTCGAGCGCGACGCAGCCGGTTTCCACCTCGGTTCCGATGACCGAAATTGCTCAAAATGCGCGCGGGGCAATGGCGTCACCTCCGACTGCGGTGCAACCAATGACGGGAGTGCCGACTGCCACGAACGGTGGACTGGTGGGCGATCGCTACAAAGACCATCCGCTGGTGAACGGTTTTGCCGATCGATACGGTCAGGAAGCTGGCCCCGGAATTCCCGACTATCGCTCGGGCGATGTTGGCGACAGCCGTTATGGCCAGCCCCCAGCCCAGCCGTCTCCGGTTGTTCAGCCCTCGCAGCCTGCCCAGCAGCCACTCGCGAACCCCGCCGCAATCAACCAGGCGCCGGCGGCGGCATCAGGATTTGGTGGTTCGATGACGGCACCTGCCCATCGCGAACCGGCGATGCAGTCGCCAGGCGCACCGGCCGCGGTCAATCCCAATCCCCATAACATTCAATTGCCCGCGGGCGTTCCCCCTTTGGCGTTCGACGGTTATTGCACCGTCACGGTACGCAATCAGGAGGCCTGGCAGTTGGGGAATCCGGCCTGGGGCGTGATTCACCGCGGGCAAACCTACTTGTTCTCGAGCCAACAGGCACAGCAAGAATTCCGCAGCAAGCCCGACTTTTATGGCTTGGAGTTGGGTGGGCACGACGTGGTGCTCTATCTGGAAACCGGACAACTGGCCCACGGCAGTCGCGAATTCGGGGCAACGTACCAGGCCGGGGGTGTGTTTCTCTTTGTCAATGAAGCCAACCTCAAGAAGTTTCAAGCCGATCCCACCCGATTCATCAGCCAACTGCAACAGATGCGCAGCAACGCTCCCGCACAGCCGCAGCGCTAACGGGAGGCAAATCGTCGATGGATTTGGAACTAAAAGACACGACGGTGGTTGTCTGGGGGGCGGCGGGTGGCATCGGGGCCGCAACCGCGGCTGAATTTGCGGCCGAAGGGGCGCATATCGCCCTGGTGGATCGCACCAGTGGGCCACTCCATGGCATGGCCGATCGCTTGGGGCAAAAGCACGGCGTTCGCTGCCTCACGCTGGCTGCCGACGTGACCAATGAAGCGGCGGTGACCGAGATTGCCGAGCGTATCTGGAACGAGTGGGGCCGGGTCGACTCGCTGGTGTACGCCGTGGCCGTGGGCAGCGGCGGGTTTGGCTTTCCCAGTTGGCAAGTGGAGGCCGATGCCTGGCAGCAGGTGCTGGATGTCAACCTGGTGGGCGCCGTTCGCGTGGCGCACGCGTTTGCTCCGCGGATGGCAACAGCGGGAAGGGGGAGCCTGTTATGGATCTCGTCGGTCGCCGGGCAAATCGGCTCACAGACCGATCCGCCGTATAGCGCCTCGAAGGCAGGTTTGATCAATTTTGCTCAATGCCTTGCGCGCGACGTAGCTTCCTCGGGTATTAGGGTGAACACCATTTGCCCTGGGATGGTGCGCACGCCTCTGGTCGAAAGCATTTGGCAAGCCTGGCAACGGCGCGACCCCAGCGGAAGGTCGATCACCTTTCAGGCCTGGGCCGAAGAAAAGATTGCCCGATTGGTCCCGCTGGGGCGCTGGCAACAACCAGAAGACGTCGCGGCGATGGCCGTGTTCTTGGCCTCGGGCCGTGCCCTGAACATCACGGGGCAAACCATCAATGTCGACGGCGGCTACGTCATGCATTGGTGAATGGCGACCTGCCGGCGGCTGCTGCCGCGATGAAATTCGACTCGCGCTCGGCGCTCAGCCAAATAAACTGGTGCGATGGATCGCCAGCCAGGCCAGGCCGCCCAGCAAGCCAGCCACGTAGCTGGCGTATTTCATCACTTGCCAATGGGGTCGATCGGGCGGTTGTTGCCAAATCACCTCGGGTTCTGCGGCCAGCCGTTCGGCCCCGCAACGAGGGCAGCGTGTCTCTCGCAGCCGCACGTAGCCGCTGCAATTCCAGCACACCCGAGCGTTGGTTACGGGCCGACTGCTGGAAGGGTTTCGGCCGTTTCGTCGATTGCCCTGATCTGGTTCGCGGAGGATAGTCACGTTACTCATCTCCACACTCGCTGTTGAAAATTCCTCTCCTGGATCGTCTGTACCAGCTTTCCTAGCGCAACCAGCCATGCTTGCGCAACGCAATGAAGAGGAAAATCCGACATTCGCTCAAGTTTCCCTGAGCCTCCGTTCCCGTAATGTGAAATCGGCGGTCTCATCGCTCACCGACGCTGTTGATTTCAATTGCAAATTTGGTGTTTCTGCCAGGGAGATCCCAAGGAAACGACTGCAAGTGGCCTTGTTTTGATGGTTGTGCTTGTTCCATAAACCGCAACCATATTTCGCTTTGCGAAACTTGCCCGAATGGGGGCGTTTGCATCGGGCCCGGCCGGCCCGCTGTTCTAACGCGCGATCGATTTGATGGCGCATGTGCCGTACCCACGATACTGCCCCCGGGTCCTTTGGGTGGCGGGGCGTGACTCTTTGGGACGGCAAGATGAGGGAGCCGCGCTGCGCGAAATGCGGTTTCGCTGTCGGCAGGGATGCCTGGGGTGTTGCTGCGGCGCGTGCCGAAACCGTGATGGTCTACGCGAGGATGCCTTGGACGACGTTTCCGTGTACGTCGGTCAAGCGGAAGTCGCGCCCCTGGTAGCGGAACGAGAGACGCTCGTGGTTCACGCCAAGCTGGTGCAGGATGGTGGCATTCAGATCGTGGATGTGAACGGGGCTTTCCGTCACGTTGTAACTGAAGTCGTCGGTTTCGCCGTATGTCATGCCCGGCTGAATGCCCGCCCCGGCCAACCACATGCTGAAGCACCGCGGGTGGTGATCGCGGCCGTAATTTTCCTTGGTGAGCGTGCCTTGGCAGTAGGTGGTGCGGCCGAATTCGCCGCCCCAGATCACGAGCGTATCGTCGAGCAAGCCGCGTTGTTTCAGGTCCTTGACCAGGGCCGCCTGGCCTCGGTCGACGTCGTGGCATTGATTGCGAATATCCTTGGGCAAATTGCCGTGCTGATCCCACCCGCGGATGAAAATCTGCACGCAGCGCACGTCGCGCTCGATCAATCGCCGGGCGAGGAGGCAACTCGCGGCAAACGTGCCGGGCGTTTGCGCCTCGGGGCCATACATGTCGAGAATGTGCTGCGGTTCATTGGAAATGTCGGTTAGATCGGGCACCGACGTTTGCATGCGAAAAGCCATTTCGTATTGGGCGATTCGCGTTTGGATTTCCGGGTCGCCGACGGCGTTGAATTGTTTTTCGTTCAGCTTCGCCAAGGCGTCGAGCATGTTGCGGCGGGTGCCGGCATCGAGCCCCTCGGGGTTGGAGAGATACAGCACCGGATCGCCTTGCGAACGGAGGGCCACTCCGGCGTGCCGCGAGGGCAAAAACCCAGCGCCCCACAATCGGTTGTAGAGAGCCTGGGCCGATTTGCGGCCGGTCCAGGTCGATGTGAGCACCACGAAGGCCGGCAGATCATCGTTCATTCGCCCCAATCCATACGAGAGCCACGAGCCCAAGCTGGGGCGGCCGGGACGTTGATCGCCGGTTTGAATGTACGTGATGGCCGGGTCGTGATTGATGGCCTCGGTGTGGACCGATTTCACCACGCAAATGTCGTCGGCGATGCCCGCCGTGTGGGGAAGCAACTCGCTCACCCAGGTGCCGTTCTTGCCGTGTTGGGCGAACTTGAATATCGACGGCGCAATCGGGAACCGCTTTTGGCCGGAGGTCATGGTAGTGAACCGTTGGCCGTTGATTACCGACTCGGGCAGATCCTGGTCGAACATATCGACCAGTTTGGGCTTGTAATCAAAGGTTTCGAACTGCGACGGAGCGCCCGACATGAAGAGGTAAATGATCCGTTTCGCCTTCGGTGGGTGATGGAGCTTGTCCAACACGCCGGGGTCGCCAGAACGAGTCTTGTGGTCTTGGGCGAACAAACTCGGGTTCAGCAGCGAGGCCAGGCTGAGCGTGCCCATGCCTGCGGCGGTACGGCCGAAGAAATGACGTCGGGTAAGTTGCGTTTGATACTCTTGCAGCGGATTCATTGGGCCGCCCAGTACTGGTTGAACAAATCACGTTGCTGATAGAACCGAGGCCCGGCCGACCCGGGGGGGACCAGGCATCGGACATATTCGTAGGTAGTGGTTTATCTTAACGAGCCACGGGAGGGCACGCCACTTTCTGCCGCTTGAGCCCGGATGGGAGGAACGGGTATACCTAGAAGTCGACGATGGCTTTGGGAACTCACTTCGGCCTGCTCGAGGGCTGGTGTTCACTTGCGGACTGGTGGGCTGGAGAGCGGCATGGCAAGGATTGCGACTGGAGATTTCAGCTCCCAACCAGGCAGCAAAGACAAAGCCCTGCGCTCGGCGCTAAAACGATTTTGGGGTTATCGCGATTTCCGCCCCCTGCAACCCGAAGCCATGGAGGCGGTGACGTCTGGCCGCGATTCGGTGGTGGTGTTGCCTACCGGCGGCGGCAAGTCGCTTTGCTTTCAGGCGCCGGCGATGGTGATGCCAGGCCTGGCAGTGGTGGTTTCTCCGCTGATTTCGTTGATGAAAGACCAGGTAGATTCCCTGCAGGATTGCGGCATTCCGGCGGCCTACATCAACAGCACCATGACGCCCGACGAACGGCGGCATACCGCCGCCGCGATCAGCGACGGCCGATTGAAGATGCTCTATCTTTCGCCCGAACGGTTAACGACGCCGCGCACCATCGCGTTCTTGCAGCGGGTGCGGCCGGCTTTCTTTGCCATTGACGAAGCCCACTGCATCAGCGATTGGGGGCACGATTTTCGGCCGGAATACCGGGCACTTCGCATATTGAAGCAATCGTTTCCGGGCGTGGCCGTGCATGCTTATACGGCCACGGCCACGGAGCGGGTTCGCGAAGACATTTCCCGCGAACTGGGCCTGGAAAACCCGCAGGTTCTGGTGGGGTCGTTCGACCGGGCGAATTTGATTTATCGGGTGCTTCGTCGCACCGACCGCATGCGTCAAATCGACGAGATTGTGGACCGGCATCCCGACGAGTCGGGGATTATTTACTGCATTCGCCGAGCCGACGTGGAGTCGGTTTGCTCAAGCCTGGTCGCGCAGGGCCGAAAGGCATTGCCCTATCACGCGGGACTGGCCGACGAGGAGCGACGCGCCAACCAAGAGGCGTTCATTACCGATCGGGCCAAGATCATGGTGGCCACCGTGGCGTTTGGTATGGGCATTGACAAGTCGAACGTGCGGTACGTGATTCACGCCGGGGCGCCCAAATCGCTCGAAAGTTATCAGCAAGAAAGCGGTCGGGCCGGTCGCGATGGTTTGGAAGCCGAGTGCTGCCTGCTGTATTCGCCGGCCGACTTCTTTACCTGGCGCAAATTGCAGAGCGACCTTCCGCCCGAGGCTGCCGAGGCAGCGATGGCCCTGCTGAGCGGGATGGAAAAATTCTGCACAACGGTCGGATGCCGGCATCGGGCGATTGTGAATTACTTTGGCCAGCCATTCGATGCTGCCCAATGTCGGGCGTGCGATGCCTGTCTCGATGAACTCGAATATGTCGCCGACTCGCTGGTGGTCAGCCAAAAAATTCTTTCGTGCGTGGCGAGGCTTCGCGAGGGTTACGGCGCCGCGTACACCGCGAAAGTGCTCGTCGGATCGCGGGAACAAAAAATCCTGGAACAAGGTCACGACCGCCTGAGCACGTTTGGACTGCTTTCGGAGCACGAACCCCAGCACGTTACCGGGTGGATCGAACAACTGATCGACCAGGATTATCTGCAGCGGTCGGCCGAATACCGGTTGCTGGCGGTCACGCCCGCGGGTTGGAAGGTATTGCGGGGACAAAACACGCCGCGATTGCTGAAGCCGGCATTGCGCGGCCGGCGCGAGTCGAAAGCGGCCCGCGAGTCGTGGGAAGGCGTCGATCGAGGCCTGTTCGAGCATTTGCGGTCGGTACGGAGGCGAAAGGCCGAACAGCGGGGATTGCCGCCGTTTGTGGTCTTCAGCGACGCCACGCTGCGCGATCTGGCCCGACGACGGCCAAGGAGCATCGAGGGCCTGCTGGCGGTGCAAGGGATTGGCGAGCGCAAGCGGGCACAATACGGCGACGAGTTCGTGGCCGAAATCGTGGCGTACTGCCAAGACCACGGTTTGGCCAGCGAGGCGGCAGACGACGCGGCATCCGCGCCTCATCGGCGCTAAACGCCAGGTGTTGTAGAGCACTTCCCATCCGGGCGGAGTTGCCGAAACCCGCTGGCGATCTTGGCCGATGGCCGGCACGTCAATTGAAATCACCAGAATACGCAAATGGATTCGCGTCCAAAAATTTGGCGAGCCAGGGTTGGGCAGGGTATTCTTGTGAAGACCATTCAATGGGCCATGGGTAACAGGGAGACTTTCGATGCGCGTGGGAAGTGTGTTGTGCCTGCTAGGCGCGGTGCTGGTTGGGCTGGTGATGAGCATGTTTGCGCCAGAGAAGGGAATTTCTGCGGCTGCTGAACCAACCGCGAAAGCCGCCAATTCGAAAGGCGAAAAAGTGCTGCGACACCTGGTCATGTATAGCTTCAAAGAGGATCAAACGCCGGCGCAAGTGCAAGAAGTGATCGACACCTTCGCCGCCTTGCCAAGCAAGATCGACGCCATTATTGGCTTTGAGCACGGACCCAATGTCAGCCCTGAAGGCAAATCGGAGGGGCTCACCTACTGTTTCATGGTGACGTTTCGCGACGAAAAAGGGCGCGATGCGTACCTCGTGCATCCGGCCCACCAACAGTATGTGAACGTGGTGAAAGACCGTCGCGACAAAGTGGTGGTATTTGACTACTGGGCCGACGCTCTGCAATAGCGCAGCGGCCTGACCACCGACTCCCATCATGTTCTCTTGCCCGAGGAATGTTGCATGAGGATCGTTCGCCCTCAAACGACGATTCGGATTGCGTTATGCCTGTTGGTAGGCTGCCTTGCGGATGCCACGGCCTGCGAGGCGGCGGATCGGTCTGCGGCGAGCACGTCGAAAGCTGAGAAGCCGAACATTGTGTTCATCTTGTGCGATGATCTCGGCTATGGCGATGTGTCGTGCTTCAATCCGCAAGGAAAGTTACCTACCCCGGCTTTCGATCGCATTGCCGCCGAAGGGATGATGTTCACCGATGCCCATTCGGGCTCATCGGTTTGCACGCCCACTCGATATGGGGTGCTGACCGGCCGTTACGCCTGGCGAACGCGGCTGCAAAGCGGCGTGCTGGGAGGACTCAGCCCGCGATTGATCGAGCCCGACCGTCTGACCGTCGCCGAGTTTCTCCGGCAACAGGGATATCACACCGCCTGCATTGGCAAATGGCACTTGGGCATGGACTGGGTACGGATTGAAGGTAAACCGATCTCGGAGTTGAGCATTGAAACACCCGCCCAGGTATGGAATGTGGACTACAGCCAGCGAATCGCCAACGGTCCCAATGCGGTGGGCTTCGACTATTATTTTGGCATCAGCGCGTCGCTGGACATGGTGCCCTACACGTTCATTGAGAACGATCGGGTGACGGCGGTTCCCACGGTCGACAAGGCGTTTGCCATGATGACCGGTCGCGCCGGAGGAACCACACGAAAAGGACCAGCCGCGCCGGAATTCGAAGCCGAGCAGGTATTGCCTCGCTGCACCGAAAAAGCGGTGGCATACATCGCCGGTCGCGCGGAGCAGGCCCAACAAGGCAGACCGTTCTTTCTGTATGTGCCTCTGGCCTCGCCGCACACGCCGATCGCGCCCAATCAGCCATTCCAGGGCAAGAGCGGCCTCAACGCCTATGGCGACTTTGTGATGGAAACCGACGCCGCCATTGGCGAAATTTTGAAGGCTCTCGAAAAACACGGCCTGGCCGACAACACGCTGGTTATCGCCACCAGCGACAATGGCTGTTCCCCCCAGGCGAATTTCCCCGAACTACAGGCCAAAGGGCACGAGCCCAGCTACGTGTTTCGCGGCCACAAGGCCGACCTCTTCGACGGCGGACATCGCATTCCCTTTGTGGCGCGATGGCCGGATCGGATCAAGCCGGGCAGTAAATCCGATCAAACCATCTGCCTGACCGACCTGTTCGCCACCTGCGCCGATCTTCTCGGCGCCAACGTGCCTCCCAATGCCGCTGAAGACAGCGTGAGCATCTGGCCGGCGCTCCGGGGCGTGGATCGCCAACCGCTGCGCGAAGCGGTGGTGCATCATTCGGTGAATGGCTCATTTTCCATTCGGCAGGGAAAGTGGAAATTGCTGTTCTGCTCCGGCTCTGGCGGATGGAGCGCTCCGCGACCGGGTCGCGACGACGACAGCGGGCTGCCGCAAGTGCAGTTATACGACCTGCAAACTGACATCGGCGAAACCAAGAACCTTCAAAGCGAACATCCCGAAGTGGTGGCCCGCCTGACGGCGCTGATGGAAAAGTACGTTGACCAGGGGCGCAGTACGCCGGGCATTGCGCAGCAAAACGCGGTGAAAGTGAACTTTCGGCGAGGGCAAAGCATGGACTGATCGGAGGACGCCGTTCCCTTGCAGCGAAACGGCACGGCGTTCTCCTGTTAACCTGCTCCGCCGTCTGCGGTTAGCTTGTCGGGAGGGGGCTTTCGCCCGATACTGCCTCGCTTATAATTTGGCGTAAACGTCGTGCCGATTGCGTTCGCACGGCCGTTGGGCAGGGCAACCGTGCTTTTTGCCACGCCGCAGCCGCATTCCCTACCGGGCGAAGCCATCAATTGCCTATGACCACGAAACGAATTCGGGTTGGCGCCGTCAACTATCTTAACACCCGGCCGCTTATTTATGGTCTGCGCGAAGCTGCGCCCCACATTGACCTGCAACTGGACCTTCCCAGCCGTCTGGCGGATGGTTTGCGCGATGGGCGGTACGACATTGCGCTGATTCCTTCGATCGAATACGCCGGCGATCCCTCGTACGAAATCGTGTCGAACGCTTGCATCGGCTGCCGCGGGCCGGTCTTCAGCGTTAAGTTGTTTTGTCGGGTTCCGCCAGAGAAATTGACCACCCTGGCACTGGATGAGGGGTCGCGAACCAGCGCTGCCTTGGTGCAGATCCTGCTCTATGAGCGGTTTGGAATACGGCCCCATCTGCAATTGTTGCCGCTGGGGAGCGCGATGGAGGAAACCACCGCCGACGGGGTGCTGCTAATCGGTGATCGGGCCATGCATCCGCCGTTGGCCCCGTTTGCGGCCGTGTGGGACTTGGGCGACGAATGGTGCCGGCATACCGAGTTGCCATTCGTGTTTGCCATGTGGGTGGCCCGCGCCGGAGTCGATTTGCAGGGCGCCGAGACGGCGCTGGCCGCGGCCCGCGATGCGGGACTGGCCCACCTGGAAAGCATTGCCGCCGCGGAAGCGGCGCCGCTGGGGCTCAGTGTTCCCGAGTGCCTGCATTATCTGCGAGACAACCTGTATTTTTATCTGGGCCCGCGCGAGCTTCAGGGTTTGGAACAGTTTTACCGCAGGGCTGCCGCCCTGGGGCTCATTGCAGAAGGAGTGGAAGTTGGTTTCTCCTCGAATTGCGAACCTGCTTGAAGCCGCCGTGGCCGGCACCCGTCTGACGCCGGACGAAGGGCTCGAAATCTTGACGCATGCCGATCTTACCTCGCTCGGCAAGGCAGCCGACGCCGTCTGCCGAAGACTGCACCCCGAGGACTTTCGCACCTACAACATCGATCGCAACATCAACTACACCAATGTCTGTTCGGCGGTGTGCGACTTCTGTGCCTTTTACCGCAAGCTGAACGATGCCGACGCCTACGTGATCGATCGCGACGTGCTGATGCAAAAGATTCAGGAAACCGTCGAATTGGGCGGCGATCAAATTCTGATGCAGGGAGGGTTCCATCCCAAGTTGCCCCTTTCGTGGTACGAGGACCTGCTTCGCGACATCAAACGGCAGTTTCCGCAGGTGAACATTCACGGATTCAGCCCAGCCGAAATTCACGCCTTTACCAAGGTTTTCAAGCTGCCCCTGCGGGAAATCCTGATTCGCCTGCGCGAGGCAGGCTTGGGCAGCCTGCCCGGCGGCGGGGCCGAAATCCTTGTCGATCGGGTGCGCAAGGAAATCACCCGAGGCAAGTGCCTGACCGACGAGTGGCTTGAAGCCTGCCGTGTTTGGCATCAACTTGGAGGGAAGGGTTCGGCCACCATGATGTTTGGCCATATCGAAACCCTGGCCGAGCGGATCGAGCACCTGGAACGCATCCGGCAACTGCAAGACGAAACCGGCGGTTTCACGGCGTTCATTTGCTGGACGTTTCAGCCCGGCCAAGATGCCATGGCACACGTACCCCCTGCGGGAGCCTTCGACTACCTGCGCACGCAAGCCGTCGCGCGCCTGTACCTGGACAACATTCCGAATATTCAGAGTAGTTGGGTGACGCAGGGAAAGAAAATCGGCCAGTTGGCGTTGCTTTTTGGCGCCAACGACATGGGAAGTTTGATGATTGAAGAAAACGTCGTCTCGGCCGCGGGCACGGTTCACCATCTTACTTTGGACGATATTCGCGGCGCGATTCGCGAGTGTGGATACGTGCCGCGTCGACGTAACGTCTTTTACCAATTGCTCGAAGAGCCGCCCGAACTCTCTCGTTCCGCGGCCAGCGGCAGCCTGCCCGTTCTGGCGAGCTAGAATGTCGCTCGCACTTGGCGTGGCATTTGCATCTACGGCACTTCAACGCCGGAGAGATGGGGACGTTGCCAATTAGCAACGTCCCCCAATCGGTGCTTGGTTGACTGCCGCGTTGGGTGTGGCACCGCAGTTATTGGCGGTGATTTGGCGCCCAGACGGCAGAATCCGCATTACCGGCATGACGGTTCAGACGGCCGATACCACAAGGCTTGTGTGGTTCGCGCTGCCTGCTCCCCTTTCTCTTGACCGTTGAGGAGTGCCCGGTGGGAGTGTTTCCATCTGTTCGATATGATGAAGCGGAAGCGCAGGTAATCGGCTCCCCGATCCCAGGCTGGCATGTTGGCCCAGCGAGGAACAACTCGATGATTCACGTTCGCGATCTGACGAAAAGTTATGATGACTTGCGACGTGGAAAATTCATGGCCCTGCGGGGAATTTCGTTCGATGCCCGCGAAGGCGAGATTTATGGTCTGCTGGGTCCCAACGGGGCGGGCAAGACCACGGCCCTGAGGATTTTGAGCACCGTGCTGCGTCCCAGCGGCGGCAAGGCCACGGTCAATGGTTTCGACGTGCTCACGCAACCCTCGCTGGTGCGGCACCAGATCGGATTCGTGTCGGCCAACACGGGCGTTTACGATCGAATGACGGCCTGGGAAATGGTGGCCTACTTTGGTCGGCTGTATGGACTGCCGGAAGATCAATTGCGCGATCGGATGGAACTGATCTTTGCCCGCCTGAAAATGAATGACATTCGCGATCGGCTGGGGGCGAAGATGTCGACGGGCATGAAGCAAAAAGTATCGATCGCCCGCGCCATTGTGCATGATCCGCCGGTTTTGATTTTTGACGAGGCCACCTCGGGGCTCGACGTTCTGGTTGCCCGGGCGCTGTTGCGGAGCGTGGCCGAACTTCGCGATATGGGCAAGTGCATCATTTTTTCCACGCATATCATGCGAGAGGCGGAAAAGCTCTGCGATCGCATTGCCATTATTCATCGCGGTAAATTGCTGGTGGAAGGGCCGCTGGAAGAAGTCCAGGAAATGCACGATCAGCGTGATTTGGAGGAACTCTTCTATCAGTTGATCGCAGCCCAAGAAGACCAAGAGGCCGCCGAAACCATAGCGGATTGACCGCTTTCGGAAAGGGGGCTTCATGAAGTCGCCAGAAAGGGCCGCCTGGACGGGGCCACATGGAAAGAGCCGCATCGACTCCGAGTTTTTTTTGGCAGAGTTCGCGGTTCGACCTCGGGGGCTGGCCAGGTTGGTTCCGAGGTTTGCCAACTAAGACCATCTTTTACTTGCCTTGTGGAACGCCATGAACTGGTCGAAAGTGTTCTTGATTTTGAACCGAGAGATTCGGGACCAGCTCCGAGATCGCCGAACGCTGTTTATGATCTTTGTGCTGCCCGTGCTGCTTTACCCTTTCATGGGGATGAGCATGTTCCAGCTCATGCAGTTCACGCAGGAGCATCCCACGCGGGTGCTCGTGCTGGGGGCGGAAGAGCTTCCCCCGGCGATATCGCGATCGGAACTGGGGTTGGCCGCAGGGGCGGCCGGCGCCACAGTTCGCGATGTTCTGGTAACCGTGCCCCCGCTAGTGGAAATGGTGGACGATCTGCCGGGCCGTCCGACGGAGGATTCCCGTCGCGACGAGGACGACGTCCCGTGGCGTTTCAACCCGGTTTGGTTCGACGATGGCGACCAGGCCGAATTGTTGCACGTGGCCCTGCTGCCCGCCACTGCCGATCGTTCGCTGGGGGTGGCCACGGGTACGCTCCTCAGTCCCTGGTTGTTGTTGCAGTCGGAATTGCGACAGTCCCAGGCAAGGCAATGGTTGCGCGACGGCACCTTTCAATCGGTGGTCATTTTGCCGCCAGGTTTCCTGGTGCGATTGGAGGAATTTCGGCATCGGATGGTTGCCGGCCAGGGGGGGCAGTCCACGGCGCAAGTTCCCGACATTCAGGTATGGCACAACACCGCCAAGAAAAAGTCGGAGATCACCCGAGGTCGAATCTTGCAGGTGGTGCGGCGATGGCGCGAGGCGATTATCGAAACCAATCTGCAAGCCGTGGGCATTTCGCCGCAGGGCACGCGGCCGTTCGATATCGAACATGGTGAAAAGCATGACGTGGCCGACCGCCGCAATCGGTATGCCGCGATGTGGTCGATGGTGTTTCCGTTCATGTTGCTCATCTGGTCGCTCACCGGCGCTTTCTATCCGGCAGTGGATCTCTGCGCTGGTGAAAAAGAACGCGGCACCCTGGAAACGTTGCTTACCAGCCCTGCCGAACGCAGCGAAATTGTGTGGGGTAAACTGCTCACGATCATGGTGTTCAGCATTGGCACGGTGGTACTCAACCTGTTGGCGTTGGGGGCAACCGGCATGTTCTTGCTGAATCGCATCCCCAATATTGGACCGCCCCCGACGCTGGCCTTCTTGTGGCTTTTCTTGGCCATGGTGCCCGTTGCGGCGCTGTTTAGTGCCTTGTGTCTGGCTTTGGCGGCGTTTGCCCGCAGCAGCAAGGAAGGTCAGTACTACCTGATGCCGCTGTTCTTGATCACGCTGCCGCTGGTGGCGCTGCCGCTGTCGCCCAGCTTTGAGCTGACGCTGGGAAATAGCCTGATACCCGTTACAGGCATTGTGCTGTTGTTGCGCGCCGCGATTGAGGGCGATTATCTGGAGGCGTTCCGCTACTTGGGACCGGTAGTGATGGTGACAATGGTCTGCTGCTGGCTGGCCATTCGGTGGGCGGTGGATCAATTCAATAAGGAATCGGTGCTGTTTCGCGAGGGCGAGCGGTTTGAGTTGGGGGCCTGGCTGCACCATCTGCGCCGCGATCGCGACCTGACGCCGACCGTTGCCGCTGCCCTGATGTGCGGAGTGCTGATTCTCATCTTGCGATTCTTCTTGGGGCTGGCGATCCTCCCCGCTCAGGCGGATCCCGTGGCGCAGATTCTGGTTCCGCAGTTGGTGGCCATCCTCTTCCCGGCGCTGCTGTTGACAATCATGTTCACGCGCTCGGCAAAGGAAACGCTGCTGCTCAAGAAACCTCGGTTTTGGACCATGCCTGCCGCGTTGTTGCTCGCCGTGGCTTGGAACCCCGTGGCGCAGTTGCTGGGTTCGGTGGTGAACGACCTGTATCCTCTTCCACCCGCGGTGCAGCAGGCCATGCAAGAGATTCTCTCCGGGGCCTCACCCAATCTGTGGACGCAATTGGCGCTGTTCGCACTGGTGCCGGCATTGTGCGAAGAACTGGCGTTCCGGGGATTCATCCTCTCGGGCCTGCGCCACATGGGACGCACGAAGTTGGCCATTCTGCTCACCAGTTTGTTCTTTGGTCTGACGCATGCCGTGGCACAGCAACAGATCATGGCGGCCATTACGGGCATGCTGCTGGGCTACCTCGCCGTGCAAACGGGCAGCATTTTACCTTCCATGTTGTTCCATGCCGTTCACAACGGTTTGCTGGTAGGTCTTTCGCGGTTGGACGCGGCCACGGTCGAGCAGAACCCCATACTTCGGTTGCTGTTTGATGTGCAGCGCCATGCGGGTCAACCGGTGGTTGGCATTGGATGGACGGCCATTGGCATTGGCGGCGCGCTGTCGCTGGCCCTGCTATACTGGTTTCACAGGTTGCCGCACGCCCAAACCCAAGAGGAAAGTTTGCAAGAGGCGTTGGAACATCAAGCCCATTCGGCCGTGCTTCCGTAGTCGCGAGTTGCCGCGGTCGCCCTTCAATTCTGCCGTTCAAGCCCCGTCGCAGTTTGCACTCGAAGGCGTGCATGTCTGGTTTGGCGACGGCGCATAGAAAAGCCACGGTCAACAGGGCGAGACCGTGGCTTGTTGAGAGATCGGTCGTAAACGTCGGTCTAGCGGACAAACTGCGCCGTGCGGAAGCCAAACTGGCTGCGCGAAGCGGTAATGGGCGTGGCAGCCGGCTTGCGATAGCTGGCCGCGGGCGGGGCCACTTCCTTCACAACGGGGGCCGGAGCATAGCAGCCGTGGCAGCCATTGCAACCCCAACCACCGTGGCAGCCATAGCAGCCATAGCAACCATTGCACCCGTGGCAGCCATTGCAGCTCGAATAGCAGCTGCAATCACATGAGCAAGCGCACGAGCAACGGCATCGATGCCCGGCTTCCGTGTCGGCCGTGATCAACGCGACGCCCACGACGGCAACGAACAGCGCCACGAGGAAGAATAGTTTGTGATTCATTGTGCGACTCCATTGCGAACGGTTGAAACACTTGGGTCGCCAGACGACGCCCCCCTAGGATGCGCCTCCAGCAATGCCCTGTTGGGAACACCACCAAGCCTGAAAGATGCGAAGTTTGAAACAAATGCCCTGTTTATGGTGACTCTGGTAACTTCACAGCTTGGCGCGACTTGGCAGTCCTGCGGTGAACATAACGCAATTCGCAAAAGCGTCAAATATTTGGATGTTTGGGAGATATGGATGGTTAGGGGTGTATGGGTCGGCTGGGTTTTTATGTGGTGTAAGCGCTTTCTAAAAAACAGTTTGTGCATCAGCGTGGGTCTCTGACACGCTTGTCGCCGTCATATCGCGAGACAGGCTCGAATCGTGCCTCCCCCCGATTGGCAGTCAGCAAACACGGGTGAACGATTTCCACTCCGCGAGCCAGCGCCGGTGGTGTAGTCACCATCATTGCGTTGGGTATGATGACGCTAGACACAAACCCTTTTTGAGTCTGACCAGACTCTCGATAGATGGCGGCCAAAATGGCACCGACTCCGGCAAGTGACAGCGATTCCCAGTTTTTCCTTCCCGAGCACTTCTTCAACCGAGAGTTGAGTTGGCTGGAGTTCAATGCACGCGTGCTGGAAGAGGCGGAAGATCCCACCAATCCGCTGTTCGAACGCGTGAAATTTCTGGCCATCTTCAGCTCGAACCTTGACGAGTTTGTGATGGTTCGGGTGGCGGGATTGCGCGAGCAGGTTTTTGGCGACGGAGCCCCGCAAGACTATGCGGCCGACGGTCTCACGCCCACCGAGCAGCTTGAACGCGTTGCCCGGCGCACCCAGGAATTGGTCGCCCGGCAGTACGACTGCTGGAACAAATTGCTTGTGCCCGCCTTGGAGAGAGAAGGGATTCGCTTTTTAGAATACGAGCAACTCAGCGCGCCGCAGCAGGAAGAGATCGAACAGTTCTTTCACGAGCGGGCGTTTCGGATCCTCACCCCGATGGCGATTGATCCGAGCCATCCCAGCCCTCGTTATCACAACCGGGCTCTATACCTGGCAGCCATGCTTCGCCGGCAAAGCGGACTGGGACCCAAGCAATTGTTCGCCGTGGTCCAGGTGCCGCAGGTGTTGCCAAGGTTGGTGCCGCTCAGTTCGGCCTCGGGCCAGGAGTTCATTTTTCTGGAAGAAGCCATTCGAGCCAAGCTGCCGGAACTTTTTGGCGGCGTTGAGGTGCTGAACTCCACCGCCTTTCGCATCACCCGCGATAGCGATCTCAACCTGCTCGAGCAAGAGTCGGACGACATGCTGCGGCTGATTGAAGAGCGTCTGAAGGCGCGAGCCCGCGGCGAGGCGGTGCGGCTCGAGGTATCTGCCAGTAGCCACGAAGATCTCATTCACACGATTGTCGCCAGCGAAGAGTTGCGCGAGCCCACACGGAATTCATCGTACGATGAAATCTATCGGCTGCCTGGCCCGCTCGACCTGTCCGGCCTGACCGAAGTGATCAAATTGCCTGGCTACAGCCACTTGCGCGACGAGCCTTTCACTCCGCGGCACTTGAGTCTGCGCGGCCGCGGCAACGAAGATGATTTGTACAGCGCGATCCGCCAAAGGGATATCCTGCTCCATCATCCGTATGATTCGTTCGCACCGGTGGTCGAGTTTGTGAGCCGGGCGGCCAACGACCCCAACGTGCTGGCCATCAAACAAACCCTATATCGCACAGGCCCTGATTCTCCCATTACCAGGGCGCTGATCCAGGCGGCCGAAAATGGCAAGCACGTGACCGCCCTGGTGGAACTCCAGGCGCGTTTTGACGAAGAAGCCAATGTGAACTGGGCGCGTCAAATGGAGCGGGCCGGAGTACACGTGGTATTTGGCTTCATGGACATGAAAACGCACTGCAAGCTGTCGATGGTGGTTCGACAGGAAGGCGACGTCTTGCGCCGCTATGTGCATCTGGGAACCGGCAATTACAACCCCTCCACGGCCACCATCTACACCGACCTGGGCCTGTTCACCGTGGACGAGGGCATTTCCGACGACGTGTCGGCGCTGTTCAACTTGCTCACGGGTTACTCCCAAGGGTATCGGTGGCGCAAACTCATTGTGGCGCCCCAGAACTTGTTCCGCCGCACCATTGAGCTTATCGATGAGCAAGCAGAACGAGCACGGTCCGGAAAACCCAGTTGGATTTTCGCCAAACTCAATTCGCTCGTCGATCACCGGATCATCGAAGCGTTATACTCCGCCAGCCAGGCTGGTGTGCCCATCGATCTGGTCGTGCGCGGCATCTGCGGGTTGCGGCCGGGCGTGCCGGGGATTTCCGAAAACATTCGCGTGCGAAGCATTGTCGACCGCTTTCTCGAACACAGTCGTTTGTACGTGTTCAATCCTCCGGACGAAGCCAAGATATTTCTGTCCAGCGCGGACTGGATGCCCCGGAATTTGTACCGCCGCGTTGAAGTGATGTACCCGATCGAGGCCGCGGACCTCAAGAAAAAGGTCTTGGAAGAGATCGTGCCGGTTTATCTTCGCGACAATGTCCGCGCGAGAGTTCTGGAGTCCACGGGAGACTGGCATCGCCTGCAACCCGAGGGTGCCACGCCGCATCGCTGCCAGCAGGAATTCTTGGAAATGAACGGCTGCCTCAAACGCAGCTCTTCCACGCCTGAGAAAGGCAAGACACGCAGCCGCGGAACACGCCGAGCCGGGCGGAAGCAGGCCGGTTGATTTTGGCGCGGCCATGATCGGCGGCACGCAAGGCTCGCTGAGCGAGATGCCGACAAAATCCGATCGTCGCCGCACGGTTTCCCTCGTTGGTGCCGTGCGAAGCAGCGACGTTCATCCGACCGGTAGATAGCCCGTTCCTGCAAGCTGCCGCAGTTCGTCGGCCCAGCAGTCGATCACTAGGTTGGGGTTGGCCATTCGCTCGATGTCTTGTCGTGCGTTTTGGCAACGATCGAAACAGGCGGCCGCGGTTTCGGCCGTCCCCGGCCAACGGCCAGCCGCCTGGGCCGCGGCCTGCTGAAGCGTTTCATCGTCAGCGAGTTCGTTGCCGGCGAGTCGGCGGGCCAGCGCTCGATAAAAGTCGCCCGCGAAGGCCATCGCAATCCGCACTCGGGCACGGCGTGGGGGCGCCTCCTTGCCGGCGCTCTCGACAAACTGGTTGACCTCGGCGGCCAAGGCGACCGAATCCCAGGCCACGGTCGACAACTTCCTGAGCAGTGCTTCGCGAAACTGGATCACCGCGGGGTCTGCCAGTTCGATTGCCTGCGATAGGCTTCCCCCCGCCAGACGAGCCAAGGAGGATGCCGTTTCGGAATCGCTCGCAATGCCTTGCTCGATCAGTAGTTGCGATAACGTTTCTGCGTCGAGCGGGTCGAAGCGAATCAACTGGCAGCGGCTGCGGATCGTGGGGAGCTGCTTCTCGGGGCTGGTGCCAATCAAAATCATGACGCTCCGCGGCGGCGGCTCTTCCAGCGTTTTGAGCAAGCAGTTGGCTCCTTCCACGTTCATCCAATCGGCATCGTCAATAATGGCAATCCGACGCCGCCCTTGGGAGGGCTTGAGCCCCAGGTTGTGGCACAAACCCTCGCGCATGCGGCGTTCTTTGGGACCGATGAATGCATCGACGGGAATGAACGCCCGATCCAGTGGCTTGGATACCACGTCCACATCGGGATGATTGCCCGATCGCACCTGCAGGCACGACGGACACTGCCCACACGGGGCCAGTTCGGCCTCGGGTACCGTGTCACAAAGTAGTGCTTGCGCGAATCGCAAAGCAAAGGATCGTTTTCCCACGCCAGGCGGTCCCACGAACAAGAAACTGCTCGCCAACCGGCCGCGGGCCAGGCACCGCCGAAACTGCTCGACCACCCGATCGTGCCCCGCGATTCCTTGCCAGCTCATCACAACCTCCATTCGCAACGATAGGAAACTACCCCGGGGAGGGCACAATCTTGGGCCAAAGTGCGAACCTCTCGTGCCTGCACCTCCAGCCGGTCACGGTAGCACCCTCCGCGGCAATCGTAAATGGAAGGGCCGCTCCTGTGCATGATTTGCGCAAAAATTCGCCAAAAGTGGGATCAAAACCATCATTATTCGAATGAAATTAATCGAATTAATCCATTCAGTTGATTGACAATGTGGTTGATTTCATCCATTATTTGAAAGGAATCGATCATTCACGGTCGTGGCCAGGGTTGTTCCGGTTGTTTACTTGCCGACAGGAACGGCTTTCGACTCCTTTTGGACGGATCCCATTGTGTTGGCTGAAGAACGACGACATCGCGTGCTTGAATTCGTTCGTTTGCGGGGAGGCTTTGCATCGCTTCCCGAATTAGCGGGCGAGTTGCAGGTTTCGGAATCGACCATTCGTCGCGACCTCGATCATTTGGAACGGGCCGGAGTAGCGCGGCGCACTCATGGCGGCGTGTTTTACACCGGCAAAGCGCCGGCTCAACCGTACGACCAGAGTCACGAGCCGGAGAATTGGGAAAAAAAGCAGGCCGTGGCCAAGGCAGCGTCGGCCTTGATCGAAGACGGCGACACGCTCCTGCTCGATGGTGGCAGTACCACCTATGAGTTGGCGAGGTTGTTGGTAGGGCGGCCTTTGCAGGTGGTGACCAACTCGCTGCCGGTGGCCAATCTGTTTGCCTCGAACGCGTACACCGATTTGCTGCTCGTGGGAGGCTATGTCTATCCTCGCACGGGCGTGGCTTTAGGGCCTTACGCCGACGAAATGTTGGCCAAGCTGAATGTGCGGCGGGCCGTGTTGAGCGTGTCCGGCATCAATCAAGAGGGGCTGTACAACAACAATTCGCTCCTCGTGGCCACCGAACAAGCCATGTTGCGAGCGGCCGACGAAGTGATTGTGGTGGTGGACAGCACCAAGTTTGGTCGCCACGGACTGGCCCGCTTGTGCCCTCTGTCGGAAATCGATCGCGTGGTCGTCGACAACGGCATCAGTGAAGAATGGCGCAGCCAGATGCTTGCCGCCGGAGTGAATTTGCTGGTCGCCGGAGGCACCGACAACACCACTGGAGAAGACGATCGCGTGAGCCCGAGCGCTCGCCAACTCGCCGGTGACGGGCAAGAGGATGGTTCCAGCGACAAGCGTCGGTCATAGCCGCACCGCTGGATCCGGGGGCCGAAAGCGGTTTCCAGTTTGCGTTTCCGAATGGGAGCGGTCGTTCGCAGGAGGCGGAGGGAATGCCAGAGTGCGGTAAGCGCTTTCAGAATCCATACCAGGAATGAGTCAATCCATGAGCGTTGCGACGCCACCCTTGGATCGAAAAGTAATCGAGCAGATTGTTCGCCAGATTGTCTTCGCTAATGCGGGACAGACTGCTGCCGTCCCCAGCCTGGTGGTGAGCATCTCGGCGCGTCATCTGCATCTGACCGACGAACATGTGGAGACACTGTTTGGACGCGGCCATGCGCTCACGCCAATGAAGCCTCTTTACCAGGACGGCTTTTACGCGGCTGAAGAGACGGTGATGATTGTCGGCCCAGGCCGTCGCCGGATGCTGCCGAGCGTTCGGGTGCTCGGTCCCACGCGACCAGCGACGCAGGTGGAGTTGGCCTTTACCGACGCCATCAGCTTGGGAATTGACGCACCCGTGCGGCTGAGTGGCGATATTGACGGCACTCCCGGTTGTGTTTTGGTGGGCCCTGCCGGAGTGGTGGAGTTAAAGCAAGGCGTGATTCGCGCCGCGCGTCATGTGCATATGAATGTGAAAGACGCCGAGTATTACGGGGTGAAAAACCACGACCGGATAAACCTGAGAATTGAATCCGGCCCTTGTTCGTTGGTTCTGGAAGAACTGATCGTGCGGGCCGATGCCACCAGCAAGCTTGAAGTGCATTTGGATACCGACGAGGGAAACGCCGCGGACCTGGATCATGCCAGCCGCGTGGAACTGGTCAAACCATAGTTGGAAACAAGCAATCGGACGATCGATCTCAACGACGATTGAAATTCTTCTCTAGCAACCCCTTCCTAATTTGATTGGAGAGTTTTCTGTATGGCAAAGTCTATTGAGGCGTTGGGCATGATCGAAACCAAGGGGTTCATTGCCCTCATCGAGGCTACCGATGCCATGATGAAAGCCGCAAACGTTGAATTCCTGGGTTGGGACAAGGTGGGCAGCGCGCTCGTGACCGCCTTTGTTACGGGCGACGTGGCCGCCGTGAAAGCCGCCACCGATGCCGGCGCAGCCGCCGCCAGCCGGTTGGGCGAAGTCGTTAGCGTGCAAGTGATTCCGCGGCCACACGAAGATCTAGCCAAAATCATTCCGCAAGCCAAGGCGGCAAAGACGGCCAAGGCTTCGTAAGCACGCCCGGTACGCGGTTCATTTAGAACGGCAACACTTGATTCAATTTTTCATCCTTATCAGTCAGGATAGCGCAATACTATGAACGACGCAATTGGATTGTTGGAAACCAAAGGTTTGGTGGCCTTGATCGAAGCCACCGACGCCATGGCCAAGGCCGCGAACGTCGAGATCGTCGCCAAGGTGGCCATCGGCGGCGCGTACGTCACCACGGTGGTTCGCGGTGATGTCGGCAGCGTTCGCGCGGCGGTGGAAGCCGGCGCGAATGCGGCCACTCAAGTGGGAGAACTGGTGGCCAGCCATATCATCCCGCGTCCTGCCGAAGGCTTGGCTGCCGCTTATTGGTCGTAATGCATGGGAACTGCCCGCAGAGCACGTTCGGTTTCACTCCATCGCCAAGGAACGGTTGACACTCGGTTATGAAGATCCTTGTTGCTAATCTTGGTTCCACGAGTTTCAAGTACCGCCTCTTCGACATGTGCGACGAGCGGCAACTGGCGCGTGGAGGCACCGAACGGATCGGGGCAAACGTCAGCCGGTCGTTTGTGGAGATTGGCGACGCGGCTCGGGAGGAAGAAACGGAAGTACCCGACCATGCGGTAGCCGTGCGACGATGCCTGGATCAGCTGACCGATCCTCAGCGAGGTTGTTTGCACGATGCCTCGGAGGTGGCCGCGATTGGATTCAAGGCCGTGCATGGAGGACGCGTGAGCGGCGTTCAAAGGGTGAACGAAGACGTACTGGCCGCCATGGAAGAAATGAACCCGGCCACGCCCGCGCATAATCCCCCCTACATCAAGGCCATGCGGTTGCTTCATGAGCGGTTGCCGGACATTCCCCTGGTGGCCGCGTTTGAAACGGGATTCCACCAAACCATTCCCGATCGCAACCGGCTGTACGCGGCGCCTTTCGAGTGGGCAGAGCGTTACCACGTCAAGCGATGGGGATTTCATGGCGCGAGCCATCGCTATATCGCCTGGAGAACGGCTCAGTTGCTGGGCCGGAGCGACCTGCGGATCATTTCCTGCCACCTGGGCGGGTCCAGCTCCATGTGCGCGATTCGCGACGGAAAAAGCGTGGCAACCAGCATGGGAATGAGTCCCCAGTCGGGCTTGCCTCACAATAATCGGGTGGGAGACTTCGATCCCTTTGCCTTGCCAACGGTAATGGCTGCCACCGGACGCTCGCTCGATCAACTCCTCGACGACCTGGCATGCCGCGGAGGTTTGCTTGGTGTGAGCGGCGTGTCGGGCGACGTTCGCGACCTGGAAGCCGCGGCCTCGCAAGGCAATGCTCGGGCGCAATTGGCCCTCGATATGTTTACCAGTTCCATCCGGCACTATTTGGGCGCTTACCTGGTGGAGTTGGGTGGCGCCGACGCAGTCGTGTTCACGGGCGGTATTGGTGAAAAGGGCGCCAACATTCGCCGCGCGGTCTGCCGGGATTTAGAGGACCTGGGGATTGTTCTCGATGACGAAGCAAATACCCAAGTCAAAGGCGAAGCATCCATTCACGCTGCACATGGCACCATTAAGTTGTGGGTGATGCCAACCAACGAAGAGTTGATCGTCGCCCGGCAGGCTAAGGAACTCTTGGAAGCAGATTCCAGCCGCAGCCAGAAATAAGTGCAACTTCCGACTGTTGTATTGGGACAAACACATCGTTTTCACAAAGAGCAGCAAGTAGAGCCATGTTTGTCGCCAAGGTCACCGGAAGCATCGTCGCCACGCAGAAAGTCGATTCCATGATCGGACAAAAGCTGCTGGTGGTGGAGCCGTACCGCATTGATGAACAAGACCGCAGCCGGCTGAAGTCAACCGGTCGCACGTTTATCTGCGTGGATACCGTCGGCGCCGGATTGGGTGAATACGTACTGATTGTGCAAGGCAGCAGCGCCCGACTGACGCCGCAAACCAAGCCGCTGCCGGTCGACGCGGCGATTATCGGCATTGTTGATAGCGTGCATATTGAAAATCAATGCGTCTTCAACCGGGAAAACACATAGCGCAGCAAGAATATTGCGCCGGGTGTTTCATCCTTCATTACATCAAATAATCTGATATTCGCCATGCAAACTACTGAAGCTTTGATTCGAAACGTTGTTCAGGAAGTGCTTGCCCAGATGAACCAGGGAGGCGTCGCCTCGGGGAACGGTCGTGCGACCTCGGCTCGCAGCTTTCGGGGGCGACATGGCATCTTTCAATGCGTCGACCAGGCCGTGGCCGCGGCGCGCGAAGCGTTTGAACAATTGAGCGAGCGCACGATCGAAGACCGCAAGCGAATCATCGATCATATTCGCCGCATTTCCATCGATCAGTGCGTTGAGTTGGGCACGATGGAAATGAACGAAACGAAAATTGGTCGACTGGAGCACAAGATCGAAAAACTCAAAACGCTGGGAGAACGCACGCCGGGCGTGGAGTTCATGCGCAGCGAGGTGTTCAGCGGCGATCATGGATTGGCCGTTATTGAGCATGCTCCGTTTGGCGTGTTAGGCGCCATCACCCCGGTGACCCACTCGCTGCCCACCATTACCGGCAATGCGGTAAGCATGATTGCCTCGGGCAATACCCTGGTTGTCAATCCTCATCCCAGCGGGCGGAAGGTGGCGGCCGAGGGAGTGCGCCGATTCAATGAAGCCATTGAGCGCGACCTGGGAATCGACAACCTGATTTGCGTGATTGAAGAGCCCACACTGGAAACCGCCAACGCCATCTTCAGCCACCGGAATATCGCGCTGATTTGCGTCACCGGAGGTCCTGCGGTAGCCCGGGCCGCCTTGAATAGCGGCAAGCGGGCGATCGTCGCCGGGCCCGGCAACCCTCCCGTCGTGGTGGACGAAACGGCTGATCTCGATCGGGCCGCGGCAGCGATCATCCGCGGCGCCAGTTACGACAACAACCTGTTGTGCATTGCCGAAAAAGAAGTGTTTGTGGTCGATGAAGTCTTCGACGCCATGCTCCACGCCATGACCAGGGCCGGCGCCGTGCGACTCAACGCGAAAGAGGTCGACGCCCTAACGTCCCAAGCCATCACCAGCGTTGGCGAAGGCAAGCACAAGCACGACGTGCCCGCGAAAGAATTATTAGGGCAGGATGCCGCGGTGCTTGCTCAGGCCATTGGCAAGCGCGTTTCCGCCGATACTCTGCTGCTGTTTGGCGAAACCGACGAAACCAACCCCTTCGTGCCGGTAGAGCAAATGATGCCTTTCTTGCCGTTTGTTCGCTGCCGCGACGTGGACGAGGCCATCGAGAAAGCCAAGCACTATGAACACGGTTTCCGGCATACGGCCATCATTCACTCCAACAACGTGCGGAACATGACCAAGATGGGCCGCGCAATGGACACCACGTTGTTTGTTAAGAACGGTCCCTGCATGTCGTCGCTGGGATTGGGTGGCGAGGGCTATCTGTCGTTTTCGATTGCCACGCCCACCGGCGAAGGCGTCACCACGCCGCTCACGTTCACTCGCGAACGTCGCTGCTCGCTGATCGATGATCTCCGCATCCTGGGTCGTCCATAACGTACGGCATCGCATCACTTATTCATGACAGGCATGGAGACCATTCGGATGCAGTTGGCTCGCATTGTGGGTTCGGCGACGTCTACCGTAAAGCATGCTTCGCTGCGCGGAACCAAGCTGCTCGTTGCACAGGTAGTGATGGCCGACGAAAACCAACCCGACGGCGATCCGCAACTGGTGGTGGACCAACTGGGCGCTGGCCCGGGAGATATGGTGATCATTACGGGCGACGGCACCGCCGCCGGCGAACTGCTCGGGAACGAATGGACACCCGTTCGCTGGATCACCACCGCGATTCGCAATAGCTAGAATATTCTGTAATTACTGAATTGTTATCGTTCATAAACTCTAAACGTTAATCGTTATGTCCAATTTGGCTGCCGAAATCGATCACCTCGTTCGCGAGGTGATGCAACGACTAGGCAGCGATATGCGCGCCGGCAAGCCCCATGGCGAATCGCATTCTCAAGCGCTCGATCGCGTGGTCAACGGGCCAAGCCATTCGCTCGTATTGCGGCAGCCACTGATTTCGTTGGCCGACGTGGTTCATCGCGTCGACGAGGGCATGGTGATTTCAGTTTTACCCGGGACGGTGATTACGCCTTCAGCGCGCGATTACCTTCGCGGGAAACTCGCGCGGTTGGAAGTTTCTGGCGGTCGAACACCATCGTGGCCATCATCGTCGCCCGAGAGAACGCTGATTTTGGCCATTGCCTGCGCCAGGTTGCCGGTTGATGCGGCTGAGCGGGCGGTGCAGAAGACCGGCTGGCCCATGCAGCGAATCCCCCATACGGGATTGCCTGGCACCGTAGCCGAAATGGCGGAGGCAATTGGACTGGGCGGAAGCGCGGGGGTGTTGTTCACCGATGAAACCGCGGCGGCACTGTGCTTGGCAAATCGCCACAAAGGGGTGCGTGCCGCTTCGGCGGCCAGCGTGGTCGACGTGGACGCGGCCGCGGAAGCGATTGGGTTGAATTTGCTGGTGCTGTGCCCCGAGGGAAAAAGCCATTGGCAGTTGCAACGTATGGTTCAGAAGTTTTGCGAACGTGCCGCCGATTGCGAACGGGCCAGGTACTTCGACGCATTGCGATAGTTGGTCTTGCGTTAAAAGGTCATCAACATGCGAATTGCCGAGGTTATTGGCACCGTGACGCTGAGTCGCCGGCACCCCAACTTGCAGGGCGGCAGCTTTCGCGTGGCGGTGCCGCTGTCGCTCGAAAACTTGCGGCGCAGCGATGCCCCTCGGGCCGAGCCGCTGATTGCGTACGACGATTTGGGCGCCGGCGTCGGCAGTTTGGTCGGAGTGTCTGAAGGTCGCGAGGCCGCGCAGCCTTTTCCTGAAGACAAGGCGATCGACGCTTATGTGGCCGCCATTCTTGATGATATTTTTCTGCCCACCCCTGCAGCCGGGGGCCAATGACTGCAGCCTGAGACCATCAGCCGCCGACACGGCGAAGAACGAGATCATCATCCCAGCAACCACCGAAGTGTGAATAAGCAACCATGAGGAATGTCATGAACCCCCATAAGATCAAACAAGAAATCTGCGATATCGGTCGCCGGATTTACAACAAGGGCTTCGCTGCTGCCAACGACGGCAATATCAGCTATCGCATCGGGCCCAACGAAGTGCTCTGCACGCCCACCATGCATTGCAAAGGTTTTCTCACCCCCGACGATATCTGCACCGTCGATATGGAAGGCAAGCAGCTTGCCGGGCGCAAGAAACGTTCCAGCGAGGTGCTGTTGCACCTCACCATCATGAAGGAACGCCCGGAGGTGAAAAGCGTGGTGCATTGCCACCCGCCGCATGCCACGGCGTTTGCGGTGGCCCGCGAACCGATCCCCCAGTGCGTTCTTCCCGAGGTGGAAGTGTTTTTGGGCGACGTGCCGATCACGCAATACGAAACGCCCGGAGGACAGAAGTTCGCCGACACCATTCTGCCGTTCGTGCACAAGTGCAATGTGATCATTCTGGCCAATCATGGCACGGTGAGCTTTGGCGAAACGGTCGAACGCGCGTATTGGTGGACGGAAATCCTCGACGCCTACTGCCGGATTCTGATGCTCGCCCGTGATTTGGGCCACGTAAATTATCTGAATTATGAGAAATCGAAGGAGCTGCTCGATCTGAAGCAAGGCTGGGGTTACGACGATCCCCGATTGCACGAGGAATACAAGAACTGCGACATTTGCGCCAACGACATCTTCCGCGAAAGCTGGCAAACGGCGGGCGTCGAACGCCGCGCCTTCCCGGCGCCCCCGGCCATGCGGCCAGGAATTGCCGGGCAAGCGCCCGTTATTTCCAGCCCTGCTTCGTCCAACGGCAAACCGGCTCCTGCCGCTAGAAACGGCGGCACAACTTCTGGCGGATCGCTGGACCAAGAAGCCCTGGTGCAGTTGATTACGGATCGGGTCATGGCTGCCCTGGCGAAGTGAGCGGGGCGGCGGTCGAGGAAGTTGTAACGGACGTTGGTGCCACGTCGACGACACGCATACGGAACCACTACGCGAGACAGGTTTGGGTGAGCATGAAAGTATCGATCATTGGCGGCGGTGGGTTGGTTGGCTCGTGTACCGCGTTTGCGCTGCAAACCGGGCGCATTGTGCGCGAGATTGCCCTGTTGGATGTGAATGCCGAGCTTGCGGAAGGTCAGGCGTTGGATCTGCTGCACGGCAGCACGCTGATCGCCGATCAAACCATCACCTCGGGCGGATACGAACAGGTTCGCGACAGCGATCTGATTTGTATTACCGCGGGTCTGCGGCGTAAGCCCGATGAAAGTCGACTCGACCTGATCAATCGCAACGTGGAATTGTTTCTCAACATATTGGGCGAGGTTGAAAAGGTTGGATATCCGCCGCATGCCATCGTGCTGGTGGTTTCCAACCCGGTCGACGTGCTGACCTACCTGGCGGCCAAAAAACTCAAGCTTCCGGCGGCGCAAGTGCTGGGACTGGGAACGCAACTCGATACCATACGCTTCCGCAGTCTCATTGCGGCGCAGTTGGGGGCCGCCCCCACGCAGGTTTCAGCCCTCATCCTGGGCGAGCACGGCGATAGCATGGTTCCCATCTGGAGCAGTGCCACCGTGGCCGGCCTGCCGCTCGATAAAGACCCCAATTGGACTCCCAACCTGTCGGGCGAACTCTTCACCCGCACCAAGGGCTCCGGGGCCGAAGTAATTAAGAAGAAAGGCGGCGCGGGCTTCGCCGTGGGCATCGCCATTCAAGAGGTAATCGAATCGATTGCACTGGATCGGCGTCGGGTGCTGCCTGTCAGCAGCGTGCAGAATGGCTGCTATGGAATTCGCGACGTGGCGCTGAGCGTGCCTACGGCAGTGGGCCGCGGCGGCGTGGTGGCAACGTACGAGTTCGACCTGTGGCCCAAGGAAGTTCAAGCGCTGCGCAAAAGTGGGCAGGTGCTGCGGCAAACGATCGATACCGTGCTCTCCGGGCGCTAGGTTTTCCTGAGAAAATCCCATGGTTACCAAATCGCTCGATCAAAAGCTGGCCGCCATCCACCGCGATCCCTCCGGCTGCCGCGAATTCATCCTCGCCGACGCCAAAGATGCCGACATGGCCTTCGGTGTGGGGGCGCCGGGGCTTTCGCCCGAAATGCACGCGGGCGAACCCCGCTTTCGCAATCTGGCAGAATATCGCGAGCAGATACGCCAGATCGCCAGGCAGGGATTGGTGGATATTGTGTTGATGTCTGCCAGCACCAACGCCCAACTGACCATTGCCGAGCGATTGTTTGAAAACAGCCACGTGACGCCGGCCGCTCGCGCGAACGACACCAGCGATATTTTCGTGGTGCGGGGAGGCCGCTATGCGGAGCACCCTTCCCAGCCGTTTCGGACCGCCACCATCGATCATATCCAATGCGGCAAGGTTGCCTGCGAAGAGAACGAACGCACGCTCGGCGCCAACCTGGGCCTATACAGCATCACGTTCAACAATCGTTTGGAAGACGATCTGCGGGCCCTCGAGGCCTACAACCGTTTTCGGATCGAGGCCGAGCAACGCAATTTCCGCCACTTTCTCGAACTTTTCGATCCCAATGCGCCGCTCGGATTGGAAGGTGCCGACGTCGGGGCGTATATCAACGATTGCATCGCCCGCACGTTGGGCGGGGTAGCCGGCAAAGGACGACCGGTCTTTCTCAAGATCGTGTACCATGGCCCCAAGGCCATGGAAGAACTGGTGAGCTACGATCCTCACCTGGTGGTCGGTATTTTGGGTGGCAGCGCCGGCACCACCTACGACGCCTTTAAACTTCTGGCCGAGGCCCAAAAGTACGGGGCTCGCGTGGCCCTGTATGGGCGGAAAATCAACAACGCCGAATGCCAACTGGCGTTTGTGAGCTTCTTGCGATTGATTGTCGAGGGAGATATTTCTCCGGAAGAGGCCGTGCGAGCCTATCACGGCGTGCTGCAAGAATTGAAAATTCCTGCCCGGCGTTCGCTGGCCGACGACCTGCAGTTGACAACCGGAGTGATGAGCTACTCCGGAGCGGGCTCGATATCCGTGCCGGGGGGGATTCCTGCCAGCGTGAAATCGGCCACGCCACCGAATGGCAGTTCGGGCCAAAAGAAAAGCGGGTGCGGCTGTGGATGCGGGGGGAAGAAGCCTGGCGCCGTTGCCGGGGAGGCAAAGCCGTCTTCATGCGGTTGTGACGATGGCGTGGCGGCCGAAGCAAGCCGCCTGGAGCCCGACTTTGCCACTATGACCCAGACGGAAAAGCGCGCCTGGCAACAAGCCAAGCGCGACCGCATTTGGGGCAAGAGCTAACGATGTGCGACTTTCGGCAGACGCATCTCAGCCGAAGCGTGCCGAGGTAAACGGGCCGCAGGGCGCAGCCCATGTGCCCTGGTCACCCGCGACCATGCGGATGGACAAACCCGAACCGGGCGGAACGACGCGCAATGCGACTCATTCCAGCGCGGCGTCAACACACTTGCTCCCTCCCCCTTCACGGGGGAGGGTCGGGGTGGGGGTGCCGCAGCGTAACACGGCCAGCCATTGCCAGCGGCGTCAAACAACAACCACGCCCGCCGCCGCCCGCGGCTCCCTCCTCGGCCGGTTCTGGCTGCCGTTTTGCCTGCTGTTCGGCCTTGCCTACTTCGCCGGGGCGCAGTGGTACTACAGCGCCGCCGAGAGCGCCTCGCGGCAAACGCGGTACGAACAACAGGCGATTGAAAACGTCGCGCTGCATGATCGGCTGTCGGGCTACAACCCGCTGCCGCCGGACACCGACCGCGACGTGCCCGAGCCTCGGCCCGAGACGCACCGCGCGCTGCGGTTGGAACTGGTCAAGGAAGACGGCAGCCTGCTCAAGCTGCGTCTCGTCCGCTCGCTCGACTGGATCGAGGCGGA
>JAANMV010000391.1_pt1 | contig 54990 bp, 55 predicted proteins | sample 7279661 | NCBI WGS metagenome assembly JAANMV01 (sample SAMN14094540, study PRJNA606508) | bioreactor metagenome | isolation source: A lab-scale SPAN reactor treating ammonium-rich wastewater day 121 | place: Ireland: Galway | collected 2017-05-16
ACGCCGTGTTCCTCGTAGAGGAAGCCCGGGATCGCGTAACGGTAGGCATGCGCCGGCATGGTCTGGTGGAACGCGGTGTCGAACACGCCGACCTGCGGCAGTTCGGGGAACAGGTTGATGGCGGCGTGGATGCCGCTCAGGTTGGCCGGGTTGTGCAGCGGCGCCAGCTGGATGTTGGCTTCGATGCTGGCCAGGGTTTCGTCGGTGAGCAGGGTGGACGCGAAGAACTTCTCGCCGCCGTGCACCACGCGGTGGCCGATGCCGTCCAGATGACCGCCGGCGGCGTCTTCGACGCGCGGCAGGATCTGCGCGAGCGCGGCCTGGTGGTCGGCATTCGGGACCTTGACGCTTTCCTTGCCGGCGGCGCTCTCGAAGTGGATGACAGCCTCTGCGGTACCGATGCATTCGGCGAGACCTTGCAGCGGGAAGGTAGCTTGCGCTTCGTTGACCAGGGCGAACTTGATCGACGAGCTGCCACAGTTGATCACCAGGATGTTACGAGCCGGCATCGGTGCTCCTTGATTCACTGAAAGTTATTGATATGAAGTGACAAAAGAATCTCAGGCAGCCGGATTCTTGCATAACCACAGTAAAAGCGATGCCATCCAAAGGTTGTAGTCGGGCTGTCGATGGCACTACACGATTAGCTCGTCGAGAACCACACTGTCCGTTGCTCGGCCGTCGGTTCACATTCGGCCTGGCGCGCGGTTAGACTGTGTCGTCATTTTCCCAAGCAAAGGTTTGAGCCCATGCTGATCGCCGCTAACAAGGCTGTCTCTATCGACTACACCCTCACCAACGACGCCGGTGAGGTGATCGACAGCTCCGCCGGCGGCGCGCCGCTGGTCTACCTGCACGGTGCAGGCAACATCATTCCCGGCCTTGAAAAGGCGCTGGAAGGCAAGCAGGGCGGCGACCAGATCCAGGTCACCATCGAGCCGCAGGATGCGTATGGCGAGTACAGCCCGGAGCTGGTCGCCACCCTGAACCGCGCCATGTTCGAAGGCGTCGACGAGCTGGAAGTCGGCATGCAGTTCCATGCCTCCGGTCCGGATGGCGGCATGCAGATCGTCACCATTCGTGACGTCGAGGGCGACGATGTGATCGTCGACGGCAACCATCCGCTGGCCGGCCAGCGCCTGAGCTTCGACGTCAAGATCGTCAGCGTCCGCGACGCCAGCGAGGAAGAAGTGGCCCACGGCCATGTGCATGGCGAAGGCGGTCATCACCACTGATTGGCACGCCCGCGGCGCCGGTCGTTGCAGACCGCGCCAGGTCGAGCTGATCGTGTAGAAGGCGCTCCGGTTGCGGCCGGGGCGTTTTTTTTGTCTGGAGGGAAGACATGAGCGCATTTCATCAATTGGTCCTGCCGGGGCTGGGTGGTCAGGAGCTGCCGCTGGCGTCGTTCGGCGACAAGCTCACGCTGGTGGTCAACGTCGCCTCGCAATGCGGTTTGACGCCCCAGTACGCGGGCCTTGAGCGGCTGCACCAGCAGTATCGCGAGCGTGGCTTCAGCGTGCTCGGCGTGCCGTGCAACCAATTCGCCGCGCAGGAGCCGGGCAGCGACGAAGAGATTCGTGCGTTCTGCAGCCTCAATTACGGCGTCAGCTTCCCGCTGACCGGCAAGCTCGAAGTCAACGGGCCGCAGCGTCATCCGCTGTATCGCCTGCTGGCAGGCGAGGGGGCGGACTTTCCTGGCGACATCAGCTGGAACTTCGAGAAATTCCTGGTCGACCGCGACGGCCGCGTGCTGGCGCGTTTCTCGCCACGCACCAGCCCGGATGACCCGGCGCTGATCCAGGCGATCGAGGCGGCGCTGCCCTGATCCCCACGCCCCGGCGCCTGCAACGGGCGTCGGGGTATCGGGATTGCGCTCACTGAGCAAGCCGCTAGCGCCGTCGTAACACATCGCGGCCGATAAGCCCGGGTGATGATCCTAGGCTGACGAGACGACCGGTCATATCCTCGCCGCATGACCACTCAGACCCGCAACGACAAGCACGCATTGATCCTCGCCAAAGGTGCCCAGGTGATGATCCGTCGCGGCTATCACGGCACCGGCGTGCAGGAGATCGTGCAGGCCGCGGGCGTGCCCAAGGGCTCGTTCTATCACTACTTCGCCAGCAAGGAAGACTTCGCCCTGCAAGCGCTCGAGGCGTTGTATCACCCGCGCCTCGAGCGTTACCGCGTGGCGCTCAACGAGGCCCCCGGCACCCCTTGCCAGCGCATCCTCGCCTATTACCGCGAGCTGACCGCGCACTTCTCGCGCCAGGAAAAGCCCGAATACCACTGCTTCATCGGCAGCCTGAGTTTCGAGATGGCTGAGCTGTGCCCGCCCATCGGCCAGAAGGTGCTGGCGATTCTCGGGCAGTCGGTCGAGCTGCTGGCCGACTGCCTGGAACAGGCGCGCCGTCAGGGCGAAATAGCCGGGGACAGCGATTGCGCCGCCATCGCCGAATTCATCGGCAACGCCTGGGAAGGCGCGCTGCTGCGCATGAAGGTCAGCGGCAGCGTGACGCCGCTGCAGCGTTTTCTCGATCAGCTGGCGCGGCTGCTGGAGTGCCAGTGAGTCTGCGCCCGGCACCGTCGCAACACACACAACAGGAGAGTCGCATGACCGCTACCGCAAATGCCTTGTTCCAGCCGTTCGAGCTGGGTTCGCTGCACCTGCCGACCCGCGTGGTGATGGCGCCGATGACCCGCTCGTTCTCGCCCAACGGCGTGCCCACCGCCGATGTGGTCGAGTACTACCGGCGGCGGGCGGCATCCGGGGTCGGGCTGATCATCACCGAGGGCACCACGGTCGGGCACGCGGCCGCCAACGGCTATCCACAGGTACCGCGGTTCTATGGCGCCGATGCACTGGCCGGCTGGAAGCAGGTGGTCGATGCCGTACACGCCGCCGGCGGACGCATCGTTCCGCAGCTCTGGCACGTCGGCAACGTGCGCCGCATCGGCACCGAGCCGGAGGCGAGCGTGCCGGGGTACGGCCCGATGGAAAAGCTCAAGGATGGCCAGGTCGTCGTGCACGGCATGACCAAGCAGGACATTCAGGACGTCATCGCCGCGTTTGCTCAGGCCGCCCGCGATGCCCAGGCGATCGGCATGGACGGCGTGGAAATTCATGGCGCCCACGGTTACCTGATCGACCAGTTCTTCTGGGCCGGCAGCAACCAGCGTACCGACGAATATGGCGGCAGCCTGGCCAACCGCTCGCGCTTCGCCATCGAACTGATCCAGGCGGTACGCGCGGCAGTAGGGCCGGACTTTCCGATCATCTTCCGCTTCTCGCAGTGGAAGCAGCAGGACTACAGCGCACGGCTGGTGCAGTCCCCCGAGGAGCTGGGCGAGTTCCTCGCGCCGCTGTCGGCGGCGGGTGTGGACATCTTCCATTGTTCGACGCGGCGTTTCTGGGAGCCGGAGTTCGAAGGTTCGCCGCTGAACCTCGCCGGCTGGACGCGCCAGCTGACCGGCAAGCCGACGATCACCGTGGGCAGCGTCGGCCTGGACGACGAGTTCCTGCAGTACATGGTCAAGACCGACAAGGTTGCTCAACCGGCGAACATCGCAGGTCTGCTGGAGCGCCTGAACCGGCAGGAATTCGATCTGGTCGCGGTGGGGCGTGCGCTGCTGGTCGATCCGGACTGGGCGCAGAAAGTGCGCGAAGGGCGGATGCAGGATGTGCTGCCGTTCAGCCGCGAGGCGTTGAACACGCTCGCCTGACGCATTCGTCGCGATGCAAAAAGGCCGGAACGCTTGCGGCGTTGCGGCCTTTTTCTTTTTCGCCCGGCGCTAGGTCGGGCGTTTGGCCAGTGGGTGACTTTGGCCGCCTTCGCGGACCCACAGCAGGGTCGCCCCGGCTACCGCGGCCGGCATGATCAGCAGGTTCAGGCCGGGCACCAGCAGCGCCGCATAGGTCACCGCGCCGAAGCTCAGGCTCTGCCAGCGACGCTGGCGCAGCCAGGTCAGCATCTCGGCCCAGCTCACCCGGTTGTTGTCCGCCGGATAGTCGATGTACTGCACCGCCATCATCCAGACGCCGAACAGCAGCCACAGCGGCGCGGCGACAAGGTTCAGCACCGGAATGAATGACAGCACCAGCAGCGCCAGCGCGCGTGGCGCGAAATAGGCCAGCTTGCGCGCTTCGCGGGCCAGGGTGCGCGGCAGCATGGCCAGCAGTTCGGCCCAGCTGAACGGCGGCGCCGTATCCTCACCGCGCGCCACCACCTCGACCTTCTCCGCGAGGAAGCCGTTGAACGGCGCGGCGATGACGTTGGCGAGCAGGGTGAAGGTGAAGAACACCATCAGCACGACCAGCGCGACGAACAGTGGCCAGAGCAGGTATTCGAGAAAGGTCAGCCAGTCCGGCAGGCTCGGCATGAACGCCTCGACCCAGAGCCCGAACTGACGCATGGCGAGCCAGATCAGGCCGACGAACAGCAGCACGTTGACGGTCAGCGGCAGGAGCACGAACAGCCGCAACCCCGGGCTGAGGACCAGTTTCAGGCCTTCACGAAGGTACTGCGGGCCGGAAAGGGCGGGCAACGACATGCGCAAGCTCCAGCAGAGGAAAACGACGGGACCATACCGGCTTTGCCCGACGACGCAAAGCCGCGTCGGCGAGCGATAGGCTAGGTCTATGATGAGGATGGACGGGTTGAATTTTACCGGGCAGCGCGGGGCGCCTAGAGTGGCGCCATCGGTTTCCCAAGGGTCATCCACTCACAGCCTTCCCCTAGCGCTTTGGGATGGCCCTTTTTTCTTCTGGCGACGCGGTGCTCAGCGCCGGCTGAGTGGCTGCCGGTCGAAGCGAACGCCCGGCAGGCCGGTTTCCATCAGCGCGCGGATGTTGCGATGGTCGGAGCCGGTCGGCGAGGCCAGTACGGCCTGGTAATGCTCGCCGAAGGCCAGCAGCGCTTCCTCGGTGGAGAACCCTTCCAACAGCGCGAGGCCCAGCGTCTTGCAGGAACCTTCGTTCTCCCCCGCGGCGTTTTCCACACCACCGTTGATGAAGCGGCTCGGCTGGTAGTCGTAGTGCTCAGCGATGAACGCCAGCGTGGCGCTGAACGGGTGGTTGCGGTTGCGCAGGCTGGCGCGGAAGTCCTTGAGGCTGCTCATGGCTTCTGGCCCTTGTCGAAGGCGGCCTGTTGCTCGGACGTCGCTTCCTTCTGGTAGCGCTTCTTCCATTCGGCGTAGGGCATGCCGTACACCTCTTCGCGCGCCTCGTCGACGCTGACGGCGACGTCGAGGTCGTCGGCGGCGGCCTTGTACCACTTGGACAGGCAATTGCGGCAGAAGCCGGCGAGGTTCATCAGGTCGATGTTCTGCACGTCCGGACGGCTGCGCAGGTGCTGGACCAGGCGGCGGAAGGCGGCGGCTTCCAGTTCGGTGCGTTCTTGCTCGTTCATGTCTGCTTCTCGGCGTTGGCTGAGGTGGGCCGGATCATAACCTCGGTGCTGGGCAGCGACCAGCCTCGCCAGCACCGCCGCGCGAGGCGCCGGGCCGTCGCGTTTCAGTCGCGGTGCGCGGCGAGGGTAATCGATACGGATTCGGCGAAGCGCAGCGCGTGGGGCTTGTCGACTTCGACTTCGGCATAGCGCACCTGCGGGTGCTGCATGATCAGGTCGAGGATTTCCTGGGTGAGCCGCTCCAGCAGGGCGAAGCGGTTGTCCTCGACGTGACGGATGATCGCCTTGGTGATGGTGCGGTAGTTCAGGGCGTGATCGATGACGTTGTCACGCACCGCATCGGCGGCGGGGTAGAGCATGGTCAGGTTGATCAGCACGTCCTGCTTGTTGAGGATTTCCTCTTCCTTGATGCCGATGAAGGTGCGCAGGCGCAGGTCTTTTACGCGAATGCGCGCCATCGAGGGTTCCAGTCTAGGCATGTGGTCTCCTTGTGGGCGGGTCAGATCAGGTGGCGGCCGCCGTTCACCGTGAGGATGGTGCCGGTGACATAGGGATTGTCGAGCAGATAGCGCAGGCTCTGGTAGATCACCTCGGCACCGGGTTCGATGCCCAGTGCCGATTTGGCCAGGGCCTTGCGTCGGTAGGCCTCGTCATCGTCGGGATTGAACTGGATCAGCGCCGGGGCGATGCCGTTGACCTTGATCTGCGGCGCCAGGCTGGCGGCGAACGACAGCGTGAGGTTGTCCAGCCCGGCTTTGCTGGCCGCGTAGGCGATGTGCTTGCTGCTGCCGCGACGGGTGACGTCGTCGCCGATGTGCACGATGTCCGCCGCGCCGCCGTGGCGTAGCAGCGCGGCGCCGTGTAGGTTGATCAGGTATGGCGCGAGCATGTGCACGCTGAACATGCGCTGGAACAGCTCGGCTTCCTGCCCGGGCGTTTCGCTGTGCCATTCGGAAGCGTTGTGCACGATGGCACGCAGGCCGTCGGTGTGCGCCTTGAGCGTTTCGATGAAGGCCAGAATGCCGGCGGTATCGGCGAAATCGGCGGCCAGCGTGATCGCTCCGCGGCTGCGCAGATGCGCCACGCCTTCGCGTTCGCGGCGGTAGCTGATGATGACGGGATGGCCGTCGTCGAGCAGGCGCTCGGCGCAATGCAGGCCGATTCGCTGGCCGGCGCCGGTGATCAGGATGGGAAGCGGGGATTGGCTCATCGGGCGCCTCGGTCGGTCAGGCGCTGCCGTCATGCCGGTGTGCAGCGCTGGCCGTCCAGCTTACACCAGATCGGCGGACGACTCGGGGTGCAGGCGCCGATGCTGGCGGTAAAGGAAGCTGCGGATGCGTTCGGCATCCTGTTCGCCGTTGAACTCCACCTCGTAGGCCGCCAAACCGTCGTCGATTTCGCGCACCCGGTGCGCCTCGACTTCCAGCGGCGTGTCGTCGGGCAGTGCCAGACACAGGTGGAAATGCTTGGGTGGTTTGCGCCCGCTGCCGGCCTTGACCAGCAACCCGTGCGAGGACAGCTCGCAGACGCGCAGCGGACTTGCCTCGCCGTCGCGCTTGAGCAGCGCCAGCGGTTGTTCGAGGTGCAGGCGCCAGGCCCGGTTGATCGGGCCGCGCTCGAAGATGACCGGCGGCGCCAGATGCAGATGCAGGCTGTGGAACTCGTCCTCCTTGATCTGCACCGGGAAGCTCATGCGGAACTCGGCGGTTTTCGCTTCGAGCGAAAGCTCTGCGTGGGTCGCCAGCGCCAGCAGCAGTTCGTTGGACTGCGCTCCGCCGTCGAGGCGAAAGCCGGCAGTGCGCTCGCCATGGCCGTTGGCCGCGCGATGCATGAGCTTGTTGATGAAGGCCAGCTCATCGCTGGTCAGGACTGTCCGTTCGGCCATGTCGCTTCCTCGAAGAGTCGGCGCGGCGGGCGCCGACGACCGCGGCGCGGCGATCCGTGCCGGGCGGTTTGTTGCGCGCTGTGATCACGATTTCCAAGAATAGTTCAGTACGGTTGTCGGATTTTGCCGATTCGCCGCCCGCGATGTCCGACAGGCGCGCGCCTTGCGGCATAATGGCCGGCTTCAATTTGCGGAGATCCCCTCATGAAAGTCGCCATCCTTTCCGGCAGCGTTTACGGCAGCGCCGAGGACGTCGCCCGTCATGCCGAGCGCCAGCTCAAGGCCGCCGGTTTCGATGCCTGGCACGACCCGCGCGCACAACTGCCACAGGTGCTGGAGTTCGCGCCGCAAGCGCTGCTGGTGGTGACCTCCACCACCGGCATGGGCGAGCTGCCGGACAGCTTCGTGCCGCTGTATTCGGCCATCCGCGAACAGTTTCCGGCCTGGCACGGGCTGCCCGGCGGGGTGATCGCCCTGGGTGACGCCAGCTATGGCGATACATTCTGCGGCGGCGGCGAGCTGGTGCGCGAACTGTTCGCCGAGCTCGGCGTGCGGGAAGTGCAGGAAATGCTGCGGATCGATGGCAGCGAGACGGTCACGCCGGAAGTCGACGCCGAGCCCTGGCTGGCGCGCTTCGCCGAAATCCTGCGCGGCTGAGACCGGCGCTCAGCCCGCTGCGCGGCGGGCGAAGGCGCACAGCTGCGGATAGAAGGCGCGAAAGTCATCCTGCAGCGGTGCGTACAGCTGCTGCAGTTCCTCCAGGCCGCCGGCGAGGCCTTCCGGGCGACTGAGCCTGCGGCTCATGCCTGCCAGCACCTGCTCCAGCACGGCGAACTCGCGGTAGCTGCCGAGCCAGTCCTGCGCCGCCATGCGCGGTGCGATCAATGCCAGCTTGCCGGGCAGCTGTGGCTCGTTCTGCAGCACGCGGTAGACACGCAGGGTGAACTGCTCCAGCGGCTCGCTGGAATAGTCCGGCCAGTTGGCCGCCAGGCAGTGATCGAAGAACAGGTCCAGTAGGATGCCGGCGTAGCGCCGCCGCGCGGCCGGGAAGCGCGCCTTGGCCTGCAGCACCAGCGGATGGCTGTCGGTGAAGGCGTCGATCTGTCGGTGCAGGCGGATGCCGGCTTCGATCTGCGCCGGCCAGCGGCCCTGCAGGGGTCCCTTGACGAAGTCGCCGTAGAGGCTGCCGAGCAGTTCAGCCGGCTGGGCACCGCCCAGATGCAGGTGTGCGAGGTAGTTCATCGGCCGAGCTTAACCAGTTGCCGGCCGCCGGCGCTAGGCTGCTCGCTGCAGTTGCGGGGTGTCGCCGAACAACGTCAGGGCGATCGCCTCCTGCGCCTGGCGTGCCAGCTCGCGCGGGCTGCGATCGTGGCTGGAAATTGGCGGCAGCAGATGGATTTCCACCTCCGCCACCTCGGCGTCGAGCAGGCGCAGCAGGTGCGCGGGCAGCTCGTCGTCACCGATGAACGGTGCCAGCGGATCGGCCTGGCCGTCACGCAGATAGCGAATCGCAACGGGCTGAACCGGACAGGCGGATTCCACCGCGCAGGCGAACAGTCGCGAATGGAAGGTGCGCAGGGTGCTGCCATCGGTCGAGGTGCCTTCCGGGAAGATCAGCAGATGCCGGCCGTGGTGCAGGTGGCCGGCCAGTTCGCGGCTGACTCGTCCCGCATCGCCGGCGCCACGGCGGATGAACAGCGTGCCGGCCTGCTGCGCCAGCCAGCCCAGCACCGGCCACTGGCGCACCTCGGCCTTGGCCAGGAAGGAGATCGGCAGCAGGGCGCCGAGCAGCGGAATGTCGCTCCAGGAAATGTGGTTGGCGACCCACAGCATCGGCTCGCGCGGCCGGTCGCCGATGATCCGCACGCGCAGCGGCAGTGCCCGCGCCAGACGGGCGAGGAACCAGCAGGTCAGGCGCTGCTTGCGCGCCATCGAGGTCTGCACGCCGATCCGCCGGCCCAGCTCGATGGCGCTGGCGAGCGCCAGGCCCGCCAACAACAGCGTGGCGATCCGTGCCAGCCGCAGGTAGCGGCGCAGTCGCCGCATCACACTGCCGCCTTGAAGTGCCGCGCGTAACGCGGACAGAGTTCGTCGCGCTTGAGCAGGATGAACACGTCGGCGACCTGGAAGTCCGCGTCCCAGCACGGCTCGCCGCAGATCTTCGCGCCCAGGCGCATGTAGGCCTTGAGCAGCGGCGGCAGCTGCGCGGTGACGTTCGCCGCCAGCTCCAGCGGCGGCAGCGGCGTCTTCGGTTCGGCGCGCAGCAGCTCGGTGCTCAGATGGCCTTCGCGCAAGCGCTGCATGATCGCCTGCGCCTGCACGCCGCCATCACGCATGGAGATGCTGGCGCAGCCCATCAGGTAGCGGTAGCCGCCCTGGTTGAGCACCTCGGCCAGCTCGCCCCAGAGCACGGCAATGGTCGCGCCGTTGCGATAGGCGGGATCGACGCAGGTGCGGCCGATCTCCAGCACCGGCTCGTCCAGCGCTGCCAGCCCGTGCAGGCTGAACTCCTGCTCGCTGTAGAAATGGCCGATGCGCCGCGCAGTGAGGTGATCGAGCAGGCGCGTGGTGGCGACCAGTGCGCCGCTGGACAGATCGCGCACGCCAATGTGGCTGCAATGTGCATCGTAGTCATCGATGTCCAGACCGAGCTCGGCGCCTTGCAGGCGAGCGTCGAACTCGCTGCTGAACACGCGGTAGCGCAGCGCCTGGGCTTCGCGCAGGGCGGCGGTGCCGACCAGGCGTTCGGCCTGCAGTTGACGGGTGCTGCGGGGGTGAGCGATGGCGTTCATGCTGTCTACTCCTGTTCCGCCCGGCTGTGGCGGGTTGGTAATCGGCGGCGCCTGGTTGTTATGGTTGCGCTCGGTCGATCTGATGGCCGGGTCAGGCTAGGTAGCTGGCGTGTCACGCCTGTGACGGATCGGTGATGGTTGGGTGACGCCCGCAGCGGGCGGTTCGGGAGGGAATATGGCTTGGCACGAATGGCTGGGGCCGCTGGCGCGGCTGCCGGCAGGCGGGCGTCTGAACGACTGGTACGCCGCGGTGCAGCAGCGCACGGCCGGCGCCGCACCCTTCGCCGGCGCGCTGCTGGGTGGCCGGTTGGCGGTGACGCCGGGGCTGGCCTTTCTCGCCGGCTACCAGCAGGCGTTGCGGGCACTGTGGGCGGACGCACCGGCGGGGCTCGGCGCACTCTGCGCCACGGAAAACCGGCGGTTGCGCCCGGCCGACATGACCACCCGCCTGCGCGACGGCCGCTTGGACGGCCGCAAGGATTTCGTCACCGCCGGCGATGCGGCCGCCTGGCTGCTGGTGCCGGCCCGCGAAGAACGCATCGGCGACGCGCCGCGTCTGGGCATGTACCTGCTCGCGGCTGACGCCGGCGGGGTGGTGCTCGAAGCCGGCGCACCGCTGCCGCTGCTGCCGGACATCGCGCATGGGCGGCTGGTGCTGGTCGAGGCCATGGGCGAGCGCCTGCCGGGCGACGGCTGGGACGACTACGTCAAACCGTTTCGCACGCACGAGGACCTCTACGTGCTGGTCGCGCTGCTCGGCTGGCTGTACGGCGTGGCACTGGAGCATCGCTGGTCGCAGGCGCTGCTGCTGCGCCTGGTCGGGTTGCTGGTCAGCGCAGCGGAAGTCGCACGGCAGCCGGTCGAGGCTGCCGCCACGCACGTGCTGCTGGCGGCGCTGAGCGAGCAGTTTGCCACGCTGCAGACGGAACTCGAAGGTGCGCTGGCGGCGACGCCCGGTGACTGGTCGGCGATGTGGTTGCGCGACCGCGGCGTGCTCGGGCTGGCGCGTGGCGCCCAGGGCGAGCGACTGCGCAAGGCCTGGCTGCAGCTGGGGCTGGCAGGCACGGAGGCGGAGACTCAGGGGAACTCGGCTCGCGGCGGCGCGCCTATATAGACGGGCGGCGATATCTGCCGGCCGGCTCGCCAGCGCGCCGCGCGGGGCCGGAGGCGGCCCTTTGCCGGGACCGGCGGACTGGTTAAGCTGCGCCGGCCTCAGCCCCGCCGCCATGGCCGTCCTCGCGGCGACTCGATCGGAAAAAGGATTTCATGACACTGTTTCGTTTGCCTGCCCTTGCCGGCGTATCCACCGAGACCGGTCGTCGATGATGCTGGCCGGCTCGGTATTTCCCTGGCGCAAGGCCAATCGTTTTCGCCTGCTGATCGACGGCCCGCAGTTCTTTCCGGCGATGCTCGAGGCCATCGCCCGAGCCGAGCGGCGGGTGGATCTGGAACTCTATCTGGTCGAGGACGGCCGCTGCCTGGAGCGTCTGCTGGAGGTGCTGCTGGCAGTGGCGGCGCGGGGCGTGCGGGTGCGCTGTCTGTTCGATGGCTTCGGCTGCCTGAAGATGGGCCAGGCCAGCCGCGACCGTCTCGCCGCAGCGGGCGTTGAGCTGCGGCTGTACAACCCGCTGGCGCTGCGCTTGAAGTTTCGCAACCTGCACCGCGACCACCGCAAGCTGTTGCTGGTCGACGGCTGCACCGGTTTCGTCGGCGGCGCGGGTGCCACCGATCAGTTCTGGAACCCGCAACGTCCGGACGAGCATTGGCACGAGGTGATGGTCGAGATGAGCGGGCCGCTGCTGCAGGACTGGCAGGCGCTGTTCGATGCGCAGTGGGTGAACTGCCAGCGCCGACGCATCTGGCAGCTGCCGCTGCCGCGCAAGATCCCGCGGATTCCGCTGCTGCCGACCGGCTCGGGTCTCGGTCGGGTGGCCTATGCGGCGGCGCGCCAGCACACCGACATCCTGCACAGCCTGTTGCACAACCTGCGGCGCGCGCAGACGCGTATCTGGCTGGCCACGCCCTATTTCCTGCCTACCGGCAAGGTGCGCCGCGCGCTGATCTACGCGGCCCGGCGCGGGGTGGAGGTGCGCCTGCTGCTGACCAGCCGCAACACCGATCATCCGCCGGTGCGCTATGCCGGACAGCGCTTCTACCCGCGGCTGCTGCGCGCCGGCGTGCGCATCCACGAATACCAGCCACACTTCTCGCACCTGAAGATGGTGCTGGTGGACGACTGGGTCAGCGTAGGTTCGTGCAATTTCGATCACTGGAACCTGCGCTGGAACCTGGAGGCGAACCTGGAAGCGATCGATCCGGCGCTTACCGAGCAGGTCGTGCAGAGCTTCGAGCGCGACTTCCAGCACAGCCAGGAAATCGACCTGCGCAGCTGGTACGCCCGCCCGCTGCACATGCGCCTGTATCAGCGCATGTGGGGTTGGCTGGATCGCCTGCTGGTCAACATCTTCAACCGCGGCGGCTAATCAGCCGATGGCCGCCCTGCACCGGAGCGCAGCTCCCTATCTGGAAAAGAGGACGATCCAATGGCAGCGAAGAACATCCTGATGCTGGTCGGCGACTATGCCGAAGACTACGAGACGATGGTGCCGTTCCAGGCGCTGCAGATGGTCGGCCACCGTGTGCACGCGGTGTGCCCGGACAAGCAGGCCGGCCAAACTGTGCGCACCGCCATTCACGATTTCGAGGGCGACCAGACCTACAGCGAGAAACCCGGCCACAACTTTGCGCTGAACTTCGACTTCGCCGCCGTGCGCGCCGAGGACTACGACGCGCTGGTGATTCCCGGTGGCCGCGCGCCGGAGTACCTGCGCCTGAACGAGCAGGTGTTGGCGCTGGTGCGCGCCTTCGATGCGGCGAACAAGCCGATTGCCGCGGTTTGCCACGGCGCGCAGCTGCTGGCCGCCGCCGGCGTGCTCAAGGGCCGCGCCTGCAGCGCCTATCCGGCCTGCGCGCCGGAAGTGAAGTTGGCCGGTGGCGAATACGTCGACATCCCGGTGGATCAGGCGCACACGCAAGGCAATCTCGTCAGTGCGCCCGCCTGGCCGGCGCATCCGGCGTGGCTGGCGGGCTTCCTGAAGCTGCTCGGCACCGAGATAACCCTGTAGCATGCCGGGCCGCCGCCCAGCGGTGGCCAGGCTTTCGTCACCAACAAGGAGAACCGCAGGTGAGCAGCGCCCCAAACAATCCACTGCACGGCGTCACCCTCGAGGCGATGCTGGTCGAACTGCAGGCGCACTACGGCTGGGAAGGGCTGGCGCAGCGCGTCGATATCCGCTGCTTCAAGAGCGAGCCGAGCATCAAGTCGAGCCTGACGTTCCTGCGCCGCACTCCGTGGGCGCGGCAGAAGGTCGAAGCGCTGTTCGTGCAGCTGCGCCGCCGCGGCTGATCCGCGCGATGTGAAAGCAAAAAGCCCGGCACTAGGCCGGGCTTTTCGTTTCCGCTGAGGCGCTTACTGCACTTCCACCGCCAGGCTGTCGGCGATCTTCTGCTTCCAGATCGCCGGGCCGGTGATGTGCACCGACTCGCCCTTGGTGTCGACGGCCACGGTAACCGGCATGTCCTTCACCTCGAACTCGTAGATCGCTTCCATGCCCAGTTCGGCGAAGGCCAGCACCTTGGACTTCTTGATCGCCTGGGCGACCAGGTAGGCGGCGCCGCCGACGGCCATCAGGTACACGGCCTTGTTGTCCTTGATTGCCTCGATGGCGATCGGGCCGCGCTCGGACTTGCCGATCATGCCCAGCAGGCCGGTGCTTTCGAGGATCTGACGGGTGAACTTGTCCATGCGCGTGGCAGTGGTCGGGCCAGCCGGGCCAACCACTTCGTCACCGACCGGATCGACCGGGCCGACGTAGTAGATGAAGCGGCCCTTGAGGTCCACTGGCAGCTCTTCGCCCTTGTTCAGCATGTCGACCATGCGCTTGTGCGCGGCGTCGCGGCCGGTGAGCATCTTGCCGTTGAGCAGGATGGTTTCACCCGGCTTCCAGCTCTGCACTTCTTCCGGGGTGATGGTGTCGAGGTTGACGCGGCGTGCACTCGGACCGGCTTCCCAGACGATTTCCGGGTAGGCGTCCAGCGACGGCGCTTCCAGGCTGGCCGGGCCGGAGCCGTCGAGCACGAAGTGCGCGTGGCGGGTGGCGGCGCAGTTGGGGATCATGCACACCGGCAGCGAGGCGGCGTGGGTCGGGTAATCCATGATCTTGACGTCGAGTACGGTGGTCAGGCCGCCGAGGCCCTGGGCGCCGATACCCAGCTGGTTGACCTTCTCGAACAGCTCCAGGCGCAGCTCCTCGATACGGTTCTGCGGGCCGCGGGCCTTCAGCTCGTGGATGTCGATCGGGTCCATGAGGACTTCCTTGGCCATCACCGCGGCCTTCTCGGCGGTACCGCCGATGCCGATGCCGAGCATGCCCGGCGGGCACCAGCCAGCGCCCATTTCCGGCACGGTCTTCAGCACCCAGTCGACGATCGAGTCGGACGGGTTGAGCATCGCCATCTTCGACTTGTTCTCGGAGCCGCCGCCCTTGGCCGCGACGTCCACTTCCACCTTGTCGCCGGGAACGATGGAGTAGTGGATGACGGCCGGGGTATTGTCCTTAGTGTTCTTGCGGGAACCTGCCGGGTCGGCCAGGATCGAAGCACGCAGGACGTTTTCCGGCAGGTTGTAGGCGCGGCGCACGCCCTCGTTGATCATGTCGTCCAGGCTCATGGTGGCGCCGTCCCAGCGCACGTCCATGCCGACACGGACGAACACGGTGACGATGCCGGTGTCCTGGCAGATCGGCCGGTGACCGGTGGCGCACATGCGCGAGTTGATCAGGATTTGCGCCATGGAGTCGCGCGCGGCCGGAGATTCTTCACGCAGGTAGGCTTCGTGCATCGCCTGGATGAAGTCGACGGGGTGGTAGTAAGAAATGAACTGCAAAGCGTCGGCGACGCTTTGAATCAGGTCGTCTTGCTTGATCACGGTCATGCAGCGCGTCCTCTTGACGGGGCGGGGATTCGGCGCGTCGAGCGTGGCAGCCGGCGTGCCGAGTGAAAAGGGCGCGGCAGTATAGCGCGTCGGGCTGGCGGGTACACGGATGGACCGGGAGCGAAGGGATGTTGGCTAGGTTTTTGAAATTTGCTGGCGTAGAGTGCGACCCATTGCCACGGCGGGACGGATCCCTATGAGTGCGCGTGTCGAGCTTGATCAGCAGGCGTTGCAGCAGTTGGTAATGAAACGGTTCGCGCTGGCGGCGCTGACCTACGGGCTGGCGTTGCTGCTGACCTGGGTGTCGGTTGCTGCGGGCTTCTATACCGCGCCGGTCTCCATCGCGCTGGGCAGCTCGCTGCTCATCGTGATCAGCCAGCTGGTATTTCTCGCGCTGTTCTGGAGTGGCTTCAACCAGCGCTTCCGGGACCCGAGCCTGACCGAGCCGCAGGTGCTGGTCGCGCTGCTGTGGCTGACCTGCCTGCTGTTCAACCTGGGTAGCGCGCGCGGTTCGCTGCTGGTGCTCTACCTGCTGGTGCTGATGTTCGCGGTGTTCCTGCCGCCGAAAATCTTCATCCGCTATGCCGTGCTGGCGTTTCTCAGTTTCGTCGGGCTCAACCTGCTGGACTTCCACCTGGGGCGCCTCGCCGAGCCGGCGGCGTTCCTGCTCGAGGCGTCCGTGCTGCTGGTGACGCTGCTGTGGATGTGCCTGTTCGTCAACTACGTCTACCAGCTGCGTCAGCGCATGCGCCAGCGTCGCTTTGCGCTGCAGGTCCACCAGGACACGTTGCGCGGCATGCTGCGCCAGCTCGAAGACCTGGCCTCCACGGACGAGCTGACCGGCCTCTACAACCGCCGGCGCTTCCTGCGCATCGCCGAAGGTGAGCTGGCGCGGCTGCGCAAGGGGCATCAGATCGGCCTGGCGCTGATCGACCTCGACCACTTCAAGCGGATCAACGATGTGCACGGTCATGCCGCTGGCGACCGGGTGCTGCAGACCTTCGCGGCGATCGCACGGGCCTGCCTGCGCGACGGTGACGTGCTGGCCCGCTACGGCGGCGAGGAATTCGTGCTGTTGCTGCCGGACACCGACGCCGAGCAGTTCGGCATCTGCTGCGAACGCCTGCGCGAGGCGTTCGCCAACGCCCAGCCGGTCGATCCGGGCATCCCGGTGGGGCAGCTGAGCCTGTCGGTCGGGCTGACGCTGCTCAACGCCGGCGACGATCTCGATGCCTCGCTGCAGCGCGCCGACGAGGCGCTGTATCGCGCCAAGCGCGGCGGGCGCAACCGCTGCGAGGCGGCCTGGACGACCGACAATGCCTGAGCTGGTGTGTGCCGGCCGGAGCTGGACGGTAGCGGCTGGCAGCAACCTGCTCGATGCGCTGAATGCGGCCGGGCTGCGCGTGCCTTACAGCTGCCGGGCGGGCAGTTGCCAGGCCTGCATGGTGCGCTGTCGCGGCGGCGAACCGCTCGATGCGCGTCCCGAGGCGCTGCCGGCCACGCAACGCGAGCAGGGTTGGCGATTGGCCTGCCAGTGCCGGATCGCTGGCGATCTGCAGGTGGAACTGTTCGCTCCCGCGCGCGATGGCCTGGCGGCGCAGGTGCAGGCGGTCGACTGGCTGCGGCGCGGCGTGCTGCGCCTACGCCTGCTGCCCGAGCGGCCGCTGCGCTACCGCGCCGGCCAGCACCTGCTGCTGTGGACGCCGGACGGCATCGCGCGACCCTACTCACTGGCGAGCCTGCCGGATGACGATCGCTGGCTGGAATTCCACCTCGACTGTCACCGCCCAGGCGCCTTCAGCGAGGCGGCGCGCCGCCTGTGCCCTGGCGATGGCTTGCGCTTGGGGCAGTTGCACGGCGGTGCGTTGCACTACGATCCGGACTGGGCGGAGCGCCCACTGTTGCTGCTTGCCAGCGGCACGGGCCTGGCACCGCTGTGGGCGGTGCTGCGCGAGGCGCTGCGCCAGGGCCATGCCGGGCCGATCCGCCTGCTGCATCGCACGCACGGCACCTCCTACCTGGCCGAACCGCTGCTGCAGCTCGCGCAGCAGCATGATCTCGACGTGCAGTGGCTCGACGCGGATCAGCCATGGAACGATCAGGCACTGCGAATCGCGTCGCGACAGGAGATTGCGCTGGTCTGCGGTCATGCCGATTTCGTTGCCGCGTGCTGCCGACGGCTGTTTCTGGCCGGCCTGCCGCGCGGACAGGTGTTCAGCGACACCTTCATCGAGCGGAATGTGAGCGAGGACTGAACGCCCGGCCGAACTGCGATGCGCAGCGGCCATGCGTTGCAAGGAAAGGCGCGAGCCGGCGGGCCGGCTCGCGTGGTCGATCAGTTCAGCGGAGCGCCGACCTGGAGGATCTTCAGCGTGTTGGTGCCGCCGGTGCTGTCGTGGTAGCTGTCGCCCTTGGTCAGGATCACCCAGTCGCCGGGCTGCACCATGTTGCGCTTGAGCAGCTCCTCGACCGCCATCTGGCTGACCTTGTCGGCCGGCAGCACGGCCGGATCGAAGGGGATCGTCTGCACGCCACGGAACAGCGCCACGCGGGCCTGGGTTTCGCGGTGCGGCGAGAAGGCGAAGATCGGCACCGCCGAGCGGATGCGCGACATGATCAGCGGGGTGTAGCCGCTTTCGGTGAGGCTGATGATGGCCTTGACGCCCGGGAAGTGGTTGGCGGTGTACATCGCCGCCAGCGCCGTGCTCTCGTCGCAGCGGCTGAAGGTCTGCCCCAGACGGTGACCGGACTTGGTGCTGGTCGGATGCTTCTCGGCGCCGCAGCACACGCGCGCCATGGCTTTGATCGCTTCCACCGGATACTCGCCAGCGGCGCTCTCGGCCGAGAGCATTACCGCGTCGGTGTAGTCGAGCACGGCGTTGGCCACGTCGGACACTTCGGCGCGGGTCGGCATCGGGTTGTGGATCATCGACTCCATCATCTGGGTCGCGGTGATCACCACCTTGTTGTTGCGCCGCGCGTGCAGAATGATCTTTTTCTGGATGCCAACCAGCTCGGCGTCACCGATTTCCACGCCCAGGTCGCCACGCGCGACCATCACGCCGTCGCTGGCGCGGATCAGGCCGTCCAGGGCTTCGTCGTCGGCGACCGCTTCGGCGCGTTCGATCTTGGCGATCAGCCAGGCGCTGGAGCCGGCCTCGTCGCGCAGACGGCGGGCCAGGTCCATGTCGGCGGCGTCGCGCGGGAAGGACACGGCCAGGTAGTCGAGTTCGAGGTCGGCAGCCAGTTTGATGTCGGCCTTGTCCTTGGCGGTCAGCGCCGGTGCGGTGAGGCCGCCACCGCGGCGGTTGATGCCCTTGTTGTCCGACAGCGGACCGCCGATCAGCACGGTGCAGTGCAGTTCGTCGGCGGTGGCGGCGTCGACGCGCATGACCACGCGGCCGTCGTCGAGCAGCAATTCGTCACCGACGCTGCAATCCTTGACCAGATCCGGGTAGTCGATGCCGACCACTTCCTGGGTGCCGGCATCACGTGGGTGGGTGACGGAGAAGCGGAAACGGTCGCCTTCCTTCAGCTCGATGCGTTTGTTGGCAAACTTGGCGATGCGGATCTTCGGGCCTTGCAGATCGCCCAGCAGCGCGACGAAGCGGCCGTGGCGGGCGGCGATGGTGCGCACCAGTTCGGCACGGGCGCGATGCTCATCGGGCGAGCCGTGGGAGAAGTTCAGGCGGGCGACGTCCAGCCCGGCGAGGATCATCTTTTCCAGGACTTCGGGCGAGCTGCTTGCCGGGCCCAGGGTGGCGACAATCTTGGTGCGACGCGGTGTCATTCGATGGCTCCTTTTTCGGTCTGGCCGCGAGGCTACTATGCTCGTTCGCTGTAGTCATCGTTATGCGGCACTACTCTTTTACCCGCGCGAAAGGCCGCCGGACGGCCTGCAGTTTTCCGCCCCGCGGTCGATAAGCCGGCTCCGGAGGAGCCATCCATGCGTACCCTGATCATTGCCTGTCTGACCCTGTTCACCGCTGGCTGCAGCAGCCAGCACGCTGTCGACCGCCAGCTCAACGAGGCCTACAGCCGTTACGAGGCCGGCGACTGCGGGGGCGCCATGCTTGCCCTGTCGCAGGCCGAGCGCCGCACGCGCGGGCGTGGCGAGGTGCAGCCGGAAATCTCCCTGCTGCGCGGCCAGTGCCTGGAGCGTCAGGGGCTGTACGTCGATGCAGCGCAGACCTACCGCTTCATTCGCGTGCGCTACCCGGCCAGCGAATACGCCTACCGCGCCGCCGCGCGACTGGAGACGCTGCGCCAGCTCGGGCACTATGAGCCCGCCGAACCCGCGATCAGCCATCCAGTCCGACCCTGAAACGTATCGCGAACAGCTCATCCACGGAGGGAATGATGCGCGTGCTGTTATTGCTGTTGGCCCTGGCGCCCATGCTGGCGACGGCCGAGATCTACCGCTGGACCGACGCCCAGGGCCAGGTGCACTTCGGTCAGCGACCGGCGGCGGGCGCCGAGCGGGTCGACGTCCGACCGCAGGTGGTCGAGCGCGATGAGGCGACGCGACAGCGCGAACAGCGCAGCGAGAAGTTCTTCGAGGCGCGGCGCGAAGAACGCCAGGTCGCCGGCGAGCGGGCCGGACAACAGCGGGCGCAGCGCGAGCGCGAGTGTCAGGGGCTGCGCGAGGAGCTGGAGGTGCTGCAGCGTGGCGGGCGTTACTTTCGTACCGATGCAACGGGTGAGCGCGTCTACTACAGTGAAAACGACATTGAGAAAGCCCGGCAGCAACTGGCCAGCCGTATTCGCGAACGATGTGACTGAGCGAACTGGAAGCAGTGGCAGGGGCGTGCGCACAGGCAGGCTCGAACCATGAATATCTCGAATCAGCGTCGCATCCAGCGGCACCAGCTGCCGTACTACCTGAACGTGTTCAATCGCCATACCGACAAGCCGCTGGGCTTCATCGGCAACCTCTCCGAGGGTGGTCTGATGCTGATCAGCCGCTACCCGATGATGCTGCAGGAACGTTTCGACATGCGCCTGAAGATTCCCGGACAGGTCGGCCAGCTGCGCTTCGTGGATTTCAGCGCCATCAGCCTGTGGTCGCGCGAGGACGTTACCCCCGGCAGCTACGACACCGGCTTCGAGTTGATCACGCCGCCGGCCGAGATCATGGAGATGATCGCCGCGCTGCATCATTACTTCAGCTTCCAGCCGAGCCCGCATGCGCCGCTGATCCAGCCGCCGCCCTTCGCGGCCGATCGCTCGCCCGATCACGACTGCTGCTGCGGGCGCTGACGGCGCGGTTCAGAGCACGCCGGCGCGTTTCCAGGCCAGGTAACGGCCGACCAGCTCCGGCGCCACCTCGCGCGGACGTGCATCCAGCACGTGCAGGCCGTGCGCGATCAGGCGCCGGGACAGGGCCTCGCGCCGTTCCAGATGCGCCAGCGTTGCGCAGTAGCCGAGGGCGTCGTCGAGGTTGGTCACCGGTTGCTGACGCACGCGGTCGAGGACGTCCTCGCGCAGGCTGACCAGCAGCACCCGATGCCGACGCGCCAAGCGCCGCATGGCGGCGAGCAGTTCGTCGTCATCCTCGTCGCGCAGGTTGCTCAGCACGATCACCAGCGCGCGCCGCCGCTGGTGCGCCAGCACCTGATCGGCCGCGGCGGCGAAGTCGGCCGGCTGCAGGGTGCATTGCAGATCGTAGACGCTGTCGAGCAGCCGGCCGAGCTGCGCCTGGCCCTTGGCCGGGGCGACATGCCGTGGCGCATCGCTGGCGAAGGTCTGCAGGCCGACCGCATCGCCCTCGCGCAGCGCGGCATAGGCCAGCAGCAGGCTGGCATTGAGCGCATGGTCGAAATGCGCCAGTTCGTCGTCCTGGCTGCGCATGCGCCGGCCACAGTCGAGCAGCAGGACGATCTGCTGGTCGCGCTCGTCCTGATATTCGCGCGCAATGGGCGTGCGCATGCGCGCAGTGGCCTTCCAGTCGATCTGCCGCAGGCTGTCGCCGTCGCGGAATTCGCGCAGCTGATGGAATTCCAGGCCGAGGCCGCGGCGTGGCTGCTGGCGCACGCCGAGCCGGTTCAGCCAGTGATCGACGCCCTGCAGGCCGGCGCCGTGCAGCTGCACGAAGTCGGGGTAGACGTGGGTGCCGCCGGGCAGCTCCAGCAGGCGCCGGCCGTGCCACAGGCCGAGCGGCGACTGCAGGCGGATCTCGCAGCGGGCGAAAGTGAATTGCCCGCGCTGCAGCGGACGCAGCCGGTAGTTGAATACGCACTGCTCGCCGGGCCGCAGCGAAACGCGCCGCGGCAGCTGCTCGAAGGCCATCTGCGCCGGCGGGTGGTCGAAGATTTCCAGTTGCAGCGGCGCGGCGCCGCGATGCTGCAGCTGCAGGCGTACCTCGCTCCACTGTCCCAGCGGCAGACGCGCCGGCAGCTGGCGCTCGATCTGCGGCGTGGTAATGCGCCGTAAACGCAGCGCATCGACGGCGGCGAGCAAACCGAGCGCCAGCAGCAGCCCCCACCACAGCGAGCGCCAGCCGCTGGCCGGTGCATGGCCGAAGGCGTCGAGCACGCCCAGCGGCAGCCCCGCCACCAGCAACACGGCGACGGCAACGAGCAGGCGCACGGACGGGTTCACGGTCGCACCCGGCAGCGGGCAGACAGACGACTCACAGGCGCGGCGCCGCGACCTGATCGAGCAGCTGGCGCAGCACGCGATCCACCGACAGCCCCTCGATATCCAGCTCCGGCGTCAGCCGCACGCGATGGCGCAGCACATCTGCCGCGCAGGCCTTGACGTCGTCCGGCGTGACGAACTCGCCACCGCGCAGCAGCGCCCGCGCCCGTGCGCCGCGCACCAGGGCAATCGAGGCGCGCGGCCCGGCGCCCAGCGCCAGCCCCGGCCAGTCACGGGTAGCACGCGCCAGGCGCACGGCGTAGTCGAGCACCTGGTCGTCCAGCGGCAGGTCGCTGGCGATCTTCTGCAATGCCAGCACATCCTTGGCGCTGAGCTGTGGTCGCAGCGCGCTGACATCCAGCATGTCGGCGCGGGCCGAGCGGGTCACCTGGCGCACCAGCCGCAGCTCCGCATCGGCGTCGGGATAGTCCATGCGCAGCATGAGCATGAAGCGGTCCAGCTCCGCTTCCGGCAGCGGGTAGGTGCCTTCCTGCTCGATGGGGTTCTGCGTGGCCATCACCAGAAACGGCTGCGGCACCGCCAGCGCGCGCCCTTCGAGCGTCACCTGGCGCTCCTGCATCACCTCCAGCAGGGCCGCCTGGGTCTTGGCCGGGGCGCGGTTGATCTCGTCGGCCAGCAGCAGGTTGGTGAACACCGGCCCCTTGCGCAGCTTGAACTGCTCGCTCTGCAGGTCGTACACCGCGTGGCCGGTGACGTCGCTGGGCATCAGGTCCGGGGTGAACTGGATGCGGCTGAACTCGCCGGCGAAGCAGCGGGCCAGGGCGCGCACCAGCAAGGTCTTGCCGAGGCCCGGCACGCCTTCGACCAGCACGTGGCCGCCGGCGATCAAGGCGGTCAGCACGCCGTCGATGACCGCGTCCTGGCCGATCAGGGCCTTGCGCAGTTCCTCGCGCAGCGCCTGTGCCAGCTGGCTCGCGCGCTGACGCGGGCTGGCGGTGGCGCCGGGAATGGGTTCGGCATGGGATTCGCTCATAGGGCATTCCTGAGTGCTTGCAGGTCGGCGACCTGCCGGGTGAAGTCGATGGCGCTGGCGTTCGCCGCCGGGCGCATGGCCTGTTCGATGGAGCCGGCCGGCAGTCCGCTCAGCGTGCCGAGCAGTTCGTGCTGCTGCGCGGCCGGTAACAGATCGAAGCCGGCATGGCGCCGGCCGGCGCGCTGCAGGATGTCCTGCTGCAGGCGCTGCAGCAGCACCGCACGCCCGCCGTGGCGCTGAATGAACTCCGCCGAAGCCAGCAGGTGCTCCTGCAGGCGCCGGCGGGCACTACCTGCCGGCGCCTGAAGCGGGCCGTGGCGCTGGCCGAAGTGCCAGGCGCTGAGCAGGACGAGCAACACAAGGGCGGCCAGCGCCTCGGGAAAGTGACGCAGCAGCAGACTGGGCAGCCCCGGGTGATCGGCGCGGTAGACCAGGGTGACCTGGCTGTCCTGAGTCAGGTACCACAGCAGCCAGGCATGGTCGTATTCACCGATGCGGTCGTTGTGCCAGATCCAGGCGTCGGTCAGGGCGGTGACCAGCCCCTCGCCGTGACGCAGCTGCAGCATGTGCGTGGCGCCAGCGCTGTTGGCCCAGGCGTGGGCGCGCTTGTCCGCATCGTAGAGGTGGAAGCCGGTATCGAAGGCGAGAAAGGCGGGGCTGGCTTCGTTGTCCAGATAGAGCCGCGTCAGTTGCGGCTGCTGCTCGTCGCTGGTCGATTCGCCCTGGGCGTTCGCGGTATCGCGATTCTCGCTGGTGTACTGCTGCAGATTGAGGCGGTCCGCCAGCAGGTCGCCGCTCTTGCCGTCCGCTTCGTTCCATAGCCGCTCGGCGACGAACAGCAGGTGGCCGCCGCGCGCAGCCCAATCGAGCAGGCGCTGGGTCTGCCGCGGCGTCAGCTGGCCGCGATCACCGAGCAGCAGCAGGCTGTGCCCCTTGGCCGGAGCCTGGTCGAGCTCGGCCAGGTGCTCGCTGTGGCTGACCGGGCGGCCGATATCGGCGAGGAAGTGTTCGGCTGCCAGAAAGGGGTTGGCGCGTGCCTGCGACGCCGGGCCGCGGTCGACGACTTCGTCGTAGGGCTGCAGCGCAGTCAGCAGGTCCGCGCCGGCCAGCAGCGCCAGCGCCACGCCGAGCAAGATCAGCAGGCGTCGTTTCATGGCCGCGACTCCCGTTCGAACAGCCGGCGCCAGCCGGCGCACAGCGCGGTCCACGCCGCGTCGTCGGGTATCTGCCGGCCATAGGCGAGGCCTTGCCAGTGGTGCGTGAGGGTTGCGGCGAAGGAGTTCAGCTCGGGCTGCGCCAGGGTGCGCACGGCGTCCAGCACTTCGCCTTCGGTGTGACCGGCCACGAGCGGCAACCGATGGTCATGCAGCAGGCGGCTGAGCATGGCGCAATAGAGCAGGCCGAGCGCCTGGCGGGGCTGCGTCGGCCAGAGCCGTTCGGCCGCGCTGGCGACGTCGTCCGGCAGGCTTTCCGGGGTCACGGCAAGGCCGAAGAGCTGTGCCGGCGGCTGATGACGTCTGCCACGTCGCGGCAGGCGCCGACCGAAGGCCTGCAGCCAGTCGCGGCGGTGCCACAGCAACAACGCGACCAGCAGTGCCAGCGCGCCCCACAGCAGGGTCTCGATCAGCAGCGTCAGGCGTTCGCGACCGTGCCAGAACGAGTCGAGCCGCAGCAGATTCTCCAGCAGGCGCGCCAGGATGCCGGGCTCGGCATCGGCTGGCGATTCGGCGAAACGCCAGCGGGTGACGGTTTCGCGCTGGGTGAAAGGCGGCTGATCGAGCAGCTCGCGCACCCGCTGGCGGGCATCGTCGCGGCTCAGCGGGGCCGTGGCGGTTGCGGGGGTGGCAGCGCTGTCGTTAGCAGCCCACGCGGGCGTGCTCGGCGACAGCAGGCAGAGGCCGAGCAGCAGCACCGGCAGTGCCGTCAGCAGATGTGCGCGCAGGCGGCGGAAGGCCAGTTCCAGGTCCCAGGCTTCGAGCCGGGTGCGGCGATTCAGGTAGAGGCTGAAGCCGCAGGCGACGTAGATCGGCTCCCAGACAATCAGCACCAGCACGTAGAGCAGGTTGGACAGGTGCTCCAGCCACAGCCAGTCGTCGTCCGCGCGCAGCAGATCCTCCCAGCTCCAGCTGTCGTAGGCCAGTTGCGCCGGCAGGAAGAAATACAGCAGCGCCAGCAGGCCGAGCCAGAGCGCGCCTTCCAGGTGCATGCCGACCACCGAGAGCCAGCGCGCCACGCTGCGCTCGCGCTGGCCGAGCACCGCCAGGCGGCGCTGGCGGACCGCGCCAGCGAGCCCTTCGAGCTGCAGCACCGGCAGATCGAAGCTGCGCGTCGAGCTGAAGCGGCGCCAGGTCAGGCTGGCCAGCCACTGCGGGCGCAGCACGCCGGGCAGCGCCTGCAGGCTCTGGCGCACGCCGGGCGTCTGGCCGAAGACCGCGTGCGAGAGAATATGCAGCGGCAGGCGTTCATAGAGCGGTTTCAGCCACCAGAACAGCAGCAACGCCAGGCTGGGCTGCTCCCAGCACAGCGCGCTGAGCAGGCCGAACACCGGCAGTGTCAGCGCGGCCCAGGCGAGCATCAGCACGCCGGCATGGCGTCGCGCCAGCAGCGTGCCCAGGTCCAGCGCTTCCCAGGCGCTGCGCGGGCGGATGGTCAGGTTCGCTTCAGCCGGACGCATGGCGATTCCTGCCGGCGAAGAGGAAATAGAGCGCCACCAGCAGCCAGAGCAGCGCCCCGATCGCGTATTTGACGCCGGCCGGGCCATAGGTCATCGACGACCAGTACGCTTCGATGAACGCGGCGATCAACAGCATCAGCGTGGCGCCGGCAACCAGCCGCACGCCGCGTTCGGCAGCCTGGCGCAGTGCCTCGCCGCGGCGCAGTCGACCGGGAGCGAGCAGCGCTGCGCCGAGCTTCAGGCCCGCCGCACCGGCCAGGGTAATGGCGGTGAGCTCGAAGGCGCCGTGACCGATGACGAACGACCAGAACGGCTGGTGATAGCCGATCTCGCTCAGGTGCCCGGCCACCGCGCCAATGGTCAGGCCGTTGAACACCAGGAAGAACAGACTGCCGACGCCGAGCAGCAGACCGCCGGCGAAGGTCTGGAAGGCGATGCCGATGTTGTTCATCACGTAGTAGCCGAACATCATCCAGTCCTCGGCCGAGCCGCGCTCGCCGAAGCGCCCGAGCCGGCTGGCGTCGGGGTCGTAAAGGGTTTCCATCTCGGCGACCTGCTCGGCCGACAGCACGCTGTAGGCCAGCTCGGGGAACGCATAGACCAGCACGCCCATGCCCAGCAGGCTGCCGTAGAAGAGCAGGCTGGCGGCGAGTACGCCGCGCCATTCCTCGCGTGTCAGGCGGGCGAAGCCGCCAAGGACGAAGCCCAGCAGTCGGCCGAGCAGCGGACTGCGCTGGCGATAGAGCTGCTGATGGCCGCGCAGCACCCGCCGGCGCAGCTGTTCCAGCAATGGGCTGCTGTAACCGCGCGCGTCGGCCAGGGCCAGCTGCTGGCATAGCCGGCGGTAGGCGGCGGGGAAGTCCATGGCCTCGTCGGCGGCAGACCGGCCGCGTTCGAGCGCGTCCAGACGGGCATCGAAGCGCTCCCATTCGGGCTGGTGCCGCTGCTCGAAGGCTTCCTGCTTCAGCGTCACGCGCAGCAGCCCCTGGGCCATTGCGAGCAAGCCGGGTACGGCCTGCGCGGCGGGCAGGCGCAGGGGCTCGGCCAGCAGCGCGGCCAGCTCCTGGGCACGCTCCGGGCTCAGTGATGCCTGGCGTTCGGCGAAATCGAGCAGCGCGCGCTGGGCGTCACGATCCAGTTCGACCGGTGGCCGCTGTGCTTCCACCATCGGCAGGGCAGGGCGCGCGCTGGGGCGCTCGGCGTAGACCACCAGCGTGCCGGCGGCCAGATCGCCGAGGCGCTTGAATGCCGGGTGCGCCAGGCAGCTCAGGGCGCCGAGGAAATAGCCGAACGGCAGCATGTCGACGAAACGCAGCAGGTTGCGCGTAAGCGAAGCGGCCCAGCCGACCGGAGTGCCGTCGTCGTGCACCACGCGCAGGCCCAGCCACTGCTTGCCGGGCGTGCGTCCCTGGTTGAGCACTTCGAACAGCACCATGTACCACCACTGCACCAGGAACAGCAGCAGCGCGCTCAGTCCGCTGCCGAACTTGCCCAGCAGGCCGAAACCCAGGAACAGCGCGAGCAGGATCGCCGCTCGCAGCGCCAGGTCCACGGTGAACGCCAGGGCGCGTGGCACCAGCCCGGCCGGCCGCAGCAGCAGGTCGATGCCCTCGGGCGTTTCGACCCGATGGCGGTTGTCCAGCGGCGAGGATGGTTGGGTGGAGGGCAAGACGTGGGCTCGGTGCGCGCGGCGGAGGCTGATGCTATGCGGCAATCGCCCGCCGGATCAATGCGCGCCGGCTGCGGCTGTGGCGCGCGTGGCACTGTTAGCAGGCCGATGAAAAACATAGGCGAGGCAGCCCGTGCAAAACCCCGCAATGGCTACGCAGGTAGTTTTCTACCGCTGCTAGACTGGCGGCCGATGATTAAGAAGGACCTTCGCGTGACCTCGAGCATCTTCTGGTACGACTACGAAACCACTGGTATCTCGCCGCGCTGCGACCGGCCGTTGCAGGTCGCGGGCATTCGCACCAACGAGGCGCTGGAGGAGATAGGCGAGCCGCTCAACCTGTATTGCCGCCCCGCCGACGACATCCTGCCGCACGCGGCGGCCTGTCTGGTGACGGGTATCACGCCGGGCATCCTGCAAGAGCACGGACTGTGCGAAGCCGAATTCATCACGCGCCTGCACCAGGAGCTGGCGCTGCCCGGCACCTGCGGCGCCGGTTACAACAACCTGCGTTTCGACGACGAGATGACGCGCTACAGCCTGTATCGCAACTTCTTCGACCCCTACGCGCGCGAGTGGCAGGGCGGCAATAGCCGCTGGGACCTGATCGACCTGGTCCGCACCGCCTATGCGCTGCGCCCGGAGGGCATCGAGTGGCCGCAGGAGAACGGCCGCGTGACCCTCAAGCTCGACCGCCTGACGGTCGCCAACGGGCTGGAACACCTGCACGCGCACGACGCGCTGTCCGATGTGCGCGCCACCATCGCGCTGGCGCGGCTGCTGCGCGACCGGCAGCCGCGCCTCTACGACTATCTGTACCAATTGCGGCGCAAGCCGGCGGTGCTGGATCAGATCGAGCTGCTCAAGCCGCTGGTGCATGTGTCGGGGCGCTTTTCGGCCGAGCGTCATTATCTGGCCGTGGTGTTGCCGCTGGCCTGGCATCCGCTCAACCGCAATGCGCTGATCGTCTGTGACCTGCAGGCCGAGCCGGCGGTGCTCTGCGATGAAAGCGCACAGACCCTGCGCGAGCGTCTATATACCCGCCGCGACGAGCTGGCCGCAGGGGCGCTGCCCGTGCCGTTGAAGCTGGTGCACGTCAATCGTTGCCCGGTGCTGGCGCCGTTGAGCGTGCTGCGCGAAGGCGACCTGGCGCGTCTGCAGCTCGACCTGACACAGTGCCTGCAGCATGCCCGCCTGCTGAGCGAAACCCGGAATATTTGGTTGCCGAAACTGGGGCAGATCTACCAGCAGGAAACCTTCGAGGAGTGCCTCGATCCCGAGCAGCAACTCTACGATGGCTTTCTCGACGACCGTGATCGGCGGTTGTGCGAGCAGGTGCGTAGTCTCTCGGCGGCAGAATGTGCCGCGCGCAGCTGGCCATTCGATGATCCGCGTCTGGCTGAACTGCTGTTTCGCTACCGCGCGCGCAACTTTCCCGAAACGCTGTCGGTGGTCGAGCGGGAGCGGTGGGCGAGCTTCTGCCGGCAGCGCTTGATCGACGCGCAGCACGGTGCGCCGAATACCCTGCAGCAATTCGATGAAGGACTTCGACAATACGCGGCCACGGCAACTGCCGCGCAGACCGAAGTACTGGAGCAATGGTGCAGCCATGTACAGCAGCTGCGCGAGCGCTATGCAATAACCGACTGAACAGTTTTGATAGGCAAACAAAAACGCCGCAGCCCCGGGAAGGGATGCGGCGTTCTGTTATTTCGTCGAGGAATCAGTCGAGCAGAGTTGCCCAGCTTTCCACGGTGTCGGCGCCCCACTTGGCTTTCCACTCTTTCAGAGTCTTGTGGTTGCCGCCTTTGGTTTCGATAACTTCACCGGTATTCGGGTTCTTGTATTGCTTGACCCGGCGTGCGCGCTTGCTGGCGGCCGGCGCCTTGGCTGCGCCGCGCGGAGTCTTGGTGCTGCGAGCGTCCGGATCGAGCAGGGCGATGATGTCGCGCAGCGACTTCTGGTATTCGCCCATGAGTTCGCGCAGTTTGCCTTCGAACTCCAGTTCCTTCTTCAGCTTGTCATCGGCAGAGAGGGATTTCAGCCGCTCTTGAAGTTCCTTGATGGCTTCTTCCGTGGCGCGGTATTCACTAATGAGAGACATATGGCTTCCTTGGGATAGGGTGTACGCAAGTGGCGTCAATCATAGTCATGCACAATCTGCAAGTAAATATAGCCGCCGCTGGAAAATGTGTTTTTTATTTGTATATAAATCATTCTTCGCGGCGCGCGTTGCAGCCAATAAAAGGGATGCGTACAACTCAAGGCGTGCGGCGAAAAGCTAAGCACCTTTGATAATTGCCTTAACGCGCCGAGGCAGATTCGCTAGTTATAACGACTATGCGCTTACCCATCGGCGAAGCGATCCGGCCGGGCGCATGGCTGACGGCTGATATTCCATCGACTGTCCCGATGGGCGCCAGTTGGTGGCTGGGCTAGAATGCCGCGTCTTTTGTTTAGAGCGGAGTCATCTCTAATGCGCACTTTCAGGCTGGTTATTGCCTGTCCCGACGGCGTCGGCATCGTGGCCAAGGTCAGTAATTTCCTCGCGACCTATAACGGCTGGATTACCGAAGCCAACCACCATTCGGATCATCAGAGTGGCTGGTTCTTCATGCGCCACGAGATTCGCGCCGACTCGCTGCCGTTCGATCTGGACGGTTTCCGTCAGGCCTTCGCGCCGATTGCCCGCGAGTTCTCGATGGAGTGGCGCATCACCGACTCCGAGCGGCGCAAGCGCGTGGTGCTGATGGCCAGCCGCGAATCGCACTGCCTGGCCGATCTCCTCCATCGCTGGCACAGCGGCGAGCTGGATTGCGACATCCCCTGCGTGATTTCCAACCACGACGATCTGCGCAGCATGGTCGAGTGGCATGGCATTCCTTATTTCCATGTGCCGGTCGATCCGGCCCGCAAGGAGCAGGCATTCGCTGAAGTGACCCGGCTGGTGCGTGAACACGAGGCGGACGTCATCGTGCTGGCGCGCTACATGCAAATTCTGCCGTCGGAGCTGTGCGAAGAATTCGCCCAGCGCGTGATCAATATCCACCACAGCTTCCTGCCGTCCTTCGTCGGTGCCAAGCCGTACCATCAGGCGTCGCTGCGTGGCGTGAAGCTGATCGGTGCGACCTGTCATTACGTGACCGAGGAGCTGGACGCCGGCCCGATCATCGAGCAGGACGTGGTGCGCGTCAGCCACCGCGACAGCATCGACGACATGGTGCGGCTGGGCAAGGACGTGGAGAAGATGGTGCTATCGCGCGGCCTGCGCTATCACTTGCAGGATCGCGTGCTGGTCCACAGCAACAAGACGCTGGTATTCAACTGATCGAGGAGCAGCCATGACCGACCCGCTCGCACGCGCCACGGCCGAGGCGCCGCCGATCATCGGCAGTGGCTGCACGCAACGCTACGATCCCGCTGCGCTGGGCACCGAGCTGGGCACCGAATTTCCCGGCGCCGCCGAACTCTGGGAGCGCCTGCGCGCCGCAGATGAGCAGGCACCTGCCGATGTCTCGCGTGGCGCCGGGCGACCGGCTGGTCGCGACCACGACGCGCTCGACTGAACGCGCGTTTCCCCGCCTTGGAGAACCCCTTGATGGAAGCATTCGCCGATCATCTGGTACTGGGCGCCGACGCCCACGGCCAGCCCAGCCTCCACCCGCTGCGCCTGGCCAACCGCCACGGGCTGATCGCCGGCGCCACCGGAACCGGCAAGACGGTGACGTTGCAACGCCTGGCCGAGCAGTTCAGTGATGCGGGAGTCGCGGTGTTCGCCGCCGATATCAAGGGCGACTTGAGCGGTCTGGGGGCAGCCGGTGCGCCGACGGGCAAGATCGCCGAGCGCATCGCCAGCATGCCCTGGCTGGGGCACCAGCCGCGCGCCTATCCGGTGACGCTGTGGGACGTGCAGGGTCGCAGTGGCCATCCGCTGCGTACCACTCTCAGCGAGATGGGGCCGCTGCTGCTGGGCAACCTGCTGGAGCTGACCGACAGCCAGCAGGCGGCGCTCTACGCGGCGTTCAAGGTGGCCGATCGTGAAGGCCTGCTGCTGCTCGATCTCAAGGACCTCAAGGCGCTGCTGGGGCACCTGCGCGACCATCCCGAGGTGCTCGGCGAGGATCGTGCGCTGTTCACCGGCGCCTCGTCGCAGGCTTTGCAGCGGCGCCTGGCGACGCTCGAACAACAGGGCGCCGAGGCGCTGTTCGGCGAGCCGGCGCTGCAGCTGGAAGACCTGCTGCAGCCGGACCGCGACGGTCGCGGGCGCATCCACCTGCTCGACGCCAGCCAGCTGGTGCACGAGGCGCCCAAGGTTTATGCGACGTTCCTGCTCTGGCTGCTGGCCGAACTGTTCGAGCAGCTGCCCGAGCGCGGCGATCAGGACCGGCCGCTTCTGGCGCTGTTCTTCGACGAAGCGCACCTGCTGTTCAACGACACGCCCAAGGCGCTGCAGGAGCGTCTGGTGCAGGTGGTGCGGCTGATCCGCTCCAAGGGCGTGGGTGTCTACTTCGTCACCCAGTCGCCGGGCGACCTGCCGGACGATGTGCTGGCCCAGCTCGGCCTGCGCGTCCAGCACGGCCTGCGGGCGTTCACGGTGAAGGAGCAGAAGGCCCTGCGCTCGGTGGCCGACGGCTTCCGCGAAAACCCGGAGTTCTCCGCGCTTGAAGTGCTCACCGAGCTGGGTATCGGCGAGGCGCTGGTCGGCGGTCTGGAGGCCAAGGGCACGCCGGCGATGGTGCAGCGGGTCGCGGTAGCGCCGCCGCAATCGCGCGTGGGCGTGCTGAGCGAGGCCGAGCGTGCCGAGCTGATCGCGCACTCGCCGTTGCGTGGCCGTTACGACCAGCCGGTCGATCGCGAATCGGCCTACGAGATGCTGACGGCGCGGGCACGCCAGGCCGCCGAGGCGCCACCCGAGCCTGCGCCGGCCAATGCTGGCAAGCGCGGCAGCGAAGGTGGTGCGGTCGGCGACTTCGCCGGGCGGGTACTCAAGAGTGCCTTGAACCAGGCGGCCAGCCAGATCGGCCGGCAGATCGTGCGCGGCCTGCTTGGCTCACTGCTGGGTGGCAAGCGCTGAGTGACGGTGGCCGCTGATTGCCCGCGGCGGGTACTCAGCGGCTATCGATGTCCGGCACGCGGTTCCGGCCGTGTATTGAAAGTCGCCGGGCTTATCAGCTTTGCGCGTCTGCTTCCTGCCGGGCTTTTTCTTTTTCCATCTTCTGCAGTTCTTTCTGGAAAACCCGATCTTGCAGGGTTGCCTTCTTGCGCCAGGGTTTGCGCTCTGGCTCGGTCTTGGCTGCATAAGTTGTAACTTCGCCGCCATAGATATCCTGGTAGCGCTGCGCCTGACGCTCGAGTTCGATGCGCAGTTGTTCTTTTGTCACGTAATTGGACCTGCCTGTTTGTGTACGAATGAGTAGGGTGCTGAAGCGGTACATTGCCGTACCGTCAATCGAATGCGGCGGCGCCGCAGCCCGCGTGCATCTTTTCAGGCGTTGTAATGCCGGGGAAGTTCTGCCGTCTGGCATCTCTTCCTGCATTCGGGCTTGAAAAACGGGCAGCAGTTCAAAGAACTGGCAAAAGGTTTTTAAGCAAACCTGTGGACTCTGGAACGCGGAAAACGCATGTCGCATGAGTTCGCTGCGGACTTGCCGTGCTTCAGCAGACCGCATTATGCGCCGGATCGTGGAGATTGGGCGACTTTACTTTGCAGCAAAATAAAACCCGCGGCGATGCGCGGGTTTTATTCGGCGTGAAACTTCGGTCAGCGAGCAACCTTGGCTTCGACACCCTCGGTACGACCGTAAACATCGTCCAGGCGTTCGATATCGTCTTCGCCCAGATAACTTCCGGACTGCACTTCGATGATCTCCAGCGGAATCTTGCCCGGATTGGCCAGACGATGTACCGAAGTGACCGGAATATAGGTCGACTGGTTTTCCGTGAGCAGGAACGTCTTCTCGTTGCAGGTCACCTGGGCGGTACCGGAGACGACGATCCAGTGTTCGGCGCGATGGTGGTGCATCTGCAGCGACAGGCTGGCGCCCGGGTTGACGCAGATCCGCTTGACCTGGAAGCGTCCGCCCATGTCGACCGAGTCGTACCAGCCCCACGGGCGATACACGGCGCAATGGTTCTGCGTTTCCGGGCGCGCCTGTGCATCGAGGCGGGCTACGAGTTTCTTGACGTCCTGCACCTTATCCTTGTGGGCGATCATGATGGCGTCCTTGGTCTCCACCACCACGACGTCCTCCAGTCCCAGCACGGTGACCAGCTTGCCGTTGCCGTGAACCAGGCAGTTACGGGTGTCTTCGGCGATCACGTCGCCCTTGAGCACGTTGCCGTTGGCGTCCTTGTTGTGCACGTCCCAGATCGACGACCAGGAGCCGACATCGCTCCAGCCGGCGGACATGGGCACCACGCAGGCGAGACTGGTTTTCTCCATGACGGCGTAGTCGATGGAGTTGTCTGGGCAGCAGGCGAAGGTGGCTGGGTCGATCAGCAGCTCGTCGCCATTGAGGGTGCTGCGTTCGAGCGCAACGCAGCAGGTGTCGTAGATGTCCGGGTCGTGCTTCTTCAGTTCCTCCAGGAACACGCTGGCGCGGAACAGGAACATGCCGCTGTTCCAGTAGTAGTCGCCCGATTCGACATAGTTCTGCGCGCGGGCTTCGTCCGGCTTCTCGACGAACTGGCTGACGCGGCTGATGCCTTCCGGCAGCCCGCTGGCGTCGTTCGGATCGCACTTGATGTAGCCGTAGCCGGTTTCCGGGCGGGTCGCCGGGATGCCGAACAGCACCATCTCGCCGTTTTCCGCGGCGTTGGTGGCCAGGGCCAGGGAGCGCTGGAAGGCACGCTGGTCGTCGATCACGTGATCGGCCGGCAGCACCAGCAGCAGCTCGTCGCGGCCTTCTTCGACGAGCTTCATCGCGGCGATGGCGATCGCCGGGGCCGTGTTGCGCCCGAAGGGTTCGAGCAGCATGCCCTGGACGCCCAGCTTGCGTGCGGCCAGTTGCTCCTTGACGATGAAGCGGTGCTCCTTGTTGCACACCAGCAGCGGCTGCTGGATGCCCTCGAAGGCCAGGCGCTCGACGGTTTGCTGAAACAGCGTCTGCTCACCGGTAAGGGCGAGAAACTGCTTGGGGAACAGCTTGCGCGACAGCGGCCACAGTCGCGAACCGCTACCGCCTGAAAGAATTACCGGAATCATGTCGTCTCTCCTGCATCGTTAGAGCGTTCTGTTGCGAGCACACCGTTGGCATGCTCGGGAAAATGGGATGGGTCGAGCGGGATCAGGTGCGTGGTCGGCGCGCAGAACGCAGGCAGTGGCTGCGTGTTCGGCCGTGGCGCGAGTCACCTGCGCTTGGCGCGGATGCTCCGACGCGGCGGGTCAGCCGTGTGATGGCTGCCTGGTGCGTGACGACGGGGGCATGCCGGGCGCGGTTGCCGGGCTGGGCCAGCGCTGATGCGGAGCCCGTCTGAATTCGGGCGGCACCGCGCGTCGTTGTCGTTCGTGTCGCCAGCCGCTGGAGCGGCTTGCAGTGGTCAATGTTCGAGAACCCGAGCACGTTCATGTGCGACGTTCCTTTCCAGTCTGGAGTTGTCGGTACGCGCTTTATGATTCTCGGCGTCGCTCGATAGTTCCCGCGGGGAGAACCGTTGATCGGCGAGCATGAGGAGAGGGGGCGGCGGAGCTGCGTCGTACCGGGGCTACGACGCACTCGGGAGGCGTGCGGCGCGGCGCGCCACACGTGACGGATCAGGCGGCAGGAGTGTCGCGCAGGAATACGAGGTGATCGTCCGAGGAGTCGGCCGCACTGAAGCGATAGCCTTCGTAGGCGAAGTCGCGCAGGCGCTCGACCGTCTGGATGCGTTCCTTGACGACGTAACGTGCCATCAGCCCGCGAGCTTTTTTGGCGTAGAAGCTGATGATCTTGTACTGGCCGTTCTTCAGATCCTTGAAGTCCACGTCGACCACCCGCGCCTGCAGCGCCTTGCGCTTGACGGCCGAGAAGTACTCGTTGGATGCCAGGTTGAGCAGCACCTGATCGCCTTGCGCCTGCAGCGCCTGGTTGAGCCATTCGCTGATGCGTTCGCCCCAGAACGCGTAGAGGTCCTTGCCACGCGCGTTGGTGAGTTTCGTCCCCATCTCCAGGCGATAGGGCTGCATCAGGTCCAGCGGTCGCAGCAGGCCGTAGAGTCCGGACAGCATGCGCAGGTGCTGCTGGGCGAAGTCGAAGTCGGCTTGGGAAAAGTCTTGTGCGGCAAGTCCGGTGTAGACGTCGCCCTTGAAGGCGAGCAGGGCCTGCTTGGCGTTCTCGCGGGTGAAGGGCGTGCTCCAGCTGCCGAAGCGGGCGACATTCAGTGCCGCCAGTTTGTCGGACAGGTGCATCAGCTCGGCGATCTGTGCCGGCGAGAAGTCGCGCAGCTGTTCGATCAGCAGCTGCGAATGCTCGAGGTGTTCGGGCTGGGTGAAGCGCTGGGTTACTGGTGGAGTCTCGTAGTCGAGGGTCTTGGCTGGGGAAATCACCATCAGCATGTAGTTGCTCTCCTGTGTGCAGCGGCGATTCTAGGCGCGATGGCGAGCTCGGCTCCAGCTATCGTGGCCATTGACGGCGGTTGACCTTGTCCGGGGGGCAAGGTGCAAGCTACGCCCGCCCGATGATGAGGAGGCGGTATGAGTACGTGCGATCACTCGAACTGGCAAAGCTCACATGATTACCGTCCGCTGGAGCAGGGCGCTGAACGCCAGACCTGGGCGGTGGCGCTGCTTACCGGCGTGACGATGGTGGTGGAGATCGCCGCCGGCTACTGGTTCAACTCGATGGCGCTGCTCGCCGATGGCTGGCACATGTCCTCGCACATGGTGGCGATCGGCCTGGCGGCGCTGGCCTACATGCTTGCCCGGCGTTATGCCGATGATCGGCGTTTCACCTTCGGTACCTGGAAGATCGAGGTGTTGGCCGGCTTTTCCAGCGCGCTGTTTCTGGTCGGCATCGCGCTGATGATGATCATCGAGTCGCTGCTGCGGTTCTGGTCGCCTGCGAACATTCGCTTTGACGAGGCGCTCTGGGTCGCGGTGATCGGCCTACTGGTGAACCTGGCGTCCGCCTGGCTGCTGCACGATGGACATGATCATGGCCACGCTCATGGTCATCACCACGACCACGACCACGACCACGACCACGACCACGAGCATGAGCATGAGCATGAGCATGAGCATGAGCATGAGCATGCTGCGTCCAGGCACGGGCGCGATCTCAATCGTCACGCCGCATTCATCCATGTGCTGACCGACGGGCTGACCTCGGTGGCGGCGATCGTGGCCCTGCTGGGTGGCAAGTTCTTCGGCTGGAGCTGGCTGGACCCGCTGATGGGGGTGATCGGTGCGTTGGTGATCCTGGTCTGGGCCAAGGGTCTGCTGGTGGAGACCGCCAAGGCGTTGCTGGATCGGGAAATGGACGATCCGCTGGTGCGCCGCGTGCGCAGGCAGCTGGAAGCGGTGCCGGATACCGAGGTGACCGATCTGCATCTGTGGCGCGTGGGCCGCGCCCAGTACAGCTGCATCCTCAGCGTGGTCACGCATCAGAACTACAGCGCCGACGATTACAAGCGTGCCCTGCAGGACCTGCCGCAGCTGGTGCACGTGACTGCCGAGGTAAACCGCTGCGGCGAATCGGCGCACCTGGATTCCCGACTGTAGTCGGCTGTATTCCGCACGCCAAGGGCGTTCCGTCGATACGGGCAATAAAAGCGGAAATCGCACAAAAACGCTTTTGCCCGTCATCGGTTTTGGGTTATTACCGAATCAGACCGCCGAACCCTGCGACACAGGTGGCGGCCCCTGGGTGGCCCCGAACCCCGCCTCCCAAGCCCGTTCATCTGCCAGCACGGTGGTCTTTCTGCGGCGGAGCGCCTATGGCTCTCCGTCGACTGACCCAACGAAAAGGTGATCGGTATGGATGACTTCGGCAGATCCCGCGCGACTCAGCCCACCCTGTATGTTCTCGACACCAACGTCCTGATCCACGATCCCAACGCCTTGCTCAACTTCCAGGAGCACCAGGTCGCGATACCGATGACCGTGCTGGAGGAGCTCGATCAACTCAAAACTGGCAAGCACAGTGTCGCCGCCGAGTGTCGCCAGGCGATTCGCCTGATCGACCGTCTGCTCGGTAATGCCACGCCCGCCGAGGTGGAGGCGGGCGTACCGATTCAGCGGGACAAGAGCGGGGCGCGCGGCAGCCTGTCGATCCTGATGAGCCAGCGGCTGGAGAATGGCCTGCCGGAGGACCTGAACGACAACAAGATCATCAACCTGGTGGTCGCGATCAGCAAACAGCGGCCTGGTGTGCCGGTGGTGCTGGTCACCAAGGACATCAACATGCGCCTCAAGGCGCGGGCCTGCGGCGTGGCCGCCGAGGATTACCACACCGATCAGCTGGTCGACGACGTGGGTCAGCTGTCGCGCGGCTATCACAGTCTGAGCGGCTCGTTCTGGGACCGCGTGAGCAAGGTCGAGACTCATCAGGGGCACGGTCGTACCTGGCATCGCGTGCAGCTGATCGACAACCTGCCGGCGGTGCATATCAACGAGTTCATCCTCGACGAGCAGGGCTTCGTCGGCTGGATCAAGGGCATCAAGGAAGACGAGCTGCTGCTGCTCGACATGCACCAGGAGCCGCTGCTGCATCAGGAGGCCTGGGGCCTGCGTCCGCGTGACATTCATCAGGCGCTGGCGCTGTTCGCCCTGCTCGATCCGGATATCCACCTGGTCAACCTGTCGGGCGCGGCCGGTTCGGGCAAGACCATCCTGGCGCTGGCCGCCGCGATCGAGCAGACGGTGGTGAGCAAGCGCTACCGGCGCATCATCGCGACCCGCAGCGTGCAGGGTCTGGACGAGGACATCGGCTTCCTGCCCGGTACCGAGGCGGAGAAGATGGAGCCCTGGCTCGGCGCGATCACCGACAACCTCGAAGCGCTGCACATGGACGACGAGAACACTCCCGGCAGCATCGATTACATCCTGCAGAAGGTGCCGTTGCAGTTCAAATCGCTGAACTACATCCGCGGGCGCAGCTTCCAGCAGAGCCTGATCCTCATCGACGAATGCCAGAACCTCACGCCGCACCAGATGAAGACCATCATCACCCGCGCCGGCAACGGCTCCAAGGTGGTCTGCCTGGGTAACCTGGCGCAGATCGATACGCCTTATCTATCGGCCACCAGTTCCGGCCTCACCTACCTGACGGAGCGCTTCAAGGACTTCTCCCACGGTGTGCACATCACCCTGCAGGGCGTGCCGCGTTCGATCCTGGCCGAGTACGCCGAGGCGCATATGTAGCTCGCGGTCGCCGCGAAGGGGTGTCGGTGGTACCCCTTCCGGGAGCGGGCCGTGCGTGGCTGGCTGGGTTAGACTCGCGACTTTCCCAGCCAGGAGCGTCATATGCTCACCCATCTCGATTCCCAAGGCCGTGCCAGCATGGTCGATGTGACCGAAAAGGCCGTCACCGCGCGTGAGGCGACGGCCGAGGCGCGCGTGCGGATGCTGCCGCAGACGCTGCAGATGATTCAGCAGGGCGGCCATCCAAAGGGCGACGTATTCGCCGTGGCGCGCATCGCCGGCATCCAGGCGGCGAAGAAGACTTACGAACTGATTCCGCTATGTCATCCGCTGCTGCTGACCAGCGTGAAGGTCGAGCTGCAGGCCGAAGGCGAGGACAGCGTGCTGATCCGCGCCACCTGCCGGCTGGCCGGGCAGACCGGGGTGGAAATGGAAGCGCTGACCGCAGCCAGTGTTGCCGCCCTGACGATCTACGACATGTGCAAGGCGGTCGACCGCGGCATGTGCATCGAGGGTGTGCGTCTGCTGGAAAAGCGCGGCGGCAAGAGCGGCCACTGGCAGGTGCAGGCATGATTTGCGTACAGTTTTTTGCCCGTTACCGCGAGGCGCTGGGCAGCGATGGCGAACGCCTCGACTGGGACCCGACGCTCACCTGCCTGGATGACCTGCGCCAGCGCCTGCTGGCCCGCGGCGGCGCCTGGGAAGTACTCGGCGAGCAGAACCTGATGTGCGCACGCAACCAGGAACTCTGCGGCCTGGACGAACCGCTCGTCGACGGCGATGAAGTGGCGTTCTTCCCGACCGTGACCGGAGGTTGAAATGAGTGTTCGGGTACAGCAGGCGGCCTTCGATCCGGGGGCCGAACTGAACGCGTTGCACGCGGCCAATCTGGGCATCGGTGCGGTCGCCGCCTTCGTCGGCTACGTGCGCGATTTCAATGACGGACACGAGGTCGCCGGCATGTTCCTCGAGCACGCGCCGGGTATGACCGAGAAGGCGCTGGGCAAGATCGTCGCCGAGGCCGAGGAGCGCTGGCCGCTGCTGAGCATCGACGTGCTGCACCGCGTCGGCTCGCTGGAGCCGGGCGAGCCGATCGTGTTCGTCGGTGTGACCAGCGCACATCGCGAGGCGGCGTTCGATGCCTGCCGTTTCGTCATGGATTACTTGAAAACCCGCGCACCGTTCTGGAAGAAGGAGAACACGCCGGACGGCGAACGCTGGGTCGATGGGCGCCACAGCGATCAGGCCGCCGCTGAGCGCTGGCAGCGCTGAGCACCGCCGGCGTCGGTGCTGGCCGCTGCGGCCGGTTGATCAGTGGAGCGCGATGTACAGCTTGAACGACACCGTGGAGAACATGACGATGATGCCCAGGCTGAGCAGCACGATGCCCCATTGCCGGTCGCGGTTGGCGAAGCCTGCGCACAGCAGTACGAAGCCGGTGAGGATGAGCAGCAGCAGCCAGTCGAGGTTATCCATGAAATCTCCTTGTACGTGCCGTCAGTACTTGTACGGTAGTTCCGTTTCGGTGGTGGCCGGCTGACCTGGGTCACGCCCGGCGCAGCGCACAGAAAAAAGGCGAAGCCGCGGCTTCGCCCGTTGTTTTTCCGTGAGCCTCAACGGCTGCGTGGTACCGGAACCAGCAGCTCGGCCGGCGGCATCTCGCAGTGAATCTTGCGCCCGATCAGCTCCTCGATCGGCGGCAGGGCGAAGGCATCATCCTCGCCGGCGAAACTGATCGACGTGCCGCTGGCGCCGGCACGGCCGGTACGACCGATGCGGTGCACGTAGTCGTCCGGATCTTCCGGCAGGGTGAAGTTGATCACGTGGCTGATGGCGTCGACGTGAATGCCGCGGCCGGCGACGTCGGTGGCCACCAGGACGCGAATCTTGCCCTCACGGAAGCCTTCCAGAACCTTGATGCGCTTGTGCTGTGGCACGTCGCCGGACATCTGCGCGGCGCTGATGCCGTCCTTGGTCAGGCGTTCTTCGATGCGCCGGACTTCGTCCTTGCGGTTGGCGAAGACCATCACCCGGGTCCAGTCGTTCTGGCTGATCAGGTTGTAGAGCAGCTTGTACTTGTCGCTGCCGGCCACGGCATAGACGTGCTGTTCGACGGTGTCGCTGGCGACGTTTTCCGGCTCGATCTCGACGATGGCCGGATTCACGGTCCACTGGCGGGCGAGGTTCATCACGTCCTCGGTGAAGGTCGCGGAGAACAGCAGGGTCTGGCGCTCACCCTTCATCGGCGTCTGCCGGATGATCTGGCGCACCTGCGGGATAAAGCCCATGTCGAGCATGCGATCAGCCTCGTCCAGCACCATCACCTCGACCATGTCCAGGTGCACCTCGCCGCGCTGGTTGAAGTCCAGCAGGCGGCCGGGCGTGGCAACCAGGATGTCGCAGAAGCGCGATTCGAGCTGCTTGAGCTGTTTGTCGAAGTCCATGCCGCCGACGAAGCTCATCACGTTCAGGCCGGTGTACTTGGCCAGGTCCAGCGCGTCGTTGGCGATCTGCACCACCAGCTCGCGGGTCGGCGCGATGATCAGCGCGCGCGGTTCGCCCATGTAGCGTTCCTTGGGCGGCGGCGTCTGCAGCAGCTGGGTGATGGTGGAAATCAGGAAGGCGGCGGTCTTGCCGGTGCCGGTCTGCGCGCGGCCGATGGCGTCCTGGCCCTTGAGCGTGAAACCCAGCACCTGCGCCTGGATCGGCGTGCAGTACGGGAAGCCCAGGTCCTGGATGGCGTGCATCAGCTCGGGGGCGAGCTTGAAGTCATGGAAGCGAGTCTTGCCTTCGACCGGCTCGACCACGAAGTCTTCGAGCTTCCAGGCCGGGGCGGCGGGCTTGCTGTGGCGCGGACGGCGCGGCTTGTTAGCGACGCGCTCGGCTTTTTGGGTGTCCGGTTGCGCGGGCTGAGGGTTCTGCGTCTGGGCAGTGTCGACGGCGGAGCTGCTGGCTGCGGGCGCTATGGGCGCCGGCTGGGGCTCGTCCTTGGCAAAGATTTTCTTGAGTGCTTTGAGCACGGCCTTCTCGTTCATCAAATGGGAAATTCGCGCGCCAGTGTAATGCAAGAAGCAGGCGCGGCGAAGTATTGGCCCTTTTCCGGGTTGACAGCGCTGTCGTTCAGACGCACAGCCGGTTTCGGCCCTGTTGCTTGGCTTGGTAGAGCGCCTTGTCGGCGCGATCGATCAGGTTGTTCAGCTTGTCGTCCGCCTGCATCTGCGCCAGCCCGATGGACACGGTGACTCCCGGCAGGTTGCCGATGGCGGTGTCGAAGGTGCTGACCTGCTCGATGCTGCGCAACAGCCGCTCGCCGATCAGCCGGGCCTCGGCCGAATCCAGTTCCGGCAGCAGGATGACGAACTCCTCGCCGCCAAAGCGGATCAGGCTGTCCTTGGGCCGCAGCTGGCCGCCCAGCGTGCGGGCGACCATCAGCAGCGCGTGGTCGCCGGCCAGGTGGCCGTACTTGTCGTTGTAGGCCTTGAAGTGATCGACATCGAGCATCAGCAGGCACAGCGGCAGCTGGCTGAACGCGCAGCGTGCGCGCTCGCGCTCGAAGATGTGCTCCAGCCAGCGTCGGTTGAAAACGCCGGTGAGCATGTCGACGTTGGCGTTGTGCTCGCTGTCGATGATCAGTCGGTCGCTCAGGCGAACGCGCTCGCAGAGCAGACCGACGAGATTGCGCATGAGTCGGGGCGAGGTTGTCAGGCAGACGAAGTCCCGGTTGTGCAGGCGCAGCAGCCGGCTCGGCTGGCTGGCGACGACATAGGTAGGCGGCGGCAGCCGATCGATGAAGCTCACTTCGCCGGCGCACTCGCAGGGCTCGATCAACCGCAGCGCGGGACTGTCCAGCGTGTCGAGGTGGACCGTCAGTTGGCCCTCGAGCAGCAGATAGAGGAAGCGGTTGACGCTGCGCGGCGACAGCAGCACCTCGTCGACCGCCATTTCGCACAGCTCGAACCGATCGGCGAGCATGCGCAGGTGGGCGATGTCGACGTGCTGCATCAAGCGCATCTGGCTCAGTTGCAGCAGGTCAACCGGTTGTTGGAGAAGCTTCATCGCCGCGGGCCCGTATCGCGGCGACACTCTCTGGCGGTACTCATCGCGCCCCCTCCCACGCGCCGCGAACTGGCGGGCGTGCGTCACGCGCAACGACTCCGAAGCATTCGGCCTTGCGACAAGCGTAGCTCCGCAACGTCGGCCGCGCCGCTTCGCTTTGCCGGGGCGATTTTCAGGCCAGGCGTTCGGCCAGCCACTCGCCGATGTCGCGGATTTCCTGCGGCAATACCTCGTGGCCCATGGGGTAGTCCCGCCAGGACGCCGCGACGCCCGCGGCCTGCAGGCATTCATAGGCCGCGCGCCCCATCGGCAGCGGCACCACGTCGTCACGGCTGCCATGCAGGCAGAGCACCGGCTGGCGGCGCGCCGTTTCGGCGAGCTGGAGGTTTTCGCTGAACGTCGGGGCGTAGGTGGACAGCGCGATGACACCGCCCAGCGTGCCCGGCCAGCGCAGGTAGGCGGTATGCAGCACGACCGCTCCGCCCTGGGAGAAGCCGGCGAGGAAGATGCGCGCCGGATCGATACCACTGTCGCGCTGCGCCTCGATCAGGCGGATGACCAGCTCGGTGGATTCCTCCAGTTCGTCGCGGTTGATCGCGCGTGCCGGGCTCAGCGCCTGGATGTCGTACCAGCTGGGCATCTGCCAGCCGCCATTGATGGTGACCGGGCGGGTTGGCGCCTGTGGCAGCACAAAGCGGGTGCTGAGCAGACGCTGCTGCAGGGCTTCGGCGACCGGCTGGAAATCATAGCGGTCGGCGCCCAGGCCGTGCAGCCAGATGACGCAGGCATCGGCCTGCCGGGTTGGTTCGATGATCAGGGGTTCGCTCATGGGATGGCTCCGGCGACTGAGGACGGCATCGCCCTATCTTGGGGCGCGGGCGGATCGCCCGTGGTGAAATTCGTGCGAGGTTACCCGGTTGTGCGGCGCGGGTGCACCCGTGGCGCCGCGCCGGCTGGCGTTGCGGATGCGGGTACGCCGCTTGCAATCGCCTGCATCGTCGCCGCCAGCGTGCCGGGCAGCTTCGCAGGCGGCGAGATCAGGGCAGATCGACGACATTGCCGATCACTCAGCTGCGACTAGACTCAGGTCTGGCTCTGCCATCACGCGCTCGCCGAAGCGTTCGTGAGGTGGCAGATGACCCCGACCCGAGAATAAGAAAGCAAACTGGAGGTTTCGATGATGAGGGTGAAATCCACACTGGCCGTGCTGAGTGCTGCGACGCTGTTCGCCATCAGCGGGGCGGCGCATGCCGGGGCGACCCTGGATGCCGTGAAGAAGAAGGGCTTCGTGCAATGCGGCATCAGCGACGGACTGCCGGGGTTCTCCTTCGCCGACGCCAAGGGGCAGTACAAGGGAATCGACGTGGATGTTTGCCGCGCGGTGGCGGCCGCGGTGTTCGGCGATGCCGGCAAGGTCAAGTTCAGTCCGTTGACGGCCAAGGAGCGCTTCACCGCGCTGCAGTCCGGCGAGATCGACATGCTGTCGCGCAACACCACCTGGACCAGCTCGCGGGATTCGGCGATGGGGCTGAATTTCACCGGGGTGACCTATTACGACGGCCAGGGCTTTCTGGTGAACAAGGAACTCGGGGTCAGCAGCGCCAAGGAGCTGGACGGTGCCACCGTCTGCATCCAGGCCGGCACCACGACTGAACTCAATCTCTCCGACTACTTCCGCTCCAACGGCCTCAAGTACACCCCCATCACTTACGACACCTCCGACGAAAGCGCCAAATCGCTGGAGTCCGGTCGCTGCGACGTGCTGACCTCCGACCAGTCGCAGCTCTATGCGCAGCGCATCAAGCTGGCCAAGCCCGATCAGTACGTCGTGCTGCCCGAGGTGATCTCCAAGGAGCCGCTCGGCCCGGCCGTGCGCCAGGGCGACGAGGAATGGTTCGATATCGTGCGCTGGACGCTGTTTGCCATGCTTAACGCCGAAGAGCTGGGCGTGACCTCGGCGAACGTGGAGAAAACCGCCAAGGAAACCAAGAACCCGGACGTGGCGCGCCTGCTCGGTGGTGAGGGCGAGTACGGCAAGGACCTCAAGCTGCCGGCCGACTGGGCGGTGCAGATCGTCGAGCAGGTGGGCAACTATGGCGAGATCTTCGAGCGCAACGTCGGCGCTGGCAGCGAGCTGAAGATCGAGCGCGGCCTCAATGCCCTGTGGAACAAGGGCGGATTGCAGTACGCACCACCGGTGCGTTGAGGTATCCGGGGCCGGCTGCATGCGCTGCCGGCCCGTTTCCAGGGAACGGCACTGACGGCGCGCGCGGCGTTCCGGCGGTGCCGCACGAGGGCTTTCGATGCGCAGCACTGAATCAAGGCTGGCGCGACGCTCGCCGCTGACCGATCCGCGTGTGCGTGCCTGGGTGTTCCAGGTGCTGGCGGTGGTCACGGTGGTGGCGTTCGGCTGGTTTCTGTTCGTCAACACGCAGGCCAATCTGGCCCATCGCGGTATCACGTCCGGTTTCGGCTTTCTCGACAATGCCGCCGGCTTCGGCATTTCCCAGCACCTGATCGACTACAGCGAGAGCGACTCCTACGGCCGGGTGTTCTGGGTCGGGCTGCTCAACACGCTGCTGGTGAGTGTCATCGGCATCATCCTCGCGACGTTGATCGGCTTCGCGCTCGGCGTGGCACGGCTGTCGTCGAACTGGCTGATTCGCCAGCTGGCGACGCTGTATATCGAGACGTTCCGCAACATCCCGCCGCTGCTGCAGATCTTCTTCGTCTATTTCGCCGTGATCGGTCCGCTGCCCGGCCCGCGCGACAGCCTGAGCCTGGGCGGTGTGATCTTTCTCAACAACCGCGGCGTGCAGCTGCCGGCGCCCAGCGCCGCGGAGGGTTTCTGGCCGTTCTGGCTGGCGCTGCTGGTGGCGGTGCTGGCCATCGTGGTGCTGGCGCGCTGGGCCCGCGCGCGGCGGCATGCGACCGGGCAGGCGTTTCCGTTGTTCTGGTCCAGCCTGGGGTTGCTGGTGGCGATTCCGGCCCTGAGCGTGCTGCTGTGGGGCGCGCCGTTCGACTGGGAGGTGCCGCAGCTGCAGCGTTTCAATATCCGCGGCGGCTGGATCGTGATTCCCGAACTGGTGTCGATCGTGCTGGCGCTTGCGGTCTACACGGCGGCGTTCATCGGCGAAACCGTGCGCGCCGGCATCCAGGCGGTCAGCCACGGGCAGAGCGAGGCGGCAGCATCGCTGGGGCTGCGGACCGGGCAGACGCTGCGGCTGGTGATCATTCCGCAGGCGTTGCGGGTGATCGTCCCGCCGCTGACCAGCCAGTACCTCAACTTGGCGAAGAACTCTTCGCTGGCGGCGGCCATCGGCTACCCGGACATGGTCTCGCTGTTCGCCGGTACGGTGCTCAACCAGACCGGTCAGGCGATCGAGACGATGGCGATCACCATGAGCGTGTACCTGGCCATCAGCATCAGCATTTCGCTGCTGATGAACTGGTACAACCGGCGCATCGCGCTGATCGAACGGTGAGGGCCGAGCCATGACGACTCATCGTTTCAAGCCTGACCTGCCGCCGCCCTCGAGCAACCTGGGCGCCATCGGCTGGCTGCGGGCGAACCTGTTCTCCGGCGTCGGCAACACGCTGCTGACTCTGCTGGGGCTGTATGTGGTCTGGCTGGTGATTCCGCCGCTGCTGGACTGGGCGATCTTCAGCGCCGACTGGACCGGCGAAACCCGCGCCGACTGCACGCGCGAAGGCGCGTGCTGGGTCTTCGTGCAGACGCGCTTCAGCCAGTTCATGTACGGCTTCTATCCGGCGGAGCTGCGCTGGCGCGTCGACCTCAGTGTGTGGCTGGCGATCATCGGGGCGACGCCACTCTTCCTGCGCCAGATGCCGCACAAGGTGCGCTACGGGTTTGCCTATCTGCTGATCTACCCATTGCTGGCGTTCTGGTTGCTGCATGGCGGCTTCCTCGGCCTGCAGACGGTGCCCACCAGCCAGTGGGGCGGCCTGATGCTGACCATCGTCATCGCCGCCGTGGGCATCGCCGGCGCACTGCCGATGGGCATTCTGCTGGCCTTGGGGCGGCGTTCCGACATGCCGGCGATCCGCGTGTTGTGCGTGACGTTCATCGAGTTCTGGCGCGGCGTGCCGCTGATCACCGTGCTGTTCATGTCGTCGGTGATGCTGCCGCTGTTCCTGCCCGAAGGCATGAACCTCGACAAGCTGATGCGCGCCATGCTGATGGTGATCTTCTTCGAGGCGGCCTATATCGCCGAGGTGGTGCGCGGCGGCCTGCAGGCGATTCCGAGGGGGCAGTACGAGGCCGCCGCGGCAATGGGGTTGGGCTACTGGCGCAGCATGCTGCTGGTGATCCTGCCGCAGGCGCTGAAGCTGGTGATTCCCGGCATCGTCAACACCTTCATCGCGCTGTTCAAGGACACCAGCCTGGTGATCATCATCGGCCTGTTCGACTTCCTCAACAGTATCAAGCGCGCGACGGCGGACCCGTCCTGGCTGGGCATGTCCACCGAGGGCTACGTGTTCGCCGCGCTGGTGTACTGGCTGTTCTGCTTCGGCATGTCGCGCTATTCGATGCACCTGGAGCGCAAGCTCGATACCGGTCACAGGAACTAGGAGAGGGTTATGAGCGATACCGTGGCACGACCGGAGCAGGCGAGCGAGCCGGTCATCCAGATGCAGGGCGTGCACAAGTGGTACGGCCAGTTCCATGTGCTCAAGGACATCAACCTGAGCGTGCGCCAGGGCGAGCGCATCGTGCTCTGCGGACCGTCCGGCTCGGGCAAGTCCACCACGATCCGCTGTCTCAACCGGCTGGAGGAGCATCAGCAGGGGCGCATCGTCATCAACGGCGTCGAGCTGACCAGCGATCTCAAGCAGATCGAGGCGATTCGCAGCGAAGTCGGCATGGTATTCCAGCATTTCAACCTGTTCCCGCACCTGACGGTGTTGCAGAACTGCACGCTGGCACCGATGTGGGGGCGCAAGCTGCCGCGCCGTCAGGCCGAGGAAATCGCCATGCATTATCTGGAGCGGGTGCGCATTCCGGAGCAGGCCGGCAAATATCCCGGCCAGCTCTCCGGCGGCCAGCAGCAGCGCGTGGCGATCGCCCGGGCGCTGTGCATGAAGCCCAAGATCATGCTGTTCGACGAACCGACCTCGGCGCTCGACCCGGAAATGGTCAAGGAGGTGCTGGATACCATGATCGCCCTCGCCGAGAGCGGCATGACCATGCTCTGCGTCACCCACGAGATGGGCTTTGCCCGCACCGTGGCCGACCGGGTGATCTTCATGGACCGCGGCGAGATCGTCGAACAGGCCGAGCCGGAGGTGTTCTTCAGCAACCCGGTCAACGACCGGACCAAGCTGTTCCTCAGCCAGATCCTGCATTGAGTTGCGCGAGGGCAGGGCGTACACCGCCACGCAGTGGCGCCTGGCCTTCGGTTGACGCCGGTCATGGGGTTGCGTTTGCGCCTGGCATGTAATCGCTGCCCATCATCGAGGTTCGGGAAACGGTCATGTCCAAGTGCAGAACGGGTGGCGTCACGCGGTCGCTGCAGGGACTCGTCGCCTGGCTGCTGGCGAGCCTGCTGGCCACCGCCGCGCAGGGGCAGGAGTCGTGGAGCGAGGAGGACATCCGCGCTTCCCGCCAGCTGCTGCGCGAGGCCACGACGGCGCAGGCGCCGGTCTACCAGGCCAATCCGCTGGGGCTGATGCTGGTGGTCGAGACCGGCGATTCTCACATCTCGATCCTCGATGGCGACAAGCTCGAGCCCTTGCATCGTTTCGCCACCCGGGCGCAGCTGCATGGCAGCCCGAAATTCACCCGCGACGGGCGTTACGCATTCTTCGTGTCCCGCGACGGCTGGGTGATCAAGTACGACCTGTGGACGCTCGAGGTCGTGGCCGAGGTGCGGGCGGGGCTGGACACCCGCAACATCGCCGTCGACCCGACGGGTGATCACGTTGCCGTGGCCAACTACCAGCCCCATACCCTGGTGCTTCTGGATGGCGACCTGAACCTGCTCAAATCGATGCCGGCTCTCGACCAGAAGGCGGAGCACCGCTCGCGGGTGTCGGCGGTCTACAGCGTGCCGTCGCGACGGTCGTTCGTCGTTGCGCTGAAGGACATCGCGGAGTTGTGGGAGGTCAGCTACGACCCGCAGGCCGAAGACATGGCGATCGGTCTGGTGCACGACTTCCAGTATCGGGAGGGCACCTTCGTCACCGGGTATCTCAATCCACGACGCATCGAGCTGGACGCGCCGCTGGATGATTTCTTCTTCAATCCTGATCAGGCCGAGCTGTTCGGCGTGTCGCCGCAGGGCGAGGTGCAGGTGATCCACCTGGATGCGCGCCAGCGAATCGGCGGCTTGCCTTTGCAGGGGCGCCCGCACATGGGCACGGCCGTCACCTGGCGCCGCCAGGGGGTGACGCTGATGGCCAGCACCAACCTCAAGCTGCCGGAAGTTGCGGTGGTCGACCCGCAGCGGCGCGAACTGGTGCAACGCATCGCCCTGCAAGGTCCGGGCTTTTTCCTCGCCGGCCATGAGAATAGTCGCTACCTGTTCGTCGATTCGATGCTGGCGGCCGATTCGCGGCATGTGCTGCAGGCGATCGGCCGGGAAACCCTGGAGGTGGCGCAGCGCTTCGCGGCCGAGCCGGGCGATACGCTGGCGCACGTCGAATTCACCCGCGATGGCCGCTACGCGCTGGCCAGCCTGTGGCGAGATGACGGTGCCGTGATCGTGTTCGATACGCAGAGTCTGGAGGAGGTCAAACGCCTGCCGATGAAGCGGCCGGTGGGCAAATACAGCGTCTGGCGTGGCATCGAGTCCCAGCAGGGCGCTGCGCGTTAGCGTCGGTCGGGCTCGGGCGCTCGTCGGCGGCTGCGCTTGCAGCGGGTCGCTGCCCCTTTGACCGCCGTCATGGGCTAGAATACGCGCCCCGACTGCTCCCCTCTTCGAGGCTGTTCCGACGATGTTGATTCTGCGCGGCGCTCCCGCTCTTTCCGCCTTCCGTCACGGCAAGCTCCTGGCACAACTGACCGAGAAGGTCCCCGCCGTGAGCGGGCTGTATGCCGAGTTTGCCCATTTCGCCGAGGTTTCCGGCGCGCTTGGCGCGGAAGAGCAACAGGTCCTGACCCGCCTGCTCAAGTACGGCCCCAGCGTGCCGGTGCAGGAGCCAGCCGGTCGGCTGTTCCTGGTGGTGCCGCGTTTCGGCACCATCTCGCCCTGGTCGAGCAAGGCCAGCGACATCGCCCACAACTGCGGCCTGGAGAAGATCCAGCGCCTGGAGCGCGGCATCGCCTACTACGTGCAGGGCGAGCTGTCCGACAGCGACGCCGAGCTCGTCGCCGCCGCGCTGCATGACCGCATGACCCAGCTGGTGCTCGGCCGTTTCGAGGAAGCCGCCAACCTGTTCAGCCATGCCCAGCCCAAGCCGCTCACTGCCGTGGATGTGCTCGGCGGCGGTCGCGCCGCGCTGGAAAAGGCCAACGTCGAGCTGGGCCTGGCGCTGGCCGAAGACGAGATCGACTATCTGGTGCAGGCCTTCACTGGGCTGGGGCGCAACCCGCACGACATCGAACTGATGATGTTCGCCCAGGCCAACTCCGAGCACTGCCGCCACAAGATCTTCAATGCCAGCTGGGACATCGACGGCGAAAGCCAGGACAAGTCCCTGTTCGGCATGATCAAGAACACCTACCAGCTGCACAACGAGGGTGTGCTGTCGGCCTACAAGGACAACGCCGCCGTCATCGTCGGCAATGTTGCCGGCCGCTTCTATCCGAATCCGGAGACGCGCGAGTACGCCGCGAGCCAGGAGCCGGTGCACATCCTGATGAAGGTGGAGACACACAACCACCCGACCGCCATCGCGCCGTTCCCGGGGGCGTCCACCGGCTCCGGCGGCGAAATCCGCGACGAGGGCGCGACTGGTCGTGGCGCCAAACCCAAGGCCGGCCTGACCGGCTTCACCGTCTCCAACCTGAACATCCCCGGTTTCGAGCAGCCCTGGGAGCAGCCCTATGGCAAGCCCGAGCGCATCGTCACGCCGCTGGACATCATGATCGAAGGCCCGCTGGGCGGCGCCGCGTTCAACAACGAATTCGGCCGCCCGGCGCTGACCGGCTATTTCCGTACCTTCGAGCAGGCGATCGACACGCCGCGCGGCGAGGAAGTGCGCGGCTATCACAAGCCGATCATGCTCGCCGGCGGCATGGGCAACATCCGTGAAGACCACGTGCAGAAGGGCGAGATCTCGGTTGGCGGCAAGCTGATCGTGCTCGGCGGCCCGGCCATGCTGATCGGTCTGGGTGGCGGCGCGGCCTCGTCGATGGCCTCCGGCACCAGCTCGGCGGACCTCGACTTTGCCTCGGTGCAGCGCGACAACCCGGAAATGGAACGTCGCTGCCAGGAAGTCATCGACCGCTGCTGGCAACTGGGCGAGCGCAACCCGATCAAGTTCATTCACGACGTCGGTGCCGGCGGCCTGTCCAACGCTTTCCCCGAGCTGGTCAACGATGGCGGTCGCGGTGGTCGCTTCGAGCTGCGCAACATCCCCAACGACGAACCCGGCATGGCGCCGCACGAGATCTGGTGCAACGAGTCCCAGGAGCGCTACGTGCTCTCGGTCGATGCCGCCGATCTGGAGCGCTTCGCCGCCATCTGCGAGCGCGAGCGCTGCCCCTTTGCGGTCGTCGGTGAGGCCACCGAGGAAACGCACCTGACCGTCGCCGACAGCCATTTCGGCAACAAGCCGGTGGACATGCCGCTCAACGTGCTGCTCGGCAAGGCGCCGCGCATGCACCGCAGCGCGCAGCGCGAAGCCGAGCTGGGCGACGATTTCAATGCTGCGTCGGTCTACCTCGACGAGGCCGTGGGCCGCGTGCTTCGCCACCCGGCGGTGGCGAGCAAGAGCTTCCTGATCACCATCGGCGACCGCAGCATCACCGGCCTCGTGGCGCGCGATCAGATGGTCGGCCCCTGGCAGGTTCCGGTGGCCGATTGCGCGGTGACCGCTGCCAGCTATGACGTCTATACCGGCGAGGCGATGGCGATGGGTGAGCGCACGCCGCTGGCCCTGCTCGACGCGCCGGCCTCCGGCCGCATGGCGATCGGCGAAACGCTGACCAACCTCGCCGCGGCACGTATCGAGAAACTCTCCGATATCAAGCTGTCGGCCAACTGGATGGCCGCCGCCGGCCACCCGGGCGAGGATGCACGGCTGTATGACACCGTGCGTGCCGTCGGCATGGAGCTGTGCCCGCAACTGGGTCTGACTATCCCGGTGGGCAAGGACTCGATGTCGATGAAGACGCGCTGGTCGGACGAGGGCGCGGAGAAGAGCGTGACATCGCCGCTGTCGCTGATCGTGTCCGGCTTCGCACCGGTGGTCGACGTCCGCCAGACCCTAACCCCGCAGCTGCGGCTGGACAAGGGCGCCACCGACCTGATCCTGATCGACCTCGGTCGTGGACAGAATCGCCTGGGTGGCTCGATCCTCGCCCAGGTCTACGGCAAGCTCGGCCGCGAAGTGCCGGATGTCGATGATGCCGAGGATCTGCAGGCGTTCTTCGCGGTGATCCAGGGGCTGAACGCCGATGGCCTGCTGCAGGCCTATCACGATCGTTCCGATGGTGGCCTGCTGACCACCGTGCTGGAAATGGCGTTCGCCGGCCACTGCGGCCTCGATCTGAATCTCGATGGCCTGCTGGACGACGCCGACGATGTGCCGGCCGTGCTGTTCAGCGAGGAACTGGGTGCGGTCATCCAGGTGCGTCAGGACGATACCGAAATCGTGCTGGCGCAGTTCAGCGCCGCCGGCCTCGGCGATTGCGTCGCGGTGATCGGTCAGCCGACCAACAACGGTTATGTGTCGATCCGTCTTGCCGGCAGCGAAGTGTTCAGTGGCGATCGTCGCCTGCTGCAGCGCCAGTGGGCCGAGACCAGCTACCAGATTCAGCGCCTGCGCGATAACGCCGACTGTGCCGATCAGGAATTCGATGCGCTGCTGGAGGAAGACAACCCCGGCCTCAGCGTCAAGCTCGGCTTCGACGTCAACCAGGATATCGCCGCCCCGTACATCAAGCGTGGCGTGCGTCCGCAGGTGGCGGTGCTGCGTGAGCAGGGCGTCAACGGCCAGGTGGAAATGGCGGCTGCATTCGACCGGGCCGGCTTCGCTGCGGTGGACGTGCACATGAGCGATATTCTCGCCGGGCGCGTCAGCCTCGAGGCGTTCAAGGGGCTGGTCGCTTGCGGCGGCTTCTCCTACGGCGACGTGCTCGGCGCTGGTGAAGGCTGGGCCAAGTCGATCCTGTTCCATGCCGGCGCGCGCGACGCGTTCCAGGCCTTCTTCGAGCGCAAGGACAGCTTCGCTCTCGGCGTGTGCAACGGCTGCCAGATGATGAGCAACCTGCACGAGCTGATCCCGGGCACCGAGAACTGGCCGCACTTCGTGCGTAACCGCTCGGAGCAGTTCGAGGCGCGCGTAGCGATGGTCCAGGTGCAGGATTCGCCGTCGATCCTGCTGCAGGGTATGGCGGGGTCGCGTATGCCGATCGCCATCGCTCATGGCGAGGGGCATGCCGAGTTCGCTAGCGAGGAGGCTCTGCTGCAGGCCGATCTGTCCGGTACCGTGGCGTTGCGTTACATCGACAATCACGGCAAGGTCACCGAGCGCTACCCGGCCAACCCCAACGGCTCGCCGCGCGGCATCACCGGCCTCACCAGTCGTGACGGCCGGGTGACCATCATGATGCCGCACCCCGAGCGGGTGGTGCGTGCCGTGACCAACTCCTGGCGTCCGGACGAGTGGCGCGAAGATGGCGGCTGGATGCGCCTGTTCCGCAACGCCCGCGTCTGGGTGGATTGATCACGCGGATCGATCCATAACGCATAACGCACAAGCCCGATGGTCCCTGTGGTCATCGGGCTTTTTTGCGTCTAGGTGCTGACTCCGAGGTGAACCCGGATCGTCTTACCGCGTCTTAGCTTTGATCGACCGCAGCGTTTCGCTGTGCATCGTCATGCCAAAATGCCATCCATTGTCGGTGGACACTGTTCCACCTCCCGCCTGGAGAACCCGATGTACAAGCTGTGTTTCTACGTTCCGGAGAGCCATCTGGATGCAGTCAAGAAAGCAGTGTTCGCAGCCGGTGCCGGCCGTATCGGCGCTTACGATAACTGCTGCTGGCAGACGCTCGGGCATGGCCAGTACCGTCCGCTGGAGAACAGCCAGCCTTTTCTCGGGCAACTGGGGCAGGTGCAACAGGTCGCTGAATGGAAGGTCGAGCTGGTGGTTGCCGACGAGCTCATTCACGACAGCGTCAAGGCGTTGAAGAAGGCACACCCCTACGAAACGCCAGCGTTCGATGTCTGGCGTCTGTCTGACATGCAGTTCTGACGGGACGAAGCCGGGCGTCAAAGGCGCCCGCGGTGATTCAAGGCCGGATTTCGATCAGCGTGCCGTTGCGTACCAACTGCCAGATTTCCTGCATGTCGGCGTTCTTCAGCGCAATGCAGCCCTCGGTCCAGTCGAGGGTGTGGAAGAACCACTCGGGATACTCCTCGTCCAGCGGCGTGCCGTGCAGCATGATCATGTCGCCGGGCGGCACGCCCCGCTCCTCGGCGCGAGCGAGGTCGCGGGCGTTGGGATAGGAGATGTGCATGGACAGATTGAATTTGTCGCTGGGCTTGCGCCAATCGATCCAGTAGAGCCCTTCGGGAGTGCGCTGGTCACCCTGGCGCAGTTTGGCCCCGGCCGGCTGTTTGCCGAGCGAGACGCGATAACTCTTGAGGGTCTTGCCACGGCTGAGCAGATGCAGCTGGCGTTCGGATTTGATGACCAGCACCTTGTCGATCGACGCCCCGTCCAGATGCGGCGTTGCAGTGGCATGGGAGAGAGTGGCGAAGGTGAAACAGAAAACGGCGAACAGCCAGCGCATCTGAACTCTTCCTGCAATACGACGACATCAGACCTGGGGTCGGGTGAGGGCATGGCGCCTGCTCGTGTACCGGGAGGGTCTGCTGCACCCGGTCAGTGAGGCGACATTCTAGGTTACCGGCGGATGCGCGCAAAGGCGGGCCGACCGGAAGTGCGTCGTGCCAGCCTCTGGCGCCGGCTCTGCGGATTGGGATGTCGCCAGCGCATTGGCGAGCGGCGCGACAGGCTGCAACATTCCAGGCGCTTTGCGGGTCATTGCTACGGAATACACAAGCCGGGCCATCGGCTCCGCGCAACGGCCTTCACGCTGGTCAGGCACGCCGTTCAGGCTGGCGTACAGGGCGCTGCGGCGGGCCTTGGGCGGTTGCGCCTTTCATGCCATGATGCCGGTCAAAGATGAATTGAGATGATTATGCTGGATACCATTCTTCGCCGGGTGCGCGATTACTCCCCGCATCTTCTGGAGCCGGAGGGGCGACTGCCCGAGGCGGCCGTCCTGATGCCCATCACCCGAAGCGAGGATCCGGAGCTGGTGCTGACACTGCGCGCCAGCGGGCTGTCGACGCATGGCGGCGAGGTGGCGTTTCCGGGGGGGCGCCGCGATCCGGAGGATCGCG
>JAANMV010000392.1_pt1 | contig 54918 bp, 52 predicted proteins | sample 7279661 | NCBI WGS metagenome assembly JAANMV01 (sample SAMN14094540, study PRJNA606508) | bioreactor metagenome | isolation source: A lab-scale SPAN reactor treating ammonium-rich wastewater day 121 | place: Ireland: Galway | collected 2017-05-16
ACGGGGCCGATAAAACTGTGGAGTTTCCTCGTTGGAAGTGGCGCCAAAGACGCGCCGCCACTTGGTCTTTTTCTGAAACTGGTAAGCGTAGAAGTAGGCGTGCGCCGCCTCGTGCCGGATGAGTTTCATAAACCACTCGGCCGTTTCCCCTTCCACCTCCAGCATCAGCTTGCGTTCGAGCTTGCGCAACCGGTCATGCGCGAGAAAAAACGGAATGAAGATGGCGGGCACGCCGACCGGCACGAACCATTCGTCGCCGACGTGGCAGGGCGGGTGAAACGCCAAGCCCTTCGCCGAAAGTTCCCCGTAAAGGCGTTGCACCAAAGGTTGAATTTCCGTGCCGTCGAGCATCAGGCCGAGTTGGGAAATGCGTTTCTCCAACAACTCGTCATCGCTCAGAGTAACCCAGTCGCCGGCTTCCATCGGCGCGACCGTAGCACGGCGGGCGGAGGGTGGGCAAGCGTGCCGAATGTCGCCTTGTTCAGCCGGGATCGTCCGGGGTAATCTGCGATGTATTATGGATGAGCCGATTCAACTGCCGATAGACGGCGTGCTGGACCTGCACACGTTTCAGCCGCGTGAAATCAAGGAACTCGTTCCGGACTACCTGGCCGAGTGTTTGCAGCGCGGCATCCTTCGTGTGCGCATCATTCACGGCAAAGGCATCGGCAACCTGCGCCGCACCGTCCATTCCATCCTCGCCAAACATCCGGACGTGGCATCCTTCGCCCTGGCCAGCGAACCGTTCGGCGGCTGGGGCGCGACGATTGTGCATCTGCACCCGGCCAGCCCGCGCGCAAGATGACACGACAAGCCAGAGCATGGGAATTTTCCGATCGGGAAGCCACCATGAGCAGGCCGTAGCCGCCGGTGTGACATAGATTTGACTTTGCGCCGTGGCACGGCGTCCCGACGTGCTGGCGGTTTTGCACGTGCGTTGATCGAGGGTTCGAGGCGATAGAGCCAACGAACGCGAGTGGCAAATCGAGCACCATCAGCCGGCCCCAGACCGGCGGGAGAGGGAATTGTGATTCAATGGGATGAGTCGTGGAAAGCCGAATGTCGTCGCCGAATTTCGCTGTTCGGTTTTCGGTTCTTAAAGCGTAACTTCGGGCTGGGAAATCCTTTGTATAGGATGAGGGACAAGTATGGCGACGGAAACCACATGTCCGCATTGCGGGAAGCCGGTGCCGGCGACGGCACTCGAGGGCATCTGCCCGGAGTGCATGCTGCAGGCCGGACTGGCCGAAACCGCCGAAGTCGGCCCGGGTGGCATGGCCGCAGCCAAGCCAACCCGGCCCGTGCCAACAGTTGAAGAAATTGCGCCGCACTTTCCCCAACTGGAGATTCTCGAATGTCTCGGGCACGGTGGCATGGGCGTGGTCTATAAGGCCCGCCAGCCGAAACTTGACCGGTTCGTGGCACTCAAGATCCTGACCCGCAGTCGGGACCGCGGCATCTCAGACACAGAATTCACCGCGCGTTTTCAACAGGAGGCCCGCGCGCTGGCGCGGCTGAGTCATCCGGACATTGTGGCGGTTTATGATTTCGGCGAGGCGGGCGCCTTTCATTATCTGCTGATGGAATACGTGGACGGCCTGACGCTGCGGCAGTTGTTGCAGAGGAAAAAGTTGTCCCCCGAGGAGGCGCTGACCATTGTGCCGAAGATTTGCGAGGTGCTGCAATTCGCCCACGAACGCGGCATCGTCCATCGCGACATCAAGCCGGAGAACATTCTGCTGGACACAGAAGGTCGCGTGAAGATTGCGGACTTCGGCATCGCCAAGATTCTCGGCGCGCAGGCCACGGGTGCATCGTTGACAGGTGCCAAAGACCGGCTCGGTACACCGCATTACATGGCGCCGGAGCAGGTGGAAACTCCGCAGAAGGTAGATCATCGCGCGGACATTTATTCGCTGGGTGTGGTGTTTTACGAAATGCTCACGGGGGAGTTGCCGCTGGGCAAATTTCAGTCGCCGTCGAAGAAGGTGCAGGTGGACGTGCGGCTGGATGAAGTGGTGTTGCACGCGCTGGAAAAGGAGCCGGAGCGGCGTTACCAGCATGCCAGCGAGGTGAAGACGGATGTGGAAACGATTGCAGCTTCACCGCAGGACAGGACGGCGAGAGTGAATTCTCCAGCCGCCGCGTCAGCGCTACACGGAATCCGGCGCTGGTTTGCGCCACTGGTTGTGGTGCGCCAGGGACGGCGCGTTGTTCATTGGCCCGGCGTCGCGCAGGACTCGTTCATGCTGGCGGGGATATACTGCGTTGCCTGGCTGGCAGTGGTGGTGCTGTTGTCGCCGGTGATTCGCGCACCGCACGTGGGGGCTCTCGTCGGCGGTGTTGTGGGCTTTGTGACGGCGATGCTCGCGTTCGGTCTCTATCGCAGCTTCAAGACGCCGGTTCAACAGTTGCTGAAGCAGGACCGGCGAACGTCAGAAGCGGCAGGCCGATCAAGCGAAGCAACGCCCGGTGCGGCCGCAAGTGCCACAGGGCTTTGGGTGGCCGCCGCGCGTTGGACCGCTCGCATCTTCGGCACGCTGCTGTTGGTGTTCTACGGCTTCTTCGTTCTGTCGGAGGGCTTGCCGCCGATTGCGGCGCAACCCGAAGGCGTGCAACTCAACTTCGTCGCGCTCGCGCTGATGTTGCTGGGTTTCGTCATCGGCTGGAAACGCGAAGGCACGGCGGCACTGCTGATCGCGTCGGGTTGGACGCTGTGGCAAGTGGCCGAAGGTCGCATGGCGTGGAATTTGTTTCAGACGCCGCTGCCGGTGGCGATGCTTTACGGCTTTTGTTGGTGGGCGACGCAGGGGCACCGAACCGGAGTTGTCGCGATGGCAGTCATCTCCCTGTCTGCGTTCCTGGGATTGGGGCAACTGTTCCTACCCACGAGTGTTTTCATTCGGGGCGCGATCATTGATGAGACTGGCAAAGCGATTCCCAACGCTGAACTCAGGCTTCTGCCCCGTTCTCCGCGCTCGCTGACAAAGAGCGACCCGCCCAATGCGCGCGCGGATCAGAACGGACAATTCACGCTCTACGTCGGTTGGTACGGGGCAGAGAAACAATTGGCGATCTCCGCGACCGGCTTTGCGACGCTGACCACCAATCTCGGCCCGCGGGCATACGGACAGCGCAATGTGAGCCGGGGCTTCCTGCTCCCGTCAAGGAGTCGTGTCGCGGAGGACGCGAAGGAGTACGCGACCGCCACGCCGCCTGTGGTCGTGAAAACCGTTCCAGAAGCAGGCGCGGCGGACGTGGATCCCGCGTTGAGCGAGATTCGGGTCACCTTCAGCAAAGACATGCTCACGAATCAAATGTGGGCGTTTTGTCAGGTATCCGCGGAAACCTTTCCCGAGCGGGTGGGCGAGATTCATTACGTGGACCTGCGCACCTGTGTCCTGCCGGTGACACTGCGCCCAGGCCGGACGTATGCGTTGTGGATTAACCGCGAAGGATTCGACAGTTTCCGTGACGCACAGAATTATCCGGCCCTGCCGTATCCCCTGTTTTTTCAGACGCGACCCCTCGCGTCCGCAACCAAATGAAAGGAACCAAAATGAAAACCAAAATCGCAACCTCCTTCGCCATCGTGCTCATCACCGCCTTGGGCGCCAACGTCATTGGCGCGGAGAAAACACCGGACGTATCTGTGAAAAACATGCCGCCGTCCGTGGTAAAGACCGTCCCCGCCCCGGGCGAGACCGCGGTGGACCCGGCGCTTAAGGAAATCCGTGTCACCTTCAGCAAGGACATGCTGACGAACCGCATGTGGTCGGTCTGCCAAATCTCAAAGGAAACTTTCCCGGAGAGCGCCGGCCCGATTCGTTACGTGGACCAGCGCACGTGCGTCATGCCGGTGAAACTCGAACCCGGCCGGACCTACGTGCTGTGGTTCAATCGCGGCCAGTTCAACGCGTTTCGCGACGCGCAGAATCAGCCTTCCGTTCCCTATCTGCTGGTCTTTGAAACGCGAAAATGATTTTACCCCACCACCTCCCCCAACCATCCCTCAGCTTATGAAAACGATATTCCTGCTCACGCTTACCGCGGCCACGATCTGGCTGATTGAGCCGGCTGGCGCCGCCGAAATCACCCTCGAATCCGCTCCGCCAGTTGTGGTGAAAACCGTGCCAGTGGCCGGCGCGACGGACGTTGATCCCGGCCTCACGGAACTGCGCGTCACTTTCAGCAAAGCGATGCAGGACGGCAGTTGGTCGTGGTCCACCTGGGGACAGGAGAACTATCCGGAAACGACGGGCAAACCGCGTTATCTGGCTGACGCCCGGACTTGCGTTCTGCCGGTGAAGCTCGAACCGAACCGGTTCTATGCCATCTGGCTCAACAGCGATAAGTTCCAGAATTTTAAAGACACGGGCGGCCGTCCGGCAGTGCCTTACCTGCTGACGTTTTTCACCGGCGGGAGTTTGTCGGGCGGCGTCTCCGCACCCGCTACCAGCGTGACTTCGTCGCCGGCAATCTGGCTGCGCGAGGCAGGCATTGATCTGGCCAAAGTGGATGTGCAAACCGCGCCACTCACGCAGGTGATGATTGAGGAGTTGCAGGCGGATGGAAACAGCCGTTTTCGCGGCGTGATTCGCAGCGTCAATCGCAGCGACGAAAGCCAGACCAGATTGCAGTTCATCAATTCCGACCACATCGAGCTGCAACGCATGGTGGATGCCGAGGGGAACACGATTCCCTTTACCGCCACGCATGCCGACCGGATTTTCCGTTATTCGGCCACGCTGCCGAAACCCGTGCCGCCCGGTGGAACGCTCCTTTATGCCAGCGAAGGCGTCGCGCGCAACAAGGTGAACCAGAACGCCGACTTGGGAACGTTTACCTACCGGTTCACCCACTCGCCGGCTTCCGGCGTGCCCACGCGCCGGGTGGAGGTTCACCGCCTGCCTCCGGGCGCGGAAGTGCTGGAAGTTTCCGCCAACGCCACCAAACGCGAACGCAATGGCCGGATGGAAATCGTCCTCGACGAAATCGTCCAACCGCGCGGCAGCGTGACACTGGCGTATCGCTATCGGTTGGCAGACGCGAAGGCGGGCGTTTCGGCGGAAGTGAAGCGGGTGGTTGAGGCGGCGGTCACGACCATCTCCGGCTGTGCCGAAGGCGATCCGCGGGTGGAAGCGGCGTTGAAATCCTTGCGTCCGCTGGATCAAGCACAGGTCGTCTCCGCGCTCATGCCACATCTGGATAAGGCCAAGGACACGGAACGTCGCTCTGCCATTTACATTCTGTGGAAGGGCGGGTTCGCGAACATCACGCCCGCCATTGCTCCGCTCCAAGAACTGCTGACGCACCCGGAAGACCTCACACGCGGCATGGCCGCGCTGGCGCTCGGACAAAACAAGGCCGGCGCCAGTCTCGAATTGCTCATGAAAATGGCCCGGGAGGACAACAGCGGTTATGCCCGCCGTTGCGCAGCTTACGCGTTGGGGTTGTTGGGTGATGAGCGAGCCGAACCGGCGCTCAAAGCGGCGTTGCATGACACGGAAGCGATGGTGCGCAACAACGCTCAGGCCGCGTTGGACCTGCTCAAAGCGACGAAGTCGTCGTCCCCGCCCCCGGCCAAGTCCAGTGACGCAAGTGCCGCGATTTTCAGCCCGGTGGTCGAAACGGTCTTGAAATCACCGGAACGACGCGTTGCGGAACTGCTCGATCTCGACACTGGTCGGCGCGCCACGAGCACCAGCTTCGGCGAGAATGATCGCGAAACGCACGCCTGGATCCGCGAACACAAACTCGAGCTGCTGGGGGTGGTGGAGAGAGGTCAGATTGCGGTGCTTTGCAGCGACATGGTAGTGCCACCCGCCCCCGCAAAGTCTTTTGACAGTCTTACGGCCGGGCAGGTGCGTACGAACTGGCATCTGGCCCAGGGTGAGCCAAACAAGATAACCGCCCTTTCTCCCGCAACCGACCAGACCGATACCTGGTACTTCCGCACGCGCGAGGACGGATACGGCATCCTGCAAATCCTCGGTGAAAACGCCGACCCACCGGGCGTGACAATTCGTTACAAACTGGTGCAGACGTCCACCGGCAGCGGCGCGGGTGTGTCGGATACATTCCTCCCATTGCTCAACGACGACCAGCGCGCGGTCCTCGCGTGGACGGACCGGCAGTTCCGCAGCTTCTTCGATGCGCGCACGTTCGACGGCTGGTCTGACGAGGAACGCGCCGCGCTGGAAATCAAGTTGATGGATGCGCTCAACGGCCCGCGCTCGACCGAGTATTACCAGGCCATCAACTCGCTGGCCGCGTTGCGCTCCACGCAGGCGCTGCCCCGGTTGCGGGAGATCGCCTACGACCGCGCGGATAAAAACAATCGCGACCGCTGGATGGCCATCCGCGCGCTGGGCATGATCGGGGAGAAAGCCGATGTACCGGAACTGATCCATCTGGTTTATCACGGCAATGTCAACACGCGGTGGTGGGCACAGATTTCCCTGGTGCGAATCACCGGCAAGAACTTCGCCAAGGACTGGAACGCGTGGGGCAAATGGTGGAACGACCAAGACGGCCAGCCGCCATACAAAACCGAAATCATCCATTGGTGGAATGGTCAACCTGAGCCGGACAAGCTCGCCGAGAATCTGGATGAGGGCGACGAGAAGTTTCTGACGGGCGTGAGAGGAAAATCTGCGGCAACGGCGGCGCCGTCCTCCGGGGAGTTGGCTGTTAAACTGCGCGCCGCCGCGCCCACCACCCAAGGCATTCGCAGCAACTGGTCGGCCGCAGTGGCGGCGATCAATGCCGACGACGCCACGAACGCCCTGGTGTCACTCCGCCAACTCACGCCGCACATTCAGAAATTCTGCGAAGTGTTTAGAGATACGCCGCTCGAAGCGGGGGCGGTGGAATCGCTCGCGTTGGTCGGATCGTTGGGCGCGGCGCTGGAGCGGGGTGACCAACCGGCGGTGCAGTCGGCCCTGGCAAAGATGCTGGCCCTGGGGCGGAACATGGAGGAGCAAGTCAAGGCAATCAATGACCCGGTTGAGTCCGTAAGCAAACCGTGAAACGGTGAATCCCGCGGCTCTTTCGTTTGCGCACTCACGATGAGGCTTACACACCTGTGTGCCGTGACCGTTTGCGGACGCGACCGCAACAATCTCGTCCACCCAAAGAATGTGTTCGGCGCGCCATCCGATGGCTGGATCAGCGGCCAGAAACCAGTGCCGCGACCAAGCAGTTTCGATTCATCCTGCGAGGCGTGGGTGGGGCGCGTCACTCCGTGCGCGCCGCAATTCACACCTCGCTTTCCCAACGGCGCGCACGGAGTGACGCGCCCGACCTTGTGTGGGAATTTGTTTGTCACGGCACCAGCCTGTTTCCGCAACCAGCGGACCGCACCGCCGTGTCGCGTCTGTGAGTGTTTCAGACCAGGAGTGAGTCGGGGTTCAGTCTTCAGAATTCCCGGGTGCAGCGGAACGCTCAACTCATAGCAGTGCCGCCGTATGAATGGGTAGTGACTGCCGGAGGGGTGCTGCGCGTTTGACAGGGCGCAGGTTGCCCTCCATTCTGCTCGGCAAATGGCGCTAGAACAGGGGCATGGATTCCTTTTTGCGGATGCGATGGGAGCCATGCGGCGGGAGACCAGCGTTCTGAGTGCCATGCCCTATCGAGGTTGAACCGATGAATGATTTATTTGGCGGCACCCGTGCCGTGGTCCATGGCCGTTATGCCTTGCTGACGCCCGACAGTTTCGTCCCGAGCAATCTGCCGGGCTGGAAAGGCGCCGTGTGTGTGGTGAACATCTCGCCCGCGTTGGGCGCACGCTTCACGCAATTACTCGTCACCCTGGATCACGAGGGCCTGGGCGAAGGCAACACCGGACCCAATGAGTACTTCATCTACCTGGTGGCGGGTGCGGGGAGCATTGTGCTGCGCGAGCGGCGGCATCGGCTCGAAGCGGGCAGCTACGTTTTTCTGCCGCCGGATACGGATATCCAGATCAAGAGTGGCGGGGACAACTTGCGCCTGTTGATTTTTCAGAAGCGTTATGAGCCGCTGGCCGGCGCCGCGCGACTCGATCCCATCATCGCCCACGAGCGCGACGTGAAGGGCCGCCCGTTGCTTGGCAATGAAGACGTCCGATTGCAGGCGTTACTGCCGGGCGAACCGGCGTACGATCTGGCCGTGAATCTTCTCACGTATTTACCCGGGGCCGCGCACGCGTGCGTCACCGCGCAAGTCATGGAGCGTGGCGCGCTGCTGCTGGCTGGCCAAGGAATCTGCCGCTTGGGGACGGAGTGGCATCCCGTGCGGGCGGGCGACGTCGTCTGGACCGCGCCGTATTGTCCGCAGTGGTTCGTGGCGATCGGCAGAACGCCGGCCAGTTGGATTTACTTTGAGGATGTGAACCGCGACCCGATGTAAGGGAGAGCGTGAAACGGGCGCATGCGTCGGTTGCCAAACCGGCCAAAGCTGATTCGCGGATCGGCAAAACAGGCGTTGATTCCGAGGATTGTGCCGCTATGATTTCGCTCGAACTGGAAGCCAATGCCTGCGCCCAAACCCAAGAACGATCAGCAACGCCTCAAAGTCCTGTGGCAGTATGATGTGCTCGACACGGTGCCGGAGGAGGTGTTCGACGATCTTACCGATCTGGCGGCGCATATCTGTGAAGCCCCGATAGCATTGATCTCGCTGATTGATGAAGACCGGCAATGGTTCAAGTCCAAGGTGGGCATGACGATCGAGGAAACTTCGCGGGACATTTCCTTTTGCGCGCACGCGATCGCCAGTGACGGCCTGTTCATTGTGCCGGATGCGACCCAGGACCAGCGCTTCAAACGGAATCCGTTGGTTACTGGCGAACCCAAGATTCGGTTTTACGCCGGTGCGCCGTTGGTGACACCGGATGGTCATGCGTTGGGGACGCTTTGCGTGCTGGACAAGGCGCCCCGCAGGCTGACCACGGATCAACAACAGGCGTTGCGCGTGCTCGCCCATCACGTCATGACCCAGTTGGAATTGCGGCGGCATGCGCGCGAACTAGCCGGCGCCCGCGAGGACACGCATCAAACAAAGGTTGAATTGCAGCGCGCCCGGGCCGAAATCGCGCGGTTGCGGGCGCAGGTGGAACGGTTTTCCGCGCGCGCGCGTCCGGTCAAGACGGCCGTCAAGTCGCGTGCGCGCCGGTGAACTGAATTTGCCGCCCTCGGAAACGGCGGCTTCAACTTACTGCTTCCTGTGTGGACTGCCCCTCCTGCCACTGAGTTGACGGCGCCGATTATGATGGCAGCAGCCAGTTGAGCACAGGCGAACCAGCCAAATCCTCTGGGAGCGCCACCAGGGTCACTTGGGCGAGCGGTAAAGCAAATACATGGCGAGTGCCAAAAGCCCTGAAACGAGCAGTCCCACGAATAGCGACCAGCGCAGAATGAGCAGTTGCTTGCGGTGATACGCCCGTCCGCCCTGTCCGGGCAGGAGGTAAAAGCGCTTTTGCTCACGAGGATCTCTGGGGTCTCGAGGGTCTCTGGATCGGTGCCGGCGTGGCATGGTAGGATTCAATCAATTAGGTTGCGGTTGCCCCACGGCCCGATGGGAGACGACCACGCGCCCGCGCCTCCGCCCTGCGACTGAGGCGAAGCTGGGTGTTGGAACGACCAAGGTTCGGCTGCGGTCTTGGAATATGTGGAGCAAATTCATCTCAACGTCTTTCGGGCGGCTGCTTGTGAAGCCCTCGCACCAATGTTCATCCTGGGAGCAGATTACGGTGCTCCTCCGAAAAGGCGAGCGGGAAATTCTGCCGCGCCTCCACGCGAGGCGGTGCCCGCCTGAGAATTCCCGAGCCTGGCTGCAGCGGACGAAACTCCACCGACGTGCGGAATTCGAGGTTTCCTGATTTGCGGCGCCGACCATCGGCATGTTAGCCTGCCGGCGCAGGACGTTGCCGGATGCGGATCAGATGAGAGATCCCCTGCGGGCGGGCCGCCCGCCATTGAAAGCAGTGCAAACCGCTGTCGGCCGCACATAGTTGAGCGCAGACGATTGTATTCAGACATGAACCTCTCGCCACTTGATTGGGGCATCATTCTGTTTTATCTGGCCGGCTGCATGACGGCCGGCATCTGGATGCGGCGCTACGTGCGCGGGGTGGAGGATTTCGCGATTGCCGGTCGTGAGATGAACGTGAATCTCGGCATCGCCTCGCTGGCCGCCACCGAGATGGGCATCATCACCGTGATGTATGCCGCGCAGGCCGGTTATCAGAAAGGGTTTGCCGGCGCGACGGTGGGGGTGCTGATGGCGCTGGCGATGTTCACGGTGGGAAAAACCGGTTTCATCATCCAACCCTTGCGCGCGGCGGGCGTGATGACCATTCCAGAGTTGTTTGAAAAGCGCTTCAACCAGAAGGTCCGCTGGCTGGCGGGCCTGGTGGTGATTCTGGGCGGCCTGTTGAACATGGGCATCTTCCTCAAGATCGGCGGCCAATTCCTCGTTCACGTCACCGGCCTGCCAGAGGTGCATCTCAAATGGGTGATGACCGCCCTGTTGGGCATCATCCTCCTCTACACGGCACTGGGCGGGATGTTGTCCGTGCTGGTGACGGATTATCTGCAATTCCTCGTGATGGGCCTGGGCATCGTCGTGATTTCGGTGCTGGTGATTGCGCAGTGGGGCTGGACCGGGCTGCTGACGCAACTGTGGATTTGCTGGGACGGTTCACGCGCCGAGGTCGGGCAGACGCTCACCTCGCATCCGTTCAATCCGTTGCATCCGACGAGTTGGGGCTGGGCGTTCGTGCTGTGGCAGGCGATGTTTCAAGTGGCCGCGGTGACCACCTGGCAACCGAACGTCTCCCGGGTGCTGGCGGCCAAGGATGCGGCCACCGCGCGGAAAGTTTATATGCGGTCGTCATTCTATTTCGTCGGCCGTTGGCTGTTGCCGGTGTTGTGGGGCGTGGGCGCGCTGGTTTACTTCAGCCAGAAAGGCGGCGCTCCGGCGGACAGCATCAATGCCATGCCGGCTTACCTGGCGCACCTACTGCCCATTGGCCTGATCGGCATCGTCATCGCCGCCATGCTGGCGGCCGAGATGTCCACGGACAGTGGTTATCTCCTGACGTGGGCAACGGTGATTTACAATGACCTCATCCTGCCGTGCGTGAAGAAACCGTTGTCGCAGAAAGCGCGCTTGCTCATCACGCGGATGATGGTGCTGGCGATTGGTGTCTTTCTGGTGTTCTGGGGCCTATGGTATGAGTTGCCCGGCGATGCGTGGAGCTATCTCGCAGTGACGGGCAACATCTATCTGGCCAGCGTGTTCACGTTGCTGGTGGCCGGACTGTATTGGCGCCGCGCAACCTCCACCGGGGCTTATGCCGCCATCATTTTCGGCGCGATTGGGCCGGTGCTGTTCCTCGTGCTGAATCTGCTGGTGACCAAAGGCGTGCTGCCGGCATCCATGAAAATCTCGGCGGAACTGGCGGGCGTGTCATCATTCGGGATGGCGTTTGCCGGAATGGTTGTCGGTTCCTGGCTGGCGCCGGACGCGAAAACCAATACCCCATCGGAGGTTTCCCAATGAGCGGCTTTGATCCCTTCATCATTCTCTGGACCATTTTGGTATTCGCCTCCATTGCCTGGTACGGCTTCCTGCTCTTCTACATCGGGGTGAAAGGCGGCATCGAAATCCGGCAGATGACCCGGACGCTCGAAAACCGCCCCAAGGACGAGAAAAAGAGTTGAGCGGATTGTCCATCGAGTTCAACCTTGCCGCATCGCCTCTGAACCACGCCAGAATGGAACCGGTTTCAGGGGTTGAATCAGTTTTGCCCGCGGTTGCCCGGTCGCCGCTGAACGGCCTTGGAATGGGTCAGCCTTTGCGGGCGGGGCCGATTAACCTGAACACAACCTCAACACGAAAGGAAACATGTCAGAGAAAATTGGATTCGTCGGAGTCGGTCGCATGGGCGCCAACATGGCGCGCCGGCTGAAGGAATGTGGCTACCCCATCGCCGCTGTCTATGATCTGAACACCGCCGCCGCGCAATCGCTCGCGCAGGAACTCGGCTGCGTTGCCGCGGACCAGTTGAAAGTCGTTACCGCGCTGTCGGACGTCATCATCACCGTCGTCACCGACGACAAGGCGATGAAGAAGATCTTCGGTGGCGGATTGTTGTCGCGCGCCAAGGGCAAGCTCTTCATCAACTGCGCCACGATCTCGCCAGCCGTTCACGTTTGGGTCGAGCAAAAGTGCGAAGCCAAGGGTGCAAGTTCGCTTGAAGCCTGCATGGCCTCCAGTATCACCCAGGCGCGACAGGGCACGCTCTACTTGATGATCGGCGGCAAACCGGAAGTCTTCGAGTGGGCCAAACCGTTGCTGGTGAAGATGAGCGACGAGGGTAAATTGCTTCGCTACATCGGCCCGGCCGGTCAAGCCGCGCAGGTCAAGGCGCTGGTCAACATGGTCATGAACATTAACACCGCCGGCCTCGCGGAAGGCTTGGGCCTCGGCGCGGCACTTGGACTCGATCTCGCCATGCTGCGCGAAGTGTTCTCCCAAACCGGCGCCAACTCGCGCGTGCTCCAAACCGACGGCGAAGACATGCAGAATCGCGACCACTCGTGTTTCTTCTCCGCCGCGCACGCCGCCAAGGATTCCGGCATCGCGCTCAAGCTCTCGAAGGAGCAGGGTCTGAACCTGCCGCTGGCCGCCGCCACCAAGAAGCAATTCGACCGCATGGTGAAGGAAGGCTTTGGGGAACTGGACAAGTCGGGCATTGCGGAGTTGACGTTCAAAGGAAGGGGCAAGGTGCAGTAGCAACACGAACGGGGTGGTGGTGGCGCGCTACGTGATGGAATTAACTGAAGACGCCCGGTGATGATTATGGCATTTGTTCTCTTGGCGGATATAGGCAGCGAAGACGACCTCCCCCTGCGGTACAAGAGGTACTTTGAATATCTCAAGACTATCCAAGATAAATTTCCTGAGGGGGCATACCGCCTCGCTACGGCGCAGTGGTACTACGAGGTGACGGATCACAGGAGCCCGCATGATGCCTGGCTGGAATCCGTCTTGATTCGGGAAAACTCCACAGGTGACCGAAACCAGCGGCGCTCAATAGACATCGTGGTTCGCTTGCTTGGCGCATACCACGATGGGTATATCGAACTTTCCTATAGGGACGTAAAGAGCTATGAACTCGGCATTGCATTCCAAACATTTCATCCTGAGTGCGACAATCAAGGACACCAAGATTGGCGGTGTGATGAGTTCAGACTCTCAAAGAACGAATTCGTTCTGCATGAGATCAACTGGAGTAGGGGAAGTTGGTTGATCGAGTCATGCGATGTGGCTTACCGCTGGATACCGCGGTCCGGTTGACCGACTACCTGGAAGCGCTCCAGAAAGGGTCGGTAAGGAGTATTGTTGCCCCGACGTGATCAGCTACATGCCGCAAGCCGCCGATCACGCCCGTCGCCTCAATCGTTTCGCTCCAATCCTGAACCCACACCACATTCATCGCTTGACGGCCGCAGGGAGGCCGGGAGAAGGTCTGCCGAACCAATTATGAATTTCACCAACCTCGTCCGCCGGCAACGCGCGTTCTTCCACTCGGGCGCGACACGTCCGGCGGAGTTTCGCATCGGTCAACTGCGCCAACTGCATGACGCGCTGGTGGCACACGAACCGGCGCTGTTGGCCGCCTTGCACGCCGACCTCCACAAGTCCGCCTACGAGGCTTATGCGACCGAGCTTGGCTTTGTGCTCCACGAAGTCCGTCATGCCCTCCGCCATTGCCGCTCATGGATGAAGCCGCGCCGCCGCCGCGCGCCGCCCATTGCCTGGCCCGGACGCGGTTTCATCCGCTCCGAACCTTACGGCGTGGCTTTGGTGATTGGGCCCTGGAATTATCCGCTCCAATTGCTCTTGTCACCCTTGGTCGGCGCGATGGCCGCCGGGAATTGCGCGATTCTCAAGCCGTCTGAATTCGCGCCGCACACCGCCGCAGCGGTGGCGAAACTCGTCGCGGAAACCTTCGCGGAAGAGTACCTGGCGGTCGTGCTCGGCGAACGCGAGGCCGCCGAGGCGTTGTTGCAGGAGAAGTTCGACACAATCTTCTTCACCGGCAGCACGAATGTGGGCCGCGCGGTGATGACGGCGGCAGCCCGGCATCTCACGCCGGTCACACTGGAACTCGGCGGCAAATGTCCGTGTCTGGTTTGCGCCGACGCGCCTATCGAAGTGGCCGCGCGGCGGATTGCGTGGGGCAAATTCATGAACGCCGGGCAAACGTGCGTGGCCCCGGATTTCCTCATCGTGGATAGCCGCATCCGCAAGGAACTGCTCGCATCGGTGAAGCAGGCCATCGGCGAGTTTTACGGTACCGATCCAGCCACCAGCCCCGATTACGGACGCATCATCAACCGCCGCCATTTTGACCGCCTGACCCGCTACCTGGGGAGCGGCCAGATAGCGCACGGCGGACAGCACGACGCCGAGAGCCTCTACCTCGCGCCGACCATCCTGACCGACGTGCGGATGGACGCTCCCGTAATGGCCGAGGAAATCTTCGGACCGGTTCTGCCCGTGGTGGAATTTGCGCGCCTCGATGAGGCACTGGCGTTGCTGCGCGACCGACCGACACCGCTGGCGCTGTATTTGTTCACCCGGGATCGGGCGACACAGAATCAAGTGCTCGAACAAACCCGCTCCGGCGGAGTCGGCCTGAACGACGTCGTCACGCACATGGTTGGCAATGATCTTCCCTTCGGCGGACTGGGCGACAGCGGTTTCGGAGCTTATCACGGGCAGGCCAGTTTTGAGTGCTTCAGCCACCGGCGCTCCGTGTTACGTGCTTCGCTGGGCTTTGATCCGCGATTGCGCTACCCGCCGCCACGCGTCAAGCTGGCGACGCTAAAGCGGGCGTTTCGCTTCTTGCTGGGCCGTTGAATTCTGGTTGAGTTCAGAACTCTGCACCGTGACGTGTGAACCGGCATCATAAGATACCAAATCGCGGGGGAGCGGAGGGGCGCCAGACTCACACCCAACGTCTGGCAGGGGTTCACCCACCTGGGTTACATCCCCATGATCTGATAGCCGCTGTCCACGTAAATCACCTGTCCGGTGATGGCGCCCGCGCCGTCGCTGGCGAGGAAGGTGCCGGTGGCGCCGAGTTCCTCGGGCAACACGTTGCGCTTGAGCGGGGACTTGGCTTCGTAGTGCTTGAGCATGTCGGTGAAGCCGGCGATGCCGCGCGCAGCCAGCGTGTTCACGGGGCCGGCGCTGATGCAGTTGACGCGGATCTTTTTCGGGCCGAGGTCGTAGGCCAGATAGCGGGTGCTGGCTTCCAGCGCGGCCTTCGCCACGCCCATGACGTTGTAGTGGGGCACGACTTTTTCCGCGCCGTAATAACTCATGGCCATGATGCTGCCGCCGTCGGGCATGAGCGGGGCCGCGGCACGGGACAACGCAACCAGGGAATACGCGCTGACATCGTGCGCGATGCGGAACGCCTCGCGGCTGGTGTTCACGAATTCACCTTCCAGTGCGTCCTTGGGCGCGAACGCCACGGAATGGAGCAACAGATGCAACTTGCCGAACTTCGCGCCGACTTCGCTGAAGACGCGCGCGATGTCTTCGTCCTTGGTCACATCGCAGGGCAGGATGAGGGTATCGGCGCCGAAGGTGCCGGCGAGTTCTTCGACGTTCTCCTTGAGACGTTCGCCCTGGTAGGTGAAGGCAAGTTGGGCGCCGGACCGGGCCCAAGCCTGCGCGATGGCCCAAGCGATGGAACGCTTGTTGGCGACCCCAAAGACGATGCCGAGTTTGCCTGCAAGTAATGACATGTTGGTTAAACGGGTTAGGATATCGGGCCATTCACCGTGAATCGTCCGCAAGCATGAAGCGAAACCGGGTAGTTATCAAGTTTTCGTCTTGAACCGGATGGCCAGCAAGCCGCCCAAACCGCAGAGCAACAGCGCGCTGACGGCCAGCGCGCCGCTGTTGGCATAGTGCGGCAGGAAGTGCAGGGAGGCCGCCCCCACGGCCGGGCCGGCGAAATTACCCAAACCGATGGCTGCCTCGTGGATGCCGCCGTGTTCACCCTTGGTTTCGCCCACGTCCATGGAATAGAACAGTGAGGAGTAATAGATCAGGCCGATGGCCGCGCCCAAGACCAGTTGGGCGAGCACCAGCACCGGCAGGCTGGGGACGGTGAGAATCAAAACAAAGGTGCCGAGCAGCGCCAAGTACGACGTGACCAGCCAGCGGAACCGATAATGCCAGCCCGGCCAGAACCATAGGCCCCAGAACGCCCCGAGCCGCGCAAAGCACCATACCGAGCAGAAGAACCCGGCCTGGGTCGTGGATAGTTCCAAGCGTTGCGCCACACCGGGCATCACTGCGACCAGTGTGTTGATCGCGATGTAGGCAAAGGGGTTGGCCAGCCATGCCAGGCGCAGGAACATTTTCGTGCGCGCGATGGGCCGCGGGTTGGCGCGGGGCGCGTAGGGTTCGGGCGAAATCGTGGTAGGTGCGGACGGAATGGAACTGGCGCCCCGTTCCAACCAGATCGTGAGCGCCAGTTGAATCCCAAACACGGTCGCGGGCACGAAGAACATGCTGCGCAGTCCCAGTTGATCCAGCAGCGCGCCGCCGATGAAATACGCAATCGCGCCAGTCGCGGCCCACACGACATTGTAGATACCCACCATGCGCTGAAGGCCCAGTGGCGTCTCGCCTTCGCTCACCAGGGCTTCCAGCGTCGGCCAGGTAAAGCACATGCCGATCACGGCGGCGACCATGACCACGATCTGGCCGGCAGCCGATTCAACCTGCGCCCCCACCAGCAGCGCGCCGATCATGATGGCAAAGCCCAGTTTGAGGGCGGTGAAGTATCCCGCGCGTTGCGCGAATCGTCCCCCCCACCACGCGGCGAAGACATAAATAAAGCCATTCAGCGCCGCCAGCAGCAGGTTGGCTTTGTCCCCAAAGCCAAACTGCTGCTGCATAAAAAAGTAGAAGTAGTAGAAATAGTAGGTTGTTCCGAAGGAGTTCAACCCCTCGATCACGAAGTAACCGGTTTTGAGCTGGCGCGGCGACATGGGGAGCGTGAGGCGTGAGGCGTGCTTACTTCGTTCCCGGATAATTGCCGCTGGAGATTTCCTCAATGGCTTTGCGGCAGTACCACTTTACGGCATCGCTCATCGCTGGTTGAAGCGCCTCGAGGTCGGACGTCGCGCACCAACGGATATCGAGATGTTCCTCCGCGGCGAGCGTGAGCGTGCCGTTCCGTGGACGCGCCCAATAGATCATGCCAATGTGCTCGTGGGTGTCGGTAATGCGATGGATGTCGAGGAAACGCGGCGCGATCAGGGCACGGGTGCCGGGTTCGGTGGTCGGCGGACGCTCGCCCAGCAGTTCCACCTCCAGGCCGCTTTCTTCCTTCGCCTCGCGCAACGCGGCCTGCTCCGGGTTTTCGTCCAGTTCAATGTGGCCACCGAGTGGCAGCCATTTCTCCAGCCGGCGATGGTGGACGAGCAACACACGTTGTTGGTGAACCACGAAGATCGCGACCGTGAAATCAATCTTCTCGTGAATGTGCGCCATGCGGACGGAACTCTGCGGGTTGCCGCGGCGGGCGTCAAATCTTGCGTCACAGTTGTCGAGTCATGGTTGTGCCCCGGAGCAAGACAGCTTTGCACCAGGCCGGGCCAACCATACTTATTACAGCAACAACCAATATCGGATTAAGGGTTTCACCGTATTTCACTTGCGACGGTTTCGCATAACATTGTGCGCAGTTCTTTGAATTGCCGGATCAGGTTTGGGCAGGTCGAACCACCGGGTCGCCGCACGCGAGACGTCTCGCCGAACTTCTTGAGTCAGGGAGGTTATTCTGGGTTCCGCTGTATACGGTCGGCGGGACGTCTCGCTTGCGCGATTGCGGTTGCATCGAGCTCTGCCTGGCGGTGCCGGAGAAATCGGCCCGCAGGCTTATGCAATCGCAATCCCGCCGGTGACCACATCCGCAGTTCAATTGATCCCCCCCCGGCATCCCCCGCATGATTTCTTCTTTAAGGACGAGATGCGAAGCACTTCAACAGCAACTCAACCTTTCAGCCGCAACTTTGGCCCACCCCCTCCGTGCCGCAAAGCGGAAGCAATGCTCAATAGTCGTAGAGGCCGCTGTCGCGGGTATAACCCCCGCCTCCGCCTCCGACCTCTGATCCGCCCATGAAATCACCCAGCACGTCGCCCATGTCAGCTTCAATCTTTTCCGGGTCTTCGCCAGCTTCAAGGCGTTTGATGGCCACGTCCAGTTCCTTGGGCATCGTTCCCGGCGGCATGAGGTCTTTCATCTTTCGCATCATGTGGGCCATGTGCCGGGGATTGTTCTCATCCAGATGTTCCATGTCGCGCTCCATCTCCATCATGGCGCGCTCCATGCGCGGATCGTCCAGATCCGGCAGTGGCGGACCGTCTTCCACACCCTCAGCCTTGGCGGCGGGCTCCTTCAAACCGCGGGCCATGGCGAAGCGGCTGATTTGCTTGGATAACTTCTTAAAGCCGCATTTCGGGCAAACCGGAGTGCGGTCCGGATTCACCCGTTTCGAGAGAAAGCTGAAAATCCGGCGGCACTTGGGACAGGCAAATTCGTAAATTGGCATCGGGCGTTACGATTTACAGATTCACGTTTCGTGTGCCAGAAAAATCTGCGAGTTCCGAAAGGCGTCCCGGACTCGCAAACCGGTAATCAGTCGCCGACGGCAGCCGGGTTACTTCATCCGGTCAAAACTCTTCTGCAAAATCTGCCAGTCTTTCAAGCCGGTCACCTTCCCCCGGAAATTCTGGATTATCTCGGCTTCCTTCGCATTCTTGGTCGCTCGGGCGACTTTATAGAAGATGCCGAAGTGTCCGGGAAACGGTTCGCCGGCCAGTTTGTAGGCCGCGTCTTCATCCGTCACGTCGTGGCTGCCGGGGACGAGGTTGAATACACCGCCCTTGCGCGGATTGCTGGCGTCGAAGGCGCCTTCGTAGAACTCAACACATTCGCTCAAGCACTCAATGAAGCTGAAGCCGTCATGGTCCATGGCGGCTTCCATCATCTGAAGGACGTGGTTGGGATTCGTGTGTGTGGTGCGCGCGACGAACGTGGCCCCGGCGGAAATGGCCTGCTTCATGGGATTGATCGGATGATCCACGGCGCCCCATGGGTCGGTCTTGCTCTTGAACCCCAGCGGTGACGTGGGGGAGGTCTGTTTCTTCGTCAGCCCGTAAACCCAGTTGTCCATGACCACGTAGGTCATTTTAATGTTCTTACGTGCGGTGTGATTGAAATGATTGCCGCCGATGGAGAAAGCATCGCCGTCTCCGCCGAACGCAAACACGTGCAGGTCCGGGCGGCTCAACGAAATGCCGCTGGCAAAGGGGAGCGCGCGACCATGGATGTAGTGGGCACCGTGCGCCTGCACAAAATATGGAAACCGGCTCGAACAGCCGATGCCGGCCACGGTGGTGATCTTCTCGTGATGCAGCTTGCGCTTCTCGATCAATTTGAAATACAGCGCGAGCACGGAAAAATCGCCACAGCCGGGACACCAGGTCGGGTGATCGGCGGCAATTTCCTTCTTGGTCAAACCTTTGCGCTCTGGGGTCGAACCAGTGGCAGTTGACGGCCTGGCGGCCACCGCCGGCGCGGTGGCACTTGTGGGTTTGGGATTCTCGACAGTGGTTTGGCTCATGCAGGTAAAGCGGTTGGGGGTGGTTCAGGTATGCTTGGCGGCGGCAACGTGTGTCTTCACGCGCTCCAGGATGTCTTTGACTTTCCACGTAAGACCGTCGCTCTTGTTGATGCCGCGAATGTGTGAATTACAGAAGCGCGCACGCAGCAGCATGCAGAGTTGCCCGCCGTATCCGTAAAGGCCTTCGTCGTTGTTCTCAACGACCAGCACATGATGAAATCCAGAGAAGATGTTCTCCAGCCCTTCCGGCAGCGGATTGAGATGGCGGATGGTCAGGCTGGAAATGCTATCCCCTGCGGCCCGAGCGCGATCCACGGCTTCACGTAAGGGTCCCTCGGTTGAACCCCAGCCCACGAGCAAGGCATTGCCTTCCGGCGGACCGTAAATCTTGGGCAGGGGCAGGGTGGCCGCCAGAGCCTGCAGCTTCTTGCGACGCTTGGCGGTCATGGCCTGATGCAGTCTCGGAGAACCAGTTGGATGTCCCAATTCGTCGTGCTCCAAGCCTGTGGCGATGGGGTATTTGCCGCTGAGAATCTGTGTGCCTGGCACGGCGCGTTTTACGATGCCATTGGTTGCAGCCAGATCATACGGCTTGTGGTCCGCCACGGGCGTGAAATCGGGAGAGAGATCCTGACAAACCTGCTCCAGATTGGGTTCTGGGAAGGCCTCGATGCGCGTGGCAATGGCCTGGTCGCTCAGAATGATGACTGGGACATTGTAACGATCGGCAATTTGTGCCGCCTCGATGGCGGTGTAGAAACAATCCTCCACATTGGCGGGAGCGAGCACAACGCGCGGGGCGTCGCCGTGGCTCCCAAAACAGGCGATGAACAGGTCGGATTGTTCGATGTTGGTCGGCATGCCGGTGGACGGCCCGCCGCGCTGAACGTCACAAACGATCAACGGCACCTCGGCGTTGATTGCCCAGCCCAAGGATTCGCTTTTGAGCGAAATCCCCGGTCCGCTGGAACCGGTGACGGCGAGCTTGCCGGCATAACTCGCACCCAAGGCCATGGAAATGGAGGCAATTTCGTCCTCGCACTGAATGAACGAGCCGCCGTATTTGGGCAATTCACGGCGCAGCAACTCCATGACATCGGTCCAGGGCGTAATGGGATAACCCGCCCCAAACCGCACCCCGGCGGCAATCAATCCATAAGCCAGAGCTTCGTTGCCGTTCATGACCACCTGCACGCCTTCCCGCTCCCGGCTGTCCATGAACTTGAACGTCTCCATCACGTTGCCCAACGAGTAGCCGTAGCCCGCGTGGAACGCCAACAACGCGTTCTTGACGATGCTGGGGTCCTTGCCGGTGAAGCGTTCGGCCACCAATTTTTCCAACTTGGGTACGTTCAGATCGAACATTCGGGCGATAAGCCCCAGCGAGAAGATGTTCTTGCCCTTGTCCTTGGCGGTGCCGCCGATGGCCTCGACCGTCAGGCTCGAGATTTTGATGCCGACGTGGTGGTAATCCTTCATCCACTCGGCCTTGGGTTCGACATGGTCAGCGTCGTACATGACGATCCCGCCCTTTTTCAGCGAGTTGAGGTGCCCTTCGTACGAGTGCTGGTAGAAGGCCAGCAAAACATCCGCCTCATCGCCCGCACTGAGGACTTCACCAGAACCGATCCGGACTTGAAAAATGGAAGGGCCGCCGGAGATGGTGGAGGGAATCGTCATGAAGGTCATGACCTCCTGTTCACTGCGTCCAGCCAGCCTCGCCAAGAAACCGCCGATGGCTTGAATGCCATCCTGCGAATTGCCCGCGATGCGGATCACTGCCTCTGAAACCCGAGTTAACTTGGGCGTGCCGTCCGCAGTCTGGGCGGTCAATGTTGAATCACTCATGAATCCTCTCGAATCAAGCCTGTGGCTAATATCCCGCAAGGTGAGGTATCGCTGAAGTCATTTCAGTCCCACCACCGTTGCCCTGTCACACTAGCATTGTCGCTTGGGGTGTCAATTTCTAATCCTCAATTTATCCCGTTGACAGATAGTTGTTTGCGTTGTATTTGCGCCCTGTGTTGTGACGACAAAAAACAGCCATAAGCGGCCATGATCTTGGGGCTTGCGCTAATCACGTTTGTTTTTGCATCGCCGCTTGCTGCAGATGGTGACGCAATCCCTCAGCCACTCCGGCGCCGTGCGGGAGTTGACTGACAAATCCATCCTGCCCCAGAACCGACTCAGCCACCGGGGTCACGGCGTTGCTTGGCGCCGCCAGCCAGCGCGCATGAACCCGTGAAAGCATGGGCAAGTCGTTCAGATGATCGCCCGCCGCGAAGACTTGGTCTGTCCCAAGTTTGAGCCGCCCGGCCAGTTCCGCGAGTGCCGTGCCTTTATTGTAGGCCGCATGGCTGAACCGCGCATACACATCGTTCCGCACCACGGTGAGTTGCGGAAAGCGGGTGCAGAATTCATCGAGAAAAGCGTGGATGACGTCCGCATCGCCGTTGTTACCAGCAATCAGGCAAAACGGGGAAAATGCATCCTCATAGACCGTGGCGCGAAATCGGGCGTTGATCCACGCAGTGAGCGCGGGGACTTCGGGACGCACGCGAGCAAAAAGCTCGGCATGGTCGCGAACACACGCGGTGTTCCACGCTTCAATTGGCGCGTAACGCACGCCATCGTGCTGATAGATCTCCCGCTCCACCAGCACCAGATAGTCCGGCTGAATTGAAATCCGGGCGCGGCCGAGCGCCTCCATCAGACTGGACATGTCGCGCCCCGTGTTGATCACCCACTTTGCGCCTTGTGCCTGCAAACTGGCGATCAGGGTTTCGAGCGCCGCGGGGATCGGCGGTTTCTCGAACTCGGTGAAGATCGTTCCGTCGAAATCCGTTGAAATCAGGTTGATTGGCAGTGTCGCAGGCGATTCCCGCATGTTGCTTCCATGAGACATTCTGGCGGCAGCATACCAGAACCATGACAACCGGTGCAACACGCATGGCTTGCGCCGCCCGGCAATCGTGCGTTAGCGTGTTTCTGCCAGACATGACTTTGCAGGAGCAATACGACGACGCGCTGTTCGATTTCAGCCGAGGCGATTTCGACGGGGCTATTTCCAAGTTGAAGGCCATTCTCGCGGAGAACCCGGAGCACTTTGACGCGCAGCTATCGCTCGGCATGGCCTACTATCGCAAGGGAGATTATGCTGCGGCCATCAAGGAGGGTCACCGGGCGGAGCAGCTTCGTCCCCGCGAACAACTCGTCCACACCAATCTCTCCCTCTTTTACATGAAGAGCGGCGACAAGAAAACAGCCGAGCATCACGGACTTCAGGCACGTATTGCCTCGTGGAAAGACAAGACCCCGCCCGGCACCGCTCCGGCGGGCGATCCTGAATTGGAGTTGGCCAAACCATCACCGCCACCCGTTAAATTACCCGAGAAGTTCCCGGACATGCCTTGGAAGAAGACCGCTTCCAAGCCTGGGAACACACCGTAAGAATCGCATCCCACAGCCTGTGGTATATTTCATTTCGCAACCTGAAATCCGAAGTATTAATCACCATGAAAACCGCCTACGAACTCGCCATGGAACGTCTCAATCAGGCGTCGTCGGTCGCCAAACTCACCGCCGCACAAAAGAAACAGCTTGCCGCCCTGGATTCGAAGTACAGGGCCAAAATTGCGGAGCGCGAGCTGGCGTTGCAGGAGGAACTCACCAAGGCAAGCGCCGCCGGTGACTTCGAGAAGGCGGAGCAACTACAGCAACAATTCTTCAGCGAGCGTAAAGCCCTGCAAGTCGAACTGGAAGATCGCAAGGAGCAAGTCCGCACACCCACGGCGCAAACGTAGCCGGTTGCTGACTGCCGGGGCCGCGGCAATGCTGGTGTAGGGTGTCCCTGGGGTATGCCCAGTCGTAGGCGCGCTTCCTGCTTTTTCAGCGCAAGCGGTCAATCAGAAGATACTTGCGGCTGAAATATGAACACTGTGAATGCGAACGGGACGAATTTTACGTGTGAAGTTCGAGGGACGGGCGAGCCACTGGTTTTGGTGCATGGCGCCCTGGGTGATTTCAGGACGTGGAGAACGCAAATGGCGGCGTTCACCCGACACTATCGCGTTCTGGCGTACAGTCGCCGTTGGCATTATCCCAGTCTGGCGGTTGTTCAGGGTGAGGACTACACCCCGGACGCGCAGCTTGCGGACTTGCTGGCGATTCTGGAGATCACCGGGCCGGCCCACCTGGTGGGTCATTCTTATGGCGCTGCCATCGCCGCGGCGGCCGCGCTTCACCGTCCTGAACTGGTGCGCAGTTTGGTGCTTGCTGAACCGTCGCTCTTTTCTCTGTTGACGGCCAATGGCGCTGGGGCAAGCGCCCTGGCCCATGCCGTTGCGGCAATCGCGCCCGTGGTCCCGCTCCTGCGCCAAGGACGGAAAGCGGACGCCTTGCGGCAATACCTTGACGTCATTCTGGGAGCCGGTGGTTATGAGCGATTACCCGTGCGGGCGCGGATCGTCATGCACGACAATCTTCACACCTTGGAGCCGATGCTCAATGGTCTTAACGCTGGCACGCCGTTCACGCAGGATCATGCCGCCCGGATTTCCGTGCCTACCCTGCTATTGGAAGGTGATCAAACTCCCACCCCATTTGCCCTGACCCTTGACGAACTAGCTGGCGCCATCCCCGAGGTGCAACGAATTGTCTTGCCCGGCCTTTCCCACGGGTTGCATCTGGAGAATCCAACGGCTTTCAACCGCGCGGTAGCCGACTTCCTGGCGGGCGTGGAGGCAGCCGCTCTGGCGGCTTGAACTATTTCACAGCGGCTTTCAGTCCCCGTTGCCAGAGATCAAAGTGGAACAGGGCCACCACCACCATGGCGTGAGTAATTCTGCCTTCCGCCACCAATCGCGGCACGTCTCCGACCGGGACCAGTCGCGTAATCAAGTCCTCCCCGTGATCGAACTCGACCGGGTGAACGCAGTGACAATTCTCCACCAGCACCGTGTAACACGTGTTGCTCATGATGGCCGGGTTCGGAAAAATCCTGCCGATTACTTGTGCCGGCGCCCCCTCGTAACCGGTTTCCTCGCGCAGTTCGCGCAACCCGGCGGTCAATGGCGATGACTCATGCGCGTCCATCATGCCACCGGGGATTTCCAACTCGATCGTGTTGGAACCGTGGCGATACTGCTCGATCATCACAAGCTGTTGATCCGGAGTGACGGCGACGATGTTCACCCAATCCACACTTTCGATCACGTAAAAGTCATGTTCCGCCCCGGTGCGCGGTGAAACCTTGCGGTCGGTGCGCAGGGTGAAAACCTTGAAATCGCCGAGCGGCGTCGTGCCGAGTTTGGGCCAGGGTTTGATCATTTACGGGATTCTTTCCTTCGCGGCCCAGCCTTGCTGCATCAGTTTGAGCAAGTGTGCCATAGCGGCGTCGTAGCTCCGTCCCTTCCGTTCAGCCAATTGGCGCGCGCGTTTGTCCAAGTGCGCCGCCATTTCCGCCGTGCGTTCCGCGGGGCAACCGAGGCGTTCAAGCAGCGAGGCGAGTTCGGGCAGGTTCATGGCAAAGAAAAACGCGAATGAAGCCAATCCTCATTCGCGTTTTGGCGGGAATTGGTCACTGGATCGAACCCGCGGTCACAATCTTGATGCTCTCGACGTTTATCCGTTTGACTGGGCGGTCGCCGGGTTTGGTCGGCGTGGTGGCAATCTTCTCCAACACGTCGTCGCCTTGGATCAACTTGCCGAAAGCCGTGTACTGCTTGTCCAGAAACCGTGGGTCGCCGTGGCAGATGAAAAACTGCGAACCGGCGGAATTGGGATCTTGCGAACGGGCCATGGAGAGCACACCACGCTCGTGCGCCTTGTCATTGAACTCGGCCTTAATCTGGTAACCCGGCCCGCCTGTGCCCCAACGGGACTGGTTCGCCTCATCCTTGGTCAGCGGATCCCCGCCCTGGATCATGAAACCTTTGATGACCCGGTGAAAACAGGTGCCGTCGTAGAATCCCTGTTTCGCGAGCTTCTTGAAATTCTCCACGTGTCCGGGCGCGACCTCGGGCCAGAATTCGAGGATCATTTCGCCTTCCGAAGTGGCGATAAGTGCTTGTTCGCTCATGAGTGAATGGCTGATGAATTACTTGATGGAGTCGGCTGGCACGATCTTGACGCTTTCCACGGAGATGCGGGATTTGGGTTTGCTTCGTTCGCCGGTATTGGGATTCAGTTCCACGGGAATCTTCTCAATCTTGCCGAGCACGTCATCCCCTTTTATCACTTTGCCGAACGTGGTATAGCGGCCATCAAGCGTGGTGGTCGGTCCAAAGCAAATGAAGAACTGGCTGCCGGCGGTGTTAGCGTATTGAGGGCGAGGCATCGCGCCCGACCGTTCCATGGGATCGCTGCTTCGTGCCATGGACAGGACTCCACGCACGTGTTTGCGCTCATTGAATTCAGCATCGATCTTGTATCCGGGATCGCCTTGGCCATACACGGCCTCTTTTGTCGGGTCCTTGGTATTGGGATCGCCAAGTTGCACCATGAAGCCAGGGATCATGCGGTGCGAGGCCGTGCCGTCGTAAAACCCTTGCTTGGCCAATTTCTTGAAATTCTCCACCGTCTTAGGCGCCACATCCGACCAAAACTCTACGACCAAATCGCCCTCGTTGGTCTTTATGACCGCAACCTCCTGCAGATTCGTGCCTGCGGGTTTGGCCTCGGTCTTTGGCTCCTCCTTCTTGGCTTCTGGGGTTGCCTGGCCGGGCGCGGAGACGAGTCCCACCGCCAGACTAAACGCGCAAAACAGCATCGGTATTCTCATAAACGAGGCGCAATGTTCCATGCCCGCCCGGCAAAGTCACGCGCGGATTTCGCGATCGGACGAATCAGGATGGGCACGCACGGAAATCTCGTCGCCCAGCCCGTTGTGACAGCTCAATGCCAAAATCGGCGTAACCATTTCTCCCTGTCGCCGTCTCAAGAACTGTAGTGGCCGTTCCTTGAAGGTGCGGCAAAGAAAAAACAACAAACACGAGGTAACAGTTTATGAGAATCCATAAAGTTGGTTTGATCGCCGCACTGACGGTGATCGCAACGCTCGCCGGCGGTCCGATACTGCTGGCTCAACAAAAAGAAGCTCCCAAACGCGAACGCCGTGAGGCCGGCCCGCGCGCCGGCGCGCTGCCCCCGCGGATGTTGGAGGAACTCAAGCTCACCGAAGCTCAAAAGCAAAAGGTGGAAGCCGCGCTGAAGGAACAGGCGGAGAAGACCCGCGCCTTGCGTGAGGATACCAGCCTGACCGCCGAACAGCGCCGGGAGAAAGGCCGCGCGCTTCGCGAAGGCATGGACAAAAAGATGAAAGAGATCTTGACCACTGAGCAGTACGAGAAGTGGCAGAAACTCCGCGAGCAAGGCCGGCCCGGAGAGGGACGTCCTGGTGGCGAGAAAAAGCGCGGGGAAGGACCTCCACGAAACTGACGGTACCGTAGCGTTTGATTCGACGAGGGACGGCCACGAGTCGTCCCTCGTGTTTTCTATGCGACAGGCATTCTTGCTGCTGGCGCGTTGAATTCCCGCGGCGAAGCAAACGTCCGCTTGACAGGTTGCGTGAATTTGCAAACGCTCAAGCAACCGAACTGGCATGTCTCATAGCATCATGAAAAACTACCTCCTCGCCGCTTTGCGAAAACTCAACCAAACGAAAACCTCCCTGACACTCGTCGCCGGCATTTCCTTGATTGCCGCCTGTGCTACCGCGCAACGTGACACCGGCTTCGTCAGCCTGTTTGATGGTCAAACCTTGAATGGCTGGCAGCTCATCGGCAAAAGCGGCGACGGTTACGGCGTCAAGGACGGCGTGCTTTACTGCGCGCGGGGTGGCGGCGGCAATCTGCTGACCGAAAAGGAATACAGCGATTTCATCTTCCGCTTTGAATTCAAACTTGAGGACGGCTCGAACAACGGCGTGGGCATCCGCGCACCAGCAGACGGGGACGCCGCCTACCTGGGCATGGAAATCCAGATTCTCGATGAAGTCGCGGCGGATCGCGGCAAGTGGGGCAAGCTGCGTCCAGCCCAGTATCATGGTTCAATCTATGACGTCGTTGCCGCCAGGAAGGGCGCGCTCAAGCCGGTGGGCGAGTGGAACGAACAGGAAATCACCGCCATTGGCCGCCGCATCAAAGTTGTGCTCAACGGCCAGACCATTACCGACGCGAACCTCAACGAGATCACCGATCCGGCCATCATCCGCAAGCATCCGGGTTTGTTTCGTGATCGCGGCCACATCGGATTTCTCGGGCACAACGATTACCTCGAATTCCGCAACATCCGCATCAAGGAACTGCCGCGCCTGGAAAAAGACCACACTCCGCCGGAAGGTTTCACCGCCCTGTTCAATGGCAGGGACCTGACCGGTTGGAAGGGCCTGGTGGCGGATCCCAAGAAGCGCGCCGCAATGACGCCGGCGCAACTCGCCGCGGAACAGGTGAAAGCGGATGAACTCATGCGCGCCAACTGGAAAATTGAGGATGGCGCACTCGCCTATCGCGGCAAATCCTTTGACAACCTTTGCACGGTGAAAGACTACGGCAACTTCGAACTGCTGGTGGACTGGAAGATCGAGCCTTACAGCGACAGTGGACTTTACCTGCGCGGCAGTCCCCAAGTGCAAATCTGGGATCCCCACACCAAGCCGACCAAGGCCGGCAGTGAAGTAGGCTCCGGCGGCTTCTACAACAACCAAAAGAATCCCAGCAAAGCATTGAAGGTGGCGGATAAACCCATCGGCGAATGGAATCGCTTCCGCATCCTCATGGTCGGCGAGAAAGCCCACATCTTCCTCAATGGCGAATTGGTGGTCCGCGACACGACGCTGGAGAATTATTGGGATCGCAGCCAGCCGATCTATCCCACGGGGCAGATCGAATTGCAGGCCCATAACACGCCGGTCTGGTTCAAGAACATCTACATCCGTGAACTTCCCGCCCAGTGAGCTTATGAAAAACCATTTCTCCCGTCGCGAGTTCCTGCGTCGCGCCACCTTTGCCGCGGCCGCCGCGTTCTCCGCTCCTTTCATCACGCGCAACCTCCGCGCCGCGTCGCCGAGCAACACGATTCTGCACGCCTCCATCGGCGGCAGCGGGCAGGCCGGCAGCGACCTCCAACTCGTCGCCCATCATCCGTTCGTCAAGCTGGTGGCCATTGCCGACGTGGACAGCACCAAATCCGCCCCGTGGAAGGAACGGTTCCCTGAAGTGCGGATTTACCGGGATTGGCGCGAGCTGTTGGAAAAAGAAAAGCAACTCGACACGGTAAATGTTTCCACCCCCGACCACATGCATGCGCCCATTGCCATGGCCGCCATGCAACTGGGCAAACACGTTTACGTCCAGAAGCCCCTCACGCACGATATTTACGAGACCCGCCAACTAACCCGCGTGGCCCAGCAGAAGAAACTGGTCACGCAAATGGGCATCCAGATTCATTCCACATCCGCCTACCGCCAAGGCGTCCAAATCGTGCGCGAAGGCGTCATCGGCAAAGTCAAGGAAGTCCACTCCTGGTGCGGCAAAGGCTGGGGTGACCCGTCTCCGCTGCCAGACCGACAAGACACGCCGCCCGCGAACTTCGATTGGGACCTCTGGCTGGGCGTGGCAGCGGCGCGCCCGTTCATTGGCGGCGGCTATTACCATCCGGGCAACTGGCGCAAACGGCTCGACTTCGGCACCGGCACCTTCGGCGACATGGGTTGCCACATCTTCGATCCCGTGTTCAACGCGCTCGAACTCACGGCGCCGATTTCCGTTCGCTCCGAAGGCCCAGCGCCCAATCAATGGAACTGGGCCAACGACGGCCGGGTGCATTATGTCTTCCCCGGCACGCCTCACACGGCGGAGAAGACCATCAATATCACCTGGTACGACGGCGACCAGCGGCCACCGGCACAAGTTGCTTCGCTATTGGGCAGCGAGCCATTGCCGGGAACGGGGTCCATCTTCGTCGGCACCAAAGGTGTCATGTTGCTGCCGCACATTGCGCGGCCCCGGCTGTTCCCCGACAGCGAATTCACCGATCGGCCGCTGCCGAAAGTTGAGGACGGCAATCACTACACCCAGTTTCTCGAAGCCGTGCGCGGCAACGGCAAGACCACGGCGGGATTCGATTTTTCCGGCCCGCTCACCGAAGCCGTGCTGCTCGGCGGCGTGGCCTCGCGCTTTCCCAGCACCTCGCTGCAATGGAACGCGAAGTCGCTCAAGTTTACCAACCTTCGCGCCGCCAACGAATTCTTGCGCCGCAAGTATCGCAAGGGTTGGGAGGTCAAAGGGCTGTCGTGAACCGCCGGCGATTCCTTCAACGGAGCGCGCTGGTCACTGCCGGCCTGTGGCTGACGGGATGTCGCACGGCACCCCGTCGCGCGTCCGCCAATGACAAACTCAAGCTTGGGGTCATTGGCGTCGCCAATCGGGGCCGCGAGAATCTGAACGGCGTGGCCAGCGAGAACATCGTGGCCTTGTGCGACGTGGACGACGATGTTCTGACGGCGGCCGCCAGGCGATTTCCCCAGGCCAAGACCTACCACGATTTCCGCCATCTGCTGGATCGGAGTGATCTCGATGCCGTGGTCATCTCCACGCCGGATCACACCCACGCCGTGGCCGCTGCCGCCGCCTTGCGCAGCGGGCGTCACGTCTATTGTGAGAAGCCTCTCACCCGCACCATCTCCGATTGTCGCATCGTCACGGACCTGGCCCGCAAGCAACGGCTCATCACCCAGATCGGCACCCAGATTCACGCCGGACAGAATTACCATCGCGTGGTGGCGACAATCCAACAGGGCACGATCGGAACGGTGAAGGAAGTCCACGTCTGGGTGAATGCCACCTACGGCGGCAAAGACCTGCCGCGCGAAACTCCCGCCGTGCCGCCGAATCTGCACTACGACTTGTGGCTCGGCCCCTTGCCGGCTCGCCCCTACCACCCCGACATTGTCCCGCGCTGGTGGCGACACTGGTGGGCGTTTGGCGGCGGCGCGCTGGCGGATTTCGGCTGTCACTACCTGGACCTGCCGCATTGGGCGCTGGACCTGCGCGCTCCTGCCAGCGTCGAGGTCGTGGACGGACCGCCGGTGCATCGGGAATCCACCCCGCCGTGGCTCGTCGTGCGCTATGAGTATCCTGCGTCGAGAGAATCGCGGAAGTTGAACCCAGTTTCCCGCCCAGGACCGGTTACGCTCACATGGTATCACGGCGGTCGGAAACCTGCCTTGCTTCCGGCATCGCTCGCGAAGAACTGGTCCAGCGGCGTTTTGTTCAAGGGCGAAACCGGCATGTTGTTGGCTGATTACACCCGCCATGCGGTCCTGCGCCAGACCGACTTCACCGACTACGCCGCTCCGCAAGCACTGGCCGGCGACTTCGCCCGGCATCACCAGGAATGGATTCAAGCGGTCAAAACCGGCAAGCCTGCCAGTTGTGATTTCGCTTACTCTGGTCCGCTTACCGAAGCGGCCTTGCTGGGCAACGTGGCGTTCCGCGTCGGACAGAAACTGGATTGGGACGCCAGGAATCTGCGTGCCCGGAATTGTCCGGCCGCGGATGAATTCATCCGGCATCAATATCGCGCCGGTTGGACCCTGTAGCCCGCGCCACCAGCCCGACGCGATTGCCCCGAACCCGCACGGTTCAATCCTGTTCCGGCTGACCGAGCCAGCCCCCTGCCGCTTCGGCCTGGCTGGTTCTCGGAAGCCAAGCGACCCATCGCGTTCCTGCCTGCCCAACCTGTGCCGTCGCAACCTTACGGCTTGGACGGTATTTGTCCCGCCGCGCCTGTTATGGTGCGGCCAATGATGTGAACAACTAGAACAACCAAGCCTTGTGAGCGAATGAGTTGAAGCTTAAAACCGCTGAAGCACTCCCAAGTCGCTCCCGGGAAGATTGAGGAAAATTGTCTGATGAAACCGTATCCCATCCAACTCGAAATCTCCGGCCCGACCGCGCTGTGGACGCGACCCGACACCGGGTCGTCGCCCGCACTGCAATACCCTCTCCGCCTCGACCGGGGAGAGGGAAGGGTGAGGTGTCGAACCTATAGTTTCATCAACGCCCGCCCGTGCCGCCGGGAAACGCGCGTCTGCGATGTCGAGCCGCGCCAGCCAGACCTCAAATCTTTTCATCGGCGGTGGTGTCCGGCCATTGCCATTCGGTTTCGTCCCATTCGTGCGGGGCTTCCCGGAACGCACTCAGCTCCTCAAAATCACGGTCCAACTCCGCTTGGGGAACGCGCGCCAAAGCTTCCGCCCAACCCTCGCGCGCCCGGCGCGGCTGCGGACTCACGACCAGCGTCTTGTCCTGAATCATCACCGTTGCTTCGCTGCCGAAGCCGCACGCATCCAGCAACTCTTTGGGCAGAAGCAACCCGAAGCCGTCGCCGACCTTTTCAATCTTTGCTTGCACGGCCACACTCTGCCGGCTTCCCAATTGCCCGACAACCGCGATTCCTGAACCCTCAACCAGCTAGGACCATCCATCTCAAAACATGGACCAACCCACCGAGGATTGGGTTTTCTGGGACTGGAACTCGGATTGCGACGAGAACCTGGGAGTCGGCCATGTCGGCTTGAAAGATTTCAACTTATGACCGTCACTTTACCGGGCTTCATCGCGTCCAGCGCCGCCAGTAGCGGAGCGGCCAGCGGCTGCAAGTCCTCGATACGATTGGATTTTGCCCGCAACACCGCCACGGCAATGGCGAACTTGGGCAGGTGTTGTTGGAAGGAAAGGTTGCGATCCACCGTTACGAATACATCGAAATCCTTTTCCGCCAGCCGGAGCAGCCGTCCGTTCTTGATGGTCGCCCAACCCAACTGCGGCACGGTGCGGACGAAATGCCCCGGCAAGTCACGCGCCAGCCGCCGGTCAATGCACTCGTCCAGCAGCAGTTTCATTTCAACGCGCGGTGGCGACCATTCGTTCCGTGGCGGTCTCGAGGAAATCAATTACTTGGGCGCGTTTCACGGTGGGAAAGCCCTCCAGAAAATCATCAATCGAATCGCCCGCTTCCAGATAGTCCAGCAACGTCTGGACCGGAACGCGCGTGCCGGCGAAACAAGGTGTGCCGCCCATGACTTCCGGGTCAGTCGAAATGATTTTCCGTTTCATGCCGTCATTCTCCCCATTTTCTCTCTTACTTCAAGCCAACAGAAAGCAATGCCATGACCATCCACCTGAGAACCTGGGGCGACCTCGCCTGTTTCACCCGGCCTGAAATGAAAGTGGAACGCGTGAGCTACGCCGTCATCACGCCCAGCGCCGCGCGCGGCCTGCCTTGTTCCACGCAATTGGGTCCGACTATTATCCACTCCACGTGAAGCTATGAAACCCTATCCCATCCAACTCGAAATCTCCGGCCCAACCGCGCTGTGGACGCGGCCCGACACCGGGTCGTCGCCCGCACTGCAATACCCTCTCCGCCTCGAACGGGGAGAGGGCAGGGTGAGGTGTCGAATCTTGCTTCTTATCGCAACGCTCGCCCGCCTGCCGAGCCGAAGCCACTTCCTCGTGGCGAAGGTCGGTTTTGCCCGGAGACACGCGTCTGCGAAACCGAGAACCACGAACTGCCCACCATGCTAAAAATGGTCTTCGACCAATCTGCAATCTTTTCCCAAAATTGACCGCGCCATGAATTCCAAACAACTCCTCGCTCATCCGGAGCAATCGCTCGTCGAACACCTCATCGGCGTGGCACGCCGGGCGAAAAAGTTCGCGGCGCACTTTCAAGGCGAGGACCATGCTGAACTGGCTGGGTTGCTCCATGACTTGGGAAAAGCCGATGAGTCGTTTCGCAAACGCATGGAGGCAATCGCCGCCGGAAAGCCAGACCCTGGCGACAAAAAACCTCATGCCCCGCACGGGGCTGCGTTGGCCTTGGAACAGCAACACTGGCCGGTCGCGTTCGCCATCTATGGCCATCACGCCGGGCTGCACAATCGTTCCGATCTCCAGCACGCCCCCTCACGTTGCAAGACACCACCCCGCGATTGTGAAGCGGCACTCAAGTCCGAAGGCGGCTGGTCTGTTCCCGAGTTTGGGAAACCCCTCCCGAATTGGCTCGAAGAAATCTCCTCCGCCACGGCCAGCGAGCGTGACGCCAAAATGCGTGCCGTCGAGTTTTACACCCGGATGCTGTTCAGCGCGCTGGTGGACGCCGATCGGCTCAATACCGAAGAATCCAACAATGCCACGGGTTCACAGGCGAACGTCTCCAAGCGGAAAGAGTGGCGCTTCGGGCCGGAATGCCTCGCCAAGAATGGAGCGATTGAAACGTTGCTGGAAATGTTGGACACCGCTATTGCCGAGCGCGTTGCCTCGGCGAAGTCCAAAAACGCATCGGATGCCGTCCTGGACGTTAGGGCGACAGTGCTGGCGGCCTGCAAAGCCAAAGCCGCCAATGAGCGTGGCGTCTTCACGCTTCCCGTTCCCACCGGAGGCGGCAAGACGCTGGCCTCCATCGCGTTCGCTCTCCATCACATCGCTCATCACAACAGGAATCTGGCGGAGGACGACCCACGCCGGCTGCGCCGCATCATCGTTGTCATTCCGTATCTGAACATCATTCAGCAGACGACCCGTGAACTGCGCATGGTCTTTGGCGATTTGGTTTGGGTGAAGGATGCCCTCGATCCGCACACCGGGAAGACAACCAAGCACCCGACGAAGGATGAACAAGGCGCTTGGCTGGAAAACACCGACCCCAACCACCGCCCGTTGATTCTGGAGCACCATTCGCAAGCCACCGATCCAAAGACTGACGACAGCGACAAGAAAGGCCACGACTCCGACGACTACAGCAAAGAACGCCCGCTGCGTCAGCTCGCCGCCGAAAACTGGGATGCTCCGATCATTGTCACCACCAGCGTTCAGTTCTTCGATTCCCTTTTCTCCCGCCGACCGGCGGATGCCCGCAAATTGCACAACATCTGCCAGTCCGTCCTGATCTTCGATGAAGTGCAGACGCTCCCGCCGTTGCTGCTTCAGCCGATTCTTGACGCGCTCAAGGAATTGACCGCGCCGCTGGTTGATGAAACGGAAACCGACCCGGGCAAACGGAGCGAGCAGAGGCCCTACGGTTGTTCGCTGGTCCTATGCACCGCCACGCAACCCGCGTTGGATCACCGTGAGGATGATTTCCCCTTCGGCTTCAAGCACCGCACGGAAATCATTGACGACCAGGAAGCCCGCGAACATTTCAAGGCACTCCAGCGCGTCGAATACCACGGGCTGACGAAAGCCGGTGAACCAGAAACGAAGGACAACCAGGCCCTGGTTGACGCCATGTGCGACGCGCCAAGCCAGCAAGCCCTCGCCATTCTCAACACCCGCAAACAGGCCCGCAAACTGTTCGACCTGCTCGCGGAAAAAACCAAGGACGATGACTCCATGCGCGGCGCAGTCTTTCATCTCTCCACCTGGATGTATCCCGCCCACCGGGATGCGGTGCTGATCGAAGTCAGAAAGCGTCTGGACGAAAAGAAGCCCTGCCTGTTGGTTTCGACCCAATGCGTGGAAGCGGGCGTGGATGTGGATTTCCCGGCGGTCTGGCGCGCGTTCGGCCCTTACGATTCCATTGTCCAGGCCGCAGGCCGGTGCAATCGCAACGGCGCGCTCAAGGATGCGGCGGGCCAGCCAATGCTCGGCCAGGTCCATGTGTTCACACCCGCGGATGCCGCCGCGCCCCGGGGCGTTTACGCCTCCGCCATGCAAACCGCGTTGCTCCTCTGCCGGATGGACAAGGCCGACCCTCACGACCCCGACTCCTTCGAGCGCTATTTCCGGCTGCTCTACCAAGCCAATGTTCCTGACCCCGGTGGTTGTGCCATCCAATCCGCGCGTGAAAAACTCCACTTCGAGGAAGTCAGCACGCTGTTCAACTTCATTGATGCGGACTCTGTGCCCCTGCTGATTGAATCGGCAGTGATGGGAGACGGCATGACAGTCGCAGAGTGGCGGAAGGCGATCGCGGCAAAAGGATTCTTCACACCTGACGAGTGGCGAGCCATTCAGCCATACATCGTCAACCTCTCGTTTCCGGAGAGCAAAATGACACACGCGTTCCTTAAAGCGTCGGCCTCGCCGCTGGCTTTCAAGGGCGACGATCCTAACCGTGGATTGCGCCTGCTGAAAATCCAAGAGCCGAAGATATATCACGACGGACTGAATGGCTGCGGCTTGGACTTGGAATGCAAGGCCCTGCAAGACGCCGCCAATTATGTGCTTTGAACGATGAAACATCTTTTGCCCGCCATCTGAACGCTTGAAAAATACTATCCCGGAGGTAGCCTATGCCCGATGAACTGGATCCAAGCCATCAACCAGTGGCGCAGCCTGACGCCGGCGGAGAAACTCCGCCGCCGCTGGCAGGCGATTCCGCAGGACGTGGCCCAGAGCATGGCCTTCGAGCGGGAGCCGGTGGAGATTCGCCGCCTGCAAGCGCTACTCGACCAGATCGCGCCACCCGCTTCATCGAAACCACTCGCGGCGTCCTTGCCTATTCCGAGTTAGCGCCGTTGCTGGCCGAGCGCGTCCTGCGCGTGGAAGCCGCGCTCTACCAACTGGAGTTTGCAAACTGGCCGCCGGACGAACGACTCGCCGCCGAATTCCACCGCCGCATCTGCGGTGATTTGCTGCCCGACTGGGCGGGCCGTTGGCGGACCATCGCCGTTCGCGTGGGCAACCTCACTCCGCCGCCGCCCCATCAGGTTGCGCTGCTCATGCGCGAGTATGGGGCGGACTTGATCGCCCGCTGGCCCGCCGCCGCCGCTGCCGTCAGTGACCTCACGTTGGAGTTGCTTGCCTTTGCGGAAGGGCGATTCTTGAGCATCCATCCGTTCCCGGATTTCAATGGCCGCACCATCCGCCTGTTCCTGCTGGAACTCCTGCGCCGCCTTGATCTCCCTCGCGTCACCCTCGCCCCGGAATCGGAAACCGAACGTGAACTTTATTTCCGCGCCCTCGAAGCCGCCGACCACCGCGACTGGCAACCGCTCGTCCGCCTCTGGCAACAACGTTTCGTTGCCGCCAGTCCAAACCCACCGAACCAGCCATGAAACCGTATCCCATCCAACTCGAAATCTCCGGCCCAACCGCTTTGTGGACGCGACCGGACACCGGTTCATCGCCCGTGTCTTACGTTGCGCCGACGTTCAGCGCGGTGAAAGGCATTTTTGAATCCGTGCTGCGCTGGAAATCGGTGAATGTGCGGCCCGTCAAAGCCGAGATTTGCGCGCCGGTGCAATTCCATCGTTACACCACGAATTACGGCGGGCCGCTCCGCGCCAGCGACGCGATGAACAAGGGCGCATCGTTCCAGTTTTACACCGTCGTGCTGGTCAACGTGTGCTACCGGCTTTACGCCCAGGCCGAGTTTGCCGGGCATCACGACGGCACGACCTGGCCGCCGCACGCTTATCACGACGTTTTCAATCGCGCCTTGGATCGCGGGCAATGGTTCTACACGCCGTGTCTGGGCTGGAAGGAATTCGCGCCGCACTATGTCGGCCCGTTCCGCCCGGAGACGCGCGTCTGCGAAATCGAGAATCACGAACTGGGCATCATGCTGCGGATGGTATTCGACCAAGTGCAGAACGGGCTGAATTAGACCTGACCTGCTGATGAAGTTCTACGCACACACGGCGAAAGACGAACAAGGCGAACCGTTGCCTGAAAGTTCCGGCCAATGGCAGCCAATGGCAGTGCATCTCCGCAATGTGGCCGCTTTGGCAAAACAATACGCCACACCGCTCGGCCTTGCCGCCGAAGCCGAACTCGCCGGCTTGTTTCATGATTTGGGAAAATACGCGGATCGCTTCCAAGCGCGTCTCCGCAATCCCACCGTTCACGGAATCAATCATTGGGCGGCGGGCACAGCTCACGCCGCTGCCCTGAAAGCCTGGGCGGTCGCGTTTGCCGCCGACGGACATCACACAGGCATTCCGGCATTGCATGACGCTGAAACGGGAACGCCATTGAAGACGACGGTTTCCAGTTTTGCTGATGCCAATCATCGCTTGGAACTGACCGGTCAATGCCCGGAGGACGCCACCGTGTTGCTGGCTCGATTCAAACAGGATGGCCTCAGCTTGCCGCCGTTCTCACCGCGAGCCGTTGGGAAGGAACAGCGCTTTGAAGAAGCCTTCCGCACCCGACTGCTTTTCAGTTGCTTGGTGGATGCGGACTTTCTCGACACGGAAAGGCATTTTGATGCGAGCAAAACCGCCGGGCGAGTCGTGCCGAAGCTTCAACCGGAACGCGCGCTGCAAATTCTGCGTCGTGATCTGGATTCCAAATCAGCGGACGGCCCAGTCAATGCGCTGCGCAAACAACTGCTTCAGGACTGCTGGAGCGCCGCCGCCAAATCGCCGGGATTGTTCACGCTCACCGCGCCCACCGGCAGCGGCAAAACGCTCTCCTCGCTCGCCTTCGCCTTGCAGCACATCGTTCATCACAACGCCGCGCTTGCGGAGACGGATCCGCGCCGCTTCCGCCGCATCATCGTGGTGATTCCCTTCACCAGCATCATTGAGCAAACGGCCCGGGTTTACCGCGATTTGTTCGAGGCGGAATTCGGCCCGGATTATGTCCTGGAACATCACAGCGCCGTCGCGCCGCGCAACTTGCCGCAAGGCCAGGACAAAGACGCCGAGGACGAACGCCTGCGTCGCGCCCGGCTCGCCGCCGAAAACTGGGCTTCGCCGCTCGTCGTCACCACCAATGTTCAATTCTTCCAAAGCCTGTTCAGCAATCGCCCGTCGGACTGCCGCAAGCTCCACAACATCGGCCGCTCGGTGGTTTTGTTTGACGAGGTGCAAACCCTGCCCACGCGCCTCGTGCCTTCGCTGCTCTCGGGCGTCAGCCTGCTGGTCCGCGACTACGGCGTGACGGCGGTGTTCATGACCGCGACGCAACCCGCGTTCGCCACGGCGGGCAAAGCGTTGCCTTACGATTGGCAGCCGGTGGAGATTTCATCCAATCCGGGGACAATGGCGGAAACCCTACGGCGGACGCGCATCGAACTTCCCGAGCCGCGCCAAGAATTGTCGTGGCCCGACCTTGCCGCAAAATTAACCGCCGTCCCACAATCGCTGTGCGTGGTGAACACCACCAAAGACGCACGCGAACTGTTCCGTTTGGTGCATGAGGCCGAACCGAAGTCCGCCTTTCACTTGTCCGCCCGCCTTTGCCCGGCACATCGCCAGGAGAAACTGCAATCCATCCGCAGTCAGCTTGCGGCTGGCAAACCCTGCCGCCTCGTTTCCACCCAACTCATCGAAGCGGGCGTGGACGTGGATTTTCCCGTCGCGTTTCGCGCGCTCGGCCCGCTGGATTCCATCATCCAAACTGCCGGTCGCTGCAATCGCGAAGGTCATCAGTCCGAACCCTGTCCGGTCATCGTGTTTCGCCCCAAGGACGGCGGGCATCTGCCCAAGGGTTACGAACAGGTGATGAAAATCACGGAAAGTTTCCTCGCCCGCTTTGCCGAGGCGCAATCAAGAATTCACCAGCCGTCGTTCTATGCCGAATACTTCGCGGAACTCTACGGCCTGCGCGGGCCGGAATCCTGCCAAGCTGATCCTGTGTTCGCCGCCAGCGCCGCCTTCAATTTCCCGAAAGCCGCGCAAGAGTGCCAGTTGGTCGGCAATGAAACCCGGGCGGTGCTGGTGAAGTGGAAACGCGGCGCGGAACTGGCGGAGAAACTTGAGAAACAAAAACACCTGACCGCCGCCCAATGTCGCGAAGCCCAGAGATACTGCGTGAATCTTTACCAAAGCGAATTCTTCGACGCCCAACGCAAGGACAAGGGCTACATCTATCAACCCGCCGCCGACTGGGACTTCTGGGTCTGGAACTCGGATTACGACGAGGACCTCGGCCTCGGTCACGTCGCATGGGAGAACTTCAATTTATGAGCGTTACCCGGGTGAGTTTCAGTTTGGCGAGTGCCGTCCGGGGCAGCTACTCTGCAAACATCTCGCGCAAGTGCAGCAGGATTTCCCGGGAGGTTGCCTCGTCCACATCGCCCAACCGACGAAGACATCGCGATTTGGCCAGACTCCGGAGATGGTCCAGCGCCACCTGTCCCTCAATCCCGGCAAACTGGCAGGGCACACGAAACGGCGCGGTGAATCCTCCTTTGGTGAGCGGAGCGACCAGCACCGTGAGCAATCGGGCGTTCATTTCATCGGGGGAGACAATCACCACCGGACGGGTCTTGCGCATCTCCGAGCCTTCGGCGGGGTCCAGCCGCGCCAGCCAGACCTCAAACCTTTTCATCGGCGGGGGTGTCCGGCCATTGCCATTCGGTTGCGTCCCATTCATGCGGGGCTTCCCGGAACGCACTCAGCTCCTCGAAATCACGGTCCAACTCCGCTTGGGGAACGCGCGCCAAAGCCTCCGCCCAACCCTCGCGCGCCCGGCGCGGGCCGGGGCTGACAACGAGCATCTTGTCCTGCACCGTCACCGTCGCCTCACTGCCAAAGCCGCAGGCGTCGAGCAACTCCTTGGGCAGGACCAGACCGAAGCCGTCGCCAATCTTTTCAATCTTCGCTTGCACGCTGACAAGCTAGCCGATTCCCACATGACCGACAACCGCGATTCCTGATCCATAACCAACCATGACCATCCACCTGAGAACTTGGGGCGACCTCGCCTGTTTCACCCGGCCCGAAATGAAAGTGGAACGCGTGAGCTACGCCGTCATCACGCCCAGCGCCGCGCGCGGCCTGCTCGAAGCCATCCTTTACAAACCGCAGTTCCGCTGGCGCATCCGCCGCATCGCCGTCAAGAAACCCATCCGCTTTCTCGCCTTCCGGCGCAACGAGGTGAAGTCCCGCCTCTCGCCGCGCAAACCCGAGCCGTTGCTGGCCGACGACGACCGCACCCAGCGCAACACCCTCGCCTTGCGCGACGTGGAATACGTCATCGAAGCCAGCCTGCACCTGACGCCGCTCGCTGGCCTGCCGCGCCGCGTCCCGGCGAACGATGAAGACAACGGAGAGGATTCGCCCGTGAAGTATCTCGCCATGTTTCAGCGCCGCGCGGAGAAGGGCCAGTGCTTCGCCCAGCCCTGCTTCGGCTGCCGCGAATTCCCCGCGCACTTTGAGTTGGCGGATGAATCCGCCATGCGCGTCGCCCCCGGCCTGAATCCCGACACTGACCTCGGCCTCATGCTTTATGACGTGTTCGATCTCGACGTGGCCAAGAACCAGCCGCCCGGCAAGGTGGAAAAACCAGTGCCACGCATCACCTTCTTCCCCGCCAAACTCAAGGACGGCGTGGTCAACGTCCCGGACTGGAACGAAATGAAAAATCAACTCGGAGGTGCGGCATGAACACCTCATCACCTGTAGCAGCGGACGTGAGTCCGCTCCAACGCTCCGGTCTTCAGTCAGAGCCGACTCACGTCGGCTGCTACAATGAAAAGGAGAAACAGCCATGATGCTCCAAGCCCTCATCGCTTACGCGGAACGCGAGAACCTCGGGGACGCGAATTTTGAAGGCGTCGCCGTCCGCTGGCTCATCCCGCTGGACCGTTCCGGCAAACTCGCGGGCGGCCCGATTCCGCTGGTGGAGAATCCCGACGACAAAAAGCCGCGCCCCAAAATGATGCTTCGTCCCTTCACTTCTCCAAACGAACTGAACCAAGGCACGAAGTCGCATTTCCTTTGCGACACCTTGGAGCGTGCGGCGTTGTTCCTCGATCCCAAGGCCGCAGAGAAAGCCGAGGCCCGGCGAGTTCAACACATTTACTTCCAGAAGTTGCTGGAAGAAGCCGCCGCCGCATGCCCGGACGTGTCCGCGAAAGTTCAAGCCGTGCTCTCGTTTCTCCGGGACGCCGACAGCGTTGCCGAACTCCATCGGCAACTTCAGGCCGCCAAAGCCAAACCATCCGACAACGCGGTGTTCTCCGTGGACGGCGCAAGCCTGCTGGAGGCCGAGAGCCTGAAAACCTTCTGGCGCAACCGCCGTAGCCGGGCGGCCACCGGCGCGAAAGCCCGCAGCCACCGGGTCTGCGTAGCCACTGGCGAACTGGCGGAAACCCTCGACACCACCGAGAAGATCAAAGGCGTGCCCGGCGGACTGGCCACCGGCACAAACCTCATCAGCTTCGATAAAGACTCGTTCTGCTCGTTCGGCCTGGAACAGGCGCAAAACGCCGCGCTTTCCGTGCCTGCTGAATTGAAGATTCGCTCGGCCCTCAACCGGCTCATCGAAATCAGTCGCGAACAAAAGCTCGTGTTCAACAACACCGTTCATCTGCACTGGACACGCAAGCCGCTGGATTACGACCCGCTCGACATTCTGGCAAACGCCGACGAGAAGGCCGTGGCCTCACTTCTGAAGTCCGTTCACACCGGGCAAACGCCCGCCGCCTTCGACGACAACGCCTATTACGCCCTCAGTTTGTCCGGCAACGGGGCGCGGGTCATGGTGCGCGACTGGCTCGAAAGCACCGTGCCAGAAGTACGGCGGCACGTCGCGGAATGGTTTGAAGACCTCGGTATCGTATCGCCGGATGGTGTGGGGGTGAAACGCGACTTCAAATTCTATGCGCTGCTGTTCGGCATGGTGCGGAAAGAATTGGACGAGCTTCCACCGCAAGTTTCCACGCAGTTGCTCCATGCGGCGATGCGCGGGACGCCCTTGCCTCAATCGGCTCTGGCCGCAGCATTAAAGCGCCAGCAAATCGAACCAAAAGGTGAAGATGCCCTCCGAAATGCGGTCATTGTCGCCCGCCTTGCTCTCCTCAAAGCGTGCCTGCTCCGTTCGTCCAATTCACAAACCCAAAACCCTCAAACGAAAGAGAAAACCATGACTGAATGCCTCAATCCCGAATCCCGCGACTCCGCCTACCTGTGCGGTCGTTTGTTCGCGGTCTTTGACCGCCTCCAATATCTCGCTCTCGGCGGCGTCAATGCCGGCGTGGTCGAGCGATACTACGCCAGCGCCAGCACGACGCCCGCACTGGTGATGGGGCGATTGTTCCGCAATGCGCAGTTTCACCTCGCCAAAGCCGAGGGCGGCGTGGCGGGCAATGTCTCCAAGGATTTCGAGGCGATTGCCACTGCGCTCGGCAGTGAGTTCCCCGCCACGCTTGATCTCGAAGGTCAGGGCCGCTTCGCTCTCGGCTATTACCACCAGAAAGCCGACTACCGCCGCCGCACGGCGGAACGAAAGGAAGCCGAGGCGAAAGCCGAAGCCGCTGCTTGATCCCAACTGAAATCCACAATCCCAAATCTCAAACCAGACAAACAACAAAACTATGAACAACCGCTACGACTTCGTTTATCTCTTCGACTGCAAGGACGGCAATCCCAACGGCGACCCCGATGCCGCCAATTCGCCGCGCATTGATCCGCAGGACATGCACGGCCTCGTCTCCGATGTGTGCCTCAAACGCAAGATTCGGAACTTCGCGTTGCTCGCCAAAAACGGTCAGCCGCCGTTCGACATCTTCGTGCAGCAAGGCTCGGTGTTGAATGACAAGATTCTCGACGGCCACAAAGCCGCCGGAAATGACGTGGACGGCAAGAAGAAGACGGCCGACCGCAAACAGGTTCAGTCGGCTCGCGCGGAAATGTGCAAACGCTTCTACGATGTCCGCACCTTTGGCGCAGTCATGTCCACCGGCTCAAATGCCGGCCAGGTGCGCGGCCCGGTGCAAATCAGCTTCAGCCGCAGCATTGATCCCATCCTGCCGCTCGACTTGAGCATCACCCGCATGGCCGTGACCGAGGCCAAAGAAGCTGACGCGCCTAATCAAACCATGGGCCGCAAGAACCTCATTCCCTACGGCCTCTACCGCTGCCACGGCTTCATCAGCGCGCATCTCGCCAACGAAACCGGTTTCTCCGACGACGACCTCGCGCTGTTCTGGCAATCCCTGACGCAAATGTTCGACCACGACCGTTCCGCTTCACGCGGCACGATGTCGCCGCAAAAACTCATCGTCTTCAAGCACCAGACCGCACTCGGCAACGCCCCCGCACACAAACTCTTTGAGCGCGTGTCCATCGAACGTCCGAAGGATGCGCCGCCAGCGCGCGACTTTGCCGACTACAAACCACACTTGAAGATCAATCGCGACGGCCTGCCATCGGGCATTGAATTGATTGAAATGCTGTGAACGAAACCGGGCCAACTCATGGCATCAGTTGCGTGGAAGCGGGCGTGGACTTTTCGTTCCGCACCGCGTTCCGCGAAAGTTGGGGCTTGGTGAACCTGCTGCAAATCGCCGGTCGCGCCAGTCGCTCAGGCGAATACGACGGCGCGGAGGTTTGGGATTTCCGACACGATGCGGACAATGGGTTCTCACTCCATCCGCAGGCGAAACTCTCGCGGCGCATCTTGGAAGAGGTGTTTGCCGAGTGCGCGGGCAAAGATCGTCAGCCCGGCCCGGACGATTGCACGGATGCGATTCAACGAGAGATTTTCCAGGATCACGGAGGAAAGGCCTCGCAGATGGAGAAGATACTCCAAGCGGAGCAGGACGCGGATTATCCCGAAGTCGCCAAGTTGTGCCGGATTATTGATGCTGCTACCAAAACGGTCGTGGTCGAGCCGGGACTGATTCAGCGGTTGGAGAACCCTGACCGCAGCCAATGGCCGGACTGGCGGGAGATGATGTTAGGAAGCGTGCAATTATGGACCGGCAAGGAACGGGAGTTCGCGCTGCCCGAACTGCGGGGATTGCCGAGTGTTTACCGCTGGAATCTGGGATACAACTCTTTCCTCGGCTACATGGCGGACATTATTCCGTTGCTGAAAGCTGGTAAAACAGGTTTCGACGTTTTGTGACTCTCATCGAAAATCCGAAATCGCTGATTCCAGAGCCACAGTGGCAGTCGCTGCCTTGCGTCTCACCGTCCCAGTTCCGCCTGCAGGTCGCGCGAGCCGTGCAGCACGCGCAGGAGGCGAAGTTTGTCCGGCAGCACTTCGTAAAAGATCAGGTAATTGCGGTATCGGCCCACGCGCCAGGAGCGCGTTTCCGGCGATCCCAGATCCGGTCGCACGCGACCCAAGCCCGGCATCCGCGCCAGCAGATCCACGCTGGCCTTGAACGCCGCAACGAAACGGACGGCGGCGGCGGGATTGTGTGGACGGATGCGGCGCACGATGTCCAGAAGGTCGCACGGGATGAATTCGCTCTCCTCAACGGGGGGGTTCATCGGCGGTGGTCAGCAGCGCGTCGTAGGAATCGGGCTGGTAAGGACGGAACTTGCCCTGGCGCGCGGCCTCCAGTTTTTCCCGGAGTCGCGGCGGCTCAACATCGAACTCCTCTTCGGCCATCCAGCGCAGGAACGCCTGGCGGGCGACTTCGTTCTCGTCAGCGTAGCCTTTGGCCAGCTGTTCCTTTATGAAATCCTCAATCGGCTTTGTCACCGTGATTTCCATGCGCACAAGCTGGCATAAGCCGGCAACGGAGACAACCGGCAAATTTCAATCAGCCGCCCGGGGCGGTGAATCATGAATCCTGAATCGCCCGGCATGGAACCACTGCCGCTCTCGCTGCTGAACGATTTTCTCTATTGCCCGCGGCGGGCGGCATTAAAAGTCGTCGAGGGTTGGCGGTCGGCCAATGAGCACACAGCGCGGGGCGATATCGTCCACGAGCACGCGGATCTGCCGGGCTACGAATCTCAAATCTCAAATTTGAAATCTCAGATCATCGTTTGGCGCGCGTTACCGGTCTGGTCCGAGCGACTGGGATTGAATGGCAAGTGCGACATAGTGGAAGTTCATACCAAGCCCGTAGCAGCCGAGGTAACGAGGCTCACCTCTCCCGCCCCTCAACTCTCAACCGTCAATCCTCAATCACCTGTGGCCCGCAAGTCAGAGCCTCCTAACGTCGGCTGCTACGACCGGTTGGTTCCCGTCGAGTTCAAACTCGGCAAGCGGCGGCAGTGGGAGAACGACGATGCCCAACTTTGCGCCCAGGCGTTGTGTCTGGAGGAAATGTTTCAGATCGCCATTCCGCGTGGGGCGGTGTTTCACGCGGACAGCAAGCGCCGTCGTGAAGTGGAGTTCACCAACGAGTTGCGCGCACGAACCGAGGCGGCGGTGCATGAGCTTCACGCGTTGCTCCATCCATTTGAAATCTCAAATCTGAAATCTGAGATTCCCAAACTGCCGGCGGCAGTTTGGTCGCCGGCCTGCGAAGAATGTTCGCTCTACGAAATCTGTCTGCCCAAGGCGACCGCGGCGGACCGCCGGGCAGAGCGGCTGGCCCGCTCGTTATTTCAAATTTGAAATTCCAAATCTCAAATCCCAGACTCCACGCTACAGTGAACCCCCACCAATCAACCGTCAACTCTCAACCTGCTTATGACCTATGAACGTTTTGAAGAGCTGCCCGTGTGGCAGAAAGCGGCGGACCTTTATGAAGCAACGGAAGATTTGCTTGAGAACGAAGCGCTCAAAGCCTCGCGCGGCTTTCGCGATCAACTGGACCGCGCGGCGCTTTCCGTGTCCAACAACATCGCTGAAGGCTTCGAGCGCGGCACGACGAACGAACTGCTGGCGTTCATCTACATCGCGCGCGGTTCGGCGGGCGAGGTGCGCTCCATGCTCACGGTCAAACGTCGCCGGGTGCGACCGGAGACCATCAAAGCCCAGATGTCAAAGCTCATATCGCTGGCCGAGTCCTGCTCGCGGCAACTTCGAGGCTGGGCGGACTCGCTGCAAAATTCCGACATCAAAGGCCAGCGGCATTTGACCGATAAATCGCGCGCCGACGACGATAAGAAGAAACGGTTGGCAGCCTTGGACAAGGAGTTGATCCGCCGGTTGCCCGCGTGGCATCCCAAGCGCAAGGAGGCGGAGGAGAACGGCCTTATCTGAAATCTCAAATTCCCAATTCCAGATTCCCATGAATCCCAACCTCGACAAAATTGATGATGCGGTTCTCGCTTTGCTGCACCTGACCAGCTTCCGCGAGCACAAAGGCGAATTACCGCGCGCCTGGAAGGGCCACGATTGGGACGCGCTCGGACGGCTGCATGACAAAGGCTACATCAGCGATCCCGTCCGCAAGGCCAAATCAGTGGTGCTTTCCGAGGAGGGCGCGCGGCGCTCGGAGGAGTTGTTTCATCGCCTGTCTTGTGACCCCGGTGGCGGAGACGATCTGAAATCGCCAATCTGAAATTTGAAATTCACATGCCCGACATTCCCCAAAACACCCTCTATCTCACCACGCCCGGCAGTTACATCGCGCGGGATCACCTGACGTTACAGGTCGAAGTCCCTGAATATCCGCCGGACCTTCCGCGTGAGGATCGCAATCCGAAAGCCGCCATCGGCCATCGCAAATTGAGCGTCCCGATTCATCACCTGGAATCCATCTGCGTCTTTGGCCCGAGCACCATCAGCCCGCCCGCGCTGGACCTGTGTTGGGAGAACGGTGTGGCGGTCAATTACCTGAGCGAGTTCGGTTACTTGCAGGCCCGCATGACGGGTGTGGCCGACACGAGCGTGACGTTGCGGCGCGCGCAATTCCGCGCCGCGGATATTCCGGCCAAGTGCGCCGCCATCGCACGGCAGATCATCGCCGGCAAACTCCAGAACAGCCGCAACAGTCTCTTGCGCGGCGCTCGAGAATCTGAAAGCGCAGATCACAAATCTCAAATCGGCGAAGCGACTGATGCGCTGGCGCGGCAGCTTGAAGGTTTGGGGCGTTGGACTCCCGATCAACTGCGGGAATCAGGTGCGGTGGATGCGTTGCGCGGTGCGGAAGGCATGGGCAGTGCGACTTATTTTGGCGTCTTCGCCCTGCTGTTAAAACAGCAGCGGAATGATTTTTCATTCACGACTCGCAGCCGCCGCCCACCCCGGGATCGGATCAATTGTCTGCTCTCGTTTCTCTACGCGCTGGTCCGGCATGATTGCATCGCCGCGCTGACAAGCATTGGCCTCGATCCATTCGTGGGTTATCTCCACGCGGAGCGGCCCAATCGCCCGGCGCTGGCGCTGGACCTCATGGAAGAATTTCGCCCCTGGCTGGCCGATCGCCTGGCCGTGACGCTTATCAACCGTCAGCAGATCGGCACGGACGATTTTCGCGTGCGCGAAGGCGGGGCAGTGGAGTTCACGGACGCCGGCCGCAAGCGCGTCATCAAGGCTTATCAGGAACGCAAACAGGAACGGCTCACCCACCCGCTCCTCGAGCAGGAATTCCGCATCGCGCAACTGCCGTTTGTCCAGGCGCGTATTCTCGCCCGATATTTGCGTGGCGACCTGTCGGATTATCTGCCGTTCGTGCCAAAGTAGAATCTCAAATTTCAAATCTGAAATCTCAAATTAACCGCCGCCGGCCATGCTGATCCTCATCACCTACGACGTTTCGACCCTGGATAAACCCGGCTTGCGCCGGCTGCGCCGCGTGGCCCGCGCCTGCGAGGACTACGGCGTGCGGGTGCAGAAGAGCGTCTTCGAGTGTCAGGTCGGGCAGACGGAGTGGGTACCACTGCGGGCGCGCTTGCTGCGGGAAATCAAGGCCGACGAAGACTCGCTCCGGTTCTATTTCCTGGATGAAACCGCCAAGCGGCGCATCGAACACCACGGAGTCGAAAAACCGGTGGACCTGACCGAACCGTTGATCTTGTGAACCCGTTGCCGCGAACCCCAAGTGCCGGCCGACCGCGGAAGACTTCGCGCTGCGGCTCGAAGGCAAGGCTGACGGGCGGTTTCTCCCGTTCAATGACAATTCAACCCCTCGGCGGACAGGAAAAGCTGGCAGGTTGGCGCAAATGGGCTACAAAGTTGTTGCGGCTCAGTCGGAAGGCAGGGCCGCAGTCGCCCCGCTCACGTGAGCGGGGCGCGGATTGAAACGAGTGATATGGTGGAGTGGTTCAAGAGGGTAATAAGTCGCCCCGCTCACGTGAGCGGGGCGCGGATTGAAACTTTGGGCAGCGGTTCAAAATGTGGCAATGCGGAAGTCGCCCCGCTCACGTGAGCGGGGCGCGGATTGAAACGGCGAGTTGCGATGGTTACTGCCGGATTGAAACGGTTTCAGTTGCGGCTTCGGCTTGGTACGGCGTGGTCACTTCGGAAAGTCGGTGGCGCAGCAGCCATCCGGTCATCGCCACGAGGAGGAGGGCCCGGAAGAAAGCAAAGGCGGCGGACTCGAAGAAACTCATGGCACTGCCGGCCGGTTTGACCACCCCGAGGATTTTGAGGTCCAGGCAGCCGCAGGAGATGTCCAGCCCGCGCAGCCAGGCCTGACCCGTGGCCAGCACAAAAACCACGCACAAGCCCAGCACAAGCGTCAGGGCCGATTCCGTCCATTTGTCGGCGATCAAAGCAAGTCCGCAAAGCAGTTCCAACCACGGAAGCACCACGGCCGCGGCTTGCAGCCACGCTTGCGGCAGCGGCAGTTGGTAGGAGTAAATCGCGCCGAGGAATTCCGTCGGCGCGGCCAGTTTGGACACCGCCGCCCAGAGCATCAGTCCGCCGAGCAACCAGCGCAGGGCGGTGCGTAAGCGGATGAGAGTGTCTGGCTTCATCGCGGGACCGCGGATTGGCGGTTGACGAGTTCTTCCTGCTGATACTCCAGATAGCCACCGGTCATGAACTTCACCGAGGGATAACCGTAAGTTTGCACGAGGCGCGCCGCCATGCGCTGCGATTGCGAGCAACTGGTGCTGCTGCAATAAACAATCAAGGTCAGATTCGTGGGATGCTGCTGCACAAAGGCGGCGAATTCCTCGGGCGAACTGCTTTCCGGCAGCGACAACGCCCCCGGAATATGGCCGGCGTCATAAGCTGGCCGGGCGCGCACGTCCACCAGGACCGCCTGGCCGGCGGCCACCAGCGGCTTGGCTTCGCGCCAGTGAATGGGGGCGGGATTGAGATGCGCCAACGTTAGTGCGGACGCGCTGGGTGAAACCGTGTCCCCCGGCGGAAGACTGGGCAGCGGCATAACTGAGACGTGAGGCGATTGCGACGGCACGGTGGCCGGGATCGGCGGAGTATGCACGTGCGCCATCGCTGGTGGTGGGGGCGGGAGAACCGGACGGGGAATCGGCGGCAGCATGGGCGGTGCGGTGACGGCAGTGGCTGGGACGACGTTGCCGGCCTCGCTGACCAGTGGTACCGGAGCGGGATCAGTCGTGGCGGCCGAGGCCGGCCTCACCACGACGACGCTACTGGTCAGGGCCAGGTTGAAATTGGTGGGCGTTGCGTCCGTGCCCAGTGCCGGAGCGGCTTTATTAAACCGCACGCCGATGGGATTCGCCGTATTGAACGCCAACCCCAACACGGCGCTCAAGGCGGCGATTGCCACACACTGCCAGAGGATGCGCCGCGCCAAGCCCGTCGCTGGGACGACAAACATTGCAAGCGAAGCTTTCACGCCCCGGGCGGCAGGCGCGGGCGGTGGACGATTTGCCGGTTGCGATTTCTGGCTTTTTCGGTGCTTGCCCATGGACCAGAGCCTAGCACCCGCCCAAATCAAGAGCAATGGGCTGGATACAGGCCGACGCAGAGCGGCCAAGTGCGTGCTCTTGTCCACGGCACGCAATGCCCTCACTGGCGGGTTGAGGACTCCTCATCCCCAAATCTGCCGGTCCAGGGAGCGGTATTGAATCGCTTCGGAGATATGATCGGACAGGACGTTTTCCGTTCCGGCCAGATCCGCAATCGTTCGCGCGACCTTGAGGATGCGATCATAGGCGCGGGCGCTGAAGTTCATGTCGCTCATCGCAAACTTGAGCAGTTCCTTGGCTGACTCATCGAGCACGCAGAAGTCCTTCAGTTCTTTCGGTCCCATGCGCGCGTTGCAAGTGATCCTGGGCTTGTGCGCAAAGCGGGTCTGCTGCCGCTGGCGCGCGGCCACCACGCGCTCGCGGATTTGCCCGGAGGTTTCACCGGTGCGGTCGCCGGAAATCTCGCGGAACTTTACCGGCGGCACCTCCACGTGCAAATCCACGCGGTCGAGCAACGGACCGGAGATGCGGCCCAGGTAATTCTGAATCTCGCGCGGCGAGCTTTTGGACTCGTGCGGCATTTTCCCGTCCGGCGTGGGGTTCATGGCCGCCACCAGCATGAATTGCGAAGGGAAAGTCATCGTGCCGGCCGCGCGAGAAATGGTGACACGTCCTTCCTCCAGCGGTTGGCGCATCGTCTCCAGCACGCCGCGCTTGAACTCGGGCAACTCGTCCAGGAACAAAATGCCGTGATGCGCCAGGGAAATCTCGCCGGGTGTGGGATTGATGTTGCCGCCGAGCAACCCGGCGTCGCTGGCCGTGTGATGCGGCGCGCGGAACGGACGGCGCGTGACCAGCGCCTGGCCCGGACCCAGCAGGCCGACGATGCTGTGAATCTTCGTGGTTTCCAGCGCTTCCTCCAGGGTCAACGGCGGCAGAATGGTGGGCAGCCGTTTGGCGAGCATGGATTTGCCCGTGCCCGGCGGACCGATGAGCAGCAGGTTATGTCCGCCGGCGGCTGCGATCTCCAGCGCGCGCTTTACGGATTCCTGGCCCTTCACTTCGGCGAAATCCACGTCGTCCTCCAGCGGTTGATCGAACAGGCGGGCGAGGTCCACCTTCGTTGGAGCAATCTTGATTTCGCCTTCCAGAAAACTCGCGGCTTCGCGCAGGTTCTGCACCGGGATGACTTGCAGGCCTTCCACGACGGCGGCCTCAGCAGCGTTTTCCGGCGGCACCAGCACGCCGGTTTTGCCGTCAGCCTTGGCGCGGATGGCGATGGGCAATACGCCCTTGCACGAACGCACCGCGCCGGTCAGCGCGAGTTCACCGACGGCGATGAAGTTGTCGAGTTGGTCGGTTTCAATCTGTTCGCTGGCGGCCAACATGCCCAGCGCGATCGGAAGATCAAAGCTCGGTCCTTCCTTCTTCACGTCGGCGGGCGCGAGATTGATGGTGGTGCGGCCCATGGGAAATTTGAACCCGGAATTGGTGAGCGCGGTGGTTACGCGGTCGCGCGATTCCTTCACGGCCGCATCCGGCAATCCCACAATGACGATGATCGTTTCGCCCCAGCCGGCGTTGACTTCGACTTCGACGGGATACGCCTCGATGCCATTGACGGCGGCGGAACAAACCCTGGAAAGCATGGCCCAACCCTACCAAGGGCGGCAAACGCATGGCAAATTGAGAATCGGATGCGACCTCGCACGAGGGGCTCCGCCCGGCGCAGCTGGTTCCGGTGGTGACCGTGTACACCAACCGCGCAGGCGATGAAACGCGCGGGTTTACGGCGATTGCGGAGTTGGCTGACGATTATCCGTTGGCCAGCGTCACTTTTGCACGGTATGAATCCTCAAGGACAAGTCTCAACTGATGGGCAAACGCAAATGGAAACGACTTCGCATGCTGGGGCTGCTCGCCTTCGGCGTGGTGTTGCTGCTCGCCGTGGCGCTGCCGCTGTGGTGGCCGTGGCTGCTGCGCCCGTTGCTGGCGTCCCAAGGCCTCCGCTTCGGCGATTACGAACGGATGGGTTACACGCGCGGCGCGTTGCTTGAGGCTCGCGGGGACCGATTTGGAGTGAGCTTCACTGCGGGGCGAATCGAATCCGCGTTGCCGGGCGCGTGGCTCTGGCGGAAATGCTTCGGCGCCGGTGGCGGTCAGTCGCTGGTGGAAGTTCGAGATTGGGACTTGGAGTTTTCCTTGAGCGCCTCGAGTCAGGAAGCGGAAGGTTCCTTGCACCAGACATCGTCGGACGTGGACACGACGTTACGCACGTTACACCGCTGGCTGCCCTCGGCCAGTGCCACCAACGGCGTGGTGCGCGTCGGCACGAATGAGTTTCAGGTCCGCGAAGTGGTGTGGCGGGACAGCCAGGTGACGGTGGCCGCGGGCTGGCCGCCGCATCTGCCGGAGACACAAGTGCGGGCGCAGTTTCGTCCAGCCAAAGCTGATCACCGGTTCGCTATGATCGCGGTTCAGTCCGCGGCGCTGGGACTGGAACTGGAAGTCAATCTCACGCGCTCGGTGGACGAGATGACCGCAGCGGGATTCGTCGTGTGGCACAGCAACCGCGCTGAACTGGCGGCGACCTTCAATCAAGAGGGTTGGTTGCCGCACACTGCCTCGGTGCGCGGCACTGAACTCGAACTGCCCGGCGTGGCGCAAGTGCTCCCCGGTTATCAGTCCATTCGCGGCGAGCTTGATGCCCAGTGGCAGTCAAATCGTTTCGCGGTCGAACTGAGTGCCCGCGCCGAATCGGTTGCCACCAATGCCTTGCCTTGGCCATCGCTCAACGCGCGATTGCAGGCAGTGGGCGATTCGCAAACTGTGCGCCTTGAGAACGCCCAACTCACCGCCCCGGGAATGGACGCCAGACTCGCGCAGCCGGTGGATGGCGGCTTCACGCTCGCATCCTGGCGCCAGTCGTCTGCCGCGTGGCAGGTATCGGCCTCGCTCACGCAGTTGCCGTGGCTTGGACTCACCGGTGATCTCGTCGGCCGTGTCATCGTAGGTTTGTCCAATCCACCTTCGCCAGAGGTGCGCTTCGAGTTGTCCGGTATTAATGCAAACGGTTACGGATTGGCCGTAACGAATCTGGAACTGCGGGGTGACTTTCACTGGCCGGCGCTCCAGCTCGATGACTTCCGCGCACAACTGGCGGATGGGCCGGTGGTGACCGTGCGCGGCGGGGCCGACTTTGAACAAGGCCGCATTATCGAAGCTGCAGTCGAAACGCGTGGATCGGTGTTGCCCGCTTTTTTGTCCGCCGGCTTCGCTGCTGATTCACTGGTGTTGACGGGGCGCGTGAGCGGACCGTTCGGTGGACTGGCTCACACCGGACATCTGGCAGTCGGAAATGGCGTCATTCACTCGAATCTGCCGCCCGTGAGCGGTGAAGCCAGTTGGCGCGGCGCGGCGCTCATGTTCGAGGAAGCCGCAGTAGCGTTGAACACGCCGGAATGGTCGCTGGCCCTTGATGGTGCGTTGGATGCGACCGATGGAAAGTTTGCGGTGCAATTGGCGCAGGCTGCGATTGTACGGAGTAACCTTCCGCTCACTGCGCTGGTGTCACCGGCACGTATTCAGGTTCACCCACCGCGTGACGATGCAGACTGGCAGGTGCAAGTGGAGGATTTACACGCGCGCGGACCGGGTGGTGAGATCAATATCAGCGGCGAAACTGCGTGGCCGCGCACGGGTCGCCTGCGGGTAACTGCGTCCGCCATTGAACTGCATCGCTGGGGGGAAATGGGCGAACCTTGGCGTGGCACACAGATGGAGCATTGCGAATTCGCGGCCGCGTGGGATCACGGACCCGTGGACTTCAACCTCGTCACCCAGGCACGATTGCTCGATCCCACCAATGCCTTGCGTGCGGAAGTGAAGCTTCGCGGCGGACCCACCGGCGTGCAGATCGAGCAGGCGCAGGTGTTTGATGCCGCCGGGCCGGCATTGACCGCACGCGGCACCGTGCCCGTTACATTTGACCTGACACGCACAGACGGTTGGTGGCGACCGCATACCGAAGCCGCGCTGGACTTTGAAATGAATGCCGGGCAAAGCGCCCAGTTCTGGGAGACGCTGGCAAAGTGGACGGGAGCAAATTTACAGGCTCCGCACGGGACGCTGTCGCTGCACGGCACGCTGGCCAATCCCCAAGGACGATTGCACGCCCGCGCCGCGTCCGCCGAGTTTCCAGCCACGCACCTGCCGTTGCCCCGCGTGGAAGGGCTGGAAGCGCAGGTGGAATTGAATCGCACCAACGTTGCGCTCACGCAATTCACCGCGCGCGTGGAAGGTCAACCGTTGACCGTGGCCGGCGACCTGCCATTGATGCCGGAATTCTGGCAGCGTCCCGCTGAACGCGCGCACTGGCTCGATTGGGAACAGGCGCGCGGGCGACTCCTGGTGCCCGCCGCGAATGTGTCGGCTTTCGCGCGTTTCCTACCGGACCTGCTCAGTCCACAAGGAACGGTGAACCTCGATCTGCAAGTGAAACCTGGTGCGCGGTTGAGCGGAGAACTGACGCTCGCCGACGCCGCCACCCGCGGCTGGCTGCCCATGGGACCGATTCGCGACGTCAAAGCTCGGTTGCGGTTCGCGGATCGGACCGCGCTGGTGGAGGAATTCAGCGGACAACTCGCCGGTCGCACCGTCAGCGTCACCGGGCAGCTTGACTGGCCCGAGTGGGACAAGCCCGGATTCACCCTGCGCCTGGCGGGCGACCGCGTGCCGCTGGCCCGCGAACCCGGCCTGATTCTGCGCGGCGACGTG
>JAANMV010000394.1_pt1 | contig 54593 bp, 41 predicted proteins | sample 7279661 | NCBI WGS metagenome assembly JAANMV01 (sample SAMN14094540, study PRJNA606508) | bioreactor metagenome | isolation source: A lab-scale SPAN reactor treating ammonium-rich wastewater day 121 | place: Ireland: Galway | collected 2017-05-16
TACTGACAACTGGCACCTGATCCCTGACGACTGACAACTGACGCCTCAATGCGCATCGTCGGCCTGAACGCAGCCTGATCCGTCGCTGGCGTGAGCCGGCATGAGATGCTGTGCGTGCAATTTCAGGTAGGCGGATAACTTGGCCGCCACCAGCGAACGATGGCACGCGGTCGGGATGTCTTCGACGCAGAACAGCACGATGCGCCGAGCCTGCGGCCCGATCTTCTCTAGAATTGCTGCGGCCGAGATCTTGCTTAGGATGTCGTGCTCATACGCGGCGACGAAGTCCTGTGACAGCTTCGTCCGATGCCGGATGCCCCCAACCGATTCGTCGACATGGTACTGAATCTGCCGGATAGCCGCCGGCGGCGCGAGTTCGCGCAGATGAAGGTAGGTGATGCCGCGCTTACGTAGTGCCTCTTGCAGATACGCGGCGTTTGCGTAGCGATACAAAGGGCCGCGGACACCGCGCCGATCCCGGACATCCACGAACGTGTCGATGCGCGCCTCGGCTAGGCATCCGAAGAAGGTTTCCTCGGTGGAGTGGTATACGCCAATGGTATAGATGGCCTCGATCATCATCGTCCTCGATCTATGTAACTTGGCCGATGAAAAGAGTGTAGCACGGGCTGAGGTGTCTAGGCGCCGTAACACCGAAAATCCAGCGCGGACCTACCCCTGCCGTATCTGCTCATGATACCGTAGTGCGCATATCGCTGTGCCAAATCGCGCCGCACGGCGTGACGGGTGTTCGCTATGCTCAACCGCCAAACTGAGGGTCTGCTGCTGATTATCGTGGCCGCCGCTGGCTACGCTATCATGCCGATTCTGGCGAAGGTCGTCTATGCCGACGGCACGCTGCATCCTATGGACGTGGTGACGTGGCGGTTTATCTTCGCGACGCCGCTGATCTGGATCCTTCTGCGTGTTCTGCGTGTGCCTGCGCCTGCCGAGCCGACACCGCGCGGTGCGATGCTGCTGCTCGGTGTGCTTTTCGCCGCTGTGACGGCGTGCGCGTTCTTCGCGCTCGATCGTATTCCGGCTAGCCTATACACCGTGCTGCTGTACTCTTATCCGGCGATGGTCGCACTGATCTCGTCGCTGATGGGCGAGCCGCTGAGTGTGCGCGGATGGATCGCGCTGGGGCTGACGCTGGTTGGTGTGACGCTGACGGTGCCGCTGGAGACCATTGGCAGCGATGCGTTCGACGGCGTCGGAATCCTGCTCGCTGTGTTCAATGCAGCGATTTACGCCGGCTATCTGGTGATTAGTGGACGGGCGCTGCGAGGACGTCGTGGGGTAAGCCATGTGACTGCGTGGGTAATTACCGGGGCGCTGCTGCCGCTGATCGTGCTCGCGCCATTCCGGGGGTTGAACCTGCCGAGCGTGCCGGAAGCATGGGTCGGGTTGATCGCCATCGCGCTGTTCTCGACCGTGATGCCGTTGTTCGCGATGTTGGGCGGCACGGCGCGGCTGGGCGCTGCGCGCGCGTCGATTCTCAGCACGTTCGAGCCGGTGGTGACGGTGCTGTTGGCGGTGCTGCTGCTGCCGGACACCGAACGCCTGACGCTGCTTCAGGTGGCCGGCGGCGCGCTGATTCTGTTCAGTGTGATCCTGCTGCAGCTGCCGGCGCTCCGCCGCGCACGCGCCGTCCCCGCCGCCGCAGATTGAGGGGGGAGCGTGAATCCGCGACGCTGGGCAACCCCTTGTGCTGGTTCCGATCCGGCGGATCGAGTGTCTTAATGCGCGTCGCCCTCCGCCAGCAGCGCCTCCGCCACCGCCAGCAGATCAGCGCGGCAGGCTGGCGGAATGGCGTTGTCGGGCAGCGCGTCGAGGCGCTCCACGAACGCGCCGACCTCTGCGAGCGTGTCCGCTACGAGCGGGCCACGGGCGGCTGACCTTACCCCGGTTTAGCGGACGGAGAAAATGCCCGATAGACTGAGTGTAAGGAGAAGGACGATGGAACGCTGCAAGTAGTACACAGACGAGTTCAAGCAGGATGTGTTGGCGATGGTCGCGGAAGGGACGCGGTCGGTGGCACAGCTCAAACGTGAACTCGACCTTAGCCGAGAGCTGGTTGAGCGTGTTGACGCCATATTCATTGGTGGCTGACGACGGTACGGTCGGAGCGTTCCAGAAGCTCGTCCGCGCGTCGATCACCGCGGTCGCTGTCGTGTAACTGTAGACGTGCTGGCGAACCGGGTTCGTCGCGGTGCTGACGTTTTGACGGAAGTTGCTGTTCGCGATTCGTACAGCCTCTTAGCTGACGTTGATCGAAGCGTAGTGTCAACTGCGCATTAAGTCAATCGAATCGGGACTATGGGGCTAATACAACTCGCGCCGGTCATTGCAAGATTCACTTCCGCTACAGCAGCAGCTCGACGATCACCACGTCGCGCCAGACGCCGTCCAGCATCCCGTGCCGGATGTACGTGCCGACCTCGCGGAAGCCGAGCGAACGCATTAGCCGGCGGCTGTAGTCGTTCTCCACGAAGATGCGGCTGATCAGCTTGTGGAACCCCGCCGCGCGCGCCGCGTCGATCAGCGCGAGCATCGCGGCACGTCCCGCGCCCTGACCGCGCATCGCCCGGTCGACGTACACCGAATACTCGGCGATGGCCGCGTAACACTCGCGCTGGCGGTACGTGCTGGTCGATGCGAACGCCACGACAGAGCCGTCGCGCTCCGCCACCACGACCGGATGCACGCCGTCGAACCACTGCTCGATATCGGCGGCTGTGCGCAGACGGGTTTCAAATGTGCCGAGCCGGTCTTCGATCCCCTGATTGTAGATGCGGCAGATAGCGTCGGCGTCAGCGGGGGTGGCGAGTCGAGGGGTCAGAGGCATGGGGTTCCAGCTCCGTAGGCGGCGCGTGGGGTATTCGAGGTCGCATATGTCTACAATACAAGAGATTAGCCTATTCAAATGCCGTGAGATTCACCCATGTACCGCTTCGTTCTTGGTGTACTTTGTCTCTTGTTCTGCATCACCGGCGCGTCTGCGCAGCCCCGCCTCGACGACACCATCGCCCCAGCCATCGACCCGGTGGATGTGCCGGACGATGTCGAAATCTTCTTGCTGATCGGCGCGGGCAACGAGAGCCTCCAAGAGAAAGCCGGCCTGACCGACATGCTGATGCTGGTGGCCGTCAATCGAGCGACCAACACCGCGTCGATGCTGCACATCCCGCGCGATTACTGGGTCAATATCCCCGGCTTTGGTATGCACAAGATCAATCAGGCGTTCTACTTCGGTGAGACGCACGAGGTCGAGGGTGGCGGTATCGAACTGCTCAAGCAAACGATCCTATACAACTTCGGCCTGCCGGTCGATCACTATGCGGCGATCGACTTCAACGGCTTTCTCAGCGTGATTGACCAGCTTGGCGGCATCCGCATCGCGGTCGACTGCATCATTCAGGACTGGAAGCTGAAGGAGCGCGAACTCGACAAGCGCGTCGCCGACAACTACGAGCTGGTTACGCTGCCGATTGGAGTGCATACGCTCGACGCCGACACCGCGCTGTGGTACATCCGCAGCCGCGTTACCAGCAGCGACCTCGACCGCGGCCGGCGCACGCAAGACGTCCTGCGCGCGATTTGGCGCAAAGTCCGCAGCGAGGACATGCTCGCCGCGCTGCCGGCGTTGTGGGATGCCATGTCACGCTATCTGTACACCGACCTCACGCTGGGCGACCTGCTCGGTTATGTGCCGTTCGCGCTCAATATCGACGCCGACCGCGTCGAACAGTACCGCTTCCGCATGGGGACGCATATCAAGAACGCGCTCGGCCCTGCGCCGGATTATCAATCCGTGATCGCCCCGGCCGACCTCGCCGCGATTCACGAGCTGGTCGTTGATTTTGTGACCCCGCCCACGCGCAACCAGATCACGTTAGCCAACCTGCGTATCGAGGTCATCAACAGCGGCGGAGTCAACGGTATGGCGACGGTTGCCGTCGACCGGCTCTCGCAGGAAGGATTCGCACCGTTCATCGGCACCGAGCCAACCCACTACCGCGACTTCACCGCCATCTACGACTACACCGGACAGGAACGCAACAGCCCGATCCCGACGTTCATGCGCCTGTTCCGCGTCACACCGGAGGGCGTGATCGTTCAGCCCGACCCGAACCGCACCGTCGACTACAAGATCTACGTCGGCAACACCTACAGCGTATGGGCGTGCACGCGCAACGTCATCCAGCCGAAGTGGCCGCCTGATCCGACTCCCACGCCGTGATGCGCGGTATAATCGGAGTCCGAGAGCGCGGGAGACTGCTATGGTAGCCCAATCGTCCGAACGTATAGCGCAGATGACGCTGGAGGAGTTCCTCAACCGTCCCGATACCAACCTGCCGATGGAGTACGAGGACGGCGAGGTCATCATGCTGCCTATGCCGACGACGCGTCATCAACGAATTAGCCGCAAGCTGACCCGAGTGATCGAAGACATGATCTCCAGCGGTGAAGTGTTCTTTGCGCCGCTTGATGTGAAACTCGGAGGCCGTGTCTATCAGCCGGACGTGTTTTGGGTGAAGGCGGGTAGTGCCTGCGTTGACAGGGGATCGCACTTCGACGGCCCGCCCGACCTTGTGGTGGAGATCGCCTCGCCGAGCACATCACGGCGCGACCGGCGCGAGAAGTTCACGACGTACGAATCATCCGGCGTCGGCGAATACTGGCTGATCGACCCCGACGGCGCGGTGATCGAGGTTCACACGTTGGTTGACGGCAAGTATCAGCGGTACGGCGTGTTCGGCCCCGAGGACACGTTCACCACGCCGGCGCTCGGCGCGGACAAGCCGATCAGCGGCGCGGTCATCTTCGCAGAATAGCGCGCTTCACCCTATTCTACGGATAACTCACCGGCGCAAGCGTCAGCGCGTCTTGTCCAACGACCGGCAGCACGCGGCCGGTGCGTTCGTCCACCGCGCGCAGCGTGACCGTCCACACGACCGGATGGGGCACCGGCGGCAGCGGCATCACCACCGTATCGCGGATCACCTCGCCGTTACGCCAGCACGTCGGCGGATACGACGCGCCCTGCGCCCACCAGCGGAACGGATCGCTGACAATGGTTCCCTCATCGGTTTGTGCCGTCGCCACCAGCTCGAATTGATATGGGCGCTCGGCCGGCGTGTGTCCGTGAAACTCGAACTCGTAGGTCAGGGCCTGCCGCGACGGATCACCCACCCAACGATACTGTTCCAGCGTGAACGCACCCGGATCAACCGTGCGGACAGTCGACCACAGCGCCTCGTCCGCATCTGTCCACGCCACGTCGCCCAGCCCGCCGATGTCCTGCCGGGGGCCGTCCGGCATCGGATCGAGATCAAGCGGCACGACGTACAGCACGGCGGCCATCGCCAGCACGACAAGCGCCTGCGCCCCGAACAGCGGCAGGTCGTATCGCGAAGCACGTTCGCGGAGTACGACCGCGCCCATCAGCAGCAGAAACGGCATGTAGAAGCTGAGGATGCGCGCGTTCTCGCCCTGCACAATGCCGGCGACGTCCACCGCCACTATCGTGACCGCCATCGCCAGCGCGAACACCGTCAGACTGTCCCAGCGCCACAGACGAATCGCCCGCACAGCCCCCCAGATCGCCAGAATCGACGCGGGTAGGCCGGTGAACAGCAGCACATCATACGGGTGCAGGAGAAGCCACGGCAGATACGCGCGCTGCACCAGCTCGGAATGCGAGCCGAACGTCACGCGTAGGATGTCTAACGGCGATACGCCAGTCACCACCGTGTAGGCGATCCACGGCGCGGCTAGCCCGATCCCGAACACCAGCCCAACCCATGCTGCGCGCAGGAGCGCAAAGTGCCGGGTGTTGAGAGCCGAGTGCCGAGTGCCGAGTGCTGAGTGCCGAGTGCTGAGTGCCGAGTGCTGAGTGCCGAGTGCTGAGTCGGGATCTCGACCGCTGTTCTCCCCCTCGCCCTGAGGGAGAGGGGGCCGGGGGGTGAGGGTCGAACCGGAGTCCCGACCGCTGTTCTTCCCCTCGCCCTGAGGGAGAGGGGGCCGGGGGGTGAGGGTCGAACCGGAATCTCGACCGCTGTTCTCCCCCTCGCCCTGAGGGAGAGGGGGCCGGGGGGTGAGGGCCGAACCGGAGTCCTGACCGCTGTTCTCCCCCTCGCCCTGAGGGAGAGGGGGCCGGGGGGTGAGGGCACACCACCCCAACGTAAACAGCCCTGCCAACAGTAGAAACGGCAGCACCGCGAAGTTCAGGAACGTGGTCAACGCCGTGACCAACCCCGCGCCCAGCACCCATCCCATCTGTTCGGATCGTAAGCCGCGCAGCAGCAGCCAGAACGCCAGCGCGCACAAGGTGGAATATAGTGTGTTCCACGTCGGCGCGAACATCAGCACGGCGGGGACGAGCGCCCACCAGCCCGCGATCCGCGCGGCCAGCATGCGGTCTCCGGTCAGGTCGCGCGCGATACCGAAGATCGGCAGTGCGGCGAGCGCAGCCAGCAGCGGCATCAAGAACGCAAACAGGCCGGCCGCCATGATCTCCCCACGGGAGTACCACATCACGTCGATGTCGTGACACTGGTACATTCGCCACGCTTGGCTGACCGGCGCGGCCAGTCCATGCAGCGCCGGAGAATCGAACACGTCTGCGAGTGCCTGATGCGCCAGCACCTGCCCCGGCGGACTGGTCGTGAAGTGAATCAGGTTGAGCGTGAGCGCCTCGTCCATCACCTCCGGCCAGCGCCGCAGCGTGGGAAGCACGCCGTCACGGGCCATGATGCTGGTTTGCAGCGACGCCGCGCCGGTCTGCACCGGTGAGACGGTGCGCGTGAACAGCAGGAAGAATGGATCGCCGCGGATGCTGACGGCGAGATAGGCCAACACGGTGCCGCCGAACACCGTCCACGCCAGCACGGTACGAACCGCACGACGCGCCCGCAGCAGCGCCGTAACGACGACGTACACCGTCAGCCCCGCCGTCAGCGCGATCACTGCGACAACGTCTGGCGGCGGCTGATACGCCCACTGCCAACCGGCGCCCCCGCGCAGCCCCGGATACAGGTCAAAGGCGATAAACCCGGCCAGCACGACGGCAGCGATCACGATTAGACGGCGCATCACGGTTTTACGACATCCGGCGAATTAGGACAAATTCCTTACGTCCCATAGGGTAGCGTTGACGGAACGACTTGGCGAGTGCGCGTAGAATAGAGGTGTTCGTGCTGGGATAAAGGCGTCATCATGCGCATTTTGAGCTTGATTCTAGTCTTAGCCCTGCTGACCCTCACCGCGCCCACTCGTGCGGCGGTGAATGAGGTCGTGGGCGATGGGACGGCGGGAAGCTGCACCGAAGACGCTCTGCGCGACGCGGTCAAATCGCTCAACGACAACAACGGCGGCACGATCACGTTCAACTGTGGCGGCGCGCACACGTTTCCACTCACCAAACAGCTCAAGTTCAACACGGCCAACGCGAACTATACACTCGATGGCGGCGGCCTGATCACACTCGACGGCCAGTCTGATACACGCGTGATCTACACGACGCCCGGGCGGTATCTGTCGCTGACGGTGCGCAATCTGTCGATCATCAACGGGCGCGCCAGAGACGATGCACCCGGCGAGCGCGCGGCCAATCAGGGCGGCGGGATCTACAGTGGATACTATAATTCGCTCACTGTTGAAAACGTCACGTTCATCAACAACCGAGCGAAGGCAGAACGCCATCAGTATCACGGCGGCGGCGCGATTGCCATCGACACCACCAGCATCGTGGCGATCCGCGACAGCGCGTTCATCGACAACCGGTCGCCCAACGGCGGCGCGATCAACAACCTGCTCAGCGTGCTGACCATTGAGCGCAGCCTGTTTCAGAGCAACGTCTCGACCAGCCCCGACCCCGGCGGCGGCGGCGCGATCTACAACGACGCGGGTAAGCTGACGATCAAGGACTCGCACATCTTCGACAACACGTCGGCCAACCTCGGCGGCGGCATCTTCACGTGGGCGCACAACGTCAACGGCAGCTACAGCGGCCCGACCGTCATCAAGAATACGGTGATCGACGGCAACAGCGCGGAACACGGCGGCGGGTTGTGGAAGGGCGGCTATTACATCCTCAAGCTGAAAAACAGCAGCGTGACGAACAACACGGCAATCGACGTGGGCGGCGGTATTTCCGGGACGGGGCCGGGCAAGGATTTCAAGATCGTCAATACGACGTTTGCGTATAACAGCGTGACGACAACCGGCTCGGCCGGCGCGTTGTTCAGCACCGGCGGGTCGACGATCAAGAGCGTGACGTTCGCCTTCAACACCGTGCCCAACGATGGTGCGAGCGTCGGCGGCGCGATCCATGCCGTAGCAACCGTCAAGAACACCCTCTTTCTCGGCAACACCGGCGGTTGGAACGGCATTCGCGGCTGTTTCGGGACGATCACCAACGGCGGGCATAACCTTCAGTCGCCGGGCGACTCGTGCGGCGGCGGGATTCCGATCAAGGATGCTGTGTTGAACGGAACGCTTGAGCCGGCGCGCGCCAGCCTGACCTTCGGCCAGACGCAGGTGCTCGTGCCGCTTCCCGGAAGCCCGGCCTATAACGCCGGGGCCAACTGCCCGGACATCGACCAGCGCGGCGTGACCCGTCCGCAGGGCGACGCGTGCGACATCGGCGCGTACGAGAAGGTTGGCGCTGCGCCGGGCGATGTGACGATCACGTTCCCGACCGACGGCGGCACGGCCGGCACGCAGCCGACGATCACATGGACGCCATCCGCCGGGGCCGATACGTACAAGATCATCATCAAGAAGGCCAACGGCGATACGGTCTACAGCACAGCGCGGACGCCCGGCGCGGCCAACTGCGCGGCGACGTGCAGCCTGAACCTCGCCGCCGAGGATGAGATCACGCTCAAGACCGGCAAAACGTACTCGGTGAAGGTCAAAGCTCGCAGTGACTTCGGCTCTCGCGCCGACAAGGTGACGTTCACCGTGACGGGATAGCTGGCCGTTAGTCGTTGGTGCGCATGAGCGCCTGATACGCCATGATGTCGCTTGAACTTACCTGTTCGGGCGCGACCAAGTGATAGTGTCTCTGTTCGGCGATCGCCAAACCGTTAGCGGTGATCTCAAGTAAGGCGATCAACCGCTCTGAGATGAACTGGGCAGCGATGGGCCGGCAGATCAAGTCAGGATACTTCTCTTTGCAAACAGCCACGTCTTGCTCGATTTGTACGATACTGAGCTTGTCTCGTCCGCCTTTTGCCTGAACGGGGAACACGTACTGCACACCGCGACGATCTACGCCTACGTATAACTCGTCAATTTCGACCTGACCGATATGGGTGGCGGTTGTTCGTAGGTGATTTTGAAGGGAATAGCAGGCGACTCCAGTGAAAATATCCACCAGCCGGTTGTAGCGCACTTTTGCCAGAAGGGCTTGTTCGTCTCCGAGCGCATATTTGGCGACGATACCGGGGGTAGCATCGGGTATCTTGATCTGCAGCAAGTTGGTTTGCGGGGTAAGGTCAATCGGAACAATAGCAACAAACTTATAATGACTCGCGCCATCGAGACGGATGATCCACTCTCTACCCGGAGGCACGCGAGAAGATATGGCGTCTGGAAAACTGCTTCGGAATCGGAACGAATAGACTAAATCGCCGAGATTCTTAACCGGACGGATGCCCAGCTCATCGGGAGCATCTTCCAAATCCTGACGGCTAAACCGAACCTCACTCGCCCCCGTTTGATACCGTTTGAGGAATACGTGCTGTAGGATCTGATCATACCTGTTCACTACAATCGCTCCTCAAGGTGCTGAAATCCACAGACATTACCCCGGCCAGCGAAGCAGCAGCACTTCTTCCCGCAGTTGCTCTCGTGTCGCAGTCGCTAAACGTGTACGGAAGAGGTCAATCCCAGCGACTTCGTAGCCGAGGGACTCTGCAATCGAAGCCAGTATCTCGCCGGTGCGGATCATGACGCGAAGATACGAGGCTTGATCCCCGACGACGTATCCTAAATGAGCGCCGGGTTTTAGCGCAGTTCGCAGCCCGGCCAAGTGCTTTGCCATACCGCCAAAATAGAGCTTCGTCACCCGATGGTACAGCCGTTCAAAACCGGACGTCTTGCCAAGCTCGATCCGGCGCGATTCAATCTGCTCTGCGAGTCTTTGGACTTCTGGAAACTCCGACACCCACGAGTCATCATCGTCTCCTTTGTAAACCCCTCGCGTGTTTGAGCGAAGCAGTTCTCGTTTTATCTGGCGGAGGTCTTGCCGATTATTTATCAGACCCAACATGACCGACTCCAAACGAGTCGTACGCGTATAGTCTTTCTCATTGGGATATGGAGGAGACGTAAAGACGAAATCAATGGAGTTGGGAACCAGCACGTCTTCGATTTCGCGCGCGTCGTGCCGGTGAACCCTTGTCCCGACATTCGCTAAGCCGCCAAACTCATTGAGGTCATTTGCGATCTGGCGAATCTTGTCCATCCACGTCGTAACCACGGCAGAATCGATCTTGGGACGCCCCACGCCAACTTCTGGACCAAATTGCAGATTGCTGGCTGAGAAGGTCACGATGCTTGCGAATGCGAGCCGCATGAGATCGTAGTTGTCTGACCCGCGATAGTTTCCGATGCTGTCTCGGAGGACGAGCGCTTTGTGCAGTGGGAGCGGGCTAATCGAGTCTGTGAGTATCAGCTTCTCTTGATCTGCGTCGAGTCCACGCAGCGTTAAATCTTGGATTCGCGCTGAGCTGGGAAAGATCGCCGGATCGTCTTCAACGCCGTCGCGCTTCAATACGGCCAATGCGTGATCCGCTGCGTCCGCTGCTTCAGCGACGAGGCCATCAGGATCGATATCCCAATTCGACTTGACCGAACTCGCAAAGTGGGCAAGGGCGTTAGCTTCAACCCCAATAGCCGAAATACCCAGCTTCTTGCACTCAACAAGTGTCGTTCCAGTTCCGCAGAAAGGATCCAGAACTGTCTCGCGTGCATTGATGTTGAACTTCTCTAAATAGTCACGAACTACGTGTGGGGGGAACGACAGCACAAAGCGATACCAGTCGTGAACACCACGATCCTTCGCAGCTAGTTTGTTCGCTTCGCCATTGCGGCGCTTGCGAACAGACGCAATAGATTGTTGAGACATGGCGAATCACCGGATTGTGCCTACGGGTTTGACTAGACCATGATACCTAACTTTGTCTACTTGATGATCCATCGCATGATAAGTACTCATCTTGTGATCTATGCTCAGCATCGGAGCCATGCAATCAACCATTCCGGTGTATCCTGAGCATATCGAAAGTCGAATTTTAGAACATGATGACCGTCCCTTTCCGCAATCGCCGTACTCTGTTCATGCTCGCCGTGAGCGCCGTCCTCGCCGTGGTGTCGATCCTCGCTATTACGCGCTTCGGCCCGGCTGACCCGGAGTTCACCGAACTGCGCGACCGTGCCGACACGTTCTTCCGTGCGATCGGACTGGCGCAGTATGATGAGACATTCGCCCTGCTCGACAGCGGATGGCAGCAGCAGCTTGGCTCGGAGCAGGTGTTTCTGTCAATCGCCACCGCATCAGGCGTGCTTCCGGAGTCGTATCGCTTCGACGGCACGGTTAAGGCGTGCGAGGCGGGCGGCGCGCAGTTCAGGATCCTTCCCGGCACGGCGCGAGTCGCCGCACGGGATATGACGATGGCGGTTTATTTTCATCGTGAAGTGGGTCAGTGGCGCGTGCGAGGGATCGGCCTTGATGAGGGCGTCCTCGGCGTGCCTCTGCCGGAGGGGTGCGCGGTGGAGGAGAGAGAGTAGACAACCGCCACTTGTCGATTCTGCCTGACTCCGGTTGCCGCGCGATGCCGGTGGCCTTATAATGACCCGCCAACAGCGAGGCCCCTAAGGTTCAGGATAATCCACCATGACCGAAGATCGTTTGCAGGAACTTCGCGGGCAGGTTGACGAGATCAACCTCAAGCTGCTTGACTTGCTCAACCAGCGCGCCAAAGTCGTCAGTGAGATCGGTAAAGTCCACGCTCACCTCGGCAACACGTTCTACGATCCCGTGCGCGAAGGCCAGATGCTGCAAGCGCTTGAGATGGCGAATCTAGGCCCGTTCAGCAACGAGACGATCAAGGCGCTGTTCCGTGAGATCTTCCGCGCGTCGATGGCCCTTGAGGAATCGCAGACCAAGGCGAAGATCAAGGTGCAGCGCAAAGCGCCGGGCGAGCGCACGATCATCACCATGCCTGACGGCGTGACGCAGATCGGCAACAGCGCGTTCCAGATCATCGCCGGCCCGTGCGCGATTGAAAGCATGGAGCAGATGGACGAGACGGCGGCGGCGTTGGCCGAGCGCGGTGTCAAGTTCCTGCGCGGGATGGCGTATAAGCCGCGCACGTCGCCGTATGAGTTTCAGGGGTTGGGCGAGCCTGGCCTGAAGATCGCGCGGCAGGTGGCCGATAAGTACGGGCAGTTCATCGTGTCCGAGATCATGGACAAGAGCCAGCTTCAGATGATGTTCGACTACGTCGACGTGTTCTGGGTCGGCGCGCGCAACATGCAGAACGCGTATCTGCTCAAGGCGCTCGGTCAGCAGCAGAAGCCGGTCATCCTCAAGCACAGCTTCGGCGCGACGATGGAAGAATTCCTGTACGCCGCCGAGTACATCGTGAGCAGCGGCAACCCGAACGTGATCCTCATTGAGCGCGGCATCCGCAGCTTCGAGAAGTGGACTCGCGCCGGCCTCGACATCGGCGCGGTGGCGGCTCTCAAACTGGAGACGCACCTGCCGGTCGTGATCGACATCTCGCACAGCGCAGGCCGGCGGGACATCGCCGTTCCGATGGCGCGGGCGGCCAAAGCGGTCGGCGTTGATGGCCTGATGGTCGAGGTGCATCCCAATCCACCGGTCGCCATGAGCGACAGCAAGCAGCAGCTCTACATCCAACAGTTCCACGAGATGATGGACGCGTTGGGCGAACTGACCGTCGTCGGCAGCGGGGATTAACGACCTTACCCGAATTTAAGCAGCACACGGCGCGGCCAATTCAGGCTGCGCCGTTTTGATTCGATAGATCGCCACGTTGGGGTGTGAAATCTATAGGCGTGATGCTGCTGCTCCGCATCACGTCCTACTTTTCACGCATCGCTTGCGCTGCGGATGGCGCGCATTCCGGATTCCTCATAAGCTGTACAGCAGGGCTGCTGATTGTATCCGTAAGGCCGAATCACACTGGGGAGGGCTTCGATGAGCGCGCAGATTCCCAATTACGGCGAGTTCGCCAAGCTGCCACTGGCACAGCGCAAGATGATCCTCGGCATGGCGGCGCGCTTCGGCGGCGACCAACTCGCGCCGCTGTTCATGGCTGTTTACCAGCAAGACCCCGATCCCGAACTGCGCGAGCTTGCGCGCAAAGAATTGGCCGAGGCGGGCATCACGGTGCAAGGAGAGGGGGGATCGGTCAATACGCCGTCGTCATCGGCACAGCCGCGATCGGCGTTGGGCGGGATCGGCATCAGCGGGTTTGCGTCCGGCGATGCGCTCAGCCAGCAGGAGGACGCGCTCCGGCGGCAGTTCGTGGCCGATAACCGGGCCGATCAGCAGGCCGCGCGCGACGCGGATGGCGTAAGCATCTCGGTCGGGCCGACGTTCGTGTGGTCGGACACGATGGGCAGCGCCGCGCCGGTGGAGTTGACCGGCGGAGACGGACGTCCGGTTCAGCGTGGGCCGCAGTTGGCGAACGTCTTTACGCTGCGGCGTGGTGATGGGAAATACCTGACCGGTGAGCGCAACACCCTGCGCAGCGGCAACGGCGTGATCCTGCTCGTCATCGTGATCCTCGCTGCATCTCTCGGCTTCACGCTGTTCATGTTCAATGCGACCGGCTTCACCGATATGGAGGTGCCGTTTGTCGATACCGGCGGGCTGATGAACGTGCCGGTACTCATTATCGGCGGCGTCTTCGGTTCCATTTTCCTGATCCTGATTCTCGTGATGGTCTTCGGTGCGCGCCGGCGCAGGTTCTACCTCAAGAACGGTCAGCTGCTGCTGGGTCAGGTCGTCTCGGCGTGGGGGCGCTGGCATACCAGCACCAACAGCGAAGGCGGAACGAGCCGCAGTTATCGCGTGACGGTCAAGTATCGCGTGCGCGCGCCGGAGGGCCTTGTGATTGAGGACGAAGCGACCGAAACCCGAAACGACCTCGCCCGATCGGTGCTGCCCAACCCCGGCGATCCGATCGCGCTGCTGTATGTCGACAAGGATCACATTCGCGTGGTGTAGCTGAATGTCGACTGCCGGTAGAGGTATACTCTCGGCAACCGACATTGAGGACTTGCGAATGGACAACCTAACTGAGGATCAGATTCAGGCATTCCTAGCGGAAGGCGGACGCGACGTGCTGGTGGCGACCGTCAACAGCAGCGGACAGCCGCACCTTGTGCCGGTATGGTATGAGCTGGATGCGGGCGAAATCGTGTTTATGACCGGAGTCTCGACGGTCAAGGGACGCAATCTTCGCGCCAACCCGCGGATCGCCGTGTGCGTCAGCAAACCGGACGACCCGATCACGTTCGTCAGCATGCAGGGGATGGCTGAGGAAGTCACCGGCGTCGAGGAGAAGCGCCGCCTCGTCTCACTGGTGATGGGCAAGTACGGCAATCCGAACCCGCCTGAAGGCGATCTGGACGATACGATTGTCGTACGCGTGAAGTCGGCCAAGACCGTCGCGATCCGATACTAAGCAGAATACTGAACCTGCCGGGGGTAATGTGGTATTGCGTGTTCATTGCCCACCTTACGCGGCGCGAGTGAGTGGCCGTCTGTCACGCGATCTTGAGGGAATCCGTACCGGACGAGGCGTATTGTGCCTTCTGCTGCCGGCGCACGCAGTTTCGGGCCGACTCGCGCATATCGGTCGCGCGCCGTAACCGGTATACTCGCGCGGTTTGATGCCCATGAGCTAATCAGGTCGAACGGATGCGCCTTGTCCTTGCGCTGCTTGTATTGTCGTTAGCCGTCAGCCTACCCGCCGCACCATCCCCGACGTGTACCGAGATCGCTAGCAGTCGTCAGCGCGTGACGCTTGACAGCCCGCGTGCTGGCCGTGGATTCATGGTGACGGTGATCCTGCCGCCGTGCGCCGAGGAGCATACGCCGCTGCCGTATGCCGTGCTGTTGGGTGGCTCGAACCGCGATGACAACCACTGGGTCGACCTCGACGTGGCCGGCAAGCTTGAGATCGGCATCGCTGACAAGACTCTGCCGTACATGGCGATTGTGCTTCCCTACGGCGAACAGCTTGCCAACGCCAACCAGTTCGGGCCGGACTCGTGGGGCGAGATCATCTACCACGACCTGATCCCCGCGGCCGAGGCGCAGTTCGGCCTCGATCCGTCGCGGCGGGCGATCGGCGGCATCTCACGCGGCGGATTCTGGGCGTATCAGATCGGCCTGCGCTATCCCGATCAGTTCGTGGCAATCGGCGGGCACTCGGCGTTCTTCGACCTGTATCACGCGCCGGACGACCAGAACCCGCTCGATTTGGCGCTGGTCGTGCAGAATCCGCCGCCGCTGTACCTTGATCGCGGCATCGACGACTACGCCGCGCCGGGCCTCGACATCATGGACGCGCGGCTCAAGGAAGCGCGTATCGCGCACACCTATATCATCAACCCGGCGGGGCAGCACAACGACGCGTACTGGTCGGCGCACATCGCTGATTACTTGGCGTTCTACGGGGCGAACCTCGCGCCGACGTCTGCGCCGGTCGTATTCGCCACCCGCACACCTCCTCCGCAGCAAGGCATGGGACTGGCGCTGTTCGTGCCGGTCGCGGCGTTCCCAAGCCGGGTGTTCAACCTGCCGCGTGCGCAGTTCGACGCGCTGCTGCGGGGCGAGGATGACCCCAAGCTCACGATCACACACGCCACGCGTGACGCGTTGTTCGCCTACGGCCGGCCGCTGCATCCCAACATCCGCACCGTGGATGATGATGCGGCACTGCTCAACGACCTGTACCGCGACCGCACACGCTGGGCGATTGTGCCGTGGGACGCCGTAAACCTGCGGCTGCGCGTGCTGTGGATCGACGAACAGCACCCGCTGTATGCGCTCGACACGTACCCGCTGGCGATGGCGAGCTACACGCCGAATTACGACCCGGACAAGCTCACGACCGTCATGCTGTCTGGCGTTACGGCGATGGCACGCAACGTCACGCCGGCGCTGGATGAACACGGCGTAGACTGGGCGGCGGAGTTGATCGCGCCGTACACCACCCGCGCCGACGTGTTCCACGTCTCCAACGAGGTGTCGGCGGTGGCCGATTGCCCGCGCGGCGGCGAACGACTCGGCGGGGGCAACAGCATGTGCACCAAGCCCGAACACTTCGACGTATTCGACCGGCTCGGCGTCGATGTGGTCGAACTCAGCGGCAATCACAACAACGACTACGGCTACGGCGCCTACCGTGACACGCTGCGGCTGTTCCACGACAAGGGCTTCTCGACCATCGGCGGGGGCGAGACGATCCTCGATGCGCAGCGCCCGCTTATCATCGAGCGCGACGGCAACCGCATCGCGTGGCTGAGCTGCAACCTGCCCGGCCCGTATTATGCGCATGTCGGCGGGTCGCAGAACCGCCCCGGCGCCGCCCCATGCGACACCGCATGGCTGCGTGCCGTGCTGCCGCCGCTCAAGGCCGAGAACGACGTCGTCATCCTCTCGCTGCAATACTGGGAGTTCGATCAGTATGCGCCGACCGATCAACAGCGCATCGACTTCGCCAACTATGCCCGCCTCGGCGCGGATGTGGTGATCGGCACACAGGCGCACTTTCCGCAGACTTACAACGTCATCACGGGTTATGGGGAAGGTACGGCGTTCTTGCATTACGGCATCGGCAACTTCTTGTTCGATCAGTCGTGGTGGGCGGGGGTGCGCTTCAGCCTTGACGAGTTGTACATCTATGACGGCCGCCTGATGACCGTCGCCATTTATCCCGGCATTATCGAGGAGAACGCACGTCCGCGCTTGATGACGGCCGAAGAGCGCGATAACTTCTTATATGTCCTGATGGTGGAGCACGGCGTGTTCTGAGCAGGAAATCGGAAGTGCTGAGTGATGGGTGCTGAGAGAACGCCAAGCCGATATCTGCCGCTGATCGTGCGGATGCGCCGCCGATTCCCAGCCCGTCCGGCGTGGATGGCGTTGATCGTGCTGGTGATGGCCGTGCTTTCGACGGCCCCGGCGCTGGGGCAGTCACGCGTCGACGCGCTGATGGCGTCGATGACGCTGGAGCAAAAGGTCGCGCAGATGTTCCTCGTCGGCATCTACGGCCCGGTGCTGAACGAGCCGAACCGCCGGATGCTGCAAGACTGGCAGCCCGGCGGGGCCGTGCTGTTCGTCAGCAACGTCGGCACGCCGCCAGAGGTGACAGCGCTTATCAACGACTGGCAGCAGACGGTGGTCGATGCTGGCGGGACGCCGATGTTCATCGCCACCGATCAGGAAGGCGGCGTGATCGCGCGGCTCAAAGATGGCTTCACGACCTTCCCGGCTATGATGCTGCTGACCGCCACCGGCGATGTCTCGCTGGCGATGCGCACCGGCGAGGCGATGGCCCGCGAACTATCTGCCGTGGGCGTCAACCTCAACCTCGCGCCGGTCGCTGACCTGTACACCAACCTGCGTAATCCGGTGATCGGCCGGCGCAGCTTCGGCAGCGAGCCGCAGCGCACCGGTCAGATGCTGGCCGGCCTGATCCGCGGAATGCAGGCCGGCGGCGTGATGGCGACGGCCAAACACTTCCCCGGCCACGGCGACACGCAGCACGATTCGCACACCTCGCTGCCGGTCGTCAATTATCCGGTGGACGAGCTAGAAACGGTCGAGTTCGCGCCGTTCCGCTGGACAGTCGCGGCCGGCGTTGAAGCGATGATGGTCGCGCACATCTGGTATCCGGCGCTTGACCCCGACGGCCCGCTGCCGGCGTCGCTGTCGCACAATGTGGTCACCGGCCTGCTGCGCGAGCAGATGGGCTTCACCGGCCTGATTATGACCGACGCGATCGAGATGGACGCGATCGACACGACTTACAGCATCCCTGAAGCCTCGATCCGCGCCATTGAAGCGGGCGTCGATCTGGTCGCGTTTGGCGCGCACCTCAGCCCCGACACGCAGGTCGAGGCGATCAAGGCGACCGTCGGGGCTGTGCGCGCTGGCCGGCTGAGCGAGGCGCGCATCGACGAGTCCGTGCGCCGGATTCTGAATGCCAAGGCGCGTTACGGCCTGCTCGACTGGAAACCGTTAGCGCCCGAATCGGCCGATGCGCGCGTGGACGCGGTGTCTGGCGCGGCGCTGGTCGGCGAGCTGTTCGACGCCGGAACGACGGTCGCCTACGATCAAAACGGCGTCCTGCCCCTCACCGGCGACCGCACCGTCGCGCTGATCTACCCGGCCTCGCGCCCGTCGATTCGCACCGAGTGTGACGTGCTGCCGCCCGATGTCGTGCGCTGGGTCGGAGTGGCCGAAAGCCCGTCCAACAGCGATATTGCGCGCGCGGTCGATGCGTCGCGCCGCGCCGACCTGACCGTGGTGTTCACGCTCAACGCCGGCTCGGATCAAGCGCAGCAGGCGCTGGTCAATGCGCTGCCGACCGACAAGACAGTCGCCGTCGCGCTGTTCTCGCCGTTCGACTGGACGGCTTTCCCCGGCGTGTCGGCGTATGTGACGACGTATTCGCCGCTGCCAGAAAGCGTGCCGTCGGCGTGCGGTGTGCTGTTCGGGCGGATCGAGCCGCGCGGAAGCCTGCCGGTCGCGCTCGACGGCGCGCGTGATTTCGTCAACGGCGGCGCGCAGATCGGCGAAGGGGTCGCGCTCGCGCTGATCCCGCGCCGCGCCGACATGGGGCTGGCCGCGCCGGTCGATCCCAGCGGCACGACGGTCGCCATGTTGTTCCCGTCCGATGTGCCGGATGACAGCAGCGCGTCCCCCGCCACCCTGCCCGCGCCAACCGTCACGCCGACCCGTGAACCACTCACCAGCGGGACGCGTGCCGCCAACCCGGCCGTCGTGCCGGTTCAGCCCAGCCCGACGCCAGAGCCGACCTCCGAGCCGACGCCGACGCAGGCTGTGATCGCCGCGCTGCCGCCTCTCCCCGCGGCGAGCGCGCCAGCGGATACCCCTTCGACGCCGTCCGCGCCGGTCACGCTTCCGATTCTGCCGCTGGTGTTGATGGGCGGACTAGGGCTGGTCTACGGCACGCTGTACACGGTCAATGCGCGCTCGAACGGGCGTTATCGCGCGGGGGTGCCGATTGAACACTGTCCGGCGTGTGGATCGGCGCATCTGCACGTCAAGGCGGTGCGGCGGCGCTATCTCGGCGTGCCGGTCGTGCGCCACCGCGTGACCTGCGAAGACTGCGGGTCGGTGCTGCGCGAGTCGACCCCGCGCCGGTGGGTCTATACGGTCAGCGCGCACGCTAATCAAACGCTGCACGCGCGGTTCAACGGCAAGCTGCTGGACGACAAGACGCTGATCCTGCTGCAGCGCGAGCGATAGGTGGGCCGGGGGCAGTTGTCAGTTGTTAGGGGACAGTAGTCAGGGGGCGCGGCTGCGTCGCTGTGATGCAGGATGAGGTGACACAGAGCTGTCTTGTGTTATGGAAGTCGCGTAAAGCTACCACCGTGTTTGGGTTGGACGATTAAGAAGTCGCGCCGATCGAATGTGGCAATTTCCGCAATCTTTAGTCGTTCAGCAATCGCCACCACCATCGCGTCGGTGAGGTCAAGCCGTGCGTCGAGATGCTGACGCATAATCTGGATAGCTCGGATATAATCGCTGTGTTGACTGGACACAATTTCGAATGTACGAATAGTATGAGCGACGGCGCCAAGCGCCGTTGGATAACCTTCTCGTACAAGTAACACGTAGAATAACTCACTCAGTACGGGAGATGGTACAACAAGATCACGGTCAATGTATACCTCAAAGAAGATAGCAGCCTGTTGATGGTTGACGTCTTTCGGGTACGCCGCCGCGACGAGGATATTTGTATCAATCAGCAGGCTGTTTTGTGACGCCATACGCCTGCTTCAGTGTTTCGTCAATCGATGTCGAGGCGTCCGTAGTGTCGGAGTTCATTGATCCGATCCAAGCAGCGATCAACGCACGTCGTGTATTGCGGTCAGGTAGTGAAGTTTCGTCACCCTTGACTGCGCTAACTACAGCCAATGCTTCCGTTAGCGCGGGCGCCAATTGTGTCAGCTGCTCCTCCAACGTATGTATACTAGATTTGGGATTAGTGTTAGTCATTTTATGCCTCAAACTAGATAGATTGAGTATAGCATTGTTTGTCCGTGTGTTTACCAGATGTCAATCACGGTGAGCCATCGGCTTGCCCTTATGGACGTCCTCTGTGCGCTCTCTTGTTCTCGGTGGCCTTTGTGTCTGCCCTTGCCCTTCCTCATCACTTTCCACTCATCACGCGTCGCTCGCCCTAGCGGATGCTGATCCGGCTGCCGGTTGGCGTCTTGTCGACCACGATATGCACGGGGAAGCTGTCGCGCAGGTCGTCGATATGCGTGATGACGAGGATCAGGTCGAACTCGTGCTGAATGGCGTTGATCGCCTCGACGAGACGGGCGCGGCCGGATTCGTCCTGCGTGCCGAAGCCCTCGTCGATGAACAGCGTGCGTAACTGTGCCCCAGCCCGCCGCGCCAGCAGCTTGCTGAGCGCCACACGTAGGGCGAAGTTGATGCGGAACGCCTCGCCGCCGCTGAACGTCTCATAGCTGCGTGTGCCGAGTTCATCGGCGATCTCGATGTCGAGCGTCTCGATCACGCCGCCGGTCACTTTATCCTTCTGCGTGATCAGGCGTAAAGCCATGCGGCCCTCGGTCATCCGGCGCAGCAGGTCGTTGGCAAGCTCCTCAAGCTCCGGGATGGCCGATTCGATAATCATCGCCGGGACGCCGTTGCGCCCGAACGCCGTGCGCAGTTCGGCGTACAACCCCATCTCGTGCTGGTCAGCCGCGAGCTTTTCGTCGAGATACGCGCGCCGTTCCAACCGGCTGTCCAGCGTGTCGAGCTGCTGTTCGATCTTGGCGAGCCGGCCCGTCGCTTGAATCCGGACGTTGTCCTGTATCCGGCGTTCGGCCTCGCGCTCGGCGTATTCGCGGGCGCGTTCCTCCAGCCCGGCCAATTGAATGTCGATCTGCTCGATCTCGGCGGCCAGCGCGGCGATGTTGGTGGCGAGCCGGTCGCGGCGGGCTTCGGCGTTGGCGCGTGACTGCTCGAACTTGGGCAGCTGCTCCAGCGCCGACTCGAGACGCACCTTGAGCCGTTCGTACTGCCGGTAGTCGTCGAGCGTGCGGCGGGTGGCGTCGTGCGCGCCCTTGTCGTAACCGAGCGCCGCGGCCTCGGCGTCAAGCGCCGCGAGCGCCTCCCGCACGTCGTGGCCGTAGTCGCCGGTGTCGCGCTGCGTGATCAGGGCGTCAAGCTGCTGCGCATCCTCGGCCTGCCGGCTCGCCGCTTGAGCGACTGCCTCCGCGCTGGCCGAGAGATGACCGGCGCGTTCTTGCAGCTTCGCCATCCCCGCCAGCGTCGCGGTGAGCTTTTTGAGTTCGCGCCCATGCCGCTTGAGGCGGTCGTCTAGCTCGGCCGCGCGCGCCTTGGCCTCGACCCACTCGGCGCGATGCGCCACGAGTTCGCCGTCGAGTTGGCCCACCATCTCGGCCCGATGCTCTGGCGTGAGGGGCTGGCCGCAGGTCGGACAGTTGGCGTCGTCCGTTTCCGCCAGCGTATCCCGCCGTTTGCGCAGTTTCCCGCCATCGAGTTCGAGTGTATCGAGGCGCGCCTTGCGATCGGCAATCTCCTCGCGGATCAACGTCTCCTCGCGCTGCATGTCCTCGCGGCGGGCCTCGGCCTCGTGCAGCGCGCTGAGTTCCGCCTGCACCGACTCCAGTTCTGCCGACGGATCGGCGTCGATCACGGCCTGCTGATCGTCGATGCTGCGTTCCAGCCGCGTGATCTCGGAGTCGAGGCGGGCGCGCGCGGCGGTGAGTTGGCCGTTGAGGTCGGCACGCTGGCGGTCGATGTCGGTGAGCGCGTCCAGTTTGTCCCGCAGTGACCGGTCGGCCTCACGTGCGCTTTGCAGCGATTCGTAGCCGCCTTCGATGTCCGCGCGCTGTCCCACGATTTGCTGACACGCGTCGATTTCGCCGGCCCAACGCGCCATTTCCTGCTCGGCCTCGTCTTGCTGGCGCTTGAGGTCAAGCTCGCGGTCGACGCGATCCTTGCGGTCGGTTTGCGCGCGTCGCAGGGCTTCCGGCGCATCACGCACGACGTCGAGCCGCTGCTGCGCCAAGGCCAGCGCCGCTTCCGCCTCGCGCACGCTGGCCTCCGCGAGCGCCTTGTCCGCTTCGAGGCTGGGGCGCTTGGCAAGCTCGGCCTCGATCGACTCGATCTCTCGGCGGTTGAGGTCGACCTCGCGTTCGAGGACGTTGTACCGTTCCTTTGCCGCCGCTTCGTATTTCTGCCACTGCTCCAAGCCGAGGATTTCGCCGAGGATCGCCTTGCGCTCGGCGGGTGTGCGGGTCGTGAAGGCGTCGGCGCGGCCCTGCTGCAAGAACGCCGAGTGGATGAACGTGTCATAGCTCAGGTGCAGGATGTCGACGATCTTCTTCTCGGTTTGGCGAATCGACGGCTCGCTGATCAGGTTCCACTGCTCGCCGTTCATCGCCAGCAGCGTCAGTTCGGTGCTGCCAGTCTTACCCTTCTTCGACCGCCGCCGGATGACGCGATACAGCACGTCATCCTGCTCGAAGTCGAACTGGACGTGCATCTCGGTCTGGCCCTGATGGATCAGCTCGTCGTCACGTTTAGAGCGTGCGACGCCCCACAGCACCCACGTAATGGCGTCCAGCACCGACGACTTGCCCGCGCCGTTCGAGCCGGTGAGGCATGCCAGATGGATCCCGTCGAAGCGCAGCGGGTCGGGGACTTGATACGGCAGGAAATTCTTGAGTTCTAGGCGGATTGGCTTCACGGATGCAGCGCCCTCACAAACAATTCAGCAATTTCTTCAGCGATCTGTTCTCCGCTGAGGCGGCCGCCTTCGCTGTACCACACCGATACCCAGTTGTTCGCACCGAGGATCGTCTTGACGACGACCGGCACATCGACCGGCCGGAACTCGCCCGCCGCGATCCCCTCGCGGACGACGCGTTGGAACAACGCCTCGAACCGGCGGCGTTCGGCGAAAAAGCTGGCGCGGCGCGCGTTGTACTCGGCAATCGTCTCGTCCGATAAGCCGCCGCGTGGCTGCTGCGCCACGATGTGCCGCACTTCGTACACCATCGCCACGCCGGCGGGACGGTTCTCGGTCTGGTTGGCGATGTGGATGTGGACGATACGACGCAGCTTCTCGACGTTGGTCAGCGATGAGTCGTTCACGATCGACTCGATCTCGCGGGCGACGTAGCGCAGGCCCAATTCCAGCACAGCCAGCAGCAGCACGTCCTTGTTCTCGAAGTGGTGATACAGGCTCGCCGCGGTCAGATTGACCTGCGCAGCGATGTCCTTCATCGTCGTGCCTTCGTAGCCGTTACGGCGCAGGACTTCGGCTGCGGCGTGAAGGATGTCTTCACGGCTGACGGCTTGTTCGGCGGGTTTACGGGCCACGGGTAGTCCTCAACGGGGTGCGATCTCACAGAGCCGCATTGTACGGGATGCACGGTGACGCGGCAATTGTGCGCGTATCGCGGGTGACGGCCGCCATGCGCTACAATCGACCTCATTCTGACCGCACGGCCGTAAGACGTAGAGGATTATGATACATGGCTTTAGACATAGAGATTCATCCCGATGCCGTGGCGGCGTTGGTCGAAGGGCGGCATGGCGCGCCGTTCGACCTTCTTGGCCCGCACGCGGTGGATGGTGGCGTGGCCGTTCGGGCCTTCCGGCCGTGGGCGAAGGAACTTGCCGTGGTGCTGCCGGATGGCGCTCAGCACCCGATGGAGAAGATCCACACCGACGGGCTGTTCTCGGTGGTCGTGGACGGCGCGGTGATGGAAGGGTTCGCCTACCGCCTGAAGCAAACCGACTTCGAGGGTGTAATCACCGAGGTCGACGACCCGTACCGGTTCGGCCCGCTGATGAGCGATGTCGACCTGTATCTATGGGGCGAGGGCAACTTGCTGTACGCCTATGACGCGTTCGGCGCGCACGTAGTCGAGCATGAGGGCGTGCGGGGTGTGAACTTCGCGGTTTGGGCGCCGAACGCGCTGCGCATCAGCATCATCGGTGGTTTCAATCGCTGGGATGAGCGCGGCCTGCCGATGCGGATGCGCACGGGCGGGGTATGGGAGTTGTTCGTCCCCGGCATCGGCGAGGGCGAGGTCTACCGCTACGATATCCGTTCGCACAATCAGGGGTGGCGTTTCCAGAAGTCCGACCCGTTCGCGTTCTTCAGCGAGGTGCGGCCCGCGAATGCCTCGATCGTCACCGACCTGTCCGGCTACCGCTGGGGCGACAGCGCGTGGATGGAAGCGCGCGCGCAGAGCGATCCACTCAAGAAGCCGATGGCGATTTATGAGGTGCATCTGGGGAGCTGGCAGCGCCACGACGACGGTTCTTGGCTGACCTACACCGAACTGGCCGACAAGCTCATCACCTACGTCAAGGATATGGGCTATACACACATCGAACTGATGCCGGTGACCGAGTACCCGTATGACGGCAGTTGGGGCTATCAGGTGACCGGCTACTTCGCCGCCACCAGCCGCTATGGCACGCCGCATCAGCTCATGGCGCTGATCGACGCGGCGCATCAAGCGGACATCGGCGTGATCCTCGACTGGGTGCCGGCGCACTTCCCGAAAGACGGCCACGGCCTCAACTACTTCGACGGCACGCATCTCTACGAGCACGAGCATCCGCTTCAGCGTGAGCATCCTGACTGGGGCACGCTGATCTTCAACTTCGGCCGCAACGAGGTACGCAATTTCCTGCTCGCCAGCGCGCTGTTCTGGCTCAAGGAGTATCATGTCGACGGCCTGCGCGTGGACGCGGTGTCGTCGATCATCTACCTCGACTTCTCGCGCGAGCAGGGGCAGTGGATCCCTAACCGCTACGGCGGGCGTGAAAACCTCGACGCGATCAGCTTTCTGCGCCAGTTCAACGAGGTCGTCCATCGTGAAGCGCCGGGGGCGATCACCATCGCCGAGGAGTCGACGGCGTGGCCGATGGTCTCGCGGCCTATCTACATCGGCGGCCTCGGCTTCACGCTCAAGTGGAACATGGGCTGGATGCACGACACGCTCGAGTACCTCAAGGCCGACCCGATCTACCGGCGTTGGAAGCACGACAAGATCACCTTCAGCCTGTTCTACGCCTTCAGCGAAAACTTCGTACTGTCGCTCAGCCACGACGAGGTCGTGCATCTCAAAGGCTCGATGATCAACAAGGCGCCGGGCGACTGGTGGCAGAAGTTCGCCACGGTGCGCCTTTTGTTCGGCTATATGTACACCCATCCGGGGAAAAAGCTCAACTTCATGGGGTCTGAGATCGGTCAGTGGCGCGAGTGGAGCGAGGCGCGTCAGCTGGATTGGCACCTGCTGTCGTGGGACACGCATCAGTCGCTGCAAAACTGGTGCAAGCGGCTTAACGCGTTCTACTGTAACGAGCCATCACTCTGGCAGCATGACTTCGACTTCCACGGGTTCAACTGGATCGACGCGAACGACAACGAGAACAGCGTCTTCAGCTACGTTCGCTATGCCGACGACAAGGACGATCTGCTGATCGTCATCGCAAGCTGGACGCCGGTGGTTCGGTACGATTACCGGATCGGCGTGCCGAAGCCCGGCACATACCGCGAAGTCCTCAACAGCGATGCGGCCGAGTTCGGTGGCGGGGGCGTCGGGAATCCTGAGCCGCTGCACAGTCAGGAACACCGCCATCACGAATGGGAACACAGCCTGACGCTGACCGTGCCGCCGCTGGCGGTGATCGTGCTGCGGCCTGACCGCGAGCCGGAGCGCGAACCGGACACAGTTGAAGCACCGGCGGTTGTCGCGCCGCCGGCCGATCCAGATGTCAACTCAGGGATCGCCGGATGAGCGCGGATGTCCTGCTCGAACGCGACGCCGACGGCATCGCTGTCCTGACGTTCAACCGGCCGCATGTCCGCAATGCGCTCACGCTGGACGCGATGCGCCAGTTTCACGGGCTGATCGAGTCACTGGCCGATGACCCGTCCTTGCGCGTCTTGATCGTGACCGGCGCGGGGCGTGATGCGTTCTGCTCCGGCGGCGACTTGATCGACCTGCAAAGCCGCCCGACCGAGGCCGATGCCCGCGAGTTCATCACCATCATGGGCGACGCGCTGGCGATCATGGAGCGCCTGCCAGCGCCGGTCATCGCCGCCGTTCATGGCTACGCGCTCGGCGGCGGCAGCGAAATTGCCATCGCGTGCGATCTGCGCATCGTGGATGAGGCCGCGCAGATGGGGTTCGTGCAAATCCGCATGGCGCTCACGCCGGGGTGGGGCGCAGGTCAGCGGCTGATGCGTACAGTCGGTTACAGCCGCGCGTTGGCGATCTTGCTCGAAGGCCGACCGATGGGCGCGGATGAGCTGTTGGCGTTCGGGCTGGCGCATCACGTCGCGCCGCGCGCGCAGGCGCTGGACGAAGCCTTGACGCTCGCCCGGCGCATCGCCAAGCACCCGCCAACGGTGGTCGCGTCGATCAAGCGCGTGCTGTGGGCCGGGCTGACACAGCCCTACGCCGACGCGCTGCAAACCGAAAGAGACGTATTCCCCGCGCTGTGGGCCGCCGAAGATCACCTGCGCGCGGTGGAGATGTTTCTGAACCGCCGCTAAAGTGAGTAGTTGAGGGGGTGAGTGATGAGAAAACGCCGCGCCGTATAGCTCGACTAACGGTTCAAGATGGGAGACCGAGCCTCTCGACTTTCGGGCTTAAACGTATAATAGGGACACGAGAGGAGTGCTGCCGTGAGTGGTTTTTACGCCCAGATCGCGCGTTACTACGATGCCGAGAACACCGACAAGAACGACGATCTGCCGTTCTACCTTGAGCTGGCGCAGGACATCGACGGGCCGATCCTCGACGTAGGCTGTGGCACAGGCCGCGTGATGTTCCCGCTGGCGCGTGCCGGTTACGACGTTCACGGCATCGACAACGAGCCGCGCATGTTGGAACGCGCCCGCGCTCTGCTCGACGCCGAACAAGAGCTGACCGATCGCCTGCACTTCTATGAAGGCGACGCGCGTACCTTCAAGTTCCCCGTCAAGTTCGGCCTGACGCTCGTCCCGTATAACGGCTTGATGCACTTCCTCGATCAGGACTCGCAAATCACGGTGCTGCGCCACCTGCGTGAACACACCCGCGACGATGGGCTGCTGGTGCTTGACCTGCCCAACGCCGGCGATGTGTATGCGACCGAGGACTCCGACGGACTGATCTTCGAGCGCACGTTTCTTGAGCCGGAGACCGGACATCTGGTCATGCAGCAGTCGATCAGCACGCTCGACCGCACGATGCAAACGCTTCAGGTGACGTGGATCTACGACGAGATCACCGCCGACGGCACGGTGAAGCGGACGTTTGCGCCGCTGCGCCTGTACTACTACTTTGCGAGTGAGATCAAGCTGCTGATGATGATGACCGGTTGGGAAGTCAGCACGATCTACGGCGATCTCGACGGCGGTGAGTTCGAGGATGGCGCGCCGCGTATGGTCGTCATCGCCCGGCCGGCCTGACCCCAGATTTCTGCCCCCTGCCTCCTGACTACTTCCCCCTGATTACTGCCTCCTGACTCCTGAATACTGCCCCCTAACGGGGCATAATGCACACGGTCATACGGTCGTTGAGCGCGGCGTTGCACAAGCGCCGCTTGCCATCCTGTCCCTGAACCTCGAAATTGGCGCTCCACCACGCCTGCGACGCTTGAACGGTATACGTCACGATCATGGCGCAGTCCTGTAGGCCGGCAGGTTCGGTCACGGCATCGGTCGCGAACACTACGCACTGATTGGGGGCGAGGCGGTTGATCCGCGCGACGATCTCGGGGCGGCCGAACAGGGCGTTGTTGATCTTGAATTCCCGCCCGAATGGATCGGGGTTCTCCAGCCCGTTGACGAGGACGGTGTCGTTGATCCGCATCCACTTGTCTGGCGAGATGTTGATGACGGCGAGCGTGTCGCGGGTGTAGGCGATGTAGATGAACGGGACATCGTCGCCCTGCGCGTCGGCGGCGATATACAGCTCGCATGTCAGCGGCCGATCCTGTGAGTTCGTCGGAGCTGCATCGCACACGGCGCGCTCGACGCCATTTTGCAGCACGCGGAACGTGCGCGCACCGCTGGCGGCCGTCCAGAAGTGCTCGCCGCGGTTGTTGGTCGTCAGCCAATTCTGGATGTACTCGCACTCCGGCAGTGACTTCGGCCCGCTGCGCCCCACCGACCACACCTGCGTACACTGGCGCGGCCGCACGATGTCCGACCAGCGGCCGGCGTTGAAGGCCGCGGACTGCGTGCTTTCGACCGTCTCGAACGACAGCCCGCCCAGCCTCAGGACGGCGTGGGTCAGGTTGATCAACGTGAGGTCGTTGTCGTCATACACGAGGCGGATGTTGGCCGAGCGCGCGATCTCGACATCGACCTCCGACCCCGCGGCGGCGGACTGGCCGGCGGCGACCGATTGACCGCTGACGACATCGGGCGTGCGGCCATCGACTGGCACGACGATCTCGCGGCCGAGCGCAAGCCCCGCCGCGTTGAGCTGTGCGGCGGCCTGCGCGACGGTGAGGCCGTTCAGGTCAGGCACGGTCACTTGCTGGGGCTGCGCGGCGATGCCCGCAGACACACCGGCGACGGCCATCAGTACCGCCGCCATTTTGCAGATACGTTTCAACATGAGCCAACCCCGGAAGCGCGACAGTTCAGAGAACTTCTTCATACAGCATAACCGAGGAAGCCCGTGCAATGTTGCATGATGCGAGAGGTACTTACGTACCGACCCCGCGACATTCGCAGAAGGTCGGCGGTATAGCGTGTACGATGGAGGCATCGTCGAGCCTGAAGTCATTGGGGTGATGGAGAACGATCTTATGAGAAACAGAGCGTGGATGGGCCGGCGCAGCAGGGTGGTGGTTCTGCTTCTGGCGATGATAGCTATCGTGTCGATCGGTCTTGCGCAGAGCGGCGCAGCGGTGCAGCTGCTCAGCTTCAGCGTGAGCTACGGCGGGCGTGTATACGACAGCGCGTTGAATCAAACCAGCTTCTCGTACGTGGTGGCCGGTGTCGATCAATCCCCCGATCTCAGCCACTTCGATGTCGGCATTCCGAGCTGCACGCCGCCGCTTCTGGTCGTCGAGACCCTTCCAGCGGAAGCCGTGTCGTTCGGCACGGATCCGACGACCGGCGTATCCGGGATCAAATGGGATTTGCCGCTGTCCACCAGCGAGACTCGCACCTACAGCATCGCGTTTCTCGGCAGCGTGGCCGAGGGGGATGTGCAGGTCGCGGTGAAGGCGGGGAACGGGTTTGAGATCGCATCGCTGCCCGGCCCGTCGTGCCAGACCGCTTCGATCGATTTGGACAAGTTCGTCTCCAACGACGGCGTGACGTGGGACAACGCCGATGATGCGCCCGGCCCGGAGTATCAAGCTGGCGATCAGGTGTCGTTCCGTTTCGTAATCACCAACGTCGGCAACGTCGAAGTGACCGGCATCGGCCTGACCGACAGCCTGTTTGACGCGTCCGCGTGCAGCTGGCCTGAGACGTTCCCTGTCGGCGCTTTGGCCGAGTGTACCATCGGGCCATTCGCCGTGACGGAGGGCCAGCACACCAACGTCGCCACAGCGACCGCCCTATACGAAGGCGTCACAATCACAGCGGACGACGATGCGCACTACTTCAGCGGCGACCTGCCCGCGATCACCGTCGAGAAGCAGATTTCCAAGAACGGCGGCTCAACGTGGGCCGACACGATCCGCGTGAACCGCGTGCGTGATGTGGTGTACCGGTTCGTGGTGACCAACACCGGCAACGTCCCGCTGTCCAATCTGGCGCTGGTGGACGACACCTACAGCACGGCGTCGTGCGTCCTTCCGGCTGAGCTTGTCCCCGGGGCGTCTTACGAGTGCGTGATCGGGCCGTTCCCGACCGGGGAGAGCGACCATACCAACACAGTAACCGCGTCCGGAGACCACGAGGGGCAGACGGTCAGCGATACCGACACCGCCAGCTACCGTGTCACCGCAGACGACACGTCCGGCGTGGTCATCATTATCGAAGGCCCGGTCGAAGAGATCAACATCAACATCATCACCATCTTCGGGATCGATATTGAGGTCGACGCGAATGATCCGGTGCTGACATCCATTCACATCGGGGATATCGTGCGCGTTGAAGGCGACCTGCTGGAAGGCGGGACGACCATCGTCATCGTCGCCGTGACCGTGGTGATTGTGGATGTCGACATCATCCTCGTCGGCGCGCCCAGCGGCCCGATCTTTGTGCCGATTGGCTGCAAGCTGACCGGGTTTGGCAACGGCCGGATCCGCTTGAAGTGCCATGGCAAGGGGAGTGGCTCCAGCCGCAAGTCGTCCTAACGTATGCGCGATGCCCGTGCTGCCCTGTCGGACGCCGGTGATTCGCCACCGGCATCGGGCGGGGCAGCTTCCACGTCCGGAAGGTGAGTCGTGCGCCTTGATCTCCGCTTTTCTCCGCGCGTCGCTGGCCTGCTGCTCGGCGGGCTGGCGCTGTTGTTCGCCGTGCAAAGCCTCGTCGCCGAGTACTTGTCGGAGGTTGTGCTGAACGAGGCCCAGCATCCGTACTTCGTGCTCGCTCTCGACCTGTTCAGCGTAAACGTCGAAGACAGCATCCCGACGTGGTATTCGGCGCTGCTGCTGTCCGGCGCGTCGATCCTGCTATTGTGGATCGCCATCAGCCGCCGCAGGTCGAACCAGCGGGGAGTGCTGCTGTGGTTCGGCCTTGCGCTGGTGTTCCTGTACCTCTCGATTGACGAAGCGGCGTCCATCCACGAGATTTTCGCCGAGTGGTTGCAAAACGACTTCGATCTCAGCGGATTTCTGACGTTCGGCTGGCAGCTTGCCGCGCTGCCGCCGCTGATCCTGTTCGCGCTCGTGTACGTTCGCTTCTGGGTGCGCTTGCCGCCGTCAACACGGGCGCTGTTTCTGATCGCCGCCGTGGTGTACGTGGGCGGCGCGTTCGTCATCGAGGGCATCAGCGCGAGCATGTACGGCGATGTCGGCGTGACCTACCCGTACTTGGCCGTCGCAACGCTTGAGGAAACCTGCGAGATGCTCGGCGTGGTCATCCTCATCTACGCGCTGCTGCGCTACGCCTCCGATCACGGCTACGTGGTGTCGTATGCGCCAACGCCGGCCAGCCCGGTCGGCGTGCCTTCTCTACGCCGGCTTCGCCCGATTGGGCTTGGCGCGTTGGCGATTATCGTCGTCAATGCCGCCGTGATTGCGACGGCGTTGGTGGTGAGCAGCGGCGCGCGCTCGGACGCCCCCTCTGGCGCGTATCAGTACCAGACCCTCGTCGATCAGCTTGCAATAGACGGCCTCGCGGTGGTTCGGACTGCCGGCCAGTTCCGCCTCGACGCGCCGCCGGATCCGCTGATCGTGCGGCTGGCCGATGTGTTCCCCGATGTGATGGCCGTCAGCCTTATCACCAGCGACATGACGCTGACGTTGGCCGGCGATCCGCTGCCGATCACGCAGGCCGAGGTCATCGACGCGCTGCACACCAACGGCGAGACGCAGTTTATGATTTATGACGACAGCGCGGTGCGCCTCGTGATTCAGCACCACGCATCGCCGTAGCGCGTGGAATCAAACGGGCGCAGTCTCCCGCGCCCGTGCTGCCTCACTGATACCTGTCGGCCGGCGTCTGCAAACGTCCTACAACAGCCCGCCCTCGTGGCTGACCAGCGTGCCGACCGACGTATCGCCTTTGATCGCGCGGATCAGATCGCCCTCGGCATCGAAGTCCAGCACGAGGATCGGCATGTTGTTCTCGCGGCAGAGCGCGAAGGCGGTCATGTCCATCACCTCAAAGCGGCTCGCCAGCACTTCATCGTAGCTCAGATGGGTGAAACGCTGGGCGGTCGGGTCTTTCTTCGGGTCAGCGCTGTAGACGCCGTTGACTTTGGTCGCCTTGATGACGATGTCGGCGTTGATCTCCATCGCGCGCAGGGCGGCGGCGGTGTCGGTGGTGAAGTACGGGTTGCCGGTGCCGCCGGTCATAATCACGACGCGGCCCTTTTCCATGTGCCGGATGGCGCGCAGGCGGATGTACGGCTCGGCGATGGCGTTCATGCTGACCGCGGTCTGCACACGCGTGACGATCCCGATACGCTCCAGCGCGTCTTGCAGCGCCAGCCCGTTCATCACTGTGGCGATCATGCCCATGTGGTCGGCGGTCGACTGCTCCATGCCGCGTTTGATGCCGGTCGTCCCGCGCCACAAGTTGCCCGCGCCGATGACGATGCCGATCTGCACGCCAAGCTCATGCACCTCGCGGATTTTGTGGGCGATTGCTTCGGCGCGGTTGGTGTCGATGCCGAAGCCCTGTGGGCCATTGAGCGCTTCACCGCTTAATTTGAGCAAAATGCGCCGGTACGGGCCGGGCGGCGTTACCGGCACTTCCTGAGAGGAGTCAACGGCGGCTTCGGTGGTCGATTCGAACATTATGAAGTCTCCCTTAAACCAGCGGTGCTGAGACGGTTGGCAGGCAAAAAAAGGGGACTAGCACATTGGCTAATCCCCATGCGGATGGCTGTTTGAACAGCGAAGTGGGCGTGGAAATTCGTTCGCATTGGAACGCAGTATACCACAACTATTCGCTGTCAGCGTCACCCTGTCCGAGCGCATAGCGCACGAAGCGGGCGATCTGGATGCTCTCGCCGACCTCGGCCACCGTCTCCTGCATAAGCTGCTGGATCGTCTTCGAGTCGTCGCGGAAGTAGCGCTGTTCCATCAGCACGATCTCCTCGAAGAACTTTGCCATGCGGCCCTCGGCGACCTTCTCGGCGATGGCGGCCGGTTTGCCTTCCTCGACAGCGCGGTTGGTCTGGATTTCGCGCTCTTTGGCGACAATCGCCTCCGGCACGTCCTCGCGCCGGACGTATTCGGGCGACAGCGACGCGATGTGCATCGCCAGCTCGCGGCAGAAGTTCTTGAACGCTTCAGTCGCGGCGACGAAGTCGGTTTCGCAGTTGACCTCGACCATCACGCCGAGGCGCTTGTTGAAGTGCAGGTAGGTCTCGATCAAGCCTTCGTTCATGGCCCGGCCAGCGCCCAGCTTCTTGGCGGCCTTCGCCAAGCCTTTCTCGCGCAGGAAATCGGCGGCCTTGTTCGTATCGCCACCGAACTGTTCGAGCGCCTTCTTGCAGTCCAACGGGCCAGCGCCGGTCATTTCGCGCAGGTCTTTGACCATCTGTGCGGTGATTTCAGCCATTTCTGCTCCTATCGCGTATGGTTCGGCTGGTTGTCGTAAAACCCAGCCCATCGCGGCTGCGGTGGGCTGGGTGCGTCTTATTCGTCGTCCGCGCTTTCCTCGCCCTCGTCAAAGAGCTTGGCGTCGCGGAGCTTGGCGAGGGTGGACTTACCCAGATACCGCTCGTCGTTCTCGTCCTCGTCTTCCTCTTCGTAGTCGATGACCGGGGCGGCGGCGCTGACGGTGTCGTCATCGAAGCTCTCGTCCTCGGCCTTGCGCATCGCCTTGCCTTCCTTCACGGCGTCGGCGATGGCGTCGACCACCAGCTTGATGGCGCGCATGGCGTCATCGTTGCCGGGGATGATGTAGTCGATCACGTCCGGGTTGCAGTTGGTATCGACCAGCGCCAGCACCGGGATGTTGAGCGCGTTGGCCTCCTTGATGGCGGTCTCTTCGCGCTTGGTGTCGACGACGACCAGCAAATCGGGCAGGCGCTTCATGTCCTTGATGCCGCCGAGGCGCTGATTGAGGACGTCGATCTCGCGCTGAAGCATCAGGGATTCGCGCTTGGTCAGCAGGCTGAACTCGCCCTTGTCACGGCGGGCTTCCAGCTTCTTGAGCGTGTCGATCCGCTCCTTGATGGTGCGCCAGTTGGTCAGCGTGCCGCCGAGCCAACGCTCGTTGATGTACGGCATGCCGCAGTCGACAGCCGCCTTGAACACCGTCTCCTGCGCCTGCCGCTTGGTGCCGACGAACAGGACGGAGCCGCCCTTGCGCACCACTTCCGCGACCATGTCGAAGTAGGCGTTGAGGTTGGTCAACGTCTGCCGCAGGTCGATGATATGGATGCCATTACGGGCGGTGTAGATGAACGGGGACATCTTGGGGTTCCACTTCTGGGTGCGATGCCCGAAGTGGACGCCAGTTTCCAGCAGGTCGCGCATCGTGACCTTGGACGGCATGGGTACTACTCCTTGTGTTGGCGTTTCGACGATCACGTCCTTCATCCCGCCCCCCGCGACACCGCAGTGCCGACGCCGGAGACCAGTCCAGACGTGTGAAATTCGCCGCAGACATCGGTCGTGCGGCTGAAGGAATTATATGGAAATGCAGCGTGACGGCAAGGGTGGGGTGTGACGGCGGGACGCGCTACGCTCCCTATAAGCCGAGGAAGATCGACATGATGGACACGCCAATGAGCCGCAATGCGAAAATCCGCACATCGAACATCGTGACGCTGTGGTAAGCGATATACAGCTCTGTGGCCGCTGTCTGTGAGAACTACCGGCTCAAGTCTCTCAGCCGTTCGATGCGCGCCGGATCGCTGGCGGTGAGCCACGGGTCGTGACTCAGCACGGCGTAGGCTGCGGCGAAGTGCTTACGCGCCTCTTGTCCACGTCCCAACGCCAGCAGACACTCGCCGATCTCTTCCTCGGTGTAGCCGTTTGGATCACTGCCGCCGTACTGCGCGAGCAGGTCGGTTTGCATCGTCAGCGCCTCGTCGTACAGCTCCAGCGAGCGCAGACAGCGGCCCACGCACCACACAGCGGCCCGGATTGTCTGCGGTTCGCCCTGCGCCTCGCGGAACTGCAACGCCTCGAGGAACACCTGCAAGGCGAGGTTGTAGTCGCCCAGATCGTGATACGCCCAGCCGAGGGTGTTGTACAGCGATCCGGCCCATCCGCGCGCCCGTTCGTCGGCGCTGTTGACGGCGATGTCGAGCGCCTGCGCGTTCCAGTCGAGCGCCGCGCGCCCGCCGGTCACAATCGCCAGCATGTGCGCCGCGTCGATGGCGTGGATGTCCTGCTGCGTGTCGCGGGCATAATCCCATGCCCATTCGAAATGAGGGAACGCCGCCCCCGGATCGCCCGCTGTGTTAATCAGCCGTCCGCGTTCCAGCGCGACGCGCACCGCCGCCTGCGGCATGTCCGGCGTGAGCAGGGCTTGAGCATCATCCAGCAGGGCATGCGCCTCGTCGAAGCGCATCTGTAAGCCCATCGCCCGCGCGATCTGCGTGAGCAGCTCAGCTTCCAGCGCCGCGTCGCCCGACTGTTCGGCCTGTGGAATCAAGGCGCGCAGCCGCATCTCCGAGCCTGCCGGATCGTTGTAGTCCCACTGCGAGTCAATGTCGATCATGCCCATACTATAGCGTGTCGAACGCAGATGCCGGTAAGATATCGCGTCCTGACGACCCTATACCCACTCGCTGCTCATCACTCCACACTCAGCACTCCCCGCAGGGGCCGGGCTACGTGTACCGTTCGCGGATGGCCGCGCTGAGATAATCCAGCACCGAGACGACCAGCGCAATCGCCAGCACCGCCACGCCCGCGTCATTGTAACGCAGCAGGTTGATGTACTGGTTCAGCAGCAGGCCGATACCGCCACCGCCGACGAACCCGATGATCGTCGACATGCGCACGTTGATATCCCAGCGGTACATCGTAAAGGCGATGTAGGGCGGAACGATCTGCGGCACGACGGCGTAGATCACCGTTTGCAGGTGATTGGCGCCGGTCGATTGCAGCGCCTCGATCGGGCCGTTGTCGATGGTCTCGATCTGCTCGCTGTACAACTTGCCGAGCGACGCGATCGAGTGCAGCGTGAGCGCCAGCACACCGGCGAACGGGCCGATGCCCACCCACACGACGAAGATCAGCGCCATAATCAGCGGCTCGATCGAGCGCAGGGCGTTGAGGATGTTGCGCGTGAAGCCGTACAGCAAATCGCCGATGGCGAACGATCCGCGCACGCCGCTGAACCCGCCGGCGACGCCGCCCAACACGAGGCCGATGGTCATGGCGGTCAGCACGTAGGTTGGCAGCGTGACGAGGCCGAGCAGCGAACCGTTCTCGACCGGCGGCAGCGTGCCATCGATCAGGGTGCGGCCGACGCTGAGAATCCGGAATGTGGCGTAACCGGAGATCAGCGCGCCAGCGAGGCTGACCAGCGACCGCACTATACGCCCCGTATGAGTCACGAGGAAGACCGGCGGCGGCGGGAAGAAATGGTTTACGATGCCTGTGACGGCGGCGCGTCCCAGCAGCGCACCGACCAGCACCGGCAGCAGGCCGAGCAGCGCCGCGCCCATCGCGACGGCGGCCACGGCCCCCATGGCGAACGCGCCGCTGATGCCGCCCAGCACCGCACCGATAGCGTGGTCTACCGCGCCGGTCACCGTCCGCAGGATCGGCTTGGCGAGTTCGTTGACGAGGCCCGGAAGCATGAGCGCCGCGATCACGCCGGCGATCATCGGCGTCGCCAGTTCGACGATCCCGCCGAGAATGCCGATCATCCGGCCGACGCTGTTCAGGATGCTGGAGAGCAGATTGCCCTGCGGCTCGATGCGCGATGCGAGGTCGCCGAGGCCGTCATGGCCGGCGATTCCGAACCCGCCGACTAAGCCGATCACGGCCGCCACGACCACCATCGCGGCAAGCCGCGTGGCGATCTGCCGGAGCCGCGCAAGGCCGGTGTCGGGCTGCAGCGATGTCGCGCGTGTCGCCGCGGTGACGCCGACCAGCACACCCAAGCTGATCACGGCCGGCGTCGCGTTGAAGGCGTGGAAGCTGCCGATGTTGAACGTAAATCGCATCACCTCGGTCAGCAGCCACGCGCCGAGCAGATACCCGAACGGCACAACGGCCAGCCACAGCATCGCGCTGCCCAGCTGCATCTTGATCGGCCGCATCAGGTTGTACGCGGCGAAGAAGCTGATCCCCACCGAGATCGGGATCGAGATCGTCGTCGCCATCAGCGCCATGAAGATCGTCTCGATCATGCGCCGGATGACTTCGCTGAGCGTCGGACTGGGGTACGGCGACCCAATCGGCACGACGACGCCCAGTTCAAGCCGGTGTACCTCGCCGCTGGTGCCGACGATGCGCGGGATTTCGACATAACCGGAGAAGCTGCCGTCTGAACGGATGACGAACTGATTGCGTCCGCGTGACGCCTCGCGGGTTTCGAACACATCGCGCGGGCGGCCCTCGCCGGAGGCGGTCACCCACCGTAAGCCGCTGCGCGAGTTGACCGGCAGGCCGTTGATGCTGAAGAACACGCGGTCGCCCGGCTCGCCGCAGGCGGGTTCGAGTGTGAGCATTGGCTGTCCGGCCTCGGCCGACGCCACTGCCGGCAGGTCGCCCGTTTCACAGCCGATGCGGAACTCTGCGCCGAAGATGTCGGTCTCGGTGTCTTGGTCGAACAGGTTCGGGCTGAGCAGCTCTTGCAGCGCACGGGTCACGCCCTCTTGTCGGGACGGTTCCTGCGGCTTGGCGAGGTCGATGTCGGTGATCGTCCAGCCGTAGCTGTAGATCAAGAATCCGACGCTGATTGCGATGATGATGAGCAGACGCCGAAGTGCCTTGCGGGAATCGGTTGGAGGCGTGAGCATGTTGGTTTTTCCGTCCTACGCCTAGTTAATTTGGACTTCCACGGCGTCTTCGCCGTAGATTTGCTTGAAGCGGGCGTTGTCGATTTCCTGCGGGCCGCCGTCGAACATCAACTTGCCGTCTTTCAGCGCGATCACGCGGTCGGAGTAAGTGCGCGCAAGTGAGAGGAAGTGGAGGCTGCACAGCACCGTGATTCCATCCTCGCTGTTGAGGATTTCGAGGTACTTCATCACGCTGTGCGACGTGGCAGGGTCGAGGCTGGCGACCGGTTCGTCGGCCAGCATGAGTTCGGGCCGCTGCATCAGGGCGCGGGCGATGCCGACGCGCTGCTGCTGTCCGCCGCTGAGCGCGCTGGCCCGCTTATACGCCTGCTCCTTGATGCCGACGCGTTCCAGATTCGCCAGCGCTTCATCCCGGTCGCTGCGCGGGAAGTAGTTGAGGAAGCTGAAAAGCGGGTTGGTATAGCCGAGCCGCCCTTGCAGCACATTCGTGATGACCGACGAGCGTTTGACGAGGTTGAACTGCTGGAAGATCATGCCGATACGCCGGCGGATGGCGCGCACGTCCTCCTCGTTGGCCGCGGTGATGTCGGTGTCGTTCCAGATGATGCGCCCGTGTGTCGGCTTGATGAGCCGGTTGATGCAGCGCAGCAAGGTCGATTTGCCAGAGCCGCTCAAGCCGATGATCGAGACGAATTGGCCGTCCGGGATTTCAAGGTTGATATTGTCCAGCGCTTTGAAGCCGTTGTCGTAGATTTTGGTCAGGTTTTCGATAATCAGCATCGTAGGTTCTCAAATAAAACCGGGCAGGGAGGTGCCTCCCTGCCCGTAGTATACCCAACGGGTACGCAGGCTCAAACGGCTTTAGTTGCCGAAAACGTCTTCTTCGGTCAGGCCAAGCACGTCGAACTGGCTGCGCACGATGTCGTACAGGCTTGGGCTGACGCGCTCGAGGCCGCTCCAGCCGTAGAAGTCCTCGCTGCCGATCGACTGCGCCCATTCCTCGGTTTCCGAGAAGGCGATCAGCGCGTCGACGATCTGGTCGGCGAGTTCGGCCGGGAATTCAGCGCCGAAGCTCAGCGTGTCGTTGGGGATCGGGGCGCTGAGGCGCACGATCTTGACGGCGTCGATCACGTCCGGCGCGGTCTCGCGGATGTTGGCGCGAGCGTCGAGGATGCGCAGGTTGCCGACGTACAGGTTGCCGTCGTCACCGATGTACGAATCTTCGACGGTCAGGTCATACGGTTCGGGATCGTCGCCGATGCTCCACGGGCCGAAGTCACCGACCGGCGGGCTGAAGAACGTGGTGCCGAAGTCGGCCTCACCGTTATAGACGGCGGTCACGACGTTGTTGTGGCTGCCGGCCTCAACCAGCTCGCCCGGTTCGATGCCAGCCAAACCCAGTTCGACCGACGGGAAGATATAGCCGGAGGTCGAACCCGCATCGGGGTACGCCCAGCTCTTACCAGCCAGATCGTTGAAGGTGCGGATGCCGCTGTCACGGCGGGCGATGTAAGCGGCCCAGTAGACCGGCCACCCACGGCGGACAGCCGCGGCTTCGACCTCGACGCCGCAGCGGTTATTGGCGATGACGTATCCGGCCGCCGGGATAAAGCCCATCGAGCTGCCCGGCGCGGCGCACATGGCCTCAACCGTCGCCGCGTACGAGGTCGGCACGAACACTTCGAACTTCAGGCCGGTGGCGGCTTCGAGCGCCTGCGCCATAACCTCACCGCCAGACACGATGACGCCCGCCTCAACCGACGGAACGAAGTACACCTGAATCGGGTTGCCCTCCGAACCCAGCGCATCCTGCGCCAGCGCAGACGGAGCGACGGCGCCGACGAGCAGCAGCGCCACAATAGCTACTATCACAAAACGAGAACGCATACAGCCTCCTGAGTTTACGATCAAATGACCACTTGCCATGTACTGGTGATCCAGCGATCACCCGAACAAGATTAGCGTTTTCGCGGGTGTTTGTAAACCATCAGCGGCGACGTGGGATGCAACGTGGCGTGCCGAATCGCCTATGGTTGCTGCGGATCCGGATGCTCGCTTCCCGCCGTACTCCGCCTCCGGTTGACTTCCCTACACTTTGCCTAAACGCCCATTTCGAGGTGAGTCTGGGCGATCTTCTTGATCGCGACACACATCGCCGCCGTGCGGAAGTCGGTGATCTTCTCGCTGCCGTGGAAGGCCTCGCTGATCTCCTGATACGCCAAGCGCATCGTATCGTCGAGGCCGGAGCGCACCAGCGTCAGCTCGTCGGAATCGAGATCAAGGCCGTTGCGCAGCGACTCGGGCAGTTCGCGCCCGGTCATCACCTCCAGCGCATCCATCAGCCGCTGATTGCGCAGTTCGTCCAACCGCCGATCCATGCGCCCGAAGCGGATGTGTGAGATGTTCTTGATCCACTCGAAGTACGAGACGGTCACGCCGCCTGCGTTGACGTACATATCCGGCAGCACGACCGTGCCGCGCGCCCGCAGCCGCGAGTCGGCGTCGAACGTGACCGGCCCGTTAGCGGCTTCGACGACCAGCGGCGCCTTGATGCGGTCGACGTTTTCGAGCGTGATCTGGCTTTCCATGGCGGCCGGGATCAGGATGTCGCACTCCATCTCAAGCCCACTGCGCCCGTCGGATTCGTAGCGCCCGCCGGGAAAGCCCTTGACGCCGCCCGTCTCGACGAGGTGCGCGCGCAGGCGTTCGATGTCGAGGCCGTCGTCGTTGATGACCGCGCCGTCATGTTCAACCACGCAGATGATTCGCACGTCGTCCTCGGTCGACAGGAACTTGGCGGTGTGATAGCCGACGTTGCCCAACCCCTGTATGACGACGCGCTTGCCGGCCAGTTCGGGCGAAAGCCGCGCGAGCTGCACGTCGTCACGGTGGCGGAAGAACTCGCGCAGGGCATACTGCACGCCGCGCCCGGTGGCCTCGACACGGCCGCGGATGCCGCCGAGTTCAGGGGGCTTACCGGTCACGCAGGCCAAATAATTGATGTCGGTCGGGTTGAGCGCCTTGTACGTGTCGGCGATCCACGCCATTTCGCGCCCGCTGGTGCCCATATCCGGCGCGGGGACGTTGGTCGACGGGCTGATATAGCCCTTCATATACAGCTCGCGGGCGAAGCGGCGGGTGATGCGCTCAAGCTCGTCGATGCTGTATTGGCGCGGATCAATCTCCAGCCCGCCCTTCGACCCGCCAAACGGCACGTTGACGATGGCGCACTTGAACGTCATCAGCGTCGCCAGCGCGATCACCTCGTCCTGATGCACATCCAGCGAGAAGCGGATACCGCCCTTGACCGGGAGGCGGTGGTCGCTGTGCGTGGCGCGCCACCCCCGGAAGATGCGGTATTCGCCGCTGTCGAGCCGGACAGGGAACTGGACTTCGAGGATGCTGTTACAGGACTTGATGAGTTCGGGAAGTCCGGGCGGGAGATCGAAGTGCGTGAGGGCACGGTCGATCATGTGGCGAACGTTCTGACTGAACGACGTGGTGGGGCGATCTGCGACGGCCATAAGGAATCCTTTCACTCGACTATTCGATAGAACCATCTCCGGGCGGTGTGCTCGCACGGTTGAGTATAGCGCACGGGAAAGGTGATAGGTGTCAGGTGTCAGGTGTCAGGTGTCAGTAGCCAGTAGCCAGTGGGCAGTGGGCAGGGGGCAGTTGGCAGGGAGCAGTTGGCAGGGGGCAGGTGTCAGGTGTCAGTAGCCAGTAGCCAGTAGTGGGCAGGGGGCAGAAGTCAGTTGGCAGGGGGCGGGGGCTGTGGGGAAATGTCGGGTGTTACGACAGATAGTGAGGGAGCAGGCGCTCCCTCAACGCTAAACACTCGGCCCTCATCACTTGACACTCATCACTCATCACTCATCACTCGGTACTCGGCACTTGATGCGTGTCACCCGACGTTCGCCTATCCTTCCGGCGTGGCGGTAGCGCGCGGAGTCGGAGATGGGATGTACGTGCCTTGCGCGGTCGCCGTGACGGTGCCGATCAGGAACTCGCGCAGGCGGGTCGGGACGGCCGAGACCGTCAGCTCGAACTGGCTGACGGCGAACTGCCCGACCGGGATCAGCGGCTCAAGCGTCGGCGCAATGAGCGTATTGCGCTGATTCACGCGTTGAGTCTCGATGGCGTCGAACTCGTCTTGCGGCGCGTGAATCCCCAGCACGCCGACCCCGTACAGGCCGACCGCAAAGACGGCGACGGCGATCAGCGCCACGACGATTGCCGCGCGACGGTTCGACTGGCGCAGGCTCGCCGTATGAGTCGTCAGCGGACGCGGCGCGTTCGGCGCGGTCAGCTCGGTCACGCGCTTCTTGATCGCGTCGAACGGGTAAGCGCCGTCGCGTAGATCGAGCGCGTCGAGGTGGTTGATCACACGAGGCAGCGGCGTGTCGTCCAACCGCAGTGGGATGACGTGCTGGCCGGAGTCGGCCGCTTCGTCGATCTGGCGCAGCACGTCAGGATTGCCAGCCGACGCGGTTGAAATCAACGCGACCAGCACCGTGCCGGGGCCACTGATCTTGGCGGCGCTCAGGTCGGCGGCGAGCTTCTCAGCAAGCACGGCGTCGGTGTCATGGAAGGCGAGATTCACGGGCATGGGGCGGATTCCTTATCCGGTGCGAAGTACGAAGCGGGCATAGTTCACGACATCCCAACGCTGGGCGTCGGTCAGGGTAGCACAAGGCGGCAGTCCGCGGAAGCCGTCGCGGGTGAACGCGAACAGCTCTTCGTCGCGGGTACGGTCGAGGCGGGCGGTCAGCGCTTCCCATCCGGACGAGTCGGGAATCCAGCCCGCGCAGGCGGAGTCGAACAACACAGCGCCGCGTCCGAGCGATCCGGCATCGGGCAGCGTCGGGTTGACGATCTGCGGCGGCGGATTAACGGTGTCGAGATAGCGCTCGTTCTCGGCCGCGATGAATGCGTAGCCGGCCAGCAGCGCCGCGCCGGAGCCGATCAGCGTGACGATCACGAGCGTCACGGCCTGCGGCGAAAGGTCGAGCCGACGGTGCAGCGCGCGCCACACAGGCCGGAGCGCCGCGATCAGCGCCGCAATCGCCAGAACCAGCGCGCCGGCCTGCGCGGGGTTGAGCGGAATCGCCGCCTCGATTGTCGCGTCGGACGTGACATCGAAGGTGAACGCGGCGCGGGCTGTCTCTCCATCGGGCGTCGTGACGTCGATCAGCGTCCACCACATGCCGTCGCGATCGATGTCGGCATTGACCGTGGCGTATCCGCCGTTGTCGAGGGGTTCAAAAGCACTCCATGGCGCGCGCATATCACGCTCAGGGCTGGCGGCTTGTATCGTCACGCGAGCGCCGGTGACGGGCACGCCGCCGCGCGTTACGGTCGCGTCGTAGGTGTTGATCCCCGGCCCGCCGGGGCTGATGGAAAGCGACACGGTGAGGCCGTCGACCGTTTGTTCGGCGGTCAGCGGCGCGACGGCGATCAGCGCATCGGGCGGCACCGGCACCGGCGTCGCGGTCAACCAGCCTGCGCCGACCAGCGCCAGCACGCCGAACGCCGCTTCGATCCGCAGCGTGCGCCGCCACCCGCCAAGCCGGTCGACCCAGCCCGCCCAGCGTTCGAACCGCTGCGGGTTGAGCGCCGCGTGATGCAGCGCGCCCACGCCGATCAGCGCGGCGACCAGCGCGACCTTGACCAGCAGGCTCAGGCCGTACGAACTCGCGACCAGACTGGCGGGACGAACCCACAGCGACGCGCTGAACACACCAGTAGCGACTACGATGAACAGGCACGCCGCGGCCAATGGGGAAAACCGGCGCAGCGCGGCGAGCAGCGCCTTGCGTGCGGACTCGCGGTCGAGTGGGCGCAGCGCCGCAGGCAGCACCGCCACCAGCGCGATCAGCCCGCCGACCCACAGCGCGATCGTCAGCAGGTGCGCCCAGTCGTTGATGACCGCCGCCCACGCCGCCGCGCGTGATCCGGGCGCGTGGCTCACGACGCTCAAACTGCCAAGCGCGAGCGCCAGCCCCCACACCGCCGCCGACCACATCGGCCGGGTGAGTTCGGGCTGACTGCGGCGGTTGATGAACGCGGCGGCGATCATCACGGCGCACAGCATGACCACCAGCATACGCGCCGTCCACACCTGCCCGAAGAACGTCGAGCTGCGCACCACGCCCCACAGCGATTGTGACAGCACCAGCCCGAAATCGACGCCGAAGAACGTCACCGCCTGCTGCAAGAGCGCGGCGATTTGCACGATGATCGTCAGGCCAAGCCCTACGGCGAGGATGAGCGTCAGCCGGTTCATCACGCGCGGGGGCAGAGCGCCCGCCGGATGCGCCGCGCTGCCCCATGCCGGGCGCAGCACCCACGCGTATAATCCGGCCGCGCCAAAGCTCACGATCAGGCCGATGGCGGTTAGGGCGCGCCACACGGCCTCGATCACGTTGACGCCGGTTTCGACCCCGCTGCCGACCCCGGCGACTTCCGCGCCGACGAAGAATACGCGCGTCTCGGCGATCACATGGCCGTCGCTGGCGAACGCGAGGCGAAGATCGGCGATGTATGCCCCGTCGGGGAGGTTAGGCGGCAGGGTCGCGCTCAGCAGGGCGGTATTGTCGGGATCGCTGCCACCTTCGGCGATCACCTCACCCGATGGCGTGCGCACGGTCAAGCTGGAGAAGGCCGGTTCGAGGCTTTCGCTGAACCAGTACTGCACCCGCGCCGGGGAACGCTCCAGCACGGCGCGGTCATTAGGCACGGCCCGCACGAGGAATCCGTGCGCGCTCGCCCCAAACGAGAGCAGGCCGCCGGAGATCACCAGCACGGTCAGGAGAAGGATGCGGCGAGTCATGGGCGCTGGCGTATCACTGAAGGGTGAAGCGGTCGGGCGAGTCGTCCGCTGGGGCCTCAGACGACGCCGCTGGCTCGTCGTCGTCAACGTCACGGTCTCCGATCACGCGGCTGCGCACCCATGCGATGCCCATAATCACCAGAAACACGACGAACACGGAAAGAAAGATGATCTCGTCCCACGGGCCGAGCGCGCCATGCGCAAGAAAGATCGGCAAGGTCATTGCAGACGCCTTTCGAACGGGGGCTATTCTAGCAGAACGCGGCCAGATTTGTGCGAGGTTTCACGAGGGGGCAGTTGTCAGGGGGCAGTGTTCAGGGGGCAGGGAGCCGACGTGCTGAACCTCAGCGCCGTCCCGCTGTGCTCGACCTCGCCCCTCTCTCCCTGACGACCAACGGAAGCACTGAAGGTCGGGAGAGAGGGGCGTCGGGGATGAGAGATCATCGCCGGTCGTTTATCGCTGGCGTTTGCAACCTGACGCCCGCCAACGTCCAGCCTAATATGCCCGTGCGAACAATGCGACCCGATCGGCCGTCTTGCCGGTCAGGAAGCATTTGCCAGAGCCGCCGGGCTGATCGAGGGGGAAGCAGCGCAGGCTCGCGCCGGTGTCCTCCTTGACGCGCGCCTCGTCGACGCTGCCGCGAACATCCTCGCCGGCCCACCACGCGCGCGCCCAGCCGTCGGCCTCGATCACCTGCTTGAACTCGTCATAGGTCGAGACGTCGTGAATGCGGCTGTCGCGGAAGGCGGTCGCATCGGCGAGCAGGTTGGCCTGCACTTCCGTCAGCAGGTCGCGCACCGCGTCCACGATGCCATCCTGCGACACGAACCGCTTACCGTCGCGGCCGGGGATGTCGCGCCGCGCAAGCACCGCGTTGTTGTTGGCGACGTCCTTGGGGCCGATCTCCATCCGCACCGGCACGCCGCGCATCTCCCAATCATTGAACTTGAAGCCGGGGGTCTCCTCGCGGTTGTCGACGTGAATGCGGATGCCGGCGGCCTTGAGTTCCGCTGCGATCCGGCTGACTGCGGATTCGACGGCGGCGCGCTCCTCCTCGGTCTTGTAGATCGGCAGCAGCACGACCTGAATGGGGGCGACCATCGGAGGCAGGCGCAGCCCCTTGTCGTCGCCGTGCGCCAGCACAATCGCGCCGACCATGCGGGTTGAGAGTCCCCAACTCGTCGTCCAGCACAGTTCTTCGACATTCTCGCGCGAGAGGTACTTGATGTTGAACGCCTTGGCGAAGTTCTGGCCGAGGTTATGCGACGTGCCACTTTGCAGCGCCTTGCCGTCGCGCATCATGCCCTCGATAGTGTAGGTGCGCAGGGCGCCGGCGAACTTCTCGTTCTCGCTCTTCTGCCCCTTGATGACCGGGATCGCCGCTTCGTTGATGGCGAAATCGGCGTAGATGTCGAGCATTTGCAGCGTCTCGAACTGAGCCTCGTCGTGGGTGGCGTGGGCGGTGTGACCTTCCTGCCACAGGAATTCCGCGGTGCGCAGGAAGGGGCGCGTGCGCAGCTCCCAGCGGACGACGTTGGCCCACTGGTTGATCAGCAGCGGCAGATCACGGTAAGACTGGATCCACAGCGAGAACGCCTCACCGATGATCGTCTCGCTGGTGGGGCGCACGACCAGCGGTTCCTCCAGCTCTTTGCCTCCGCCGATGGTGACGACCGCTAATTCGGGGCTGAAGCCTTCGACGTGCTCGGCCTCGCGCCGCAGGTAGCTTTCGGGGATGAACAGCGGGAAGTATGCGTTCTGATGGCCGGTCGCCTTGAAGCGCCGATCAAGCCCGTTGCGAATGGCCTCCCACACTTCGTAGCCATACGGCTTGATAATTACGCATCCGCGCACCGGCGACGGGGCAGCCATGTCCGCGCGGTAGATGATCTCGTTGTACCACTTCGAGACGTCTTCGCTGAGTGGAGTGACTGCTTGCTGCGCCATAACGATCCTTTTCGCTGCGCGGAACCTGAACGATCCTGCGGGATGCAGGTCGCCACATTATACGGGCCGATCGCGCTGATTGGGTAGTTCAGAACTGGGGGTTTGAACGCACACTCAACTGCTGCTTCAAAATAGAAACGCCCGGCGCACTGCTGCGCCGGGCGTGTGATCGTCAAGGGACGATCGGTTAGTTGTTGCCGCGGAACCCGTCCGGCGCCGCTGGCGGCGGCAGCACGCCGCTGCGGACGACCGCGCGCGGAACCGCCGGCGTCCACATCATCGACATGCTGTCGAGCCAGAAGCTGCCGGTGGACAAGCCGGTCTTGATCTTGACCTTGACCATCGTGACCTGCTGCAGGATGTCGATGTCTTCGGTGAACTCAGTCGCCGCATACGTGCCGACCGGCAGGTTGATCTTCGCCTTGGTCACGGTGCTGTCGGCGTACTTGACCTTGAACACCACCTTCGCTCCAGCCGTCAGGTTCTTGGCCCCTGCATACAGGCTGAGGTCGAGATGCTCACCGGTGTCACCCCACGCGGGTGCAGGGTGCTTCTGACTAAGGCTGCGAGCCGCACCAGCGCCTGCTCCGGTCTTGAAGCGGAACACGCAGGTACCGTCGGTGGCCGGGAACTTGACGCTGCCGCACATACGCTTGTCCTTCGACGTCAGCAGCGAGCCTGTCCAGTCGGCGGCCTCATCTGCGGTCGCGCCGGCGGTCTCGAAGCTGCCGTTCAACAGACGCTCAATCTGCCCCGATGCGACGGTGAAGCTGAACGGCGCGTTGCTGGCGACGGTGCTGCCGCTGGTGTTGACCGCGGTAACGCTCCACGTATAACCGCCCACGACCAGCAGCGCCTGTTCACCTGCGCTCAACGTCGTGCTGGCGCTGGTGAGGCCGGTCTGCGTGATGATGTCGCTCACACCGTCGTTGACCGTGAAGGTGTAGGTATCCGCGCCGGTCGACGCCGCCCACTCGAAGGTGGTTGGGACGGTCGGCAGGGCGTACACCGAGGCATCGGCTGGCGAAGTCAGCGTGAAGGCGCCCGGCGCGTTGGACACAAAGTCGAAGTTGACGACGAACGTGCCGGCAGAGGTCGCTGCGAAACCCGACCAGCGCGCGACCAGTATTAGGTAGGTCGTGCCGCCCGACATCGAGAAGTCGTTAATCATCGACAGCGAATTTGTGCCGCCTTCGTCGTCGCAAGCCACCTGAGTCAGGGCCGGGTAAGCGCCGGTGAAGATGGCGATGATCGTATCCGTCGCGGAGCCGGAACTGCCCTCAGTGTTGACGTCGAAGAGGCCGTTGGCTGATGGCGTGTACTGATACCAGATCGAGTTCGTTCCGGTGCGCGGGAACCCGATGGAGCAGCCCGTCGAAGATTGGACGACCGGATCGCCAGCGGAGATCGTTGCGTACAGCACGCCCGGCTCGGTATCCGTCGACGGGAAGGACGACACAACTTCTGCGTTCTGGGCGAAATCGTTGTCGGGCGCAAGATTGCAGTTCGACGGCTCCATACGCACGACGTTCGAGTACAGGCCGAAGCTGGATGTGCCGCTGTTGTAGGCGCGAACACGATAATCGTACACCGCGCATGGCGTGATCGGTGTGTCGGTATGGGTCGTCGCCGGGGCGGTCACCGTGGCGATCTCAGCGAACGCACCCGACAGCGCCGGTTTGCGTTCTACGCGATATTCAGTGGCGCTGGCTATGCTCGTCCATGACAAGTCGACACCATCGACAACGCCCGTCGCGCTCAAGGTAGGCGGCGCGTCGTCGATGACGAAGTTGACGCGCAGCGTGCCGTTGAACGACATCGGCACGGCGCTCCAGCGGGTGACGTAGATGTAATACGTCGTCCCGCCCGCCATCGAGAAGTTCGAAATCTGCGACAGGAGGTTGGTGGCGTCGAAATCTTCGCTGCATGCGGCTTCCGTGAGCGCGCCCGGTGTTCCGGTGTAGATCGCGAGGATCGTGTCGTTGTATGCGGGGTCACCACCACCGGTGATGTCGGACGACAGGGTGTCGACGGAGAAGCTGATCGGGGCAGCAGGTGTGATGCTGTACCACACGCTGTTAGACCCCGGATTCCCACCACCCCAGCGGCAGCTCGGCGACGGATCGCCTGTGCTGATCGTCGCGTAGCGGATGTTCGTTTCTTCATCCATGTACGCTGCGGTGACGACCTCGGCGTTCTGGATCAGGTCGTTGGCAGGCGCGCACGGGCCGACGGTGACTTCGTTGGAGTACGGCGAGTAGTCGCCAGAGCGCTCGGCGCGCACGCGGTAGCTGTATTGACCGCAGGCGAAGCCGCTGTCCGTGTGAGTGATGCTGTTCGCCGGCAGTGAAACGAGCGCGCTCCACGAGCCGCCGTTGTCCGACCGTTCCACATGATAGGCTGTCTCGTCGGTGGCGTTGTCGGCCCAGTCAAGCTGGACGGAGCTGGAGGACAGGACTGTCGCGGTCAGCGAGGTGGGCGCCAATGGGCACGCGCGGGTTGTCGCTGTGGCGATATTAGACCAATCCGAGTACCCGGGGCCGGTCGTATCGACACCGCGTACACGGTAGTAGTTGGTGCCGCACAGCGACGCCATATCCGACAGCGCCGTGACATCAGCGCCGGTCGTTCCCAACGGCGACCACGCCGAGCCATCCAGCGAACGCTGTACTTCGTACTGGTTTTCACCGGCGATGTCGTCCCATGTCAGGTCGACCTGTGTGGTAGAGACCGGTGTCGCGACCAGATTGGCCGGGGTTGGTAGGGTAATCGCCAGCGCGGCAAAAGCCGAGGCCGCATTGATGCGCGGGTAGGTAATGCTGTTGCGGTAATCGACAATGGGGTCGCCGGTCGACTCGATCAAGTCCTCAAGCTGTGTCGGCGTGAGCGACGGATCGTACGAGAGCAGCGTCGCCGCGATGCCGGCGGCGGTCGGGCTTGCCATCGACGTGCCGCAGATGGTGTCCATTGCGGTCGGGCTGCCCGTCCACTCGGACGTGATCAAACAGCCGGGCGCGAGGATGTCCATCAACTCGCCAGGGCCTTGAGTCGAGGTGGTGTTCGAGTAGCACGTGACTTTGTCGGGCTGGCCGTTTTCGGTGCAGACGCTGAACGTCGCGGTGAACACGGCATCGCTGGTCGAACCAACGCCGATCGCGCCGGTGACGCAGCCCGGCGCGCTCACGTCGACGATGGACGCGTCGTTGCCGGTCGAGACAAAAATCGAAATGCCGAGCGCGTTGAGATTGCCAAACGCCGTCACGTAGGATGCGTTGTCGTTATCGCAGTCCGTTTGGGTGGCGTAGTTGCTGCCGCCGAGGCTCATGTTGACAACGTTGGTCTGCCATGTGGCGTCGTTGGCGACGACGTCGTTCAGCGCGTTGAGGATGTTCGTGTCGCTCGTGCTGCCGGTTGTGAACACCTTGAGCGCGATGACTTCGGCATCCGGGGCGGTGCCGCCTGAACCGGTCACGATGCCGGAGACGTGGGTGCCGTGGCCGTTCTGATCCTGCGCGCTGCCGGGGCCGGACGTGCCGGCGGGGCAGTCGCCTTCGGTGCGGTAGCAGGCCTCGTAGTACAGGTCGTCGATCAGGTTGACATGCGCGCCGTTGATGCCGCTGTCAACGATGGCGACGCGTGTGCCGGCTCCGGTGTACCCGGACGTATGCACATCGGTGACCTGCGTGATCGTGTTCGATTCAACGTCAGAGAGGAATCGTTCTTGATCGAGGTTGATTGCGCGGACGTTGGACAGGCCGGTCAAGACCGTGAGCGCTTCGGGTTCAATCGACATCGAAAGAACGCCGAGATGCGAGTACTGGGCATTCAGGGTGTACAACCGCGGATTAAGGGCGTTGAGCACAGTCGCCTGTGCCGCGGCTACCGAGTCACGAATGGACTGGAGGTTGTTGGAGGCCGGAACGTCGAGTACGACAAGCACTCTCGCCGGGCCGGATTTCAACGCTTGGTAGACCCCTTCGCTGACGTATGCGTGGGGCTTGACGGTCTGCGCCTGCGCCGCTGGGATGGCGGCGATCAGCACAATCGCTAGGATCATTAAAACTACTAATCGGTAGTGCTTCATACTTTTGGCCCCTCCATGAGGCCGGCAAAACAGATACTACGAACGCCCATACTCGAACCGCGCCATGATGCGAAGTTCGCGTCGGAATCACCCGGATTCCAGTAAGGCTCACCGCGCCCCGCGTGCCCAAATCACAGGATCAAATGAACCTCACAGAATCCCAACAGGATATTAGCAGATTTTGCGTCGCAGCGTTTAACGATGGGTGTTTGGAAATTACAGGTCTCGAATCCTGCTGACGGCTAGAATCGCTGTGAAAGTATGAAAACTGTAATGAATCGCGATCGGGAGCAGGTCACGGCACGCGGAAATACGGCGTGTCACGGGTAAGGGCGTGATGGATACGCTCGCGGTGCATCGGCAGTAGGGAGTCGGGCAGGGCGTCAGGCGGGAACCAGCGCAGGTCGAGTGATTCGTCGTCGCTGATCGCCAGCACTCCGCCGGTGACACGGCATGCGAACGTGATGCTCGTCAGGGCGATTTCGTCACCGTTGGGATAGCGAAAGACTAAGTCCGGCCCACCGTACACGCCGACGATTCGCTCCGGTATGACGTGCAGGCCGGTCTCCTCCAGCACTTCGCGGATGACGGCGGCGGCGGGGTCTTCGCCGGGATCGACCGCGCCGCCGGGCAGTCCCCAGCGCCCGTTGTCGGCCCTGAGCTGCAGCAGCACATCCCCGGCGTCGTTGCGGACGATGGCGGCCGCGCCGACCGTCACCAGCAGGTCATGGCCGACCACTGCGCGCATTTTGCGGATGTATTCGGGAATGGGCATGGGCGTCACCTCAATCGCGTATCGAAGTCCGCAATCTTACCCCACAATCCCCGCTTTCCGGTGGTGGGCGCAGCATCCGTTCGCGCTGTCGTGGCCGGTTGATGATCTCACGATTCCTCCAGCGTCGACATCAGATTCCCGCCGGGGCTGAATCGATTCGCGAGATCACTCCCTACCCAATCGCGCCAGAAACACGCACAATTCCTATCATATCCATCCGGCCTATCCAACCCTGCACACACAGGAGATTCGAGTGAGCGCTAACCGCATCCAACCCCGCCTGCCCAAAGGTATGCGCGACTTCTTGCCCGCCGACATGATTAAACGCGACTATGTGTTCGGCGTCGTCCGCGATGTTTTCCACCTGTACGGCTTCGAGCCGCTCAGCACGCCGGTGCTTGAACTGCGCGAGACGCTGTACGGTAAGTACGGCGAAGACGCCGAAAAGCTGATCTACAACGCGCAGCACCCCGGCGGCAAGGAAGAACTCGCACTGCGCTACGACCTGACCGTGCCGCTGGCGCGCGTGGTCGCCATGCACGAGTCCGCGATCATGCTGCCGTTCAAGCGCTATCAGCTCGCGCCGGTGTATCGTGGTGAGCGTCCGCAGAAAGGCCGTTACCGCGAGTTTTATCAATGCGACGTCGACATCGTGGGCGTCGCGGATGTCAGCGCCGACGCCGAGGTGTTGGGCGTGGTGGTGTCGACTCTACGCCGGCTTGGCTTCCCGAATTTCACCGTCAAGATCAACAATCGCAAGCTGCTCAGCGCGATGGGACAGTACAGCGGCGTGCCGGACGCGCAGCTCGGCGACCTGTACCGCAGTATCGACAAGTTCGACAAGATCGGCGCTGACGGCGTGCGCGACGAACTGATCCAGCGCGGAATTGATGCGGAGGCCGTCGCGCGCATGATGGCGCTGCTGGTGGACAATCATCTGAACGCCGACAAGCTCGGCATCCTCGAAGACGTGATGGGCGGCGTTGACTCGGCGGCAGAGGGCATCCGCGAGCTGCGCGATCTGTCTGCCCATCTGAACGACGCCGGCGTGCCGCGCCAGTTCGTGGAGATCGACTTCACGATGGTGCGTGGGCTGGGCTATTACACCGGCCCGATCTTCGAGACGGTCGTGACCGAGCCGCAAATCGGCAGCTTGAGCGGGGGCGGACGCTACGATGGGCTGATCGGTATGTTCCGCAAAGAGAGCCTGCCGACGACCGGCGTCAGCCTCGGCATCGAGCGCATCATCGACGTGATGGACGAACTCGGCCTGTATCCGGCGCACATCGGCGGGACGGTCGTGCAGGCGCTGGTCGGCGTGTTCGGCCCTGACCTGCGCCCCGCGGCGACGGCGCTCACCGCCCAACTACGCGAGGCGGGCATCCGCGCCGAGCTGATGCTGCAAGACCGCAAGGTCGGCCAGCAGTTTAACTACGCCGACAAGAAGGGGATCCCGTTAGTCGTGCTGCAAGGGCCGGACGAGGCAGCGCGCAGCGAGGTCAAGGTTAAGCGGCTGCGCGATGGCGTCGAGGTCACGGTCGCGGCAGCGGTGCTTGCGGAAACCGTGCGCAGCATGCTGGTTTAGGGGCAGTAGTCAGTAGTCAGGGGTCAGTAGTCAGGGGTCAGTGGTCAGTAGTCAGGGGTCAGGGGTCAGGGGTCAGGGATCAGGGATCAGGGGTCAGGGGTCAGGGGTCAGGGATCAGGTGTCAGGGGCGGTTCGTAGGGCGGGGACACGGCTGATTGATGCGCGCCGCTGCTGTCGGATGTTTGACCACGGCGGCCGCAGGTAGACGTACGTCACGCGCTATAATCAGGGGCTTGCGTCCGCGATCATCGAAAGCCGAAGGCCATGACCGAGAAGATCCGCTGGGGCATCCTCAGCACCGCGAACATCGGGCGCAAGCGTGTCGTCCCGGCGATGCAGGCCAGCGCACATGGCATCGTGACGGCCGTCGCCAGCCGTAATATCGACGCCGCGCGGGAATACGCCGACGAACTCGGCATCGCCACCGCCTACGGTTCGTATGAAGAACTGCTCGCTGATCCGAACATCGACGCGATCTATAACCCGCTGCCCAACAGTCTGCACGCCGAATGGAGCATCCAATGTGCTGAAGCCGGCAAGCCGACGTTGTGCGAAAAGCCGCTGGCGTCTGACGCCGCCGAAGCACAGATGATGGTCGACGCCTTCGCCGAACGCAGCGTCCTGTTTGCTGAAGCGTTCATGTACCGCTTTCACCCGCAGACGGTACAGGTCAAGCAGATGCTTGATGATGGCGCGATTGGCGATCTGCTGGCGGTCGAAGCGTCGTTCAGCTTCCGCCTCACCCGCGAGGACAACATTCGCTTGAGCGCCGAACTGGCCGGCGGCGCGCTGATGGATGTCGGCTGTTACTGCGTCAACGTCACGCGGCTGATGACGGGTGCAGAGCCGGTGGCGGGTCACGCGGTTGCGCACTTTGGCGCGACGTCAGGCGTGGATGAGGTGTTGGCCGGCGTACTCAAGTTCGAGACCGGTGTCGTCGGCCACTTCGATTGTTCGCTGCGCGGGCAGCACAACCACCGCTATCACCTGCGCGGCACGCACGGCAAGATCACCGTCGAAGAGGCGTTCGTGATGTCGCCTGACCGCGCCACGTTCATCCGCTGGTGGCAGGCCGGCCCCGACGGTGACACGTACCGCGAGATCACCGTGCCGCCCGCCAATTCGTACACGCTGATGGCGGACGACTTCGCGCTGGCGCTGATCGACGGGCGTCCGCCGCGCTATGCCCCGCAGGACGGCGTCGAGAACATGCGCGTGATCGACATGCTGCTCCAATCCGCCCGCGCATAATCGCATCCGCCCGTCGGTGTCCGGGTACACTGATTCTGTAACCTGTGTCTCTGAACACTCTGTGATATACACGAGGGCGAGGGGAGAATGACGAATGGGTGGCGGAGCTTGATCGCTCGCTCTGTGTGCTCGTTTCACTCCGTGTCCTCTGTGCGCTTTGTGGTTCAATCGGTTTGCCCTTGACTCAGCACTTCGCGCGCGGCGGGCACAGCGTGCTGTGCCCCTACGAATCCCCCTTTG
>JAANMV010000396.1_pt1 | contig 54557 bp, 50 predicted proteins | sample 7279661 | NCBI WGS metagenome assembly JAANMV01 (sample SAMN14094540, study PRJNA606508) | bioreactor metagenome | isolation source: A lab-scale SPAN reactor treating ammonium-rich wastewater day 121 | place: Ireland: Galway | collected 2017-05-16
GTTCTCGAGGAATTCCACGGCCAGGTCCTTGTTCGGGCTGGCCGCGTTGAGCAGCGCGGCGGCGACACCGACGAACGGCTTGCCCGGCTCGCCATCGATGGCGGGAATCGGCGCCACGCCGAAGTCGATGCCGCTCTTCTCGATGTTCGACCAGGCCCACGGGCCGCTGATCATCATTGCCGACTCGCCCTTGTTGAACGCCGCCTCGGCCACGCTGTAGTCGGCACCCTTGGGCATCACGCCCTTGTCGATCAGCTCGCGCAGCACCTGGGCACCGGCCTTGGCGCCGGCGTTGTTCACGCCGGTGGACTTGACGTCGTAACCGCCGTCGGTCTGCTCGAACACGTAGCCGCCCTTGGCCGACAGCAGCGGCCAGGTGAAGTAGGTGTTGTTGTAGTCCCAGAGGATGGCGCGCTTGCCCTGAGGGGCGAGCTTCTCGTTGAGCGCCAGCACGTCAGCGAAGCTCTTTGGCGGGGTGTCGACCAGGGCCTTGTTGTAGATCAGGCCGATGGTTTCCACCGAGATCGGGTAACCCCACAGCTTGTTGTCATAGGTCACCGCCTGCCAGGAGAAGTCGGCGATGCCGGACTTGGTCTCGGCGCTGGGGGTGACGGGGGTGAGCAGGCCGCTCTTGGCCCATTCGCCGATGCGGTCATGGGCCCAGATGAAGATGTCCGGGCCGTTGCCGGTGGCGGCGGCCTGCTGGAACTTGTCGGTGGCGCTGTCCGGGTGAGCCACTTCCACCGGAATGCCGGTCTCGGCGGTGAACTTCTTGCCGACTTCGGCCAGGCCCTTGTAGCCCTTGTCGCCGTTGATCCAGACGACCAGCTTACCTTCCTCGATCGCCGCCAGCGCCGGTAGCGGCAGGCTGACGGTGGCCGCCAGGCCAATGGTGGCGATACACCAGAATTTCTTGTTCATGCTTCGCTTTCCTCGTGGCTTCTTGTTTTTTGTTCCACCTGCTGCCGGCCTGGGGCTCTGGCAGTCGTTCCATCCTCGGCAGCTGACGTGCAATCTGCATCCTCCCTTTCGGGGGCGCAGAGGGCGTAGAAGCGGGGCGTAGATCGTCGCCGGCAACCTCGCAAAATACGCTGCCAAGCCTAGCGCTTACGCCTGTTGCGGGCCGCCGATGCGCAGTCAAATGCGGCGAAATCAACACGGAGCTTCCCGATGCCCGCCCATCCGTCGTCCGACCTGCTGCAAGCCCCCGGTCATGCCCCCGTGGTACCGGATGCTCGCTGCACCAACCGCGCATCTGGCACAGACAGCAGCCACCGCGACGAAGTGCCCGAAGCCGCTCAGCGCAGCGCGGTACAGCGCCGATGAGCGCTGCCTCGCTGAGTGCCTGGGCGCGGCGCCAGGCGCAACTTACCTTTCTCGCCTGCGGCACCGAGTTTCGCCTGGGCCGCGCCGAGGATTGCCCGCTGCCGCCGGCCGAGCTGGCCGCGATCACGGGCGATGAGCCCTGGGTGCGCGACTGTCTCGATGATGGGCTGACCGCACGCGTTTACCGCATCCGGCTGGATGGCCGCGACTGGGCGCTCAAGGTCGCCCGCCGGCCCTGTCGGGTGCAGAACCCCGATGGCCAGACGAGCTTTCTCAACGAACTGCAGCGCCGCCGCGACCTGGCGCGCTTGATGCGCACGCCGGAACAGGCCGAGCGTCTGGCCGGCATCGTGCCGACGCATTATGCCTCGCTGCAGCAGGGCATCATCCTCTCGCCCTGGGTCGAAGGCCGGCGCATCGAGCGCTGGGGCGAGCGTCAGCTCACCGAGCTGTTCGACCTGCTGATCGCCCTGCTGCTCGCCGGCCTGTTCGAGTGGGACCTGGCCGCCGGCAACACGCTGGACGACGGGCGCATCCGCCTGTTCGATTTCGGCTATCTCTACCCCTTCGACCCGCTGCGCCAGTACAACAGCGACGGCCTGGCCTCGCCGGGCTTCCACGTCGCCGAACGCTTCGAGACGCGGCAGCTGTTCGCCTGCCTGCTACGGCTGGAACGCGAGAGCGAGACGCAGGCACTGGCCGATTTCGCGCTGGAGAAACGCATTGCTCTCGAAGCCTACGAACGCCTGCAACGGGAGCTGCTGACTCGCGGCGCCAACCAGAGCGTGCTGGACTGGCTGGCGGCGTTGATGCGTCAGTGGCGCAACGCGCTAGCCGGCGATCTGGGCGGGTTGTACCTGCAGGAAGCCTGGCGCTCGCACTGGCTGGATGTGAAGGACGACCTCAGCGGGCAGAGCTGCACGCCGCTGACGCTGCAGCGCCTGGCCTGGCTCAGAGACAAAGTCACCAGCCAGCATGCCGAGCTGCTCGCCGGCGGTGCGCTGGCCAACGAGCGACTGCCCGACCGCGAAGCGCTGCTCGACGACCTGCACCAGGCCGAAGCGCAGGCGATTCGCTGGCAACTGGCCGATGCGCGGAGCGCCGAAAACTAGCGATAGCAGGGCGCGCTGAACGGCGGCCCCGCCCCCAGCGCAACGATACCGCCGCCGAGACCAGGCCCGCCTCACATCCGCGAGACGGGCCGCAGTTGCCGCCCGGGCTAGAGCCGGCCGACGGTGGTGGCGCCCTCGCTCGGCGTCAGGCTGTTGTTTGCCCCGCCCTGCCATTGCCGCACCTGGGTGGCGTTGGCCTCGTTGCGGATCAGGCATTTCCATTCCACGTTCTGGCCGGCAGGCAAGGCAATGCTGCCCTTCCAGGTCGGGTAGCCGCTGGTGTCGGTCAGGCGCACCGCCGCGGCCGGGCTCCAGTTACCGAGCTGGCTGACGTTGCCGACCGCGTAGACGCTGTCGCCCATCTGCGTCGCGCCGTTGTCGCAGCGGAAACTCACACTGACCAGAGCGCCGGGTTCACCGCCACCGCTGCCCGTGCCGCTACGCCACACGCGCACCTGGCCGTTGCTGGCGTTGACCGCCTCGCTGAAGCTGCCGCTGGCCACCTGGCCGGGATTGCCCAGGTCGGAGTTGAGCGCCACCACCAGGGTCTGCTGGCTGCCGCTGACGGTGGCGACCAGACCGCTGTAGCCGCTGTGGAAGCTGATCGCCGAATCGGCGCGCACGCCGGCGGCGCGACGCACCTGGATCAGCTGACGGATGAAGTCGCCGTAACCCCAGTCGTACATGTGCGACCAGTACACCACCGGCGTACCGGGGCTGGTGAGGATGTAGGCGTAGGCCTGGCGGATCAGCCCGTCCTGCAGAGCCCAGTGGTGCTGCCCACCGTTCTGCCCGGGCGAGTAGCCGGTGTCGTGGTTGTCGACGAAGGTCACCGCCACCTCGCGCCAGCGCGGGTCGGGATTGCCGTTCAGGCCGTGCTTCCAGTCGGCGATCGAGCCGTTCTGCATGCGTTCCTTGAGGGCGAAGTCGAACACCGGGCACTTGGCCCGGTCGGACCAGTCCTTGATGATCTGCTGCCAGCTGGCGGTGTTGCGCCAGTCCCAGTTCGGGTACTCAGAGGGGCCTTTCCACAGTTCGCCGACGCAGAAGCTGTTGTCGGCGCTATCGGTCATCCAGCTGTTGACCCGCTCCGGCGCATAGCCCCGAACAAAGTCGAAGCGGAAGCCGCCGGCACCGTACTGACTGCGCAGGTTGGTGAATTCATCGCGGAACATGCCGTAGACCTGCGGGTGGCCGGTGTTGAGGTCCGCATCGCCGCCGATGAAGCGGTCGCCGTCGTCGCAATCATTGGGGTAGTTGCCCGGGTCGGCGCAGTCGTTGCGCCAGAAGCCCTGGCCGGCCGGGAGGTTGATCTCCTTGTCCGGATAGCCACGGTTCATGTGGTTGGGCACCACGTCGTAAAGCACTTTCACGCCGGCGCCACCGAGCGCGCTGGCGGCCTGACGCAGCTGGGCGTCACTGCCATAGCGGCCGTTCTTGTTGAAGTCGTGCCAGAAGTAGCCTTCACCGCCGCCGGACTTGCTGCCGTCGCTCCAGCTGGAGAAGTCGCGCCAGGGCACCGGCATCCAGATCGCCGAGAAGCCGTCGGCGGCGATGGTCGCGGCCTGCTGGCGCAGGATGTTGTACCAGTCGTTGGGCGCTTCGCGGACGACGTTCCAGTGAAAGCCCTGGAGAATGATTTCGTCGCCGCCGTGGTAGCGCACAGCGTTGGGGCTCTTGCCGGCCTGATCGGCCATGGACGGCAACGGCAACAGCATCGCCGCCAATACGGCGGCTCGCAGGATGTGGCTCATCGCAATACTCCGGTTCTTGTGCTTGTTCGGGTAGCTGGCGGCAAGGCCGCCGGACGAGGATGAACGCCGGCCGGATCATCGGCCGGCATCCGCAGGCTGCTCCTGCACGCCCCCGTCACCAACCTCCCCCGCACCTCTGCCGGCGGCGTAGTGGCCAGGCGGAGAGCGCCTGGCAATCATCTGCGCCCCTCTCGTCTCATCCCCGCCCCGGGGATTACGCCGTTCTCATCCTGATTACGCCCTCGCCCTGCGCCAGCGAAATCCGCGCCGTGGAGGATGCCGCCCCTGCCGCCATCTCCGAGGCTTGCGTCACCGCGCTGCACCGCCACCGGCCGGCAGCGAAGGCGTGATCGTTCGGCATTAACAAGAAAAACAAGGACCCCGTCATGAAGCACACCGCGCACCCAAGCTTTGCCCGCAAACCCGCCTGCCTGCTCGCCGCCCTGCTGGTCAGCGGCCCGGCCCTGGCGGTCGATTTCCATGGTTATCTGCGTTCGGGCGTCGGCGCCACGGCCGGTGGCGGCGACCAGGCCTGCTTCCAGGCCGCCGGCGCACCGGCGAAATATCGCCTGGGCAACGAATGCGAAACCTACGCCGAGATCGGCCTCGGCCAGGAGGTGTGGAGCGAAGGCAACCGCAGCTTCTACGTCGACAGCATGATCGCCTACCGCTCCGACCAGGGTAACGACTGGGAAGCCGGCGGCACCGATACCAACGGCGACGAGAACAACCCCTTCGACGAGGCCGGCACCACCTCCATCCGCCAGTTCAACGTGGTCGGCAAGAACCTGATCCCGAGCCTGCCGGGCGCGGCGATCTGGGCCGGCAAGCGCTACTACAAGCGCCACGACGTGCACATCAACGACTACTACTACTGGGATGTCTCCGGCCCCGGCGCCGGTATCGAGGACATCGACCTGGGCTTCGCCAAGGCCAGCGTGGCGTGGATCCGCAACACCGACGGCGACTGGGTCTACCAGGGCTCGGGCACCGGCACCAACCTGGCCAACGACACCCTCGACTTCCGCCTCGGCGGGATCGACGTCAACCCGGGCGGCAAGCTGGAGATCGGCTACGACTACGGCAAGGCCAACCTCACCGACGAGCAGGAACGCGACCCCGGCTACGAGGACCAGAAGGGTCATCTGGTCACCCTCGAACACACCCAGAGCGACTGGTTCGGCGGCTACAACAAGCTCGCCCTGCAGTACGGCACCGACGGCATCATCGGCAGCAGCGGGCGCAACAGCACGGGTAACAGCGACGGCAAGATGTTCCGCCTGGTCAACCAGGGCGTGATCGGCCTGAGCGACAACATCGAGATGATGTACGTGCAGATCTACGAGGACCGCGACTTCGACAACGACTCCGGGCAGACCTGGGCCAGCTTCGGCGTGCGCCCGGTGTACAAGTGGAGCGACGTGATGAGCACCGCGCTGGAGTTCGGCTATGACCGCGTCGATCCGCAGGCCGACGGCGAACGCACCCGCGACCTGAAGAAGCTCACCCTGGCCCAGCAGTGGTCGGCCGGCAACAGCTTCTGGGCGCGCCCGCAGATCCGCGTGTTCGCCACCTACGCGCAGTGGGACGGCGGCCGTTACCAGGCGGCCAGCGAATCCATCGATGCCGGCGACGACGACGGCATCACCTTCGGCGTGCAGGCGGAGGCCTGGTGGTAAACCGCACCGACTGAACGCCGTTAAGCAACGGCAGCCTTTCCGCTCCCACCGTCCAGACGGTGCCTTTTGCCCCGGCTCTGGCAGGTCGGGGCATTTTTTATCCGGAGAACCGCCATGCATCCTTTATCTCTTCTCGCCGCCGGGCTGATCGCCCTGGCGCTCGCCGGCTGCGGCAGCGAGCCGCTGCGCCGGGTCGACGCCCTCGCCGCCAGCCCTGCGCCGCTGCAAGGCTCGGTCGAACAGGCGCGTGCCGCGCTGGCTGCCGCACCGATCTGCTGCAGCGGTGTCGACCAGCTGCCCTTCGAACCACTCGAAGCCGGTTTCGCCGGTGACGTAGTGATCGACAGCCAGGCGCCGGCCTACCGCTTCGAGACCGGCAAGAGCTTCCTGCGAGCCTTCAAACTGCCGGCCGGCGGCCCGTCATTCGAAATCCGTCTCTACAGCCAGGCCGGCAGCAGCGTACTGGCACCCAACGCCATGCTGCTCGACAGCCGCATGCGCCCGACCCGCCTGCTGGATGCCGACGACTTCGTCTACGTGCCGCCGACCGGGCTCAAGGGCGACAGTCTGGACGCGCGCCTGCGCATCGACCGTTCGCAGCCCGAGCACCCGGGCAACGAGCGCTATCTGATCCTCTACACCAGCGAGGCGCAGATGGCCGGGCAGACTGTGCTGCAGCACCCGGCCAAGGCCTACGCCAAGGCGTTGGGCAACGAACCGCCGAGCATCCCCGACCCGGTGGCGCAGCATTCGCCGGTGGGTGTGATCAAGCTGGTGATAATCCCCGACAGCGCCGCCAATTCGACCGCCAAGGGCTATGTGCCGGGTTACAGCATCGGCCAGGAGATGGGCAACGAACTGCCCCGCGTGACGGCACCGGCGGTGCTCCCGGAGACTTCGGCCTACTACCGCCAGGCGATCGATGCCGCGCTGGCGCAGAAGGATCTCGAGCGCGCGCTGCGTCTGGCCGACGAAGCGGCACGGGTGGGTGACAGTACGGCGAAGCAGCACCTGCTCGAACGCATCGAGATTCGCTGATCGGTCAGCCGTCGCCGGCTGGGTAACGAAGGGCCACAGCCGCCGGTAGCTGTGGCCTGACGTTCATTCGCCGCGGATGTACTGTTCGAGCTGCTGGATCAGGTTGTCCTGCTCGGCCATGGTTTCCTTGACCACGTCACCGATCGACAGCAGGCCGACGGTGCGGCCCTCGTCCAGCACCGGCAGGTGGCGCAGGTGCTTCTCGGTCATGATCTCCATGCACTCGCGGATGCTCTGACGCGGCTCCACGGTGATGACCTTGCTGGTCATGATGGCGCTGACCGGGGTGACGAACGAGGAGCGCCCCTGAAGCACTATCTTGCGCGCGTAATCGCGCTCGCTGACGATCCCCACCAACCGCCCCGAAGCATCGGCAACCGGCAGTGCACCGACGTTTTTCTCGGCCATCAGCTTGAGCGCGTCGAATACCGAATCCTCGGGGGCGATCATCACGATGCCTTGCGTCTGCTTGGCACCAATCACCTGCGCAACCGTTTTCATGGGACAGCTCCTTCCTGTTGGTTTTGACGGAAATGCGGCCCATGGCATCTCCGCTTCGAGCAAGCCTAAGGCAGAACATATAGCGTGGCCGCGAGCGCGGCAAAGCGTTTCCGCTCGCGCCGCGGCAAGCCTGTATGCAAATGCTTCCGCCGACTCAGGCGCTCAGCTTCAGACCGACCAGCCCGGCGAGCAGCAACAGCGCGCTGAGCAGTCGCGCCGGCGAGGCGCTTTCGCCAAAGATGACGATGCCCAACGCTACGGTGCCCAACGCACCGATGCCGACCCAAATCGCGTAGGCCGTACCGACCGGCAGCACCTGCATGGCGCGGGCGAGGAGGAAGAAGCTGCCCGCCATCGCCACGACGGTGAGCACGCTGGGCAGCGGGCGGGTGAAACCTTCGGAAGCCTTGAGGCCAATGGCCCAGCCTACTTCCAGAAGGCCGGCAATGATCAGCATGATCCAGGCCGAATGCATGAGGATGACTCCATCAAAACGGCAGGGTCGTCCCCGCATGATCCGACACACCGGCGGGTCGTCCCGCGGCGAATGCGACCCTAGCACAGCGGCGCACGGTGTTGGATCACTCAAAGCGGCCGTTGACCGTTGGCATTAGCGGCGTGACTGCGAACGAACCAACATCGATCGATGGCGCTTTGGATCGGGGAAACGCCGAGTCTCATCCCGGCGCAAATGCCATGCGGTGGATGGGTGAAGCGTCATCCACCCTACGAACCGCTCGCGTAGGGTGGAAAACTGCGAAGCATTTTCCACCATTGCCGGGCGAGGCCGACGCTGTCAGAAGATGTAGTCGGTGGTCAGGAAGCTCGACTGGCGGTCCCGAATGATCCGGTCGACCAGCTGCTTGTTGGCCTCGTTGAAGCGGGTCGCCACCAGGGTGCGAATGGAGAACACGCGCAGGGCGTCATGTACCGACAGCGTGCCCTCGGCGGAATTCTTGCGGCCGTTGAACGGATAGCTGTCCGGTCCGCGCTGGCACTGGGCGTTGATGTTGATGCGCCCGACCTGGTTGACGAAGGCATCCACCAGCCGGCCTACCTGCGCCGGGTCGTTGCCGAAGATCGACAGCTGCTGGCCGTAGTCGGAGGCGGTGACGTAATCGATCACCTCCTGCAGGTCGCGGTACGGCACTACCGGCACCAGCGGGCCGAACTGCTCTTCGTGATAGACACGCATGGACGAATCCACCGGGCTCAGCACTGCCGGCTGGAAAAAGGTCTGGTGCGACTCGCCGCCGCCGGCGTTGATCACCCGCGCGCCCTTGGCCACGGCGTCTTCCAGCACCGCATGCAGGTAATCGGTCTTGCCCGGCTCGGGCAGCGGCGTCAGCGCCACGCCGGGCTCCCAGGGCATGCCCGCCTTGAGCGCGTTGACCCGCGCAGCGAAGCGTTCGAGGAAGCCATCGAGCACCGCCTCATGCACGAAAAGGATCTTCAGCGCGGTGCAGCGCTGGCCGTTGAACGACAGTGCGCCGGTCACCGCCTCCTCCACGGCGTTGTCGAGATCGACCTGCGGCAGGACGATGCCCGGGTTCTTCGCATCCAGCCCCAGCGCGGCGCGCAGGCGGTGCGGACGCGGGTGCAGTTTCTTCAGGTCGGCGGCGCCCTTGTGCGTACCGATAAAGGCGAACACGTCGACCTTGCCGCTGGCCATCAGCGCACTGACCGTCTCGCGACCGCGACCGTAGATGACGTTGATGACCCCCGCCGGGAAGCTGTCGCGGAAGGCCTCGAGCAGCGGACGGATCAGCAGCACGCCGAACTTGGCTGGTTTGAACACCACCGTGTTGCCCATGATCAGCGCCGGGATCAGCGTGGTGAAGGTTTCGTTGAGTGGGTAGTTGTACGGTCCCATGCACAGCGCCACGCCCATCGGCACGCGGCGGATCTGCCCGAGGGTGCCCTGCTCCAGCTCGAAGCGGCTGGAGCTGCGGTCCAGTTCCTTCAGCGCATGGATGGTGTCGACGATGTAGTCGCAGGTGCGGTCGAATTCCTTCTCCGAATCCTTGAGGTTCTTGCCGATCTCCCACATCAGCAGCTTGACCACCGCCTCGCGCTGTTCGCGCATGCGCGCCAGAAAGCTCTCGACATGAGCGATGCGCTCGGCCACGCGCATGGTCGGCCAGGCGCCGCGGCCGTTGTCGTAGGCCGCGACCGCCGCATCCAGCGCCTGCAGTGCGGCCTCGGCATCCAGCAGCGGCGTGCTGCCCAGCACGACCTGGCGCTCGCCGCCGTCCGCCTCGCGCAGGAACACCGGGCTGCGCACTTCGGCCAGCGGGCCGTGCCACTGCCGCAGTTCGCCATCGAGCAGATAGTCGCGCTGCTCGACCGGGGCATCCGGGCGGTAGGCAGCGGGAATCTCATCGAGACGGGGGAACAGGTCGGCAAGCGGGCGCGCGGTAGTCATGGAACCTCCAGTAGCGAAGCGGGGCAATCGCGGCAGGCCCCACGCCCACCGCGACGGGTCGGACGGATTACAGCTCGCGCTGTTCGGCACGCTCGGCGCGCAGGTCGAAGTCGCGCGGCAGTTCGGCTGCCGACGCGCTGTCCAGCGCCTGCAGGGCCTGGCGCGTGGCGCTTTCGATGGCGGCCCAGTCGCCGGCACGCACGGCCTTGGCGTCGAGCATCCAGGTGCCACCAACGCACATCACATTGGACTGCGCCAGGTAGTCCCTGGCGTTGCGCGCGTTGACGCCACCGGTCGGGCAGAAGCGGATGTCACCGAACGGCCCGCCCAGCGCCTTGAGGGCGGCGACGCCGCCACAGACTTCGGCCGGGAACAGCTTGAAGCGGCGGTAGCCCAGGGCGTAACCGAGCATGATTTCCGAGGCGCTGGCCACGCCCGGCAGCAGCGGCAACGGGCTGTGCAGCGCCGCATCCAGCAGCTCGCCAGTGCTGCCCGGAGAGACGATGAATTGCGCACCGGCAGCCTCGGCCTGCGCCAGCATGGCGGCATCCAGCACGGTGCCGGCACCGACGATCAGTTCGGGGCGCTGCTCGCGCAGCAGGCGGATGGCGCTCAGGCCCAGGGCCGAGCGCAGGGTGATTTCCAGCACCTTGAGGCCGCCAGCGGCCAGGGCGTCGGCCAGCGGCAGGATGTCCGCCTCGCGCTCGATGGTGATCACCGGCAGGATGCGCGCGGCACTGCACCACTGGTCGATCAGGGCGATCTTGTCGGTCATGCTGACCGCGCGGGATTGGGTAGATGTCATGGAAGATTCCTTGCGGCCTCAGGGGCACCAGTAGATTTCGAGGGGGCGGGCGAGGAAGGCGCGGATCGGCATCGCTTCATAGGATTCGCCGGCCAGGGCCTGGTTGAGCGTGGCCAGCTTGCCCGGGCCGTGCAGGGCGAGCAGGGTCAGCCGCGCGCTGGCCAGCAGCGCCAGGGACATGCTCAGGCGCTGGCGGGGTACGCTCGGCGCCTGCATCGGCAGGCAGCGCCGCGCACCACGCGGGTCGAGCGCCGCTTCCAGGTTCGGGCTGTCGGGAAACAGCGAGGCGGTGTGGCCGTCCTCGCCCATGCCCAGCACCAGCACGTCGATCGGCGGCAGCTCGGCCAGCACGGCATCGGCGCGCTCGGCCGCCTCGTCGAGACTGGCCGCGCTCTGATAAAGGCCGATCAGCCGTGCCGCGGCTGCCGGCCCCTGCAACAGGTGTTGGCGTACCAGCCCTTCATTGCTGTCCGGATGGCTGACCGGCACCCAGCGCTCGTCGGCGAGACTGACGGTGACCTTGGCCCAGTCCAGTTCCTGCTGCGCGAGGCGCTCGAAGAACGCGATCGGGCTGCGGCCGCCGGACACCACCAGGGTCGCCGCACCGCGCTCGGCGATCGCACTGCGCAGGGCGTTGCTCACCGTCAACGCCAGTTCGCCGGCGAGCTGGTCGGCGTTGCCGAGGCTGAAACCGAGGGTCTGCACAGGCAGATCGAGATTAGAGATCGTCATACCAACTCCTGCCGTCACGGCTGATCAGGGCAATCGAGGCAGCCGGTCCCCAGCTGCCTGCGGTGTAGGGTTTGGGAGGCGCGCCGACGCGTTGCCAGCCGTCGATCAGCTGGTCGCACCACTTCCAGGCGTATTCGATTTCGTCCTTGCGCACGAAGAGGTTCTGGTTGCCCTTCATCACTTCCAGCAGCAGACGCTCGTAGGCGTCGGGGATGCGCGGGCTCTTGTAGGTTTCCGAGAAGTTCAGCTGCAGCGGGCCGCTGCGCAGCTGCATGCCCTTGTCCAGGCCCTGGTCCTTGGTCATCACCAGCAACGAGATGCCCTCCTGCGGCTGCAGGCGGATGATCAGCTTGTTGCCGATCAGCTGGCGCTGCTCCGGGGCGAAGATGTAATGCGGCGGCGCCTTGAAGTGGATGACGATCTGCGACAGCTTCTGCGGCATGCGCTTGCCGGTACGCAGGTAGAACGGCACGCCAGCCCAGCGCCAGTTGCAGATTTCCGCCCGCAGGGCGACGAAGGTCTCGGTGTCGCTCTGGGTGTTGGAGTTTTCTTCCTCCAGATAGCCCGGTACGTGTCGGCCGAGGATGCTGCCGGCGACGTACTGGCCGCGCACCAGCTGCTGACCGAGGTGCTCCGGCGCAATCGGCGCCAGCGCCTTGAGCACCTTGACCTTCTCGTCGCGGATGCTGTCGGCCGAGAGGTCGCTGGGCGGGTCCATGGCGATCAGGCAGAGCAGCTGCAGCAGGTGGTTCTGGATCATGTCGCGCAGCTGGCCGGCCTGGTCGAAGTAGCCCCAGCGGCCCTCGATGCCGACGGTTTCGGCGACGGTGATCTCCACATGGGAAATGTGGTTCTGGTTCCACTGTGTCTCGAACAGGCTGTTGGCGAAGCGCAGGGCGATGAGGTTCTGCACCGTGTCCTTGCCCAGGTAATGATCGATGCGATAGGTGCGGTCTTCCGGGAAGAAGCGCGCCACCGCGTCATTCACCTCACGGGACGACTCCAGGTCATGGCCGATGGGCTTTTCCAGCACCACGCGGGTGCGCTCGGCCAGCCCCGCCTCCGCCAGCCCGGCGCAGATCGCGCCGTAGACGGAAGCCGGCGTGGCGAAGAAGGCGACGATACGTTCGGCCTGGCCGGCCTTGTCCGCCAGCGCGGCGTAATCCTCGCGGCGGCCGAACTCCATGCTCAGGTAGTCCAGACGGGCCAGGAAACGCTGCAGGACGCTTTCCTCGAGTTCGCGCTCGGCCACATGGCGACGCAGGTGCTCGGCGATCAGCGCCAGATGCGAAGCCGGCTCGCCGCCGTCGCGGGCGAGGCCGAGAATGCGGGTGTCCGCCGGCAGCAGGCCGGCACGGTCGAGCTGATAGAGCGCGGGAAACAGCTTGCGCAAGGCCAGATCACCGAGGGCGCCGAACAGCGCCAGGGTGCAGGGTTCGACAGATAATGGCGTCATGATGTTTGTTCTTCTACTAAAACTGCCCTATGAATACACGGCAATGCTCGGTTATTCAAGTTCAATGTAGTAATAACAACAACATTTACCGTGAAACAAGATTCCTGTGGTCGCTCCGCACCCCGCTCAGTAGGATAGGTGACCCCTTTGGCAAGCCGCATCAGGACCGACATGGACCGCGTACACAACCTGCTCGAGCAGATCCAGCGCCGCCTCGAAGACCTCAACAAGGCCGAGCGCAAGGTCGCCGAAGTCATTCTGCGCAACCCGCAGCAGGCGACCCGCTTCAGCATCGCCACGCTGGCGCAGACCGCGCAGGTCAGCGAGCCCACGGTGAATCGCTTCTGTCGCTCGTTCGGCGTCAGCGGCTATCCGGAGCTGAAGATGCAGCTGGCGCAGAGCCTGGCCAGCGGCGCTGCCTACGTCAGCCAGGCGGTGGAGCCGGACGACGGCCCGGCGGAATACACCCGCAAGATCTTCGGCTCAGCCATCGCCTCGCTGGACAGCGCCTGCCAGAGCCTCGACCCGCAGCTGGTCAGCCGCGCCGTGGACCTGATGATCCAGGCCCGGCAGATCCACTTCTTCGGCCTCGGCGCCTCGGCCTCGGTGGCGCTGGATGCGCAGCACAAGTTCTTCCGCTTCAACCTGGCGGTGACCGCCCATTCGGACGTGCTGATGCAGCGCATGCTGGCCTCGGTGGCGCACACGGGCGACCTGTTCGTGATCATTTCCTACACCGGGCGTACCCGCGAGCTGGTGGAAGTGGCGCGCATCGCCCGCCAGAACGGTGCCTCGGTGCTCGGCCTGACCGCCGCCGGCTCGCCGCTGGCCCAGGCCAGCACGCTGAGCCTGAACATTCCACTGCCCGAGGACACCGACATCTACATGCCGATGACCTCGCGCATCATCCAGCTGACGGTGCTCGACGTGCTCGCCACCGGCATGACCCTGCGCCGCGGCGTGGATTTCCAGCCGCACCTGCGCAAGGTGAAGGAAAGCCTCAATGCCAGCCGTTATCCGGCGGATGAAGAGCCGGACTAAGAGAACGGAACCGGCGCGAACGCGGGATGTTGCTATAACAACATCCCGCCAACACACCCGATCAGCGTGCCAGCGCCTGTTCCAGCGCCACACCGGCACCCTCCAGCCCCGGATAGTCCGCAGTCACCAGCCACACCGGCACATCGCCGAGATAGCCGCTCATGCAGCCCTTGCTGGTAAAGCCGCGGGCGAAACCACTGGCCGCGAAGAAATCGGCGAAACGCGGCACCACACCACCGACGATATACACCCCACCGCGCGCACCGAGCGTGAGCACGTTGTTGCCGGCAACCCGCCCGAGCCACACGCAGAACTGTTCCAACGTCGCCACCGCCACATGATCACCCGCGAGCGCGGCCGCGGTGACCTCGGCCGGCGACGCCAGTCGCGGCGTCAAACCGGCCAGGGCGCAGACCGCGCGGTAGAGCAGCAACAGGCCACCGCCACTGAGCACGTCTTCGGCACGCACATGGCCAAGCTGGGCGAAGAGCATCTGCCACAGCGCCGTCTCATGCGTATCCGCCACGGGCAGGTCGACGTGCCCGCCCTCCCCTGGCAATGCACGCCAGCTGCCACTGCCCAAGGGCATCAACGCGGCGACGCCTAGCCCGGTGCCGGGCCCGATCACCAGCGCTGGCGCATCCGGCTCTGCCTCGCCAGCACAGATTACGCGCCGCCCCGCCTCGCCTATCCGCGTCATGCCCAGCGCCATGGCCGCGAAGTCGTTGATCAGCAGCAGCTCATCCAGCTGCAGGGCACCACAGAAATCCCTGCGCCCCAACCGCCAGTGGTTGTTGGTGAACACGAACTGCTCGCCCTTGACCGGCCCGGCACAGGCCAGGCAGGCCGCACCGACGCTGCCCGGCGCAAGACCGAGCGACGCCAGGTAGTACTCGACCGCCAGCTCGGGCGTGGCGAAATCCGCCGTCGCCAGGACCCGCACCGACTCCAGCCGCGAGTCGCGCCACAACGCGAAGCGCGCATTGGTGCCACCGATGTCACCGACCAGCGCCAGCCTCATCGCAGCACCTCCAGCCCGGCGGTGAACACACTGGCACCCTGTTCCGCCGAACTGAACGCCGCACGCATAAAGCCGAACAGCTCGCGGCCGCAACCCTGCACGTTCGCCGCCGGCGCCGCTGCCGGCAAGCGATCGGCCAGCTCGGCGGCATCCACCAGCACCTCGAGCACGCCGCCCTGGCCGTCGACGCGCAGCAGATCGCCGTCACGCAGCCGCGCCAGCGGCCCACCGTCGATCGCTTCCGGGCAGACATGGATCGCCGCCGGCACCTTGCCCGACGCACCGGACATGCGCCCGTCGGTGACCAGCGCGACCTTGAAGCCGCGGTCCTGCAGCACGCCGAGATAGGGCGTCAGCTTGTGCAGCTCGGGCATGCCATTGGCGCGCGGCCCCTGGAATCGCACCACTGCGACGAAATCGCGCTCCAGCTCGCCGGCCTTGAACGCCTCCACCAGCTCCAGCTGATCGGAGAAGATCCGCGCCGGCGCCTCGACCACGCGATGCTCCGGCGCCACGGCGGACACCTTCATCACCCCACGTCCGAGGTTGCCGCTCATCAGCCGCAATCCGCCCTCGGCGGAGAACGGCTGCGCCACTGGCCGCAGAATGCTCTCGTCCAGACTCGCCGCAGCCCCTTCACGCCAGGTCAGCCGGCCATCTTCGAGAAAGGGCTCCTGGGTATAGCGATAGAGGCCTCGCCCCATCACGGTATGCACATCCTCGTGTAGCAGGCCGGCGTCGAGCAGCTCGCGCACCAGCAGCGCGACGCCGCCGGCGGCATGGAAGTGGTTGATATCGGCCGAACCGTTGGGATACACGCGCGCCAGCGTCGGCACCACCTCGGAGAGGTCGGCCATGTCCTGCCAGGTCAGCTGGATACCGGCGGCCTGGGCGATGGCCGGCATGTGCAGGGTGTGATTGGTCGAGCCGCCGGTGGCATGCAGGGCGACGATGGCATTGACCAGCACACGTTCATCCATCAACTCACCCAGCGGGGTGAAGCTGCCACCCTGCGGCGTCAGACGGGTGACCTGGCGCGCCGCCTCGGCAGTCAGCGCTTCGCGCAGGGACGTGCCCGGGTTGACGAAGGAGGAGCCCGGCAGGTGCAGGCCCATCACCTCCATCAGCATCTGGTTGGTGTTGGCGGTGCCGTAGAAGGTGCAGGTGCCAGGGCTGTGATAGGCCTGCATCTCCGCGGCGAGCAGCTCGTCACGACTGGCCTTGCCTTCGGCGTAGCGCTGGCGCACCGCGGCCTTGTCCTTGTTGGCCAGGCCGGACGGCATCGGCCCGGCCGGTACGAACACGGCGGGCAGATGACCGAAACGCAGCGCACCGATCAGCAATCCGGGAACGATCTTGTCGCAGATGCCGAGCAGCAGCGCCCCATCGAACAGGTTGTGCGACAGCGCCACCGCAGTGCTCATGGCGATCACCTCGCGACTGGCAATGGCCAGCTCCATGCCGGGCTCGCCCTGGGTGACGCCGTCACACATCGCCGGCACGCCACCGGCCACCTGCCCCACCGAGCCGACCTCGCGCAGCGCCTGGCGCAGACGTTCGGGATAGCCCTCGTAAGGCTGGTGCGCCGAGAGCATGTCGTTGTAGGCGGTGACGATGGCGATGTTGGCGGCATCGGGCAAGCGCAGGCGCTGCTTGTCCTGCGCGCCGCAACCGGCGACGCCGTGAGCGAAGTTCGCGCACTGGGCGCCGCTGCGCGCCGGCCCCGCCCCCGCCGCCCCACGAATCAGCGCCAGATAGCGCTCACGGGTTGGGCGACTGCGGGCGATCAAGCGCTCGGTAACGGCGAGGACACGAGGGTGCATGCAACTGACTCCAGATTATTTTTGTTGGTTTTTATACCAACATAAGCCGAAGCAAACAACGATTTACCGCACGCACAAGCAACTATATTGTTTTTATAACAAGATCATCGATTCAACAGTTCGAGCTTTCGACGCAGCTGCGCCGCATGGGCTTTTTCCGCACGCAGCCCCGCGAAGAACTCAGCCTTCTCCCGCTCAAGGCGCTCGATGATTGCGCCAACGTTCACCAGCAGTTCGCGCAACACGCGCAACTCGCTCTGCTGGCGGCGATAGCCGAACCCGAGTGCGCAGAGCGCGATCAGCACTACCAGAACGACACACAGCGACACCCCCATCACCAGCCAGGACATGCTCAGCGCTTCCATCTCTCCACTCCTTGTGCATTGGCAAAACGCCATCTTCGAGCGAGACGATATGTAGCTTTAGAAGACAGGTCGATAATGTTTACTTGCACAGGTAAAGGAATGCAGCAGGTTACCGAGGCCCTGGCGTGCCATCAGACCACGCCCCTGGAAGTCGCCAGCCGGCGGACGGCGCCGGCTGGCGGGCTGACCGCCCACGCATCGCCGTGCGCACGGATATGTCAGGAAACTGGACAGATAAAACAGCGCCGCCGTCCGGCACTCAATCGCCCATCGGCATCGCGCCGCGACCCTCGCGAGGCTGGCTGCCATCATGCCGCTTCAACTGCAGGAAAATGCTCGCGCCCGCCAGGCTCATGCCGCCGAGGCAGAGGAACGTCAGCTCGAAGGCATGCAGCACCTCGGCGCCCTGCGCACCCGGCACGGTGAAACCGCCCAGCAGCGCGCCTGCGGTCGCGACCCCGAGGCTCATCGACAGCTGCACCACCACCGAAAGCAGGCTGTTGCCGCTGCTGGCGTTGGCGTTGCTGAGGCCGATCAGCGTCACGGTGTTCATCGCGGTGAACTGCAGCGAGTTACCCACGCCGATCAGCCCCAGGTGCGCGAGCAGAAGCAGGTAGGGCGTGTCGGCATCCACCGTCGCCAAACCGGCGATCAGCATGCCGAGCAGCGCGGTGTTGCCGATCAGCAGGTTGCGATAGCCCAGGCGGTCGAGCAGCCCCTTGGCCAGCGGCTTGACCAGCATCGCGCCCACCGCCAGCGGAATCATGCTCATCCCCGCCTGCGCGGGCGAGTAACCCAGCGCGACCTGCAGCAGCAGTGGTAACAGGAACGGCAGCGCGCCGCTGCCCAGGCGGGCGAACAGATTGCCGCAGATACCCACCGCGAAGCTGCGCGTATGGAACAGCCGTGGGCTGAACAGCGGCGCGGGAATGCGGGCGGCGCGCAGCCAGTACGCCGCCAGGCAGGCAGCGCCGGCGAACAGCAGCACCAGCACCCGGGCGTGCGGCATCTGCAGCTCGCCGAGCCCTTCCAGGGCGATGGTGATCAGCAGCATCGCCGCGCCGAACAGGATGAAACCGAGGGTATCGAAGCGCATCCGCTTCTCCGCACGGAAATCAGGCATGAAGCGGAACGCCGCGATGCAGCCGATCACCCCGACCGGCAGGTTGATCAGGAAGATCCAGTGCCAGGAGGCGTATTGCACCAGCCAGCCGCCGAGCGTCGGCCCGAGCAGCGGCCCGACCATGCCGGGCAGCGCGATAAAGGTCATCACCCGCACGAACTCACTGCGCGGGAAGGCCCGCAGCACCACCAGCCGTCCCACCGGCAGCATCAGCGCACCGCCGATAGCCTGCACGACGCGGGCGCCGATCAACTGATCGAGGCTGACCGACAATGCGCAGAGCAACGAGCCGAAAGTGAACAGCACCAGCGCCGAGAAGAACGTCTTGCGCGTACCGAAGCGGTCGGCGATCCAGCCGGATGCCGGAATCAGCAGCGCCACGGTGAGCATGTAGGCGATCACCACGCCCTGCATGCGCAGCGGGTCCTCGGCCAGATCACGCGCCATTGCCGGCAGCGCCGTGTTGAGAATGGTGCCATCCAACGTCTGCATGAAGAAGGCGATGGCGACCAGCCAGGGCAAGACACGGGCGGTGCGGGCATCCAGAACGGAGGTCGGCGGCATGGCGGACTCTACGGCGAAGGGTTCGTCATCTTAGAGGATTCGTCCGGGCAAGGTGCGCCGCGACCAGCGCCCGACGGTCGCGGCGCAGTTACCTGCGCCACGCTGCGACAACCGGACGCGGCCCGGCGCCAGCTCCCGTCGCTGCTGCGATCGCCGCTCGACAGCAGCTCGCCCGGCGCGGCCGTAACAAAATATTTCTTGGGAAATTGACACGAATCATTATCATTAGAAGCTGCAAGTGCGAGTCTGTTTCCGTACTTATCCCTACCGGAGGCTTCCATGCGTATCCCCGCCACCCTCGCGATCACCACCCTGCTGCTCACCCCGCTCGCCCAGGCCAAGGAATATCCCATCGGCGAGCCGCAGCAATGCGGTGGCATGGAAGTCGGCGCGGTCTATCTGCAGCCGGTGGAAATGGACCCGGCCGGCATGATGCTCGCGGCGGCCAAATCCGACGTGCACCTGGAAGCGGATATCTCCGCCACCGAAAACAACCGCAACGGCTGGCAGGAAGGCAGCTTCGTGCCCTACCTGAGCATCCACTACACGCTGCGCAAGAAGGGTTCGAGCGAAGTCATCGAAGGTGACTTCCATCCGATGGTCGCCAACGACGGTCCGCACTACGGCGACAACGTCAAGCTGCTCGGCCCGGGCAAGTACCAGCTGACCTACAAGATCCTGCCGCCGGGTTCGGGCCACGCCATGTTCGGCCGCCACGTCGACAAGGAAACCGGCGTCGCCCCGTGGTTCGAAGGCTGCGAGCTGAACTACGAGTTCACCTACGCCGGCATCGGCAAGAAAGGCGGTTACTGAGGCGGAGAAGGCCCATGCGTACATTCCTGCTCGGCGCCCTGCTGCTGACCGGCGCTGCCGGCAGCGCCCAGGCGGCACTGCCGACTTACGAGCTGACCATCCGCGACGGCCACTTCGAACCGGCCTCGATCGAAGTGCCGGCACGCCAGCGCTTCAAGATCGTCGTGCACAACGCCGGCAGCGGCCCGACCGAGTTCGAGAGCACGCCGCTGCGGGTGGAGAAGGTGCTGTCGCCGGGGGTGACCTCGTTCGTCGTGATCCATCCGTTGAAGCCGGGACGCTACCCGTTCTTCGACGAATTCCATCTGGACCTTCCCGAAGGCGAGATCGTCGCCAAGTAGTTCGCAGGAGCTAGTCATGGGCCAATCCATGTTCATCGTCTGGCGCGAGAGCGTCGAGGCACTACTGGTGATCGGCATCCTGCATGCCTGGCTGCGTCAGCAGCCGGGCGCGGGCCACGCGCTGCGCATGCTCTGGGGCGGCGTCGCAGCCGGCCTGGGTTTGGCGGTCGCGCTGGGCTGGGGCGTGCTGCGCGCCGGCGACTGGCTGGCCGGCAGCGGCGGCGAGTGGTTCCAGTGCGGCATGCTGCTGGTGGCGAGCATGCTGATCCTGCACATGGTCGGCTGGATGCATCACCACGGCCGCACCCTCAAGAGCAGCCTGCAGAACAGCGCGGCGCAGAAGCTCAGCCAGGGCAGCGGCTTCGGCCTGCTGCTGCTCGCCATGCTCGCGGTCGGGCGCGAGGGTAGCGAAACGGTGGTGTTCCTCTACGGCATCGGCAACCAGCAGCAGGGCCACGACCTCACCGGTTTCATCATCGGCGGCGTGCTGGGCTTCGTGCTTGCGCTGCTCAGCTACGCGGCGTTGCAGGCCGGTAGTCGCTTCTTCAGCTGGCGGCGCTTCTTCCAGGTCAGCGAAGTGCTCCTGCTGCTGCTCGGCAGCGCGCTGCTGATGGCCGGACTGGATCGTTTCAGCGGCCAGCTGATGGGCATGGACGTGCCGGAGCAGTTCTACAGCTTCTTCGGCGATCCGCTGTGGGACACCTCGGCCTGGCTGGACGACGGCAGCGCGCTGGGCAGCACCATCGCCGGCCTCACCGGCTACCGCGCGATGCCGTCGCTGGCCGCGGCGCTGACCCTGCTGCTGTACTGGCTGGCGGTGTGGGCCTGGCTGCGCCCCGCGCGGCCGGTGGCGCTGGCGACGAGGCCGGCATGATCGCCCAGGCGCCCTGGCTGGCGCGCGTCGGTGACTGGCTGCGCGAACACGCCAAAATCATCCGCGCGGTGCAGTGGCTGGTGGTGGGGTTCTACCTGGTGCTGCTGGTGATCCCCGCCGTGCTGCCGCTGCCGCCCGCCCAGGCGGGCATGCTCGATAACCTCACGCTGCTGGCGCAGTTCGTTTTCTGGGGCCTGTGGTGGCCGTTCGTGCTGCTGTCGATGGTGCTGTTCGGCCGCATGTGGTGCGGCGTGCTCTGCCCGGAAGGCTCGCTGAGCGAATGGATCAGCTGGCGCGGACTGGGCCGCGGCACGCCACGCTGGATTCGCTGGGGCGGCTGGCCGACCGTGGCGTTCATCCTCACCACCGTCTATGGCCAGCTGATCAGCGTCTACGACTACGCCCAGGCCGCGCTGCTGATCCTCGGCGGCTCCACCGTCGCGGCGATGTTGGTGGGCTACCTCTACGGCCGCGGCAAACGCGTCTGGTGCCGCTACCTGTGCCCGGTCAGCGGCGTGTTCTCCCTGCTCGCGCGCCTCGCGCCGCTGCATTACAAGGTCGATGAACAGCGCTGGCTGGAGAACAGCGGACCGCACCTGGCCACGCCCAACTGTGCGCCGCTGCTGGACATCCGCCGCATGCAGGGCGCCAGCGACTGCCATGCCTGCGGCCGTTGCAGCGGCCAGCGCGGCGCGGTGCAGCTCAGCGCCCGCTCGCCGAACCAGGAAATCCTTATCGTCGGCAACCAGCCGCAGCACAGCCACTGGGACAGCACCCTGCTGCTGTTCGGCGTGCTCGGTCTGGCGATGGGCGCCTTCCAGTGGACGGTCAGCCCGTGGTTCATCGCCCTCAAGCAGGCCGCCGCCGAATGGCTGGTCGATCACGAACTGTTCTGGCCGCTGGAAGCCGATGCGCCCTGGTGGCTGCTGACGCACTATCCGCAGGTCAACGATGCGTTCAGCTGGCTCGACGGCGCGGCGATCCTGGCCTACATCGGCGGCAGCGCCGTGCTGGTCGGCGGCGCCCTGTGGCTGCTGGTGCAAGCCGCCGTGCGACTGATGGGGCGCAGCGGCAACGTGTTCCACCATCTCGCGCTGAGCCTGACGCCGCTGGGCGGCGCCGGGCTGTTCCTCGGCCTTTCCGCCACCACGGTCAAGCTGCTGCGCTACGAAGGCCTGCTGCTGAGCTGGGTGCCGTTGGCACGCGCGGCACTGCTGGTCGGTGCGATCATCTGGAGCCTGTATCTGGCCTGGAAGGTCATCGGCCGCCACGGCGCCAACGGACTGCGCCGGCTGCTGGCATTCAGCTGCATGAGCGGCGCGGCCGCGCTGATCGGCTATGGCTGGTGGCTGCAGTTCTGGGGCTGGAACTGAGGCGCGCGCCCCGCACCTGCGCCGGCCACCTCAGCGCGCCGACAGCGGCGCGTCGACGGGGATACCCTGCACCGGCGTGCCGAGCCCCAGCGCCCGTTCGGTGAACCAGCCGCGGTTGGTTTCCAGCGCGTAGCGCGCCGGTGCCTGGGCGCAACGCATCTCCCGGCTGAGCGGCTCGAGGTCGATCAGGTCGACGATCACTCCTCGCTCATCGAGAAACGCCGCCGACAGCGGCAGCGGCGTGTCCTTCATCCACAGGCAGTTGTGCCGCACCTCGTCGAAGCGGAACAGCATGCCGCTGTCGGCGGCCAGCTCGTGGCGCCCCATCAGGCCGAGCTGGCGCTGCTCGGCGGTCACCGCGTACTCGGCAGACAACTTATGTTCCCCCAGGCGCAATGCCAGCGGTTCGGCCGCCTGTACCAGCGGCGCCAGCAGCGACAACACAAGCGCAACACGCATCGAACATCCTCCCAAACCCGTAACGAATCGGCCGTGCCTGCCGACGCCGACGGCCATGGCAACGCGGCCGATATTGGCCAGCATAGCCAGTGCGCAGACAGCCTGCGCTGCCCGCAGCGGCCGGCGCATGTCCATCCTGGCGGACATATGGGTCCAGTCCGGCGGACATCAAGGCCTGTCCGGATAACTGAACACCTGACCGAAAAGCCAGTCGGATCAAGCAGTTAGCAATCTGGCACGGAACTCGCTAAATCGTTCGGGCGGCATCGTCCGCACGCCGAACAATAAAAACAACATGCCTGTCACCGCCGCGAAACTCCCGAATGCCCCGGCAGCATCCGGTCGCACGGCAACAGGCCAGGAGATCGTCCCGATGAGCGTCGTCATCGCCCTCGCCGCACTGGCCCTGCTGATGCTGGCGGCCTACCGCGGCTACAGCGTCATCCTTTTCGCCCCCGTCGCCGCCCTTGGTGCGGTGCTGCTCACCGATCCATCCGCCGTGGCCCCGGCCTTCACCGGCGTGTTCATGGAGAAGATGGTCGGCTTCATCAAGCTGTACTTCCCGGTATTCCTGCTCGGTGCCGTGTTCGGCAAGCTGATCGAGCTGTCCGGCTTCTCGCGCTCGATCGTCGCCGCGGCGATCCGCCTGCTCGGCACGCGCCAGGCCATGCTGGTGATCGTGCTGGTCTGCGCGCTGCTGACCTACGGCGGGGTTTCGCTGTTCGTCGTGGTGTTCGCCGTGTATCCGTTCGCCGCCGAGATGTTCCGCCAGAGCGACATGCCCAAGCGGCTGATTCCGGCGACCATCGCGCTCGGTGCGTTCAGCTTCACGATGGATGCCCTGCCCGGCACCCCGCAGATCCAGAACATCATCCCCACCACCTTCTTCGGCACCACCTCCTGGGCGGCGCCCTGGCTGGGTGTGATCGGCACGCTGTTCGTGTTCAGCGTCGGCATGTTCTATCTGCATCGCCAGCTGCGCAAAGCCAAGGCGCGCGGCGAAGGCTACGGCACCGAGCTGCGCAATGAACCGGAGACCGCCGAGGACATCGCCCTGCCCAATCCCTGGCTGGCGCTGTCACCGCTGATTCTGGTGGGCGTGGCCAACCTGCTGTTCACCCGCTGGATTCCCGAGGTCTACGGCAAGACCCACAGCCTGCAGCTGGCCGGCATGGCGCAGCCGGTGACCAGCGAAGTGGCCAAGCTGACCGGCATCTGGGCGGTGCAGGCGGCGCTGCTGCTGGGCATCCTGCTGGTGCTGATCTGCGGCTTTCGCGCGATCAAGGCCAAGCTCGCCGAAGGCACGAAGACCGCGATCGGCGGCGCCCTGCTGGCGTCGATGAACACCGCGTCGGAATACGGCTTCGGCGCGGTGATCGCCTCGCTACCGGGTTTCCTGGTATTGGCCGACGCGCTGAAGAACATCCCCAACCCGCTGATCAACGAAGCGGTCACCGTCACCCTGCTGGCCGGCATCACCGGCTCGGCCTCGGGCGGCATGAGCATTGCGCTGGCGGCCATGTCCGACACCTTCATCGCCGCCGCCAATGCCGCCAACATCCCGCTGGAGGTGCTACACCGAATAGCGTCGATGGCCTCCGGCGGCATGGACACCCTGCCGCACAACGGCGCGGTGATCACCCTGCTGGCGGTGACCGGCCTGACCCACCGCGAGGCCTACAAGGACATCTTCGGCATCACCCTGATCAAGACCCTGGCGGTGTTCGTAGTGATCGGCGTGTTCTACGCCACCGGAATCGTTTGAGCCCGCGCGGCGAGGAGAGCAACACATGAATCTGCAAGGCAAGACCGCCCTGGTCACCGGCTCCACCAGCGGGATCGGCCTGGGCATCGCCCTCAAGCTGGCCGAGGCCGGCGCCAACCTGGTCCTCAACGGCTTCGGCGACGTCGACGCGGCGCTGGCGGCAATCCGCGCATGCGGCGGGCAGGCCATCCACCATCCGGCCGACGTGAGCGATCCCGAGCAGATCGCAGCGATGGTCGCCGCGGCCGAACAGCAGTTCGGCGGCGTCGACATTCTCGTCAACAACGCCGGCATCCAACACGTCGCGCCGGTGGAGCAATTCCCGGTCGAGCGCTGGGACGCGATCATCGCCATCAACCTGTCGTCGGCCTTCCACACCACGCGACTGGCGCTACCGGGCATGCGTCAGCGCGGCTGGGGGCGGATCATCAACCTCGCCTCGGTGCATGGCCTGGTGGGTTCGGCGCAGAAGGCCGCCTACGTGGCGGCCAAGCACGGGCTGGTCGGCCTGACCAAGGTGGTGGCGCTGGAAACCGCCACCACGGCGATCACCTGCAACGCCATCTGCCCCGGCTGGGTGCTCACGCCGCTGGTGCAGCAGCAGATCGACGAACGCGCCCGCGTCGATGGCGACACCCAGCGCGCGCGCCACGACCTGCTGGCCGAGAAGCAGCCGTCGCTGGACTTCGTCACCCCGGCGCAGCTCGGCGCACTGGTGCTGTTCCTCTGCAGCGAAGCCGGCGAGCAGGTGCGCGGCGCGGCGTGGAACATGGACGGCGGCTGGGCCGCGCAATAGCCGCTTTTCGCTGACCTGCGACAACGTCGCGGCGGGCCCGGCCCCGCTGCGGCTTGGCAAGCGCCCGGCGGCTGAGGCTAGATAGCCAGCATCTCCCAGCGAAAGTCCGCGCATGACCACCATTACCAGCGAAACGCCGAACAGCGGCAAAGCCCCGGTGCATCTGGCCCTGCGCCGGGTCGCCATCGACACCTACCGCGAGAACGTCGCCTACCTGCACCGCGATTGCGCGGCCTGCCGCGCCGAAGGTTTCCAGGCGCTGGCCAAGGTCGAGATCCGCGTCAACGGCAAGCGCATCCTGGCCAGCCTCAACGTCGTGGACGACTCCGCCATCGTCGGCTGCAACGAACTCGGGCTGTCGGAGGACGCCTTCGCCCAGCTCGGCGCAGAGCCCGGCGTGCCTGCTTCGATCTCCCAGGCCGAGCCAGCGCCCTCGATCCCCGCGCTGCACCGCAAGATCGCCGGCGAGCGCCTGCGCCGCGAGGACTTCCACGCGATCATCCGCGACATCGCCGAGCACCGTTACTCGAAGATCGAGCTGACCGCCTTCGTCGTCGCCTGCAACCAGGGCGAGCTGGACCGCGAGGAGGTGTACTTCCTCACCGACGCGATGATCCAGGTCGGCCGCCGCCTCGACTGGCGCGAGCATCCGGTGGTCGACAAGCACTGCATCGGCGGCATTCCCGGCAACCGCACCTCGATGCTGGTGGTGCCCATCGTCGCCGCGCACGGCATGCTCTGCCCGAAGACCAGCTCGCGGGCGATCACCTCGCCGGCCGGCACCGCCGACACCATGGAGGTGCTGGCCAACGTCGAGCTGCCCTTCGAGCGCCTGTGCGAGATGGTCCGCGAGGAGCGCGGCTGCCTGGCCTGGGGCGGCAGCAGCGAACTGTCGCCGGCCGACGACGTGCTGATCGCCGTCGAACGGCCGCTGTCGATCGACTCGCCGGGGCAGATGGTCGCCTCGATCCTGTCGAAGAAGATCGCCGCCGGCTCCACCCACCTGCTGCTCGACATTCCCATCGGCCCCACCGCCAAGGTGCGCTCGATGACCGAGGCGCAGCGCCTGCGCAAGCTGTTCGAGTTCGTCGCCTCGCGCCTGGGGCTGGCGCTCGACGTGGTGATCACCGATGGCCGCCAGCCGATCGGCAACGGCATCGGTCCGGTGCTGGAGGCGCGTGACGTGATGCAGGTGCTGCAGAACGACCCGGCCGCGCCGATCGACCTGCGGCAGAAGGCGCTGCGTCTGGCCGGCCGCATGCTGGAATTCGACCCCGACGTGCGCGGCGGCGACGGCTATGCCATCGCCCGCGACATCCTCGACTCGGGGCGGGCGCTGAAGAAGATGCACTCGATCATCGCTGCGCAGGGTGCCAAACCCTTCGACCACAACCAGCCGCCGCTGGCCAGGCTCAGCTTCGACGTGCTGGCCGACCGCGACGCCGTGGTCACCGGCATCGACAACCTGCAGCTGGCACGCATCGCGCGGTTGGCCGGCGCGCCGAAGGTACAGGGTGCGGGCGTCGACATCCTGCGCAAACTCGGCGAACCGGTACAGGCCGGCACCTGTCTGTATCGCGTCTACGCGGACTTTCCCGCCGACCTCGCCTTCGCCCGTCAGGCCACCGAGCGCACCAGTGGCTTCAACCTCGGCGGTGCCGACGAGGTTCCCAGTGTATTCGTGGAGTTCTGATGCAAAGCCAGCTGCTGTATTTCGATGACGAACGCGCCGCCGCCCTGCGCCTGGCCGAAACCTGTGGTTTGCCCGCCGCCGCGGTCGAGCGCCACCGTTTTCCCGATGACGAACTGCGCCTGCGCCTGCCGCTGACCGAAGACGACACCATCGCCGAACAGCTGGTGCTCTACCGCGGCCTCGATCATCCCAACGAGAAGCTCGTCGAGCTGCTGCTGGTCGCCGGCGAGGCTCGCCGCCTCGGTGCGAAGCGGCTGATCCTGGTCACGCCTTACCTCGCCTACATGCGCCAGGACATCGCCTTCAATCCGGGCGAGGTGGTCAGCCAGCGGGTGATCGGCCAGCTGCTGGCCAGCCAGTTCGACGGGCTGATCACCGTCGACCCGCACCTGCACCGCGTCGCCACACTGCAGGAAGCGGTGCCGCTGGCCGATGCCGTCACCCTCTGCGCGGCGCCGGCGCTGGCACGACTGATCGCCGAGCGGCACCCCGACGCGCTGCTGATCGGCCCGGATGCCGAGGCGCAGCAGTGGATCGAAGCGGCGGCCGCCGAGCACGGCTTCGACTACGGCGTGTGCAACAAGGTGCGCCACGGCGACCATCAGGTGGAAATCGCCCTGCCCGAGCTGATGTTCGCCGGACGCCGCGTGGTGCTGCTCGATGACGTCGCCAGCTCCGGGCGCACTCTTGCCGAGGCCGTGCAGAAGCTGCTGGCCGCCGGCGCCGCCTCGGTGGACGTGGCGGTGACGCACGCGCTGTTCGCCGGCGATGCGCTGGCGGTGATCCGTGCCGCGGGCGTCGAGCACATCTGGAGCACCGACTGCATCGCCCATGAGAGCAACGCCGTGGCCATGGCCCCGCTGCTGGCCGCCGCGCTCCGGCCGCTGCTGCGCTGACGTAGGGTGGAAAACGCGCGGAGCGCTTTTCCACCAACGCCGGCCAGGCATCTCAGCAGCCCCAACGCAACCGCGTGGACAAGGCTGCGCCGTTGTCCACCCTACGCCTCGTCCACGGCGCTCGGTTCGTCGACGGCGATCTGCGTGGAATCGCCGTACCGCTTCTGGCAGCGCTCGCAGAAAAACGCGCGGCGCCGGCTGCGTCCCAGCGCTTTCACCTTCACCAGCGGAATCCGGCAACGTACGCAGGTGCGCTTGCCATGCGCCAGCCAGTTGGTCTTGAGCACACCGGCCTTCTTCCAGTCGAGGAACTGGAAGCTGTAGGTGCGTGCCTCACGCACCAGCTCGCGCAGCTTCGCCGCCGGCAGTTCACCGATCAGCGACAGCGGATGCACGCGAATGCGATAGAGCACCTCGTTCTTGATGATGTTGCCGGAGCCGGCGAACAGCGTCTGGTCCAGCAATGCGTCGCCGGCCAGCAGACGCGGCCGTTCGCGCAGCCGCTTGAGCGTGGTGCGCGGGCGCCAGGCATCGCTCATCACGTCCCGGCTCCAGTCGTAGGTCTGCTCCAACGGGCCCTCGATGAACTGCACCGAGCAGGCGTAGAAATTCAGCTCGCCGTCGGCGAAGCCGAGGCTCAGCCGCGGTGTGGACTCCTTGCGCTCGTTGATGCGGTAACTGCCGAACAGCAGTGGATGCGTACGGACACATCGTCCAGCTCGATCAGCAGATGCTTGCCCCAGCTGTGAACGCCACGCACCACCTGACCGACCAGACGCGACGTGTCGAGCCTGGCGCTGCCCTCGGCGCGCGCTACGGTGCAGCCGGCGAAGACCGCGGCTTCTTCACGCAGGATGACGATGGAGGGACCTTCGGGCATGACGGCACCAGTGGCTGTCCTGTCTCGGTTGAGACTCGCCGTGCCACTGAAGGTGCGCCCGCCGCGGTCACCATGCCAGTTGCAGGGTGCTCTCGAACTCGCGCAGTGCGCCGCTCAGCGGATCGCGAAAACGCAACCCGCGCGCCAGCAACTTGAGCGGCCGCGCGTAGTCGTCGGCGTCGCGCGCGCTGCGTTCGAGCAGCGCGGGATAGAACGGATCGTTGCAGATGCCGGCGCCGAGCGTCGCCATATGCAGGCGCAGCTGATGCTTGCGTCCGCTGATCGGCGTCAGCCCGTAGCGCCAGAGGTCGCCGCGGCGCTCGAGCACCTCGATCAGCGTTTCGCTGTTGGGCTCGCCCTCGCCTTCGCACATGAGGAAGAACGGCTCGCCCGGCACCATGCGCAGGCGCCGGCGCAGCGGAAACTCCACGTGCGGTAGCGCCGGGCAGATCGCCTCGTAGCGCTTGGCGATCTCGCGCTCGCGGAACAGCGCCTGGTAGGCGCCGCGGCTGTCGCGGTTGGCGGAGAACAGCACCAGCCCAGCGGTGAGGCGGTCGATGCGATGAATCGGCACCAGATCGGCGTTGCCCAGCCGTTTGCACAGGCGCGCCAGCAGGGTTTCGTTGACGTACTCGCCGGCCGGCATCACCGAGAGAAAATGCGGCTTGTCGGCCACCACCAGATGCTCGTCGACGTGCAGAATGCGCTCCTCGAACGGCACCGGCGTCTCGTTCGGCACCTCGCGGAAGTAGTGGATGCGCAGGCCGGCCCGGTAAAGCTGGTCGAGCGCAATCGGCTGCATGTCGGCGTCCAGCACCCGCTGGCGGTTTATGCGGTCGACCCAGGTTTCACGGTCGATGGCCGGGAAGTGCGCGCACAGACAATCGAGCACGCTGCGCCAGTCGCCCTGGGGCAGGTGCAGCGTGCTCGGTCGGGAATGGGAGGCGGACATGATGCGTGGCGCGGCAGTCGGGGGTGCAGATGATACCCGCTGCGCGCACCGCGCGATGGCTGGATGCGGCTGGAATCACTCCTGCTTGTCGCGAGTCACTTCGCCGGTCTTGCCGTCGATGCTGAACTCGTACTTCTTGCCGTCCTGCTTCATGCCCTCGCCTTCCCAACCATCGTCATCGGCCTCGATACCGTGCAGCTCGGTGTAGCCGGCGGCCTTGGCCTTCTCCACCGCCTGTTCGAGGGTGATCCAGTCGGCGCCCGGCTTGTCGGCGGCAATTGCGGCAGCGGAACCCGAACCGAGAATGGCGACGGCCAGGGCGGCGGTGAGTTTCTTGTTGTACATGGCGTTCTTCCTTCAGTAATGACGGACACTGAATCCGAGCCCAACCGCCGCGCTGAAGTTCAACCCGCGCGCCCGGCTACTGTTTGCGAATCGTGACAATGCGCGGGTCCATCTCGCCGTTGGTGAAATCGAACTCCACCGCATCGCCGACCGCCAGGCCCTCGAGCTGCCGCGCATCGATGCGAAACGGCATGACCATCGCCGGCCACTTCAGCTCGGCCACCGGGCCGAGGGCGATGGTCACGCTGCCCTGCGTCGCGTAAATGGCGCGCAGCGTGCCGCTAGCGCGGTGCGTGACTTCGGCCTCCAGGCTGCCGCTCGCGGCGCTGTCGTCGATGGGCGGCGGCACGGTTTCAGGCTTGAGCAGGTCTTCGGCCAGCGCCGGCTGCGTCAGGCAGAGCGCGGCGAGCATCGCGACGAGGTAGTTCATGAGCGGGCTCCAATGACCGAGGCAACAGCAAGCCTAGTCCTTGCGCCTGCGCCCGCCCTCGCCCGAACGATGCAAAAAACCGCTGTGGATGACATTCAGTTTCATTTAAGCCAGGGCGCATAACCTGTGAACCGTCGAAACCAACCACAGGAATCCAGACATGAAAACCCTCACTACTCTGTTCACCGCTGCCACCCTCGTCTTCGGCGCCAACCTGGCCATGGCCAAGGACCTGGGCCCGGACGAAGCCCTGAAACTGCGCGACGCCGGCACCATCCAGTCGTTCGAGAAGCTCAACGAAGCGGCGCTGGCCAAGCACCCGGGCGCTACCATCGAGGACACCGAACTGGAAGAAGCCTACGGCCGCTACGTCTATCAGCTTGAACTGCGCGACGACAAAGGTGTGCAATGGGACGTAGAACTCGACGCCAAGACCGGCGAAGTACTGCAGGACCAACAGGACGACTGAATCCAGCCATGCGTGCCCCTCTCTTCATGACGCTCCCCTTGGCACTGCTGCTCGCCGCCAACCCGGCGGCGAGCCGCGACCTGGATCAGGACGAAGCCCTGCGCTTGCGTCGGGACGGCCTGATCCAGCCGCTGGAAAACCTCCTGCAGCAGGCGTTGCAGCGGCATCCCGGCGCCAGCCTGCTGGAAGCCGAACTGGAGGAAGAGGAAGGCCGCTACGTCTACGAAATCGAACTGCTGACCCGCGACGGCGTGGCCCGCGAACTGGAACTCGATGCGCGCGACGGCACGCTGCTCAAGGATGAGGTGGACTGATGCGCCTGCTACTGGTCGAAGACAGCGTACCGCTGGCCGACGAACTGATCGCCAGCCTCACCCGCCAGGGCTACGCCATCGACTGGCTGGCGGACGGTCGCGACGCCGACTACCAGGGCACCAGCGAACCCTATGACCTGATCATTCTCGACCTCGGCTTGCCCGGCAAGCCGGGGCTGGAGGTGCTGCGCGACTGGCGCGCACGCGGCCTCGCCACACCGGTGCTGATCCTCACTGCACGCGGCTCCTGGGCCGAGCGCATCGAAGGGCTGAAAGCCGGTGCCGACGACTACCTGACCAAACCCTTTCATCCCGAAGAACTGCTGCTGCGCATTCAGGCGCTGTTGCGCCGCGCGCATGGCGTGGCCAATCAGCCGCTGCTGCAGGCCGGCGGCCTGGCGCTGGACGAAGCACGCCAGAGCTGCCGCAAGGATGGCCAGGAGATCGAACTGACAGCCGGCGAATTCCGCCTGCTGCGCTATTTCATGCTGCATCCCGGCCAGCTGCTGTCTAAGACGCAGCTGACCGAGCACCTGTACGACGGTGAAACCGAGCGCGACTCGAACGTCATCGAGGTACACATCAACCGGCTGCGCGGCAAACTCGGCCGCGAGCTGATCGAAACCCGCCGCGGCCAGGGCTACCGCTTCGGCAGTGCGCCTTGAAATCGATCCAGCGCAGTCTCAGTTTCGGTCTGGTGGCGATCCTGGTGATCGTCGGCCTGCTGCTGTTGCAGACCAGCCTGTGGCTGTTCGAGGCCGGCCTCAAGCGCAGCCTGGAAACCGACCTGCGCGAGGAGGCCGAAGGGCTGCTGATCGCCGTGGTGCGCGGCCCCGATGGCATCCAGCTCGACACCAAGCGGCTCAACCCGCGCTACCACCGGGCCTTCTCCGGGCACTACTTCCAGATCGAGCTGCCGGATCGCCTGTGGCGCTCGCGCTCGCTGTGGGACGCCACGCCGGCGTGGCCAACCGAGCCCGGCATGGCTGCCGACCTGCTCGACGGCCCGCAGGAGCAACGCCTGCTCGCCTACCGCGCCGAGTATCAGCGCGACGGCCAGCCGATCGTCATTGCCGTGGCGCAGGACTACACACCGATCCTCGACAGCTTCGCCCGCGTACGCCTGAGCGGCCTGGGCCTGGTCGGCGTGGCGCTGCTGGTGTTCCTGCTGCTGCAACGCTATGCGGTGAGCCTGGCACTGCGGCCGCTGGAGCGCGCCCGCCAGCAGATCGCCCAGCTGCAGCAAGGTCAGCGCCAGCAGCTGGAAGGCAACGTGCCACTGGAGCTGCAACCGCTGGTCGAGCAGATCAACCATCTGCTGCAGCACACCGACGACACCCTCAAACGCTCGCGCAATGCCCTGGGCAACCTCGGCCACGCGCTGAAGACTCCGCTGGCGGTGCTCGGCAGCCTGACCCAGCGCGATGAATTCGTCGCCCATCCGGAGCTGCAGGCCGCGCTGCAGGAACAGCTCGCGCAGATCCAGCAGCGCGTCAGCCGCGAATTGGGCCGCGCACGCCTAGCCGGCGACGTCCTGCCCGGCGCGCACTTCGATTGCGACGTCGAGTTACCCGCGCTGTTCGACACCCTGGCGACCATCCACCGCAGCGACCTCGACCTGCGCTGGCAGGCACCGGCGAGCTGCCGCCTGCCGTGGGACCGCGAGGACATGCTGGAGCTGCTCGGCAACCTGCTGGACAACGCCTGCAAATGGGCCGGCCACAAGGTCACGCTGAACATCACGCGCAGCGGTAGCGACTGGCAGATCGAAGTGAACGACGACGGCCCCGGCATCCCCGCGCCGTTGCGCGCCAAGGCGCTCGGCCGCGGCATGCGGTTGGACGAAGCGGCGCAGGGACATGGTCTGGGGCTGGATATCGTCGGCGACATCATCGCCGCCTGGCGCGGCAGCTGGGAGCTGGGCGAAAGCCCGTTGGGTGGCCTGCGCGTGACGATTCGTCTGCCGGCCGCGCAGCCAGCAGGCCGTAGCGGCTGACGGCGCGCTCAGCCCGAGCGGGCCAGCTCGTTGCGAATGTCTTCGAGCAGCGTCTCGACCAGCAGGGTGTTCTGCACCTGCCGCCCGCCAATCACACGGATCGCCTCGACGCCATTGATGGGATAGGCCACCCGCACCAGCAGCTGTCCATCAGATTGCGGCTCCACACGCGTGCGGTATTGCGCGGAAAAATTCTCTGCCAGGTGGCGCGACATCGTTTTCATGCAGCATCTCGACACGGGAAGCCTGCAGACAAAGACCACGCGTTCTACTCGGAATCTCCCGCCGCTCATCGGGAAGCCACGACCACTCGTTCAACTGTCACCTAACGGCTCTAGGCAAGGGCTATCCGCCCTCGCGCTCGGCATACGCCAGCCAGGCCAGAAACCCCATCGCGACCAGGGCGACGGATGACATACCCACGGCTTGCCACAACAGACTCATCGCGACCTCCTTCGGCTGAATCGGCTTGAATCACGCCCCGAATATATGTAGCGTCCGACGACACGTCGAGCATGCAGACATAGGCATGTAAAGTTTTCGAACGGAACCGCCACCATGAAAAGGGAACAATCGCTCAGCCACATCCGCTGGGACCTCGCCCTGCGCTACCGCCTGATCGAAACGGTCGCCTGGTGGGAAGGCCGCCTGACCACGGGCCATCTGATGCAGAGCTTCGGCATCAGCCGTCAGCAGGCGTCGAAGGACATCAACACCTACCTCAACGAACATGCGCCGAAAAACCTGACATATGACCGTCACCTGAAGGGCTACAAGCCGGCGAAGAACTTCCGCCCCCGCTTCATCGACGCCAGCGCCAGCGCCTACCTGCATCTGCTCGACCAGAACCGCATGCGCGCGCCGCACATCGAAGGCCTCGCGCTGGCCTACGCACACACCGAGGTGCTGCAGGTGCCCGACCGCAGCATCCGTCCGGAAGTGCTGCGACCGATCCTGCTGGCCTGCCGCGAGGGCCTGCGGCTGGAGACCGAATACGTGTCGCTGGCCAACCCGGCGGTGGAGATCCGCGTGATGGCGCCGCACACGCTGGTGTTCACCGGCATGCGCTGGCACGTGCGTGCCTACTGCGAGAAGAACCGCGCCTACCGTGACTTCGTCCTCAGCCGCTTCCGCGGCGAGCCGGACCTGATGGACGCAAGCGAACACACCCGCGAGCAGGATGAGGCGTGGAACACGCCGGTGACCGTGTTGATCGAGCCGGATGCACGGCTGAGCCCGGCGCAGAAGGCGATCATCGAAGTGGACTACGGCATGGCCGACGGCCAGCTGCCGGTCGAGACGCGCGGCGCGCTGGTGCAGTACGTGCTGCAACGCTTCGGGATCGATCCGAACACGGTGCAGGCGAATGCGGCGGCGCAGCAGCTGCAGGTGGGGAATCTGCAGGCGTTGAAGGGGTGGTTGTACTCGTGAATGTGAGGGCCTGCAGGAGCGGTCTCGACCGCGAAGGGCGTCGGCACAGAGCCCACTATGGGCACGCCGTGATTTCCTCGGCCCGACGTACGATCTGCGCGCTGAACGCCGACCTACTTTTTCCGCTCGCGGAGGAAACCGTAGGGTGGAAAACGCTGCGCGGTTTTCCACCCTACGGAAAGCGTCACGCCCAAACACCGGGCATTGCGCCCCGCCCCACCAAAATCCCCAAACAAATCGCGCTCCGGTCGACTGCCGCGGCGCGCCCCCTTCGCTCAGCAAGAGCCCAAAGCGCATGCGCCTGATCCACACCTCCGACTGGCACCTCGGCCAGACCCTCCACGGCCAGGACCGCGACCACGAACACGCGCAGTTCCTCGCCTGGCTGCTCGACCAGCTGGTCGCCCAGCGCGCCGACGCCCTGCTGATCGCCGGCGATGTGTTCGACACGGTCAACCCGCCACTCAAGGCCCAGGAGCGCCTCTACGACTTCGTCGTCCGCGCCCACGAGAAACTGCCGCAGCTGGACATCGTGATGATCGCCGGCAACCACGACTCGGGCGGGCGCATCGAACTGCCGGCGCCGTTGATGAAGCGTCTCAATGCCCATGCCGTCGGCCGCATCAGCTGGGTCGCCGAGGGCCAGCTCGACCATCAGCGGCTGCTGGTGCCGCTGCATGACGCCGCTGGCAATACCGCCGCCTGGTGCCTCACCTTGCCCTTCCTGCGCCCGGCCGAGGTCACCGGCGTGGAACTGGGCGACGACTACATGACCGGCATTCGCCAGGTGCATGAACGCCTCATCGCTGCCGCCGAGGCCGCACGCCAGCCGGGCCAGGCGCTGATCGCCATGAGCCATGCGCACATGGCCGGCGGCGCGGTGTCGGAGGAGTCCGAGCGCAATATCGTCATCGGCAATGCCGAGGCGCTGCCAGCCAGCCTGTTTCCCGAGTCCGTCGCCTACGTCGCCCTCGGCCACCTGCACAAGCCGCAGCAGGTCGCCGGGCAGGCCCGCATCCGCTATAGCGGCTCGCCGCTGCCGCTGTCCTTCGCCGAGGTCAATTACCCGCACCACGTGCTGCTGGTCGAGCTCGAAGGCGAGACGCTGAAACAGGTCGACAGTCTGGCGGTGCCACGCGCGGTGGAGATGATCAGGGTCGGCCGCGCGCCGCTGGCCGAGGTCATCACCGCGCTGGAGGCGCTGCCGCCCACCGGGCTGTTCGACGAAAACCTGCCCTGGCTGGAAGTACGCGTGCTGCTCGACGAGCCGCTGCCGGACCTGCGCCAGCGCATCGAAACCGCGATCGCCGGCAAGGCCTGCCGGCTGGTACGCATCGCCAGCGAATACGCCGGCCGACGCGGCGAAACGGAATCGGACGTGCTGCTCGGCCTCGACCAGATCAGCCCGCAGGAGCTGTTCGCCCGCGCCTGGGAAGAACAGTACGGCAATCCGGAGGACGAACAGGCGCTGGACGACTTCGCCACGCTGCTGCAACGGGTCGAGTTCGCCAGTGAGGAAATTGAGCGATGAAAATTCTCGCCATCCGCCTGAAGAACCTGGCCTCGCTGGCCGGCGAACAGGTCATCGACTTCACCGCCGAACCGCTGGCCAGCGCCGGGCTGTTCGCCATCACCGGGCCGACGGGCGCCGGCAAGAGCACCATTCTCGACGCCCTCTGCCTGGCGCTGTTCGGCAGCACGCCGCGGCTGGACAGCGTCTCGCCGCTGAACAAGGTCCCCGACGTCGAAGCCGAGATCGGCGGCGGCGACGAGCGCAACCTGCTGCGCCGCGGCTGTGGCAGCGGCTATGCCGAGGTGGACTTCGTTGGGGTCGACGGCCACCGCTACCGCGCCCGCTGGGAGGTCAAACGCGCCCGCGAAAAGGTCGACGGCCGCCTGCAGGCCAGCAGCCAGAGTCTTACGGATCTCGACAGTGGCACACTCCTGGCCAGCGGCAAGAAGCGCGAATTCAAGGAACTGCTCGAAGCGCGCCTGGGCCTGACCCTGGCGCAGTTCACCCGCGCCGTGCTGCTGGCGCAGAGCGAGTTTTCCGCCTTCCTCAAGGCCGACGACAACGAGCGCGGCACCCTGCTGGAAAAGCTCACTGACACCGGCCTTTACAGCCGCCTCGGCCAGGCCGCCTTCGAGGCCGCCAAGCAGGCAAAGGAAAGCCTGACCCGCCTGGAACAGCAGGCCGGCGGTCTGCAGCCGCTGGAGCCGGAGCAGCGTGAAGCACTGCAGCGCGAACATCAGGCCCAGCTCGACGAACTGAAGCAGCTGCAACAGCAGCTCAAGGTGCTGGAAGCCCAGCGGCAATGGCTCAGCGAGCTGCAGCGCCTGGAAGGCGAGCGCGAAACCGCCCGCCAGCAACTGCAGGACGCTGAAGACGAACGTGAGAGCCTGGCCGAGGCCCGGCGTATTCTCGGGCTGTTCGAATTGCTCGCGCCGCAGCGCCATCGTTTTCTCCGTCAGCAGGAGCTCGATCCGCTGCTGGGCAAAGCCGCCGAGAGCCTGACGCGCCTGCAGCACGAGGAACAAAGCCTGCAACAACGTCTCGACAGCTTGCAGAGCCAATGCGCAGCAGCCAGCAACGACCTGCGTGCAGCCGAACAGGCGCGCCAGACGGCCGAGCCCAGGCTGGCGCAGGCACGCCGTGAAGAGGAGCGCCTCAGCCATCTGAATGCCGACCTTGCCGCGATACGAGAAGAAAGCGCTCAGGCCGATGCCGCGGCCAGCGCCGGCGAGGCAACCCTCAAGCAGCTCGACGCACAACAGCAGCGCGCCGCCGAACAGCTCGCGACGCTGACCCAGCAACTCGAAACGAGCGCCGCGCTGCAACCGCTCTGTGCCGCCTGGGGCGGTTACCGGCCACGGCTGCAACAGGCCGTGCAGCTGGCGGCGCGGCTGCAGCAAGGTCAGAGCGAACTCCCCGCGCTGCAAGCGCAGGCCGAGGCTGCCGAAACCCAGCAAAGCCAGGCGCGCGCGGCGCTGGACGCCCTGCAAGGCGAACGCGACAGCGAGATCGGGCTGGCCGAACAGCTGGCCCAGTTGCATCGCCAGCTCGACGATTGGCGCCAGACCGAACGCGAAACCGATGCGCTGCATCAGCTCTGGTCGCAGCAGCTCACGCTCGTCGCCAGCCAGCGCGAACTGAGCGACGCCCACAGTCGCCAGCAGGCCGAGCTGGACAGCCTGGTGCCGCTGGGCAAACAGGTCCGCAGCGAACGCGACGCCGCCGAGCAGGCGCTCAAGGTCACTCTCGCCCTGCTCGAACGCCAGCGCCTGGCGCGCAGCGAGAATGTCGAGGCGCTGCGCGCGGCGCTGGTCCCCGGCGAGCCCTGCCCAGTCTGCGGCAGCGGCGAGCATCCCTGGCACCAGACCGATGCGCTGGTTGCCAGCCTCGACCGCCACGATGACCGCGAGGCCGAGCGCGCGCAGCAGGCGCTGCAGGAACAGGATCAGCGTCTGCAGGAGCTGCGTGACCGCCACGTCGCACTCAGCACGCAGCTGCGCCAGACGCAGCAGCGCCAGGGCGAAGTCGACGCGCAGCTGCAGGCTCTGGCGCCGCGTCTGCTCGCCCTGCCTGCGCATGCACAATTGCTGCAGCAGCCGGAAGCCGAGCGTTCGCAATGGCTGCAAGCGCAGCTGACCAATCTCAAAGACCAGATCGCCAGTGCCAGCCAGCGCCAGCAGCAACTGCTCGCCCTGCAACAGCGCAGCGAAACCCTGCAGCAGGCCTGGCAAGCGGCACGCGAAGCCTGTGTCGAAGCAACTCAACAACTCGCCCGCCAACGCGATGCGCTCGCCCGCGACAGCCAACAACTCGACGAGGAACTGCAGGCGTTTGCCGAACTGTTGCCCGCCGAGCAGCTGCAGCGCTGGCGCGAGAACCCGGCGCAGACCTTCATGCAGCTGGACGCCAGCATCGCCACGCGGCTGCAACAGCTGCAACAGCAGAGCGAGCTGGCCGAGGAGCTGCGCCAGTGCGAGCAGCGCCGCAACGACGAGCACCTGCAGCAACGCCATCGCCAGGAGAAACAGACGAGCTGCAACGCGCGGTTGAGCGAGCGCGAGAAACTGCTGCTGGCCAGCCAGCAGGCGCTGCGCACCAGTCTCGGCGAACAGACCAGCGCCAGCGCCTGGCAACAGCAGCTGGATGCGGCCATCCAGACCGCACGTCAGGCGCAGGCCGCGATCGATCAACAGCTCAACGAGAGCAAGCTCGGCCTGACGCGTCTGCACAGCGAGCAACGGAACTGTCGCGAGCGGCACGCCGAACTGGCGCAGGAACGCGACGCGCTGAACGCGAAACTGGCGACCTGGCGCGCCAGCCATCCACAGCTGGATGACGCCACCCTCGCGCAGCTGCTGCACATGGACGACCAGCTGATTGCCGAGGCGCGCCAGCGCTTGCGCGACAACAGCGAAAACCTGACCCGCTGTCGCGAGCGCCTGGACGGCTGCCTCAATCGCCTGAACCTGCACAACCAGCAGCAGAGCGAAACACCGGACACCAAGCAGCTGCAGCAGCGCCACGCCGAGCAACTGCAACAGTGCGAGCTGGCCGACCAGCGCTGCGCGGAAACCCGCGCCAGGCTGATCGACGACGACAAGCGCCGCAGCCAGAGCCAGGCGCTGCTCGCCGAGATCGACGCGGCGCGCGCCGAGCACCAGCGCTGGGGGCGTATCGCTGCGCTGATCGGCTCCAGCGACGGCGGTGCCTTCCGCAAGATCGCCCAGGCCTACAACCTCGACCTGCTGGTGCAGCACGCCAACGTGCAGTTGCGCCAGCTGGCGCGGCGCTACCGGCTCAAGCGCGGCGGCAGCCCGCTGGGGTTGCTGGTGATGGATACCGAGATGGGCGACGAGCTGCGCTCGGTGCATTCACTGTCCGGCGGCGAGACCTTCCTCGTCTCGCTGGCGCTGGCGCTGGGCCTGGCCTCGATGGCCTCAAGCAAGCTCAGGATCGAGTCGCTGTTCATCGACGAAGGCTTCGGCAGCCTTGACCCCGAGTCGCTGCAGATCGCCATGGACGCACTGGATTCGCTGCAGGCCCAGGGCCGCAAGGTGGCGGTGATCAGCCACGTCGCGGAGATGCACGAGCGCATTCCGGTACAGATCCAGGTGCAGCGCCAGGGCAACGGCCAGAGCGCGCTGAAGATCGTCGGTTGAGGTGCGCTGGCGCGGCAGGCCGGCTAAGTTTCGCTTAAGTTTCGCCGTCTAGAATCACCCTCCGTTACCCCTACGTGGAGCAGGTGAAATGAACGGTAAAACGGGTGTGGCGAGCTACGGACGGCTGTCCATCGGCTTGCACTGGTTGATGCTGCTGTTGATCGCGGCGGTCTACGCGACCATCGAGCTGCGGGTCAACTTCGCCAAGGGCAGCGAGCCGCGCGAGTTGCTCAAACACTGGCACTTCATGCTCGGCATGGCAGTGTTTGCGCTGGTCTGGCTGCGACTGCTGGCGCGCTGGCTGCACCCGGCGCCGAAGGCAGTGCCGGGCGCCGGCTGGGAACAGGCGCTGGCGAAGCTGATGCACCTGGCGCTGTACGCACTGATGATCGGCCTGCCGCTGTTGGGCTGGCTGACGCTGAGCGCGGCCGGCAAGCCGATTCCGTTCTTCGGCCTTGAGCTGCCGGCGCTGATCGACGCCAACAAGGACCTCGCCGGTCAGTTCAAGGAGCTGCATGAAACCCTGGCGGTCGCCGGCTACTGGCTGATCGGCCTGCATGCCGCTGCCGCGCTGTTCCATCAGTACGTGCGCCGCGACGGCACCCTGCAGCGGATGCTGCCGCAGCGCCACCGGGCCTGACCCGCAGACGCAAAAACGCCCGGTCGACTCATCATCGACCGGGCGTTTTCGTGTCTCAGCCGAGCAATGCGCTGAACGGCAGGTACTCGACGGTTTCGCCCTCTTCCAGCGTGCGCTCGCGCTCGACGATGGCCAGACCATCCGCCCAGCTGGCGGAGGTCAGCATCGCCGAACCCTGACGCGGATGCAGGCAGACGCGCAGCTCGCCATCGACCTGCTCCAACCGCGCGCGCAGATACTGACGGCGGTTGTTGCGTTTGCGCCAGGCGAAGCCGGCGGTCAGGCGCAGCGGGGTTGGCAGCACATCGCGGCAGCCCTGCGCACGCAGCAGGAACGGCCGCGCCACCACCAGCGAGGTGATCAGCGCCGCCGCCGGATTGCCCGGCAGGCCGATCCACGGTTTGCCGTTGACCTCACCGAAGGCCAGCGGCTTGCCCGGCTGGATCGCCAGGCGCCACAGGTGCAGCTCGCCGAGTTCGCGGATCGCCTGCTTGAGGTGATCCTCCTCGCCCACCGAAACGCCGCCGGAGGTGATCAGGATGTCCCACTCGGCTGCCGCCTGCGCGAGGGCCTTGCGACTGGCATCAAGGTCGTCGACCAGCACTTCGTAGTCGTGTACTTCCAGCCCGAGGCTGCGCAGCACGCCGAGCAGGCAGTAGCGGTTGGAGTTGTAGATCTGCCCCGGCGCCAGCGACTCGCCCGGTTCGCGCAGTTCGTTGCCGCTGGAGAGCAGACCGATGCGCAACCGCCGGTAGACCGCCACGCGGGCGACGCCGAAGCTCGCCAGCAGGCCGATCTCCTGCGGGCGCAGGCGCTTGCCGGCCTGCAGCACCGCTGCACCGGCCTGCAGCTCCTCACCCTGACGCCGCACATGAGCACCGAGGCTGACCGCGGGGAAATGCACGCGATCGGCCTCGATCTGGCAGTCCTCCTGCGCCACCACCGTATCGGCGCCCGGCGGCAGCGGTGCACCGGTGAAGATGCGCACGGCGTGCCCGGCAGGCAGTTGCTGGTCGGCAGCATCACCGGCAGCAATGCGCCCGGCCAGCGGCAGCCAGCCGCCTTCGGCCGGCAGGTCGGCGGCACGCAGGGCGTAGCCATCCATCGCGCTGTTGTCCCAGGCCGGCACCGGGAACGGAGCATCGAGCGATTCGGCCAGCACCCGGCCAAGGGCATCGGACAGCGCCACATGCTCCACCGGCGGCAACGCCGGCACCCGTGCCAGCAATTCGGCGATGGCTTCGTCGACCGGCTTCAGCCCGCTGGTGTCGCAGCCACAGGCGCTCATGAGCGTGGCCCGCAGTAGGCGACCGCCGAGGCCTTGAGGTGCGGCACGAAGTTGCACGGCTTGGTGCGGCTGTCCAGCTGCTCGACGAGGATCTTGTTCCAGGCGGTGCGGCAGGCGTTGGTCGAGCCGGGCAGGCAGCAGACCAGGGTGCCGTTGCTCATGCCGGCCAGGGCGCGCGACTGCACGGTGGAGGTGCCGATCTCGCCCAGCGAGAAGTGACGGAACAGCTCGCCGAAACCGTCGACGGACTTGTCCAGCAGCGGCTGTACCGCCTGCGGAGTGTTGTCGCGGGCGGTGAAGCCGGTGCCGCCGGTGATCAGCACGACCTGCACGCTCTCGCTGGCGATCCAGCTGCAGACGCGCGCGCGAATTTGCCAGATGTCGTCCTTGACGATGGCGCGCTCGGCCAGGCTGTGGCCGGCGTTCGTCAGGCCGTCGATCAGTGCCTGACCGGAAGTGTCGGAATCGATGTCGCGGGTGTCACTCACCGTGAGCACGGCGATGTTCAGCGACTGAAACTCGGTGTTGGACAGGTGAGCCATTGCTCGAAACTCCATAGAAGAAGAGGTGGCGCAGGCCGAGCCTGCGGCTGCCCGGGGACCATTCCCCGTGGCGGGTGGTTCGTGTCGCCGGCCTCGTTCGCGGGCCGCGCGATGCGTCGCTCAGCCGCCAGTGACCGGCGGGAAGAAGGCGATCTCGTCGCCATCGTGCAACGTCTCGACGCTGCTGCACAGCTCCTGATTGCGCGCACACAGCAGATTGCGCTCGGCGAGCAGCGCCCAGGCGTGCCCGCGACGCTGCAGGTAGCGGCGCAGATCGTCGATGGTGGCGAACTCCGGCCGCCAGGGCAAACGTTCGAACTCGCAGCCGAGCAGTTCACGGTAACGGGCGAAGTAGCTGATGCGCAGCATGGCACCCTCCGGCCGCGACGGCTCAGCCGCCGCTGGCGTTCATGAAGCGCAGCACCTGCACCTCGCCGCTGCTGGCGAACTCGTGGCGCAGCGGTTTGCGCTGCAGCGCGGCGTGGATGGCGTCGATGATCGGCTGGTCGCTGGTCGGGTGGCGGCGCAGCAGACCGCGCAGGTCGATGGAGTTCTCGTGGCCGAGGCACAGCAGCAGGCGGCCTTCGACGGTCAGCCGCACGCGATTGCAGGTGGCGCAGAAATTGTGCGAATGCGGCGAAATGAAGCCGATGCGCGTCTGCGGATGCGCCGGCAGACGTACGTAGCGCGCCGGCCCGCCGCTCTGCTCGGCCGAGTCGATCAGCGCGTGGCGTTCGGCGATCAGCGCACGCACCTCGTCGCTGGAGCAGAAACTCTCGCCGCGCGAGCGACCGACGTCGCCCAGCGGCATTTCCTCGATGAAACTCAGGTCCAGTCCGCTGGCGACGGCGAAATCGACCAGATCGGCGACTTCCTCGGCATTGCGGCCCTTCATCACCACGGCGTTGAGCTTGATCCGCTCAAAGCCGGCGGCACGCGCCGCGGCGATACCGTCGAGTACCTGCTGCAGTTCGCCGGTGCGGGTGATGGCGTGGAATTTCTCCGCGTCCAGGCTATCCAGGCTGATGTTCAGCCGCTTGACCCCGGCGCGGGCCAGCGGCTCGGCGAGCTTGACCAGCTGCGAGCCGTTGGTGGTCATCACCAGTTCGCGCAGCCCCGGCAGCGCGGCGATGCGCTCGCACAGACCGACGATGCCCTGGCGCACCAGCGGCTCGCCGCCGGTGAGGCGAATCTTCTTCACCCCCAGGCCGACGAAGATGCGCGCGATGCGCTCCAGTTCTTCCAGGCCGAGCACCTGCTGGCGCGGCAGGAAGGTCATGTCCTCGGCCATGCAGTAGACGCAGCGGAAGTCGCAACGATCGGTCACCGACATGCGCAGGTAGTCGATCTGGCGGTCGTGGGCATCGCGTAGTTGAGTCATCGCCAAGCTCTCTGTACGTCGTGGGGGATGGCGCGTCGCGAGACGGTGGATGGTCGAAACGCCATCCACCCTACCCGCCGTTACTGCATCAGCGGCGTTTCCGCACCCTGGATGCGAATGCCTTCGATGTTCGCCGCAGCGACCAGGTTCTGCAGGTACTGGCTGACGCCGATCTGCCAGACGCGCTGGTTGAGCTCCGCGCGGATGGTGCCGGCTACCGCCTCGTAAGGCAGTTGCTGGCCCTCGATGCGCTGGTCGACGAACACCAGATGGAAGCCGTAGCGGCTCTCCAGCGGCTGACCGCACAGCCCCTGCGGCAGACGGAACAGCTGGCGCTCGAACTCGGGCACAGTCTGGCCCTTGCTGATCTGACCGAGCGCGCCGTCCTGGGCCTTGGATGGGCAGGCCGAGTGCGCCTGTGCCAGTTCGGCGAAGCGCTGCGGCGCCTGCGCCAGTTGTTCGAGCAGCGCCTGCGCCTGTTCGCGCGCCAGGCTGCGGGCCTCGTCGTCATCCGCCGGACAGGCGAGCAGGATGTGCCGCACGGCCAGCAGGGGTGCGCTGAAGAAGCGCGACTGGTTGCTCTGGTAATACTGCTGGCAGGTCGCATCATCGGCCAGCGGTAGTGGAATCTCTTTTTCGATCAACGCACGGGTGGCGGCTTCTTCTTCGCTCTCACCGTTTTCTGCAGTCACCTGCAGGCCCAGCTCGGCGATGCGTTGCTGCAGCAGCTCGCGCAGCACCAGCGCCTGGGTGGCGAGGAATACCGCTTCGTTGCGCGTATCGGCCGGGTGGTATTGCAGTTCACGGGCAATCGCCTCGGGGCTGATCGCCACGCCGTTGACCTTGGCCCGCGGCCATTCCTGCTCGCTGGTGGCGATCAGCACCGGTGCGCCTTGCTGCACCTCATCGGCCTGTTCATCGCTCTCGTTGGGCAGCTCCTCGAACAGGGGCGCCTCCACCGGTAGTTCGACCGCTGGCCGCGTTTCGCCGCCGCAGCCACCGCCGCCACCCGTACCGCCGCATCCACAACCCATGATGGTTACCTCACTCAAGCTCGAAATTCGGTTCAGCCGTGGCGGCCGGTATCAGGCACCGGCCGCCCATCGACTCAGTTCACGCCATCCTTGAGTTTGCCTGCGGCGAAGCCCGGCTGCGGAGCAGCCACACCGCTGGTGGCTGCCGGTGCCTCATAGCCACGCGGCCGCTGCGGGCGCGGCATGGCCGGCTTGACGCCCTTCTGCCGGACGATCTGGTAGCGCCGGCCCAGGTACCACACCGGCGCACTGACGATGTGCACCAGACGGGTGAAGGGGAACAGCACGAACAGGGTCAGGCCGAGGAATACGTGCAGCTTGTACACCACGTTGACCGTCTCGATGGCGCCCGCGGCCTTGACCGGCTGCAGGGTGACGATGCTCTGCGCCCAGGTGCCCAGCAGCACCATCACCGAGCCGTCGAGGTGGCCAAGCGAAGCGATGATGGTCAGCAGGCCGAGGACCAGTTGGGCCAGCAGCACGAAGAGGATCGCGATGTCGGAACGGCTGGACGAGGCGCGCACGCGCGGATCGCCGAGGCGGCGCTGGATCAGCATGACCAGGCCGATCAGGCAGAGGATGCCGAAGAAGCCACCGGAAACCATCGCCACCACCTGCTTCTGACCGCTGGTGATGAAGGAGTGGTACAGCGCTTCAGGCATCAGCAGACCGACGAAGTGGCCGCAGAGGATGAAGATCACCCCGACGTGGAACAGGTTGCTCGCCAGACGCATGCCCTTGGGCTGGAGCATCTGGCTGGAGCCGGCCTTCCAGCTGTACTGCGACAGATCGAAACGCGCCCAGCTGCCGATCAGGCAGATCGCCAGGGCGATGTAGGGGTAGACCCCGAACAGCAGGAAATTGAAGTTAGACATTAACGCACCTCCTGGGCCAGCGCGGCTTGCCCGTCATGCTTGAAATCGGTCCAGTGCAGCGGCACCGGGCTTTCCTCGCGGACCTTGCCCGGCCCGCTCGGCATGGATGGACACCGGTCCTGCTGCTCGGCCTGGAGGAAGTTGACCTGCTCCTCCTCCCAGACCTTGTCCAGCGCTTCCAGCGAGTCGTCGCGCTCCTCCGCGGCGACCTGCTCGCGCAGTTCGCCGACGACCTGTTCGACGGTCTCGCCGGCGATCTGCAGCAACGCGTGGAAGCACGCCGCGTGCGGGCTTTGGCGCTCTTCCAGACGCGCGGCGAGCAATGCCAGCAGGTGTGCCACGTCGGCCAGCCCCTCGCGGGCCTCGAGGTCCTCGCGGGTGGCGAGGTACTCGAGGTACAGCGGGATGTAGTCCGGCAGCTCGCGCACGCCGATGGCAAACCCGGCGGCCTCGTACTGCGCCATCAGGTCGACCATCGCCTGGCCGCGATCGCGCGACTCGCCGTGCACGTGCTCGAACAGCAGCAGCGACAGCGTGCGACCGCGGTCGAACAGCTCGGTGTAGCGCTCCTGCACGTCCATCAGATCGCCGGCAGCCAGCTCGTCGAGCAGGCTGCGTAGCGCGGCGCGCTGCGCCGGGCTGATCTCGCGAGCCGCGGCTATGGCCTCGGCCAGTTCGGCATGGCCATCGCGCAGCGCCTGCTCGGGATAGTCGAGCAGCAGGGAAATCACCTTGAGGATGCGCATGCTCAGTCCTCCCACAACTGGACGGTCTTGATCACGTCGCGACGGTTGGCCTTCTTCGCACCGAACATGTTGGTGTCCGAGGCGCCGGAGCAACCGCTGCCGAAGCTGAAGCCACAGCCGGAACGCTCGGCGAAGGCGTCGCTCATGGCTTCCTCGCGGTGCGCGGTCGGGATCACGTAGCGGTCTTCGTAGTTGGCAATGGCCAGGTAGCGGTACATGTCCTCGACCTGGGCAACCGAAAGACCGACGCTCTCCAGCACCTTGAGGTCCTGCACGCCGTCGACCTGCTCGGCGCGCTTGTAGGCACGCATGGCGAGCATACGCTTGAGCGCCAGCTTGACCGGCTTCTCGTCACCGGCGGTGAGCAGGTTGGCCAGGTAGCGCAGCGGAATGCGCAGGCTGTCGACGTCCGGCAGTACGCCGTCCATGCTGACGTGGCCGGCGCTGGCGGCGTTCTGGATCGGCGACAGCGGCGGCACGTACCACACCATCGGCAGCGTGCGGTATTCCGGGTGCAGCGGCAGGGCCAGCTTCCAGTCCACCGCCATCTTGTACACCGGCGACTTCTGCGCGGCCTCGATCACCGACATCGGCACGCCGTCGGCCTGGGCCTGGGCGATGACCTTCGGATCGAACGGGTCGAGGAAGATGTCCAGCTGCTTCTGGTAGAGGTCTTGCTCGTTGGGCGTGCTGGCCACTTCGAGGATGCGGTCGGCGTCATACAGCAGCACGCCGAGGTAGCGGATGCGGCCCACGCAGGTCTCGGCGCAGACGGTCGGCATGCCGGCCTCGATGCGCGGGAAGCAGAAGATGCACTTCTCGGATTTACCGCTTTTCCAGTTGAAGTAGATCTTCTTATACGGGCAACCGCTGATGCACATACGCCAGCCGCGGCACTTCTCCTGGTCGATGAGGACGATGCCGTCCTCCTCGCGTTTGTAGATCGCACCGCTCGGGCAGGCCGCCGCGCACGCCGGGTTGAGGCAGTGCTCGCACAGGCGCGGCAGGTACATCATGAAGGTGTTCTCGTACTGGCCGTAGATGTCGGCCTGCACCTTGTCGAAGTTCTTGTCCTTGCGGCGCTTGGCGAACTCGGTGCCGAGAATCTCTTCCCAGTTGGGACCCCACTCGATCTTCTCCATGCGCTGACCGGAGATCAGCGAGCGTGGGCGCGCCACCGGCTGGTGATCGGAGATCGGCGCGGTGTGCAGGTTCTGGTAGTCGAAGTCGAACGGCTCGTAGTAGTCGTCGATCGAGGGCAGGTCCGGGTTGGCGAAGATGTTCGCCAGCACGCGGAACTTGCCACCGATGCGCGGGTTGATGCTGCCGTCGCCGTTACGTACCCAGCCGCCCTTCCACTTGTCCTGGTTTTCCCACTCTTTCGGGTAGCCGATACCGGGCTTGGTCTCGACGTTGTTGAACCAGGCGTACTCCATGCCTTCACGGCTGGTCCAGACGTTCTTGCAGGTGATCGAGCAGGTGTGGCAGCCGATGCACTTGTCCAGGTTCAGGACCATGCCTACTTGTGAACGAATCTTCATGGCCTTTTTCCTCAGATATCTTGCGGCAGGGGTTGCGGCAGTGCATCGCCGTTCGGGCCGTCGAGCCAGTCGACGTTCTTCATCTTGCGTACCACGACGAATTCATCGCGGTTGCAACCGACCGTGCCGTAGTAGTTGAAGCCGTACGCCAGCTGGGCGTAGCCGCCGATCATGTGGGTGGGCTTGAGCACCACGCGGGTCACCGAGTTGTGGTGGCCGCCGCGGGTCTTGGTGGTCTCGGAGCCGGGCACGTTCACGATGCGTTCCTGGGCGTGGTACATCATCACCATGCCTTCCATCACGCGCTGGCTGACCACCGCACGGGCGGTCAGGGCGCCGTTGGCGTTGAAGCACTCGATCCAGTCGTTGTCCTCGATGCCGACCTTCTTCGCGTCGATCTCGCTCATCCACACGATCGGGCCGCCACGGCTGAGGGTCAGCATGATCAGGTTGTCGGTGTAGGTGGAGTGGATGCCCCACTTCTGGTGCGGGGTGATCCAGTTCAGCGCGATCTCCGGGTTGCCGTTGGACTTCTTGCCCTGCACGTAGCCGGTGGAACGGGTGTTGATCGGCGGCCGGTAGCTCATCAGCCCCTCGCCGAATGCCAGCATCCACGGGTGATCCTGGTAGAACTGCTGGCGGCCGGTGATGGTGCGCCATGGGATCAACTCGTGAACGTTCGTGTAGCCGGCGTTGTACGACACGTGCTCGTCTTCCAGACCGGACCAGGTCGGGCTGGAGATGATCTTGCGCGGCTGCGCCTGGATGTCACGGAAGCGGATCGCCTCGTGCTCCTTGGGCAGCGCCAAGTGGCTGTGGTCACGGCCGGTGAATTCCGACAGCGCGGCCCAGGCCTTCACGGCGACGTGGCCGTTGGTTTCCGGCGCCAGCGAGAGGATCACTTCCGCCGCGTCGATGGCCGTTTCGATCTTCGGCCGGCCCTGACTGACGCCCTCTTCGCGCACCTTGTAGTTCAGCTCGCCGAGGAACTCGACCTCGTGCTCGGTGTTCCAGTTGATGCCCTTGCCGCCGTTGCCCAGCTTGTCGAGCAGCGGGCCGAGGGAGGTGAACTTCTTGTAGGTGTTCGGGTAGTCGCGCTCAACCACGGTGATGTTCGGGCAGTTCTTGCCCGGCACCGGGTCCTTGCCCTCGGTTTTCCAGTCGGTGCCGCCGAACGGCTGCGCCAGCTCACCGGGGGTGTCGTGCAGCAGCGGCACGGTGACCAGGTCCTGCTCGACGCCCAGCTGCCCTTCGGCCATCTTCGAGAAGGCCTTGGCGATGCCCTTGTAGATTTCCCAGTCGGACTTGGCTTCCCAGGCCGGGTCGATCGCCGCGGACAGCGGGTGGATGAACGGGTGCATGTCCGAGGTGTTCATGTCGTCCTTCTCGTACCAGGTCGCGGTCGGCAGGACGATGTCGGAGTACACACAGGTGGAGGACATGCGGAAGTCGAGCGTGGTGACCAGGTCGAGCTTGCCGATGGCACCGTCGTCGACCCACTCGGCCTCGGTCGGCTTGAAGCCGTCGGCGCGCTTGCCGATGTCTTCGTTCATCACGCCGTTCTTGGTACCCAGCAGGTACTTGAGCATGTACTCGTGGCCCTTGCCGGAGGAACCCAGCAGGTTGGAACGCCAGACGAACATGTTGCGCGGGAAGTTTTCCGGGCTGTCCGGCTGCTCGCAGGAGAAGCGCAGCGTGCCGTCCTTCAGCGACTTGGTGACGTAGTCGACCGGCGACATGCCGGCGGCCTTGGCGTCACGGCAGATCTGCAGCGGGTTGCGGTTGAGCTGCGGGGCGCTCGGCAGCCAGCCGGCACGCTCGGCGCGGATGTTGTAGTCGAGCATGTGCTCGGGGTACTGCGACTTGTCGGCCAGCGGCGAGAGCACTTCGTGGATGCTCATCTTCTCGTGACGCCACTGCGAGCTGTGGTTGTAGAAGAAGCTGGTGCCGTTCATCTGGCGCGGCGGACGGCTCCAGTCGAGGCCGAAGGCCAGCGGCAGCCAACCGCACTGCGGACGCAGCTTCTCCTGACCGACGTAGTGGGCCCAGCCGCCACCGGTCTGACCCACGCAGCCACACAACATCAGCATGTTGATCAGGCCACGGTAGTTCATGTCCATGTGGTACCAGTGGTTCATCGCCGCACCGACGATGATCATGGAACGACCCTTGGTCTTGTCGGCGTTGTCGGCGAACTCGCGGGCGATCTGGATCGCCTTCTCGCGCGCCACGCCGGTGATCTTCTCCTGCCAGGCCGGAGTGCCCGGCACGCTGGCGTCGTCGTAGCTGGCGGCGACGTTGCTGCCGCCCAGGCCACGGGCGATACCCAGGTTGGCGGCCATCAGGTCGAACACGCTGGCGACCTTGGCGCTGCGGCCGTCGGCCAGGGTGACGCTGAGTACCGGCACGCGGCGCAGCTGGACTTCGTCGCCCTCGACCGCGGTGAAGTGCTCGTGAACCTGCCCGCCGAAGTAGGGGAAGGCGATCTCGGCAGTTTCGCCGCTGTCGATCTGGCTGAGTCGCAGATCGACTTCACGACCGGCGCCGCCCTCGCGGGCCTCGATGTTCCACTTGCCCTTCTCACCCCAGCGGTAGCCGATCGAACCCTGCGGGGATACCAGCTCGCCGTTGGCGTCGACGCCGATGGTCTTCCACTCGGGGTTGTTGTCCTGGCCGAGGTTGCCGGTCAGGTCGGAGGCGCGCAGGAAGCGATCGGCGATGTAGCTGCCGTTCTTCTCGTTGAGCAGCACCAGCATCGGCATGTCGGTGTAGCGCTTGGCGTAGTCGGTGAAGTAGGCGCTCGGCTTCTCGAGGTGGAATTCCTTGAAGATGACGTGGGCGAAGGCCTGCGCCAGCGCGGCGTCGGTGCCCTGCTTGGGGTTCAGCCACTGGTCGGTGAGCTTGGCCACCTCGGAATAGTCCGGGGTGATCGACACGGTCTTGGTGCCCTTGTAGCGGACTTCGGTGAAGAAGTGTGCGTCCGGGGTACGCGTCTGCGGGACGTTGGAGCCCCAGGCGATGATGTAGTTGGAGTTGTACCAGTCGGCCGATTCCGGCACGTCGGTCTGCTCGCCCCACACCTGCGGCGAGGACGGCGGCAGGTCGCAGTACCAGTCGTAGAACGACAGGCACACGCCACCGATCAGCGACAGGTAGCGGCTACCGGCGGCGTAGGAAACCATCGACATCGCCGGGATCGGCGAGAAGCCGACCACGCGGTCCGGGCCGTACTGCTTGACGGTGTAGACGTTGGCGGCGGCGATGATCTCGTTGACCTCGTCCCAGCTGGAGCGGATGAAGCCGCCCATGCCGCGCTTGCTCTTGTACGATTCAGCCTTGGCCTTGTCCTCGACGATGCTGGCCCAGGCATCCACCGGCGCCATGTTGCGGCGTGCCTCGCGCCAGAGTTTCAGCAGCGGCTTGCGCACCTTGGGGTACTTCAGGCGGTTGGCGCTGTAGATGTACCAGCTGTAGCTCGCGCCACGCGGGCAGCCACGCGGCTCGTGGTTGGGCAGGTCGTTACGGGTGCGCGGGTAGTCGGTCTGCTGGGTTTCCCAGGTGATCAGGCCGTTCTTCACGTAGATTTTCCAGGAGCACGAACCGGTGCAGTTCACCCCGTGGGTGGAACGCACGATCTTGTCGTACTGCCAGCGCGAGCGGTAGACGTTTTCCCAATCACGCGATTCGATGCGGGTTTCGCCGTGTCCGTCAGCGAACTCTCCTTGCTTGCGATTGAAAAAGCGCAGCTGGTCGAGTAGGTAACTCATCGTTTCTTTCCTCTCAGACTGAGCGCAGGTCGTGCCTGCGCTCTACTTTTAATCTCGAAGTCGACTCAGCAGGGGGTCTCGGCGCCTTTGCGCGAGTACCACCACCAGGTCACCAGAATGCAGGTCACGTAGTAGGCAACGAAGCCGTACATGGCCATCTCCGGGCCGCCGGTGAGGGCGATGGAGGAGCCGAACGACTTGGGAATGAAGAACGCACCGAAGGCGCCGATCGCCGAGCTGAAGCCCAGCACCGCGGCCGATTCCTTGCCGGCGGCACGCAGCGCTTCCTCACGGGCGGCGGCGTTCTTGCCGGCACGGCGCTCGTGCAGCGTGCGGAAGATCACCGGGATCATGCGGAAGGTGGAGCCGTTGCCGATGCCGGTGGTGACGAACAGCAGCATGAACATGGCGAGGAAGCCGTAGAAGTTGCCGCTCTGTCCGGCCTCGGGCAGGAACTGCAGCACGCCGAACACCGCAGCGATCATCACCACGAAGTTCCACAGGGTGACGCGCGCGCCGCCCAGCTTGTCCGCCACGAAGCCGCCCAGCGGACGCACCAGGGCGCCGACCAGCGGGCCGAGGAAGGCGAAGCTCAGTGCGTTGACTTCCGGGAAGGAGGTCTTGATCAGCATCGGGAACGCGGCGGCGAAGCCGATGAACGAGCCGAAGGTGGCCAGGTATAGCCAGCACATCAGCCAGTTGTGCTTGCGCTTGAAGATCACCGCCTGCTCGCTGAACGAGGCGCGTGCGGACGACAGGTCGTTCATGCCGAACCAGGCCGCAACGGTCACCGCGAGGATGAACGGCACCCAGATGAAACCGGCATTCTGCAGCCACAGCTGGCCGCCATCGGCCAGTTCCTGCGGCTGGCCCCCGGCGGCGCCGAACAGGCCCATGCCGATCAGCAGCGGCACGCTGAACTGCATCACCGACACGCCAAGGTTGCCCAGGCCGGCGTTCAGGCCGAGCGCAGTGCCCTGCTGTGCCTTGGGGTAGAAGAAGCTGATGTTGGACATCGACGAGGCGAAGTTGCCGCCACCGAAGCCGCACAGCAGCGCGATGATCACGAACACGCTGTAGGGCGTCTCCGGGTTCTGCACGGCGAAGCCCATCCACAGCGCGGGGATCGCCAGCGAGGCGGTACTGATCGCGGTCCAGCGGCGGCCGCCGAACACCGGCACCATGAACGAGTAGAAGATGCGCAGCGTCGCGCCGGACAGCCCCGGCAGTGCCGCCAGCCAGAACAGCTGGTCGGTGCTGAAGCCGAAACCGATGGCATTCAACCGCACGATCACCGTGCTCCACACCATCCATACGGCAAACGCCAGCAGCAGCGCGGGAATCGAGATCCACAGGTTGCGCGTGGCGATCGCCTTGCCGGTGGTGGCCCAGAACTGCGGGTCTTCCGGGCGCCAGTCATGAATGACCGGTCCCTGCTTGGGCGGCCGTTTGGCCGCGGATGAATCGATGGCTGTCATGGACATGCTCCAGGTGGAATCAGGCGGAGGGCTGCTGGCCTTGGCCGGCCTTGCCCATCAGAGGGGTTTTGCGCACTTCGCTGAAGTACATCCAGATCAGGGAGACCCAGACGACGCCGTACAGCAGCATGAAGGCGGAGGAACGCACGCCGGTGAGGTCCACCAGAGCGCCGAACATGATCGGCAGCACGAAGCCGCCCAGGCCGCCGGCCAGGCCGACGATGCCGGAGATGACGCCCATGTTCTCGGGGTAGTCATCGGAGATGTACTTGAACACCGAGGCCTTGCCGAAGGCGAAGGCGATGCCGACGACGAACATCAGGCCAGTGAACACCCAGGCGTTGAGGCCGATGTGGAAGGTGCGCGAGCCCTCGACGGTCTGGATGGTGAAATCGGTCTGCGGGTAGGACAGCAGGAACAGGCACACCCAGCTCACCCACATCACCCACCAGGTCACGCTCTGCGCGCCCCACTTGTCCGACATCCAGCCACCCACGGCGCGCAGCACGCCGCCGGGCAGCGAGAAGCAGGCGGCTAGCAGCGCCGCGGCCTGCAGGCTGAAGCCGTACTCCTGCACGTAGTACTTGGTCATCCACAGCGCCAGCGCGACGTAGCCGCCGAAGACGATCGAGTAGTACTGGCAGTAGCGCCACACGGCCGGATCCTTCAGCGCCTGCAACTGGCTCTTGAGGGTGACGGTGCTGGCTACGCGGTGCGCCTTGTTCTCGCTGGTGAGGAACCAGAACAGCAGCGCGGTGATGAACATGATCGCCGAGTAGACCTTGGGCACCATCTGCCAGCTACCGGCGGCGATGATCGCCGGGGCGATGAACTTGGTCAGCGCCGAACCGGCGTTGCCGGCACCGAAGATGCCCATCGCCAGCCCCTGGTTGCTCTTGTCGAACCATTTGGCGACGTAGGCGATACCGACCGAGAAGGAGCCGCCGGCCAGACCGACGAACAGGCCGAGCACGAGGAAGTGCCAGTAGGCGGTCGCTTCGCTGATCAGGTAGATCGGCAGCACGCAGACCAGCATCAGCATGAAGAACACGATGCGCCCGCCGAACTTGTCGGTGAGCATGCCCAGCGGCAGACGCACCAGTGAGCCGGTAAGCACCGGCGTCGCGGCGAGCAGGCCGAATTGCGTTTCGTTGAGCTGGAAGATCTCCTTGATCGGCACCCCGAGCACGGCAAACATCATCCAGATCATGAAGCAGATCGTGAATGCGACGGTGCTCATCCCCAGCACCAGCCCCTGTTGCATGTTCAACTTAGCCATTGTCGGACTCCCCGAACGCTCGACTTGGCTTGCAAGCTATTAACGCGCGGGCCGGATTCCGTTGACTTGGATCAAGACAGAATTTCCGACTAAAAGAGTATGATTTACCCACTACCACCTTGGAGGTAGTGGCATTTTTTGATTTTTTTCCCTTTTAATTCAGACAGTTACTTAGTCATGGCCCGAGCCGACAGGCGAAGCGGCGGCGCTGGAACTCTTTGG